>WNGF01002263.1_pt1 | contig 66548 bp, 69 predicted proteins | sample 5400641 | NCBI WGS metagenome assembly WNGF01 (sample SAMN13153371, study PRJNA577476) | soil metagenome | isolation source: 80 cm soil or saprolite under grassland replicate 2 | place: USA:California | collected 2016-06-15
GCGTGCGACCGGCGAAGTGATGGCGAGCGCCTGCGACCTGCCGACGGCCTTCGCGAAGGCCGAGCGGGCGGCGGGTCGGCCGCTGCCGACCACCGGCACGGCCTTTCTGTCGGTGCGCGATGCAGACAAGCCGGCCGTCGTGGCGATCGCGCGCGCGCTCGCGGCACTCGGGTTCGATCTCGTCGCCACGGGCGGGACGGCGCATGCGCTTGCCGCGGCGGGACTCGCGGTCACCGGAGTCCGCAAGGTCGGTGAGCCGGGCGGCGGTCCGAGCATCGTCGATCTGATCCGCCGCGGCCGCTGCGACGTGGTGGTCAACACCCCGGAGGGCGCCAACGCCCGCTCGGACGGGTACCTGATCCGCGAGGCGGCGCTCATTGCGCGCATCCCCTGCATCACGACCGTCTCGGGAGCGGCCGCCGCCGTCCAGGCGATCGCCGGAGCCCGCGCAGAAGGGGCGCTCTCGCTCCAGGAGAGGATCGGTGCGCAGACAGGAACGGGTTAGCGTCCTCGGCGTCGAGGCTGTCCGCCCGTACAGCCTGCTCCGGGTCGAGCGCGCCGGGCTCGACCCGGGTGTCCCGGGGCAGTTCTTCATGCTCGAGGCGCCTGGGCGCCTCCTGCCCCGCCCGATGAGCCTCTGTCTCGCGCCGCCCCGCGAGCTGGCCTTTCTGGTCGATCCTGTCGGCCCTGGTACCCGGGCCTTGTGCGCGCTCGAGCGCGGTGATCGGATCGCCGTCTTCGGTCCGCTGGGCAACGGCTTCCAGCTCGACGTGGAGCGGCCGCTGCTCGTCGGCGGCGGCATAGGCCTCGCCCCGCTGCCGTACCTATCGGAGGCGCTCGGCGGGCCTCCGGCGCTGCTCGGCTTCCGCTCCTCTGGCCACGCCGAGGCTGCCGCGCTGCTTCCGCAGGCCGAGGTGGTGGTCGATCCAGTGGTCGTTACCGACGTGCTGCCCGCCGACGGCTGGGACCTCCTCGCCTGCGGGCCGGAGCCGATGCTGGAGGCACTCGTCCGGCTCCAGCCGACCGCCCAGGTCGCGTGGGAGGCTCCGATGGCGTGTGGCTTCGGAGCCTGTTACGGCTGCGCGGTCGAGATCGGGGGCGAGTGGAGGCGACTCTGCGTGGACGGGCCGGTTCTGACGTGTCTGGGTGCCAGGCCCTGGGACCAGGCCAGCCTGGACGAAGAGCAGGCTGCGTGATCCTCAACGCCTCCGGGTGCCTCGACGCGCTGGCGGCGCCCGAGATCGCCCGGCAGCTGGACGCCTTCGTGACGAAGACGATCACGCCGGAGCCGCGAGGTGGCAACGAGCCGGTCCGCATCGCGGAGGTCGACGCCGGGATGCTGAACTCGATCGGCCTGGCGAATCCGGGACGAGACGTATTCCACAGCGAAGTGCTGCCGCAGCTCCAGGAGCTCGGGGTTCCGATCTGGGTGTCCGTCGGCGGGTTCTCGGCGGGGGAGTACGCCGAGACCTGCGCGCTTCTGCACGGCGAGACCATCGCGGCCGTCGAGCTGAACCTCTCGTGCCCGAACGCCGAGGAAGCTCCCGAGAGCGCGGCGGAGATCGTGGCGGCGTGCCGGGCGGCGACGAGCCTGCCCCTCTACGCCAAGCTCTCGCCCGCCGTCTGGGATGTCCGCGAGGCGGCCCGGGCCGTGGGGGCGGCCGGAGCGGACGGCCTCTCGCTCGTGAACACCATCCGTGGTCTCGCCCTGGGTCCCGGGCTCGAGCCCGTGCTGGGACCTGCGGTCGGGGGCTATTCCGGCCCCGGCCTGAAGCCCATCGCGCTGGCGGCCGTCTACGCCGCGCACAGCGCGACCAGCCTTCCGATCGTCGGCATGGGCGGGGTGTCGAGTGGTCGAGATGCGCTCGAGCTGCTGGCGGCAGGTGCGAGTGCCGTCGCACTCGGCACCGTGCTCTTCTCGGACCCCGGTGCGCCCGCGCGGATCCGTGCCGAGCTCGACGCCGAACTCGAGGAGCTCGCCCTCGCCACACCGGACGAGGCGCGCGGTCTCGCCCATGAAGGTCGCCGAGTCACGGCAAGGCTCGACTAGAAGTCGAGAGTCCGATCGAAGAAAAGCCCTGCAAAAAGGCCAAAAAGCACCGGCTTGACCGCCGGTCGGCGCCTGCTAGTATCGGCCCCCAACGATGGTCGCCTCCAAGACCCAGGCCCAGGCGCCGAAGCGATCGCTCGATCAGCGGATGGAGGCGCTCCAGCGGGCGAACGACATCAGGGTGAGACGGGCCAAGCTGAAGAAGGATCTGAAGGTGGGGCGGGCCCGGATCGAGGCGATCCTCAGCGACCCACCGGAATACGTCCTGACGGCGAAGGTCTTCGACATGCTGATGGCCGTGCCGAAGTTCGGTCGAGTCAAGGCCGCGCGCTTTCTCAACCAGTGCCGGATCAGTCAGTCGAAGACCGTCGGTGGGCTCTCGGATCGGCAGCGCGCCGAGCTGATCGGGCTCTTCAACCGCTAGGCCTCGGCTGCGCGGCGGACTAGGCTTCCCCCCGCGTGGCGGAACAGCCTGTCTTCGTGATCACCGGCCCTTCGGGGGCGGGAAAGGGAACCCTGATCCGCGCGCTGCTCGAGCGCATGCCGGAACTCGAGGTGGCCGTCTCGGCGACGACCCGTCTTCGCCGCGAGGGTGAAGAGGAGGGTCGGGAGTACTACTTCCTCCCGGACGGCGAGTTTGCGCGGCGCGTCGCCGCCGGCGATTTCCTCGAGCACGTCACCTACGTCTCCGGCCAGCGGTACGGGACGCTCAGATCCGAGGTCGATCGCATCTCCGACGCGGGGCACGTCTGCGTGCTCGAACTGGAGACCGAGGGCGCCCTCAAGGTCAAGGAAGAGCGCCCGCGCACGGTGACGGTCTTCGTCAGCGCACCGCTCTCGGAGCTCGAGCGGCGGCTGCGCGAGCGGGCGACCGAGAGCGCGGGCGAGATCGGCGAGCGCCTCGACCTGGCCGCGAACCAGCTTCGCCAGGAGGGCATGTTCGACTACGTCGTTGTGAACGACGAGGTTTCCCGCGCAGTTGCCGAGCTGACGGAGATCGTGCAGCGGGAACTTGCGTCCGCCGGTACCATGTCCCGGCCGTGATCCACCCACGTATCGACAAGCTGCTCGCGAACGTCGATTCCCGCTACGCGCTCGTCATCGTCGCCGCGAAGCGGGCACGCCAGATCAACAACTACCACCATCAGCTCGGCGAGGGCACCTTCGACGAGCTACCGCCGCTGGTCGAGTCGCGCTCGAAGAACTACTTGACGATGGCCCTCGAAGAGGTCTCCGAGGGCAAGATCAAGTACGAGTACTCGAAGTAGGAGGCCGCCGATGGCCAGGGTCCTGCTCGGGGTGACCGGGGGGATCGCGGCCTACAAGGCCTGCGAGCTCTGCCGGCTGCTCGTCAAGGCGGGACACGAGGTGACGCCGCTGCTGACTCCGGACGCGGAGCGGTTCGTGACGGCGCACACGTTCGAGGCGCTGGCACGCCGGGAGGCGCCGCGGGATCCGTATCCACACCTCGCGGTGGCGGACCTGATGGTGATCGCCCCGCTCACCGCCAACACGATGGCGAAGCTGGCTCACGGCATCGCCGACTCGGTTCTCGCCCAGGCCGTGCTCGCGGTTCGTGCGCCGGTCCTGGCAGCCCCGGCGATGAACGTCCGCATGTGGGAGCACGAGGCGACACAGGCCAACGCCGCGATCCTGCGTCGACGAGGGGTGGAGCTCATCGGCCCCGAAGAGGGGGAGCTCGCAGAGGGCGAGTCCGGACTCGGCCGCATGACAGAGCCGGGGGAGATCTTCGAGCGCTGCCAGGTCCTGCTCGGCCGGGCCGGGCCGCTGCTCGGCAGGCGCGTGGTGGTCAGCGCCGGCGGAACGCGGGAGCCGCTCGACGCGGTGCGCTTCCTCGGCAACCGCTCGTCCGGGCGCATGGGAGTCGCCCTTGCCGAGGAGGCGAGGCGGCGCGGGGGAGAGGTGACGTTGCTGGCCGCCAATCTGGCGGTGCCTGCGCCCGCGGGCGTCGAGCTCGTGCCGGCCCCGACGGCAGAGGACCTGGCCCGCGAGACCTTGGCCCGAGCAGATGCCGACGTGGTGCTAATGGCCGCCGCGGTGGCGGACTACCGCCCGGTCGAGGCCCAAGCTGACAAGCGCCCCAAGGACCGTGAGCGCTGGGTCGTCGAGCTCGAACCGACGACCGATGTGCTCGCCGAGCTCGGCCGGCGGCGTCAGAACGGACAGGTGCTCGTGGGCTTCGCCGCCGACCAGGGCGACCGTGGGCTGGAGCGGGCCCGCGAGAAGCTGGCGGCGAAGTTCGTCGATCTGATCGTCTTCAACGACGTCAGTCGCGACGACATCGGATTCGACTCCTCGGAGAACGAGATCGTGCTCGTATCGCCTGCGGGCGAGCGCTCCGTGGCCAAGGCGCCGAAGAGCCGTATCGCCTCGACCGTGCTGGACGAGGTCGAGGCGCTATTAGAGGGACAGACTTCAGTCTGTCCCTAAGGAGCGCTCTTCCCCCGATCGAGGCGGCCGTCATGGCCGCCGGCGAGGGCCGGCGCCTGCGGCCGCTGACCGAGCGCTACGCGAAGCCCGTGCTGCCGCTCGACGGGCGCCCGGTCGTCGTCTCCCTGCTTCGAGAGCTCGCCGCCGCCGGCATCGGCCGGGTCACCGTCGTCGTGGGTCATCTCGGTGGGCAGATCGAGGCGCTGCTTCGGGGCTTCGACCAGGAGCTCGTCTTCGTCCACCAGCCGGAGCCGCTCGGCTCGGCCGACGCGGTTCTGCGCGCAGGGGTGTCGCCGCCTTACCTGGTGGTCGCGGCCGACACCGTTTTCACTCCCGGCGACGTGGCCCGCTTCCGGGAGGAGTCGTCGGGGGCAGACGGCGCCATCGCGCTACGCCGATCACCGCCGCCGGGGCCCGGACGGGCCGCGGTGCGGATCGAGGGCGGCCTTGTGACGCGAGTCATCGACGACGACCCGGCCAACCCGCTGGGAGGCGCACCACTCTGGTTCCTCGGCGAGGCCGTTCACGCTCAGCTGGCTCGGCTTCCAGGCCCGCCCTTTCAGCTCGCCGACGCCTTCGCAAGGGCGATCGCGTCGGGCGCCGCCGTTCGCGGAATCGAGATCGGCCCCACCCGGGACTTGACGTTTCCGATTGACTTGTTGGAGGAGAATTTCCCCTATCTGAGGTCGGTGTGAGCGAGATCTACGAACTATTCCAGGAGGGCCGGCGCCGGCTGCGCAGAGGGCTGACGGCACAGGCCACCGTGCCGCTCGAGAAAGCGAAGCAACGCGCGCCGGACAAGGCTTCGATCCGGGAGACCCTTGGCATCGCCTACTTCCGGCTGCGGCGCTACGCGGAGGCCGAGGCCGAGTTCCGCGCAGTGCTGGAGATCTCGCCCGTCAACGACTACGCCCACTACGCGCTCGGCCGTGCCCTCGAGAGGCAAGGACGGACGCAGGAGGCAAACGGCCACTACAAGCTTGCCCGCTCGCTGCGACCCGGGCACGAGCGCTACGAAGCGCACGTCCTGGATCTCGACTAAGGAACGCGAAGGAAGGTCAGAGAGCACATGCGGGCGGTCGTTCAACGGGTCTCCCGGGCGCGGGTCGTCGTCGACGGCGAGCCTAAGGCAGCGATCGGGCCGGGCCTGCTCGTCCTGCTGGGTGTGGCCGACGAGGACGAGGGCGAGCTCGCCGACCGCTTGGCCGGCCGCGTTGCCCGGCTGCGCGTCTTCGAGAACGAGGAGGGGAAGTTCGAACGCTCGCTGCTGGACGCCGGGGGCGAGGCCCTGGTGGTCAGCCAGTTCACGCTGATCGCCGATAGCAAACGTCAGAAGGGAACTCGACCCGACTTCTCGAAGGCGGCGCGCCCGGAGGTCGCTGAACCTCTGTATGAGCGGTTCTGTCAGGCTCTTCGCGATCTGGGCGTGCCTGTGCAAGCAGGGGTCTTCGGAGCAAGAATGCAGGTCGAGCTCGTCAACGACGGCCCGGTGACGATCATCCTCGACGTGGAGGCACGTTCATGACCGACTCCGATCTGCACGCGTTCGCCCGGCGCTACACCGAGGCCTGGTGCAGCGGCGATCCAGCCCGTGTCGCCGACCACTACGCCTCAGACGGCTCGCTCACGATCAACGACGGCGTCCCCTCGGTCGGCCGCGCTGCCATCACTGAAGCCGCGCGGTCGTTCATGGAGGCCTTTTCCGACTTAGAGGTGCTCATGGACGACGTCCGCGCCGGGGATAATGGGAGCGAGTACCACTGGACCCTCGTCGGCACCAACACCGGTCCCGGCGGCGCGGGCAAACGCGTCCGGATCAGCGGCTACGAGGAGTGGACCATCAACGCCGACGGGCTCATCGCCGAGTCGCAAGGTCATTACGACGAAACCGAGTACGCGCGGCAACTCGAGCACGGAGCGGAGGCTTAGCGCCTCAAGCTGGTCGCGGATACGGCAATGGGGGACCGGCCCAGCTTTTCCCACGCAGCCCGTCCCGAGCAGGGCCGAGCCGCTGTACGAGCGCTTCTGCGCCTCGCTCGAGGAGTTCGGCGTGCCCGTCGCCCGCGGCGTCTTCGGCGCCCGCATGGAAATCGAGCTCGTCAACAACGGCCCCGTGACGATCGTCCTCGACGTCTACTAGGGACGCCTTCACTCGCCCGCCATCTCGCCTTCGGAGCGCTTCAGGGCCTCGTAGTAGAAAACGAGCTCGTCCTCTCTGCCGTGGACAAAGCGTTTCTGCGCCTTTGCCGGCGGCGACGTCCACGAGCCGGACGGCAACTGAACCCCCGCGACCTCGAATTCCGGCATCCAGCCCCACGGCCGCCGATGTGGAGGATCATCACCTCTCCGAGATAGGCGCCGACCAGCGAGGCGATGGGGACGTTCTTCTTCGCGACCCTGCCGCAGTGCCATGGACGCCAGTCCGCGAACTCGCGGTCGATCATCTCCTCAGCGTTTTCACACTCGTCTCCGAGTAGTCGAGCGCCCAGCCCGATTCGCGCATGAGCGTGACGAACTGGTCCGCCAGCCGCTTCATGTCGGTGGCCGGACTCGGTCGGGCCGTCGTCGCGGTCTTACCCGTTCCATAGAGGCTTGCTATCCTTGCCGAACCACATTTCACCGGTTCGGCGAAATGGGCGCGCGGCGCCCATTTTTCGTGATAGGGGCACATTTGACACAGGTCCACGTACGGGAGAGAGAGCTGCAGCGCGAGATCTCGCGCCAGGTCGAGGGCGCCCTGCCCGGCGTCGAGGTCCTCGCGGTCGAGCTCTCGGGCCCGGAGCGCTTCACGGTCTTCGTGGACCACCCGAAGGGCGTCGATCACGCGCTGTGCGGGCGGGTGACCGAGGTCCTGCGCGGGTATCTCGACCGCTACACCGTGGACGTGTCATCGCCCGGATTCGAGCGTCCTCTTCGCAAGCCCGTGCACTTTCGTGGTGTCGTCGGACGGCGGGTCAGCGTTCGGACGTCACAGGAGATCTCCGGCCGGAAGCGCTTCCGAGGCCAGGTCCTTAGCGCTGACGACCATGCCCTCAGCCTCGGCGCCGAAGGCGGCGAGGCGGTTCTCATCCCGTACGACGAGGTCGTACGGGGCAACCTGATCGACGAAGGTGGAACAAGATGACGAGAGAGATCATCGAGGCGGTGCAGACCATCGAGCGCGAGAAGGGCATCGACGAGGGAACGCTCGTCCACGCGCTCGAGGACGCGCTCCTCGCCGCGTACAAGAAGACCCCCGGTGCGTCGCGCCACGCGACGGTCGAGCTGGATCCCGACTCGGGCGACTTCCGCGTCTTCTCGATCGAGATCCCCGGGGACCTCGAGGAGAAGCTGGTCGAGGAGGCGCGTGAGCGTGCCATCGACGAGTTGGAGGCGCAGGAACTAGAGACCGGAGAGCGTTCGCACCACTTGATCACGGACGACGAGCTCGATCTCGACTGGTCGCAGGTGCCGGATCACCTGATCGAACGCGAGGACGTGACGCCGGAGAACTTCGGCCGGATCGCGGCGCAGACCGCAAAGCAGGTCATCCTGCAGCGCATCCGGGAGGCAGAGCGCGAGATGATGTACGAGGAGTACGTCGACCGCGTGAGCGAGGTGGTCACCGGCATCGTGCAGCAGGCCGGCGACCGTAACAACGTGCTGGTCGACCTCGGCAAGGTCGAGGCGCTGTTGCCGCGCTCCGAGCAGGTGGACGGCGAGCGCTACGAGCAGGGCAGCCGTATCAAGGCGGTGATCACCGAGGTCCGCTCCGGCACGAAGGGTCCGCAGGTGATCCTCTCGCGGCGCGACCCGGAGCTGATCCGCACGCTGGCCGTTGCGCGTGAGCCCGGCTACCGGTCGAAGATTGCCGTCGAGTCCCATACACAGGGAGTCGATCCCGTCGGCGCCTGCGTGGGCCCGCGAGGCTCGCGTGTGCGGATGGTCGTCTCGGAGCTCCGGGGCGAGAAGATCGACATCATCCCGTGGAACACCGAGCCGGCGCGTTTCGTCGCCAAGGCGCTCTCGCCGGCCCGGGTGCGGGAGGTCTACATCGACGACGAGCGGCGCGAGGCGACCGTGATCGTGCCTGACGACCAGCTCGCGCTCGCGATTGGCAAGGAGGGCCTCAATGCCCGCCTCGCCTACAAGTTGACCGGCTGGAAGATCGACATCAAGTCCGACAGCGAATTCGCCCAGCAAGAGGCGGAGGCAGCCTACGGCGGCGGAGACGACGAGGAGTTCACAGGTCGCTGCGCGGCGGTGCTCTCCAACGGCAAGCGCTGCCCGAACGCGGCGCTGCCCGGATCACGCTTCTGCGGCATCGCAGCCCACCGGGAGCTCGCCGAACGCGAGGCCCGTGGCGAGGACATCAGCGACAGCGTCGTCCAGCCCACGTCTGCCGAGCCCGAGGAGGCAGAGCCAGCTGAGGCCGACGAGGTCGCACCAGTCGAGGAGCAGGTTGCCGAGGTGGCGAGCTTCTCGGACGAGGCCGCGGCTGCACAGCCCGCAGAGGTCGAGCCCGAGGCTTGAGCGAGCCGCTCAGGACCTGCGCAGGCTGCGGCCGCAAGGCTCCGAAACGGGAGTTGCGGCGGTTCGTTGCACGATCCGGCGCGCTCGTCCAGGCTTCGCCGTCGGATCCCGGTCGCGGGGTCTACACCTGCACGCGCCTCCAGTGCTTCGAGCGTGCCGCGTCGCGGCGGGCCTTCGCGCGAACTCTGCGCCGCACCGTGAAAGTCGATCCGGGGCTCGTTCGCCTTTACACTGAGGGTCATGGCTAACGGCCCGAAGAGACCTGTACGCCCGCGCGGGCACGGCGCCGGCGGCCGCAAGCGCCGCGTCGTCATCGACACCGGCGCCGGCCGTCCCCAGCCGGGAGGACGGCAGGCACGCGAGCGCACGGACCGGGCGCCCAAGCCGCCGCCCGTCGCGCCCACCGGCCCCGCGACCGTGGAGTCCGGCGTGACCGTCAAGGATCTGTCGCAGGCACTCGGGGTGCCGATGCCGGAGATCATCAAGATCCTCATGGGGCTCGGCGCGCCGAAGACGGCGACGCAGTCCCTCTCCGACGAGGAGGTCGAGCTGATTGCCACCGAGCTCAAGCGCGAGGTGACGATCAAGCACGTCGCGGAAGAGGAGCTCGAGCCGGAGGCCTACGAGGACTCGGAGGAGGACCTCGTGGCGCGCCCGCCGGTCGTGACCATCATGGGCCACGTCGACCACGGCAAGACGACGCTGCTCGACGCGATCCGCAAGACCTCGGTCGTCGAGACCGAGGCGGGCGGGATCACGCAGCACATCGGCGCCTACCAGGTCGACCGCAACGGCCGCAAGCTCACCTTCCTGGACACGCCGGGCCACGAGGCGTTCACCGCAATGCGCGCCCGGGGCGCGAAGGTGACGGACATCGCCGTGCTTGTGGTCGCCGCGGACGACGGCGTCATGCCGCAGACGAAAGAGTCGATCGCGCATGCGCGCGCCGCCGAGGTGCCGATCGTCGTCGCGGTCAACAAGATCGACCTTCCCGACGCGAACAAGGACAAGGTCATGACGGAGCTCGCCGCCGAGGGCCTCCAGCCCGAGGACTGGGGAGGCACGACGCAGTTCTCCGAGGTCTCCGCCAAGCAGAAGCAGAACCTCGAGGATCTGCTCGAGAAGGTCCTGCTGGTCGCCGACGCCGAGCTGGAGCTCAAGGCGAACCCGAACGCCGACGCGTCAGGTCCGATCATCGAGTCGCGTCTCGACGTCGGCCGTGGGCCGGTGGCCACCATGCTCATCCACCGCGGCACGCTCCGGGTGGGCGACGCCGTCGTCGCCGGTGACGCTTCCGGACGTGTGCGGGCCCTCTACGACTTTCGCGGCGAGAAGGTGAAAGAGGCGAGGCCGGGAGAGCCGGTCGAGATCGTCGGCTTCGACCGCCCGCCGCCCGCCGGCGAGCTCGGCCGCGTGGTCGAGAACGAGCGCCAGGCACGCCACCTCGCCCAGCTCCGCGGGGAGCGGCTCCGCCGAGAGCAGCTTGCGCAGCGCGCGAAGCCGATCTCGCTCGAGGCGCTGTTCACCCGCATGCAGGAAGGCGCCGTCCAGGATCTCAACCTCGTCCTCAAGGGCGACGTCGACGGCTCCGTCGAGGCGGCGATGTCGGAGCTGGCCAAGATCGAGCACCCCGAGGTGCGCGTGAACGTCATCTACTCCGCCGTCGGCGGCATCTCAGAGAACGACGTCATGCTCGCTTCGACCTCGAACGCGATGGTCGTGGGCTTCAACGTGCGGCCGAATGCCGAAGCGCGGGCGCTGGCCGACCGCGAGGGCGTGGAAGTCCGCACGTACCGGGTCATTTACCAGCTGACCGAGGACATCGAGCAGGCTCTGGTCGGCATGCTGAAGCCGGTCACGCAGGAGCAGACGATCGGCGAGGCCGAGGTGCGTGCCCTGATCAGGATCTCGCGCGTCGGCACCGTCGCCGGCTCCTACATCACGAGCGGCGTCGTCCGCCGCGGCGCCAACGTCCGCATCGTGCGCGACGGCGCAATCGTCTACGAGACGAGGATCGACTCGCTGCGCCGCTTCAAGGACGACGTGCGCGAGGTGACCGAAGGCTTCGAGTGCGGCATCCACCTCGAGAACTACGACGACGTCAAGGAAGGCGACGTGCTCGAGGTCTACGAGATGCGCCAGGTGGAGCGAACCGACCTCGAGACGAGGCCGGCTGCTCCGGCCGGCGCTTCCACAGAATCTACGTAGCCTGAGGGGACGCGGCTGCGGCCGCGGCCTGGTGGCTCCTCCAGATGAGCACGATGCTGACGACGAGCACCCAGCCGAGGAAGATCACGAACGGGACGAAGAAGAAGGCGACGAGCATCGTCAGGGCTACGACGAAGGCGAGCCACGCGAGCCACTTCGGCAACAATCCGCCGGCGTTCAGGCTCACGATGGACGTGGCGATGACGGTCACGGCTGCGATCGTCGTCGCCGAGAACCAGATGGCGTAGCCGATGTCTTGCGTGATCCGAAAGAGGTTCGGATCGAGCACGAACTTGCTGGTGTCCTCCCTGGTCAGCGACGGAGCGGTAAACAGAGCCATGGAGACGGTCCACATGGCCGTCGAGACCAGCCCGGCGCCGAACGCCGCGCTCGTGAGTGCGCCAGCACTGCCCTGCGCCTGCGCGAGCCGGCCGCGAAGAACGGTCAGGAACCAGACGAAGAACAGTGCCGCCGCGAGCACGAGGAAGAGCAGCACGATGTCCCTGTGCCTGTGGCCGCTGTCGGCGTAGTAGTCCCGGATCTTCTGGTCCGAGTCCCCGCTCTCGATGTTGCCGGAGAGGGCGATCGAGACGAGCCACAGCGCAACGAACACGATCCCGCTGAGCGGCGTCCAGCGGGCGAGACGAGCGGTTCCCATGCATGCCTCCTGAGGTAGTTGCAAACGCGAGTCTCCTCCGTCGTCCGGACGTCGTCAAGATACGGGGGCGATGGGCTCGGGTTACGTCGGCATCCTCTCGGTCGAGCTGCACTTCCCGGAGAACGGGTCGCTGAAGGGAAAGCGCCGCTACGTGAAGTCGGCCAAGGCGCAGCTCCAGCAGCGCTTCGGCGCCGCCGTGGCAGAGGTCGACCACCACGACCTCTGGCAGCGCTCGCGGCTGACGGTCGCGCTGGTCGCACGGGGTCATCGCGAGCTCCAGGAGCTGCTCGACGGCGCCGAGCGCTACCTCGGAAGCCAGGAATGGGAGCTCATGCGTTGCGAGAGGGAGGTGGTCGGCCGTGAGTGACCGGATGAGACGAGTGAACGAGTCGGTCCGGCAGGTTCTGTCCGAGGCGGTCCCCGAGCTCAAGGACCCGCGGATCGGCTTCGTCACGGTCACGGGGGTCGAGACGTCGGCCGATCTCCGGCACGCACGCGTGTTCGTCAGCGTGCTGGGCTCGGAGAGCAAGCGCGAGGAGACGCTCGTCGGGCTCTCCGCCGCGCACGGGGTCCTTCAATCGAGGATCGCGCGCGAGCTGCGCCTGAAACGGACCCCGCAATTGACCTTTGAATACGATCCGTCGGTGGAGCGCGGGGTCCGGATGTCGAAGCTGATCGATGAGCTCGCCCCCGAGGAGTGAGCTCACGCAGGTCGCCGAGGCGATCCGCACCGGCGACCGCTTTCTGCTCGTCACACACGAGAATCCGGACGGGGACGCGCTCGGATCCATCCTGGCCGCGAAGCTCGGCCTCGACGAGCTGGGCAAGAACTCAGTCATGTTCCTGGGGGGCGAGACCGGCATCCCGCAGGAGTACGACTTCATGGCGCTCGAGGAGCTCCACCGGGAGCTGCCTGCAGACGTGGAGGGTCGCGTCGTCTTCGCCCTGGACTGCGCGAGCGCCCAGCGCACCGGTCTGCCGGAGGAGGTGATCGAGCGTGCACCGGTCTCGTTGAACGTCGACCATCACCACGACAACACGCGCTTCGCGCAGATCAACCTGATCGTTCCGCACGCCTCCTCCACTGGGGAGATCGCCCGCGACCTGCTCGGTGAGCTCGGCGTCGGCCTGACGCCCGAGATCGCCGAGCCGCTCTACATCGCCCTCGTCACCGACACCGGCCGTTTCCAGTACACGAACACGACGCCGAAGGCATTTCGGCTCGCGGCCGAGCTGGTCGAGGCCGGTGCGGACGTGCACCGCGTCTTCCAGAGGGTGTACGAGTCGGTCCACTTCGCGAAGCTGAAGCTGCTCGCCAGGGCGCTCGAGCGCGCGCAGGTGTACGAGGGCGGACGGCTCGTCGTGACGCACCTGCTGCGCTCGGACTTCACCGAGCTCGGCGTGGGGGAGGAGTACGCCGAGGGGATCATCGACCGCCTGCGCGAGGTGGACGGGGCCGAGATGGCCGCCACGATCCGCGAGCCCCCCGAGCCCTCGGACGCCCCTCGCCGCGTGAGCCTGCGCGCCTCGAGCGACGAGCTGGACGTGTCGGCGATCGCGAGGAAACGTGCCGGAGGGGGTCACCCGCAGGCGGCCGGCTTCTCGAGCGCCGAGTCGGTAGAGGAGATCGTCGCCTTCCTGCGCTCCGAGTTCGCCGCCTTCGTCGACCGTCGCTGACATGGTGCCGCGAGGGCTCAGGCCGACGGGCCTCGTTCTCGTCGACAAGCCGGCAGGGCCGTCGTCGTTCGCGGTCGTGAAGCGACTTCGGGACCGCACGGGCGCGCGGGCGGGCCATGCCGGGACGCTCGACCCGTTCGCGACCGGCCTCCTGCTCGTCCTGCTGGGATCGTCCACGCGGCTGGCGCAATACCTCGTCGGGCTGGACAAGCGCTACCGGACAGAGATCGATCTCAGGGCTCGGCTGGAAGAGTTCCGGGGCGACGTGGAGCTGCCGGTGCCCGCCGCGTCCGCGGTCAAGATCGAGGGCGAGCGAGCCTACCGGCTCGCCCGCCGAGGCGTGGCGGTCGAAATGCCGACGAGGCGATCCAGCGTCCGCGAGCTCGTGTTGCATCGGTACGAGGACGGAATTGCCGAGCTCGAGCTGCTCGTCAGCTCCGGGACCTACGTGCGGGCGATCGCCGATGCGCTGGGCGGGCATTGCTCGTCCCTGCGCCGAACGGAGGTCGGCCCCTTCCACGTCGAGGACGCAGACGAGGAGCGGGTCCTTGTGCCCGTGGAGGCGCTGCCGTTCCTGCCGGTGCTCGAGGTGAGCGAGGAGGAGGCCACCGCGATCCGTAAGGGCCGACGTCGCGTCGGAGAGCGAGTCCGGGTTGTGTGCGGAGAAGAGCTCGTCGCCGTCAACGGGACGGTGCTGCCGTGAGGGTAGCGCGGTCGCCGGCGGAGCTCGCGTCACGCGAGCGCGCGGTGGCGATTGGAACCTTCGACGGCGTCCACCTCGGCCATCGGCGCGTGATCGAGGACGTCCTCGCGGCCGGGCCCACGCCGACCGTCATCACCTTCGATCCTCACCCTCGGCTCGTGCTCGGGTACGGCGTCGAGCTGCTCACCACGCTGACGCGAAGGCTGGAGCTGTTCGAGGAGCTGGGCGTCGAGGAGACGCTGGTCCTCGAGTTCACGCACGAGCTCCAGCAGCGCGAGCCCGAGGAGTTCGCTGAGGACGTGCTGAGGCCGCTCGGAACCTCGGTGGTCGTGGCGGGCGGAGACTTCCGGTTCGGACACAAGCGGCGCGGCGATCTCGACCTGCTGCGAGGACTCGGCTTCGATACGCGCGCCGTGCCCGTGGTCGAGGGCGTGTCCTCGACGGCGATCCGCAAGCTTCTGCACGCTGGGGACGCTGGGGGTGCCGCACGGCAGCTGGGCAGGCCGGCGGAGGTGGAGGGCACCGTGGTCACCGGCGACGAGCGCGGAGGCACGCTCGGCTTCCCGACCGCGAACCTTGCGGTCGAGGCACACCTGCTCGTTCCGGCCTTTGGGATCTACGCGGGGTCTGCTCGCGGGCATCGGGCGGCCGTCTCGATCGGCACCAACCCGCACTACGGCGGGCAGGAGCGGAAGATCGAGGCGTTCCTGCTCGAGTTCTCGGGGGACCTTTATGGCCAGCGGCTCGTCGTCGAGCTCTGGCAGCGCCTGCGCGACGAGCAGGCGTTCGCGAGCGAGGAGGAGCTCGTCGCCCAGATCGAACAGGACGTCGAGCAGACGCGGCACGCTGACCGGCCCGTCTAGCACTCCACAGCCTGGCCGCCGCGACGGGGGTCGGCTGCGGGACCGCGGCGAGAGACGAGGCTGACGCCGCCGAAGTAGTAGTTCCGCTCGGGCCAGCGACGGACCTCGAGGCCTCGTCGCTCCAGCTCGGCGAGCGCCTCCTCGTCCACGCCGGGCTCGGTGTTGACCACCTCGTCCTGCCGGTGGAAGCGGGGCCGATCGACGGCCGCCTGGGGCTCGAGGCCCTCGTCGAGGATGGCGGCGGTCACGCCCACGATCGCGGTGCGGAGGCGCGCCGCGCCGGCCGAGCCGATGCCCAGCACGAAGCTCTCGCCGTCGAGCGCGATCGAAGGGGCCATCATGCTGCCCATGCGGTCGCCGGGCCGGAGCTCGCCCCGCTGGAGGTACTTCTCCCCGAGAATCGAGTTCAGATGCAGGTCGAGGCCGGGCACCCAGTCGCCCGAGCAGAGGCCGAGACTCGAGGTGAGGACGCAGACGTTCCCTTCCCGGTCCATCACGGAGAGGTTCGTGGTGTGCTCGGGAACGTCGGCCCGCGGTGTGCCCAGAACGTCGACCACGGCCAGGACCCGCTCGGTGTCGGAAAGGTCTCGGAGGGGTGGCAGGTGGCTGATCGTCTCGGGGACCTCGGAGAGTCCGGCGCGCGTGTGGAAGTGCGCGCCGTGGTATTCGACCTCGACCGGCCTCGACCACACCGGCTCGTACGTGGCCAGGTCGGTAGCGGTGACAGCGCCGCCGCGTTCCTCCAGGAGTGCGAGGAGCGCCTGCGAGATCGAGCCCGTGTAGACGCTCGAGGCGCCTTCGTCGGACAGGAGCTCCACGGCACGGACGACGCCGGGTTGCTCGACGATGTCGCCGGGGCCGAGCAGCTTGCCTCCCGGCGAGTAGATCGCGGCCCCCTCGTTCATCGTGTACACGGGGGCGAGCGTCTCCGCGAGGCAGGCGGCATGCGTCGGCGACAGCGGGACTCCGGCGCGCGCGAGCCGGAGCGCGGGCTCGCAAAGTCTGGCCCAGGGCAGACGCCCGTACTCGCGCCAGAGCAGGTCCAGGCCCGCCGCGAGGCCGGGGACGCCGAAGGACGCCGGCCCCACGAAGTAGGGGACTAGCTCGCCCCAGAAGGGGATGTCGACCTCGATGAAGGGTGCACCCTGGCCGCTCGGGACCGCCACGAAGCAATCCAGGTTCCGGACACTTCTGGTCGCGGCGTCGAGGTAGATCGCGAAGCCGCCGCTGAGCAGGCCTGTCATCACGGGCTCGGCAACGCAGGAGGCCAGTGAGGCCGAGACGGCCGCGTCGGCCGCCGTCCCACCGTCGGCGAGGACCTCGGCTCCCACCTCGGCGGTGGCCGGGTGGCCGGCTGCGATCTGCGCCTTCATGGGGCGAGGAGCGTACTAGCCTCTCACCATGACCGATTCGCTCGCCGCCGCCCGCGCAGCGGCAGAGGAGCTTCGTCGCCGCTCGGGGTGCGAGGCCTTCGACGTCGCCGTCGTCCTGGGGTCCGGCTGGAAGGATTCCGTGACCGGGCTGGGGACTTCGGTGCTGGACCTGGCCGTCTCCGAGGTGCCGGGCTTCCTGCCGGCAAGCGTCGCGGGCCACGAGGGGCGCATCCAGGTCTTCGAGCGGGGCGGGCAGCTGACGCTCGCGTTCCTCGGGCGCGTGCACCTCTACGAAGGGCGAGGCATCGAAGTCGTCGTCCACGGCGTCCGAACGGCCGTCGTCGCCGGTTGCCGCGCCGTCGTGCTCACGAATGCGGCGGGCCCCGTGAATCCCGAGCTGGAGGTCGGCGCTCCGGTGCTCATCTCGGACCACATCTCGCTCACAGGCGTCTCGCCGCTCGTCGGGCCACAGTTCGTCGACCTGACGGATCTGTACGCACGCCGCCTGCGCGTGCTCGCGCGCGAAATCGACCCGGAGCTGCGGGAGGGCGTCTACGCGCACTGGCCCGGTCCGGCCTACGAGACGCCGGCCGAGATCCGCATGCTGAGGGCCCTCGGCGCCGATCTCGTTGGGATGTCCACGGTCCCGGAGGCGATCGCCGCGCACGCACTCGGCGCTGAGGTGCTCGCGCTCTCCTTGGTCACGAACCCGGCGGCGGGCATCACCGGCGAACGGCCCTCGCACGAAGAGGTGGTGGCGCGCGGCGAGGCTGCCGCACCCAGCCTGACCAAGCTGCTCTCGGCAATCGTCGCTAGAGTCGCCGATCGATGAAGCGCACGATCTCCGTGTTGGTGGTGGTGTTCGCCACGCGGGGGCGGGCGGTTCTGCCCTGCTGGCCCGGAGCAGCTCAGGCAGCTCTCGGCAGCTTCGGGTCGCGATGGTGGCCGACGTCGTGCTGTCCGACCCACATGACTTCCGGAACGTCGCGTACCAGGGATTCCGGCGAGCGGTGAGGGACTTCGGTGTGAAAGGCCGCCTCGTGCAGGAGGACCCGAGGCGCGGACTCATCCCGGCGGTCACGTCGCTGGCGCGACAGAAGTACGACCTCATCCTGGCGAATCCCCTTGGTCCTGCGGAGGTGAAGGCGTTCGTCTCTGTCGCGGCGAGATTCCCCGACTCGAAATTCGTCATGCTCGAGGTATTTCTCGACCTCCGCCGAGGCAGGTTCGAGAACGTGCAGGGCACGATCTGGCGCGTCGAGCAACCGGCGTACCTCGCGGGCTACCTGGCCGCGCTCATGGAGAAACGGCGGCCGGGCAAGAACGTCATCGGCTCCGTCAACGGCTTTTCGTACTCGAACCAGGAGTTCGTCGCCGGCTACGAGGCCGGAGCGCGTCGAGCAGACCCAGGGATCAGGGTGCTCAGAAGCTACTCCCGGAACTGGGTCGACGCGGCCAAGTGCCGGGCCGTCGCTCTGCAACAGATCGGCAAGGGCGCAGGAGTCGTCTTCAACGTGGCCGGGACCTGCGGGCTGGGCACGCTCCAGAGGGCCAAGGAGAAGCGGGTATGGGGGATCGGCGTGGACGTGGACCAGTCCTACCTCGGCCCACACATTCTGACGAGCGTGCTGAAGCGCTTCGACGTGGAGGCGTACGACACGGTCGAGGCGTTCGTCCGCGGGCGGTTGAAGACGGGAGGGAACCGGGTCTGGAGCCTTCGTAACGGTGCCGTCGGCCTGGGGAAGATCAACCCGAAGGTCCCGCGCCCGTTCGTGCGCCAGGTCGAGAGGATTCGCACGCAGATCGTCGCCGGGAAGATCACGGTACCGTCGACCCTCACCAGACGATGAGACGGATTGCCGCACTCGCTCTCTCGACGACGGTCGCCCTCGGCCTGCTCGCCGGCAGCGCCTCGAGCACCTCGCGACAACTGAGGGTCACCTTCGTGACGGACATTGTGACCCCAACGAAGGCGCACGACCTGCGAGCCGCCGCCTATCGGGGATTCCTGCGAGCAGTCAGGGACTTCCACGTCGACGGTCGGGTGGTCCAGAGCAATCCGACGAAAGGGCTTGGACCGACGATCGCAGCCCTCGGCCGCCAGCAGTACGACCTCATCTTCACGGGCATACCCCAATCCGATCAGGAGTTCCAGGCCATCGGCACCGTCGCAGCGAGATTCCCCCGCTCGAAGTTCGTGCTTGTCGACGGCGTCGTCCAGGCCCTCCGCACCAGGCCGAAGAACGTCCAGGGCTCGCTCTGGCGGGTCGAGCAGCCCTCGTATCTCGCCGGGTACCTCGCCGCCTTGATGGAGAAGAAGCGGCCCGGCACGGACGTCATCGGGGCTGTCGGAGGGGCGTCCTTTCCTCCGATCAACGCCTTCATCGCCGGCTACGAGGCGGGAGCGAGGAAGGCGGATCCCGGTATCAGAACAATTCACAGCTATGCAGACAACTTCCTGGACGCGGCGAAGTGCAAGTCCGTGGCCCTGAGCCAGATCGCACGAGGGTCAGGCGTCGAGTTCGACATCGCGGGAACCTGCGGCCTGGGCACGCTACGGGCGGCGAAGGAGAAGGGGGACTGGGGTATCGGCGTCGACGTAGACCAGTCTTTCCTCGGTCCGCACATCCTCACGAGTGTGCTGAAGGGAGCAAATGGCCAGGACGTCTACCTGACGGTCAAGGCGTTCCTCCACGGCCGGTTGAAGGGGGGCGGCAACAGCGTCTGGAACCTCCGCAACGGCGCCGTCGGCCTGGGGAAGATCAGCCCGAAGGTGCCGCGCGCGTTCGTCCGTCAGGTGGAGACGATCCGCAAGCAGATCATCGCCGGGAAGATCAAGGTGCCGTCGACTCTTAGACAGCAATGAAACGCACTGTGGCGCTTGCAGTCGTCGGTGGGATTTCGTGCGCCCTCCTGACCGCGGACGCCTCTGGCAGCCCTCGGCAGCTACGGGTTGCACTGGTTGCAGATGTCGTGCCCTCCGATCCGCACGACTTCCGCAATATCGCGTACCGGGGCTTTCGACGGGCGGTGAAGGCCTTTGGGGTCGAGGGCCGCCTCGTGCTGTACAACCCGAAAGCGGGACCGATTCCGACGATCAGGTCGCTCGCGCAGGAGAAGTACGACCTCATCATCGCGAATCCCCTCTTTCAAACCAAGGAGTATGCCGCCGTCGCTGCGCGTTTCCCGGAGTCGAAGTTCGCCATGTCGGACGTTCCTCTTGAGGTCCTTGAGCATAGGCTCAAAAACGTGCAGGGCACGATCTGGCGTGTCGAGCAGCCCGCCTACCTCGCCGGCTACTTCGCGGCGCTGATGGAGAAGCGTCGGCCGGGCCGAGATGTCGTTGGCTCCGTCAACGGCTTCCCGTATGCGAACCAGGCCTTCGTCGCCGGCTACGAGGCCGGAGCGAGGCGGGCCGATCCTGGGATCAGGATACTCAGAGGCTATTCCCGGGACTGGCTCAACCCGGTCAAGTGCAAGGCCGTGGCGCTAAGCCAGATCGGCAAGGGGGCAGGAGCCGTCTTCGATGTGGCCGGGGCCTGCGGGCTGGGCGCACTTCGGGCGGCAAAGGAGCAGGGAATCTGGGGGATCGGCATCGACGTCGATCAGTCCTTCCTCGGCCCACACATCCTCACGAGCGTGCTGAAACGCTATGAGCTTGACAGCTACAAGACCATCGAGGCCTTGGCGCGGGGCAGGCTGAAGACAGGCGGCAACGTGGTCTGGAACCTCCGCAACGGCGCCGTCGGCCTCGGCAGGATCAGCCCGAAGGTGCCGCGCTCCTTCGTCCGTCAGGTCGAGAAGATCCGCAAGCAGATCATCGCCGGGAAGATCAAGGTGCCGTCGACGCTCAGCTAGGGCTCTGCACCGAGACCCAGGCGGCCCCCTCACCAACGGCGATTCCCGTCGGCTGCTGCTCGAGGCGGATCTTGGCGATCGGCCGAGCCCCGTTGCCGATCCGCACGACGCTTCGCGCCGCGGCGGACCACAGGGTTCCATCGCCCCAGGCGAGGTCCGTGGGAAACGCGCCGCCCGAGGTCGTCGCGGTTGCGTCCCCCGTGTCCGGGTTGAGTGCCCAAACGTTTCCCTGCTGGGCGAGGAATTGGAGAACGAGCCAGAGTCTGCCGCCGCCGGCGACGGGCGCCATCGCTGCGCTCGGGAGCGAGAAGGTGGCCGAGATCGCTCCGGTCCGCGGCTCGATGCGCAGGACGTGGTCGATCCGCGTCGTGACCCAGGCGGATCCGCCGCCGACCGCGAGGCCGAGCGGCGGCTCGACCGGAATGCTCTTCGTCACCTCGTTCGTCGCCGGATTGATCCGGAGCACGGCGTTGCCACGGGTGATCCACACGGCTCCGGCCCCCGCCGCGACCGTGAAGACCGGCTCCGGAACGAGCTCGTTCCCGCCGCCGAACCTCAGAGTCCGCTCGACGGCGTTCGAATCGGGGTCGATGCGGGCCAGGGTGCCGTCGTTGCCGTTGGCCACCCAGACCGATCCGAAGCCGACTGCAAGGTCGCTTACGTCGGTGCCGATCCCGATCGTGCCGACCACCTTGCGGGATTTGGGATCGATGCGCGAGATGGTTCCGTCGTCAGCGTTGGCGGCCCAGACGCCGCCCTCGCCGACGGCGACGGCGACCGGACGCGAGCCGACGGGCACGTCGTCGGCCACCCGGTTCGCCTTCGGGTCGATCACCGCGATCGAATTGGGGACGACGGCAACGGGACTCGGTGACCCGCTGGTGAACGCGACGACGATGCCTGCGATTGCGCCTACCAGGACGAGCGCACCGAGAGCCGCGACGAGCCATGCACGCCGGGAGAACCGGACGCGCCGCTCTTCCGTTTCGAGCGCGGCCTCTGCGGCTGCGGCCAGCTCCTCTTCTCGACCACCGATGGTCATCACGCGGGCGACGTCGTCCTCCGTCCTGAGGGGCGGGAAGTGGGCCTCGAGACCGGGCGCGGCGACCTGGAAGATGCGTTGGGGCTCCTCGAGATCCTTGAGCCGGTGTTCGCCCAGGTCGCCGAACGTGACCTCTTCGAGAGCGGCTCCGACGAGGTCGCGGGTGGCCGACGAAACGAGGATCTGGCCTCCGTGCGCGGCGCCGGAGATCCGTGCGGCGCGCACGACATCGAGGCCGTGGTAGCCAGTCTCGGCAAGTCCCGGCTCGCCGGTGTGGACGCCTACGCGGACGCGCACGGTGGCGTCTTGGGGCCAGCTCGCACCCGCCAGCGCCTTCTGAGCCTCGACGGCGCCGCGGACCGCGTCCCGTGCGCGACGGAACGCGAAGAAGAAGGCGTCCCCCTGGTTGTCAATCTCCTCGCCGGCGTGCTCCTCGAAGACGCCGCGGACGAGGCGGTGGTGCTGCTCGAGCAGAGCCCCGTAGTCGTCGCGCAACCTCTGCACGAGCTTCGTCGAGCCTTCGATGTCCGTGAAGAGGAACGTGACGGTTCCCGTCGGAACGACCGGAGCCGCGGGGGCGGGTGTGGCCGGTGGGAGCGCTCCCGCCAGGGACGGATCCTGCTCGAGGATCGCCCGCTCGAGCCGGCGAAGCTCCTCTCCCGGCTCGAGGCCGAGCTCTTCGTCGAGCAGGCGCCGGCCCGAGCGGTAGACCTCGAGCGCCTCGGCCTGTCGCCCTGAGCGGTAGAGCGCCAGCATCAGCTGGCCGCGCAGCCGCTCTCGCAGCGGATGTTCCCGGACGAGGCGCTCCAGCTCAGGAACAAGCTCGGCATGGTGTCCCAGCGCGAGGTCCGCCTCGATCCGCTGCTCGAGTGCGCCGAGTCGCTGCTCCTGCAGGCGTGCGCGCTCCCCCCGGGCAAAGCTGACAGAGTCGAGCTCGGCCAGCGGTCCGCCGCGCCAGAGGGCGAGCGCCTCTCGCAACTGCTCCGCGGCCCGGGCAGGCTCCTGCACCCGCGCCTCCGCGACCAGCCTCTCGAAGCGCTCCAGGTCGAGCTCGCCTTCCTGCACCCGAATCAGGTAGCCGGGCGACTGGGTCACGATCACGTCGCGGCCGAGGGCCTTGCGCAGTTGCGAGACATGAACCTGAACGGCTGTCGCGGCGGTCTCTGGCGCCTCGTCGCCCCAAAGCTCGTTGATCAAGCGGTCACGGGAGACGACCTCGTTCGCGTGCAAGAGCAGGAACGCCAGGACCGAGCGCTGTTTTGCGCCGCCGAGATTCAGGAGCCGGCCCTCCTCTTCGACCTCGAGCGGGCCGAGGATCCGGAACTCCATACCCTCTTCGCCTCCTTTAGCGCCGCTTTAGGTCCGCGGTACTGCCCTTTTAGCCGCTCTTGGTCTCGTGTGCAAAGGCCGTGCACAGCGGTCGCGACAGGAACAAGGAGGAAATGATGTCCAACTCGCTTTCAATCGCGATTCGGCGGACAGGGCTCGTTCTGGCGGCGACGGCCGTCGCAGCGGTCGTGACGGGTTCCGCACTAGCCGTGGATCGCCCGGCGGCCAGCTTCTTGACCAAGAAGCAGATCGAGGCGATCAGCCAGAGCTGGGCCGCGCGCGGAGGAGTGTTCTACAACCGTCCGGCGGCCAGCTTCTTGACCAAGAAGCAGATCGAGGCGATCAGCCAGAGCTGGGCCGCGCGCGGAGGAGTGTTCTACAACCGTCCGGCGGCGAGTTTCCTGTCGCCGGCGCAGATCGAGACGATGAGCGAGAGCTGGGCTGCGAGGGACGGAGTGTTCGCGAACCACCCGGCGACCAGCTCGTTGACGCCGATCGACCGGGGCGGCTTCGATTGGGGCGACTTCGGCATCGGTGCCGTGGCCATGCTCGGGCTCGTGCTGCTGGCGCTCGGCCTGGTGGCCGGTGCCTACTACAGCCGCAAGAGCGGCGTCCGTCCGCGGGCTGCCTCGTAGAACGCAGGCGCAGAAAGTCCGGCCGGGGCGCTTTCCCTTGTTGCCGCCCCGGCCGGTTGACCGCAGAAAGTGCGATTCGCTTACGCGCCGCACTTTCTGGGGTGTTCCGGGAAGCTAAGAGGGCCTGGCGCTTCGACGTCTGAGACGCCGCGCGGTTGCGGCTCCCGCGAGCGCACCCACGACCGCGAGCGCGATGGGCACCACGTCGGGCCAGCTCTCGTCGTTCGAGAAGATCACCTCGGTGAACAGGATGCCGATTGCGAAACCCGCGATCACCCCGAGAATCCCACCGAGCAGCGCCACGGGAGCACGCTAACCAAAGGGCAGGATGCCCGCCAGGGGCGCCCAGGCGGCGGCGCTGCTACCCTTGCCCGCGGACCGCAGCCTCGGCCGTGCGCGTGGTGGCTTCCGCGCGGCGCGCTGGGACTGCGGAGACCTCGACTGGAGGAGATGCATGACCCTCACGAAGGAAGCCAAGCTGGAGATCGTCGGCAGGCACGGCAAGCACGGCAGCGACACTGGCTCGGCCCACGTGCAGGTCGCGCTCCTCACGACCCGGATCAACGAGCTCACCGAGCACCTGCGCGCGCACCCGAAGGACCACCACTCGCGGCGCGGACTGCTCAAGCTCGTGGGTCGCCGCCGCCGCTTCCTCAACTACCTGCAGCGCAACGACCTCGAGGGCTACCGCGCCCTCATCAAGGAGCTCGGCCTGCGACGATAGGCGAGCCGAATCGGAGGGTGGAAGTTTGAGCGAGCCCCGCCCGCAGGGGCTGACTCAAACCTCCACTCTCCAGACGCGAAGTGGAGGATTGACATGAGTGTTGTGACCGAACGTCAGGCGACGGTCTCGGTGACCGTCGGCCGCGACGAGATCGTCTTCGAGACCGGGAAGCTGGCCAAGCAGGCCGACGGAGCCGTGCTCGTCCGGTCCGGCGAGACAATGGTGCTCGCGACGGCCCAGGGCCGCATCGAGGCCCGCGAGGGGGCGGACTTCTTCCCTCTCACCGTGGACGTCGAGGAGCGCATGTACGCAGCCGGAAAGATTCCCGGCGGGTTCTTCAAGCGAGAGGGTCGCCCGACCGAGCGTGCCATCCTCACCGCTCGGATGATCGATCGTCCGATCAGGCCCCTCTGGCCGAAGGGCTTTCGCAACGAGGTACAGGTGATCTGCACGGTGCTCTCGGCCGACCTGGTGACGCCGCACGACATCCTGTGCATCAACGGCGCTTCCGCCGCGCTCCAGGTCTCCGCGCTGCCGTTCCTCGGCCCGGTCGGCGCGGTGCGGGTCGCCCTGATCGACGGCGAGCTGGTCGTCAATCCCACGCTCCAGGAAATCGAGGAAGACTCGCGCCTGGACCTCATCGTCGTGGGCACCAAGGAGGCGCTGACGATGGTGGAGGCTGGCGCCATGGAGGTGCCCGAGGACACCATCCTCGGTGCATTCGAGCTCGCGCACGAGGAGATCCGCAAGCTCTGTGAAGCGCAGGACGAGCTCCGGCGAGGCGCAGGAAAGCCAAAATGGCTCGACCTCGAGCTGACCTCGGAGCTCTCCGAGCGGCACGGCGCTGCCGTCGCCGAGCGTATTCGCTCCGACGGGCTCCGCGAAGCGGGCGCGCTCGTCGAGGAGCTGCTGGGCGAGCTGGGTCCCGCGCTGACCATGGACTCGACCGAGGACGACATCGTCCGCCGGATGCAGGTGCGCTGGGCGCTCGGGCTCCTGCTCGAGCAGGAGCGGTTGAAGGCGGTCGAGGGACCCGTTCGCGCGCAGTTCGAGGATGGCCTTCGCGCGCTGACCGAGGCCGAGCAGGATTCGAAGGAGCTCAAGTCGGCAAAGCGCCAGCTCCTCTACGACCGAATCGTCGAGGAGATCGAGCTGCCCTTCCCGGCCGGGACGACTCCGGTTGCCGCCGAGGGCATGGAGTCACCGCCGCCGGTTAAGGACCAGATGACGCGCCAGTTCGTCAAGCGTGCTGCCGAGGCGGTCTACAAGGACCTCGTCAGGCGCAAGATCGCCGTCGAGAAGCGGCGCCCCGACGGCCGCGGCACAGAGGAGATCCGGCCGATCTCGTGCGAGGTGACCGTGTCGCCGCGCACGCACGGGTCTGCCCTGTTCACGCGCGGCCAGACACAGATCATGACGCTCTGCACGCTCGGCACCGCCAAGGAGGGACAGCGCATCGACGATCTCTCCCTCGAGCAAGAGCGTCGCTACATGCACCACTACAACTTCCCGCCCTTCTCCGTCGGCGAGACGGGCTTCATGCGCGGGCCCAAGCGGCGTGACATCGGCCACGGTGCCCTCGCGCAGCGGGCGCTCGAGCCGGTCCTCCCGGGCGAGGACGAGTTCCCGTACACGATCCGTCTCGTCTCCGAGACGCTCGAGTCGAACGGCTCGTCGTCCATGGGCTCCGTCTGCGGCTCGACCCTCGCGCTGCAGGACGCCGGAGTGCCGATCAAGGCGCCCGTCGGCGGCATCGCCATGGGTCTCGTCAAAGAGGGCGACGACTACGTCATCTTGACCGACATCCAGGGTGCCGAGGACCACCTGGGGGACATGGACTTCAAGGTGGCCGGCACGCGCGACGGCATCACGGCCCTGCAGATGGACATCAAGATCACGGGTGTCACGCAGGAGATCATGCGCTCTGCGCTCGAGCAGGCCCGCCAGGCCCGCGAGTTCATCCTGGACACGATGGCCGAAGTGATGCCGTCGTCCCGCGAGGAGCTGGCCGCGCACGCGCCCAGGATCTCCTCGGTCAAGATCAACCCCGAGTACATCGGCATGGTCATCGGCAAGGGGGGCGAGACGATCCGCGCCCTCGAGTCGGAGCACGACGTTCAGATCGACATCGAGGAGGACGGGACGATTCTCATCTACGCCACCGAGGGCACCAAGGCCGACGCCGCCATCGCCGCGATTACGGCGTTGACGAAGGAGCCCGAGGTCGGCGACACGTACACCGGCAAGGTCGTCAAGACCACGCAGTTCGGCGCCTTCGTCGAGCTCAAGAAGGGCACCGACGGCCTGCTGCACGTGTCCAACGTCGGCCCGGGGCGTGTTGGGCACATCGAGGACGTCATCGGACGCGGGGACATGCTTGACGTCATCGTCCAGGAGGTCGACAAGGAGCGGGGCCGCATCGGGCTTAAGCTCGTCGCCAAGCACGAGGACGGCCGTTTGGTTCAGCCCGATGAGCTGATCGAGCGCGCCAAGAACGCTCCGCCGCGCGAGCGCGAGGAGCGCCCGTCGCGGAGCGACCGTGACCGCCGAGGCGGCGGCCGAGGCGGCGGCCGCGATCGCGGGCCGCGCCGCGAGGACTGATGAGGGAGCGGGCGGGGGAAACCCCGCCCGCAGCCCTTTGGGCGACGTTGCCCGGACCCGAGCGCCGCTACCATCGGCCCGTGCAGGAGTACGTCCTCTCGGAGCTCGATTCAGGTGAGCGCCTGATCACGGAGAAGGTGACGAGCGTACGCTCGGTCTCGCTCGGCTTCTGGATCGGCGCCGGCTCCCGCGACGAGCCGCCGGCGAAGGCCGGCGTCACCCACTTCATCGAGCACCTGCTCTTCAAGGGCACGCACTCGTACTCGGCGCAGGAGATCGCCGAGATATTCGACGAGATGGGTGGCGAGCTGAACGCGGCCACCTCACGCGAGCACACCGTCGTCTACGCGCGCGTGCCGGACCGCCACCTCGAGCGAGCCCTCGACGTGATGGCCGACATGGTCTTCTCGCCGGCATTTGCCGAGGTCGACTCCGAGCGCGACGTCGTCCTGGAGGAGATCGCGATGGTGGAGGACACGCCGCAGGATCTCGTCCACGACCTCCTGGCCGAGGCCGTGTTCGGCGGAGACCCGCTCGGCCGCCCCGTCATCGGACGGGCAGACGTGATCTCGAGCGTGACCAGGCGGGCCCTGTCGGCCTATCACCGCCAGATGTACACGGCAGGGAACATCGTGCTCGCCGCGGCGGGAAATCTCGACCACGACGGGCTGCTCGAGCTATTCGACACGTCCGCGCGGCAGCGCATGGAGCCTCCTGCGCAGAAGACCCGGGTGCGACGGCCCCTCGTCAAGGAACCGCCGCCGGGAGCGCGCTTCCAGCGCAAGGACACCGAGCAGTACCACGCCTGCGTCGGAACGCTCGGGATCTCCCGCTCCGACCGTCGGCGCTTCGCGGCCTCCGTGCTGGACGCAATTCTCGGCGGCTCGGCCTCCTCGCGACTTTTCCAGGAGATCCGCGAGAAGCGCGGTATGGCCTACTCGGTCTACTCGTTCGCCTCCCAGTACACGGACACGGGCCAGATCGGGCTCTACGTCGGGACGCGGGAGGAGAACCTCGACGCGTGTCTGGAGATCGCCGCGGACCAGATCACCGACATCGCCTCGGGCAACGTGCGCGCGGCGGAGTTCGAGCGGGCGAAGGAGAACCTCAAAGGCCGGCTCGTGCTCTCGATGGAGTCCACTTCAAATCGGATGAGCCGGCTCGGGAAGTCGCTGATCACCGATACCGAGCTGCTCTCGCTCGACCGCATCATCGCGGAGATCGACGCTGTCGAGGCCACGGACGTCGCCGAGCTCGCCTCTGTGCTCCTTGCGCCCGAGCGCCTGTCGGCGGCCGGAATCGGCCCGAACGAGGACCGGTTCCGCACCGCCGTCGAGCGGGTTCACCCCGGCCTGGCCGCTGCGGCGTGAGGCTTCTCCTTAACGGCCGTCGCGGCAAGGCTGGCTCGGTTCTCGCTCCTGCGCTCGAGGAGGCCGGGCACGACCTCGTGGAAGACGTCAGCGCGGCCGAGGCGATGGTCGATTTCACGCGGCCGGACACGGTCGTCTCCAACATCGAGGCCGCGCTCGCCGCCGGCGCGCCGTGCGTCGTAGGGACGAGCGGCTGGGACGACGAGCGGGCGCGGGTGGACGCCGCGGCGAAGGAGAAGACGCTGGCCGTCTTCCATGCACCGAACTTCGCCGTCGGAGCCGTATTGATGATGCGCTTCGCAGCGGAGGCGTCCCGTCACCTCTCGCGCGCCGAGATCGTGGAGCTCCACCACGAGACGAAGCTCGACTCTCCGTCGGGAACGTCAAAGGCGACGGCCGCAGCGATGGAGGGGGACCCGGAGATCCACTCGATACGCCTGCCGGGGCTGAACGCCCATCAGGAGGTGCTGCTGGCAGGACCGGGACAGCTGCTGACGATCCGGCACGACGTCTTCTCGCGGGAGGCGTACGTTCCCGGCGTGCTGCTCGCGCTGGAGAAGCTGCCCGAGCTGCCGCCTGGTCTCACCATTGGGCTCGAGTCCGTGCTGTAGCCGAGGATGCTCCAGCTCTACGACTATGCGGCCTCGGCCAACTGCCTGAAGGTGCGGGTGCTCTTGCGCCAGCTCGGCCTCGAATGGCAGCGGCTGCCCGTCGACCTCTTCGCCGGCGAGACACGGACGGACGAGTACCTCGCGCTGAATCCGGCGGGGCGGACGCCCGTCCTCGTGCTCGACGACGGGCAGACGCTCGCAGAGTCCGGCGCGATCCTCCTCTTTCTGGCCGACGGGACACCGTTCCTACCCGCCGACCGGCTCGTGCAGGCCCGCGTCCACCAGTGGCTCTTCTTCGAGCAGAACCTGCTCGAGCCGAACGTCGGAACGGCGCGGTTCTGGACGCTGACCGGCAGGGACAGGTTGCGGCCTGAGGTCTTCGAGCAGAAGGTGGAGGCCGGCCGGGATGCCCTGGCGGTGCTGGAGCGGGGCCTGGCGGGCCGCGTCTTCCTCGTCGCCGACCGGTACAGCGTTGCCGACCTGGCGCTGTACGCGTATACGCACGTGGCCGGTGATGCGAGCATCGACATGTCGCCCTATCGCGCCGTGGCCGAATGGCTGGCGCGTGTCGAGGCCCAGCCCGGCTTCACAAACGACCTCGAGCCCTATCCGGCGAACGCCCAGGTCTGAGCGTGGACGCGTCGGAGACCGTCGACCGCGACGTTCGGCTGTGCGTCTACCGGCGCTTCCTCAAAGACGGAAGGCCGCCAAGCGCGCTGGACGTGGCCGACGAGCTCGGCCTCAGCCTCGAGGAGACCGAGGGCTCGTTTCGCCGACTCGAGGCCGGGCACGTGCTCGTCTTCCTGCCCGGCACGCTGGACGTCTGGATGGCAAACCCGTTGTCCGCCGTCCCGACGGGATTCTGGGTGGAGACCCCGCACGGCGACTACTGGGGCTCGTGCGTCTGGGATGCCTTCGGCGTCGTCGCGATGCTCGGCGGCGACGGGACGGTCTCGACGTCCTGCCCGGACTGCGACGAGCCGATGGAGCTGCGCGTGGAGAGCTGGGAGCTCCAGCCTTCCGACGGGGTTGCGCATTTCAGCGTGCCTGCCCGGCGCTGGTGGGACGACATCGGCTTCACGTGAGCGACCATGCTCGCCTTCCGGTCGGAAGCGCACGTCGATCGCTGGTGTGAGACGAAGCGGATGCCGCGAGGCGCGGCGTTTACCCTCGAGCAGGCATGGGCCCTCGGCCGGAAGTGGTACGCGGACAAGCTCTCGCCCGACTGGCGCCGTGCCACGCCCGAGGAAGCCGAGGCGACATTCGCCGGCTTCGGCTTGACCGGAGATTTCTGGCGCCTGACCTAGGTACGATACGGCCGTGCTCGGCGAGGTGCTGACGGCGATCGTCACGCCGTTGAAGGCGGACGGCGAGGTCGACTACGAGAAGTTCCGCGAGCTTGCCGGCTACTTGGTCGACCACGGCTCGGACGGCCTCGTCGTCTCCGGGACGACGGGGGAGAGCCCGACGCTGACCGACGACGAGAAGATCGAGCTGTGGCGCGTGGCGGTGGACGCGGTGGGCGACCGGGCAACTGTGGTCGCCGGGACTGGGACGTATTCGACCGCGCACTCCTTCCACCTGACGGAGGCCGCGAACGAGGTGGGCGTTGACGGGTTCCTCGTCGTCGCCCCGTACTACAACAAGCCGCCTCAGCGCGCGATCGTCGAGCACTTCAAGGCGATTGCCACCGCCTCTGACCGGCCGATCGTCGCGTACAACATCCCGGGCCGCGCCGTCATCAACATCGAGCCGGAGACGATCGAGCAGCTCGCTGGGATTCCGAGCGTGACCGCTGTCAAGCAGGCGAACGACGATCTCGCGCAGGCGCGTCGCATCGTCGAGGTCGGACTCGATCTCTACGCCGGCGACGACAACCTGATCTTCCCGTTCCTCGGGCTCGGCGGCGTGGGCGGGGTCTGCGTGCACACGCACGTCGTCGGACCGCAGGTGAAGGAGATGATCCGCCGCTTCAGGGACGGGGACACGGAGGGTGCTCGGCGCATCGACGGCGAGCTCGCCCCGGCGTACGAGCTGCTCCGGGTGGTGGTCATCCCGATCTGCATCAAGACGGCGCTCAACCTGCTCGGGCACGAGGTGGGCGGTCTGCGGCTACCGCTCGTGGCGGCGACCGAAGACGAAGTGGCGCAGATCCGCGGCTGCCTCGAGCGGCTGGGCGTTCTCGAGACTGCCACCGTCTAAGGCGCCCGGCATCGCCCGGCCATGGGGTATCCGGCTGTGCTGAATGGTGCTAACAGCGAAGACTGCCTGGCTACATCTCGGGTTCGAGTAACGCGGTGACTGCGTAAGCCTGTCGAGCCGCGTCCGGGATCGTCGAGATCTCGGGCGCGGCTCATCTCCTCTCGCGCGTCGAGCCGCGAGTGCGGCCACGACGCCCACTACACTCCGACGGATGGCAGGTTCGGTGCACATCATCCCGCTCGGCGGCCTCGGCGAGGTCGGCAAGAACATGACCGTGCTCAAGACCGAGCGCGGCCTCGTCGTCATCGACGCCGGGCTCGCCTTCCCTCGCGACGAGCATCTCGGCGTCGACCTCGTGCTCCCGGACTTCTCGTACCTCGCCGACCGCGCGCGCGACATCCACGCGGTCGTGCTGACACACGCGCACGAGGACCACGTCGGCGCGCTTCCGTACCTGCTGCGGGAGGTCGGTGTCCCACGCGTGTTGGGGACGCGTCTGACGCTCGGCCTGGTCCAGTCGAAGCTCGACGAGCACGGGCTCAGCCAGTCAACGGAACTGCAGGAGGTACGGCCCGAGGGCGGCGCCGTCTCGGTAGGGCCCTTCCAGCTCGAGTTCGTACGCATGGCGCATTCGGTGCCCGACAACGTCGCCGTGATGATCGAAACCGAGGGCCTCCGTCTTCTGCACACGAGCGACTACAAGCTCGACCACACCCCGGTGGACGGCCTGAAGACCGATGTGGGGAAGCTCGCGGAGATCGGGAACCGGGGTGTCGATCTCTTGCTCGGAGACTCGACAAACGCCGAGCGCCCCGGCGTGACCGGCTCGGAGCGGCTGGTCGGTGAGGCCTTCCGGCAGATCATCCCGCTGCGGCAGGGACGCGTGCTCGTGGCCTCGTTCGCCTCCAACGTTCACCGCATGCAGCAGGCGATCGACGTTGCGCTGGAGGTCGGTCGCAAGGTGGCGGTGGTCGGCCGGTCGATGCGCAAGAACCTGAACATCGCGCGGAACCTCGGGTACATCGACGTGCCGGAGGAGGCGCTGATCAAGCCCGACGATCTCGACTCGTACGCTCCACACGAGGTCCTGATCCTCTGCACCGGCAGCCAGGGCGAGCCTCTCTCGGCACTGACCCGGATCGCCTACCACGATCATCCGACCGTGCGGGTGGAGCGCGGGGACACCGTGATCATCTCCGCGAAGCCGGTGCCCGGGAACGAGCTGCGCGTGCACGACACGATCAACGGGCTCGCGCGGGCGGGGGCGGAGGTGCTGCACCAGGAGATCGCGCCCGTGCACGTCTCGGGGCACGCGAATCAGGAGGAGATTCGAACGATCCTCTCGCTGGTCAGGCCGAAGGCCGTGATGCCCATGCACGGCGAGTATCGGATGCTCGCCGCCCACGCTCGCATGGCGGGGGAGGCGGGGGTGCCGGCGAACGCCATCGTGATGGCCGAGAACGGCTCGATCGTCGAGCTCTCCTCGCGAGGGGTCGGGGTCGTCGGCACTGCCGATGCCGGCATCACCTTCGTGGACGGTCTGGGCGTCGGCGACATCGGGGACGTCGCCCTGCGCGACCGGCGGCGGCTGTCCGAGGACGGCGTCCTGATCGTGGTCGCGACTCTGACGAGCCAGAACGGAGCGCGCACGGCCGCTCCGGAGCTGATCGCGCGCGGCTTCGCCGACTCCTCGGAGTCGGAGCCGCTGCTCGAGGAGATGCGTTCCGAGGCTGCCCGGGTGCTCGACCACTGCCTGGCCCAGGACATCCTCGAGATCAAGCTGCTCCAGGAGCACCTGCACGACGGCCTCGGCCAGCTCGTCTACGACCGCACCGGGAGGCGGCCCATGATCCTCCCCGTGGTGGTCGAGGTCTAGTGGCGGAGCACTAGTGAGCGTCGTCGGCACCGGCTCCTGGGCGGACGTGCTCGTCGAGCACGCGGCGACCGAGGGGACGGCGCAGCGCCTGATCGCCCAGCTCCGGTCGTGCGAGGTGGCGGCAGTCTCGTTCTGCCGGCTGCTCGAGCGGTGGGGCCGGGGCGAGGCCGAACCGTGCACCCCGGGGCGGCGCGAGGCGGCCCTTCGACGAGCCGCCGACCGGGTCGAGACGGCGCTGACTGGGCTCGAGCGCCCGCTCTCCCGGTACCTGCTCGAGCTCGAGCCCGAGACTGCCGAAGGCCGCTCGTGGTACGGCGAGCCGGGTGCCGCCGAGCTTCTCGACTGGGGCGGCGTGCTCACCCGGGCGGGTGTCCGTGCTTCTGCGACGCGCGTCACGCAGGCGTATCTCGAGCTGGCGGTGATGGTGCGCGCCCTCCAGGGACTCGGCGACGGGGCGCGTGTCGGCGCGATCCCCGACCGCGCCGCCCTGTGGGCCGGCCTCTTCGATCTTCGCGACAACCTGCTGGGGCAGGCGCTGGACGATCTGCGCGCGCTCGCCGCGTGAACATCGCGGTCGTCGGGTCCGTCAACCTCGATCTCGTCGCCCGCGTCGAGCGGCTACCCGAACCGGGGGAGACTGTCACGGGAGCGTCATTCGAGCGCCATCCGGGCGGCAAGGGCGGGAACCAGGCGCTCGCGGCCGCGCGGCTCAGCGCCGAGGTCAGTCTCGTCGCGGCGGTGGCAGTCGACGATCTCGCCGACGAAGTGCTTTCCGCGCTCGAAGAGGCGGAGGTCGACCTGTCCGGCGTGCAATGGGTCGGTGAGCCGGACGTGCACACCGGCGTCGCCCTGATCCTGGTCGACGGGGAGGGGGAGAACGAGATCGTGGTCGCCCCCGGGGCCAACGCGCACCTCCGTCCCTCACACGTGCAGGTCGCCGATGCCGACGCCGTCATCGCGCAGCTGGAGATCCCGATCGAGACGGTCGCCGAGGCGGCGCGCCAGGCGCGCTTCTTCTGCCTCAACGCGGCGCCGGCGCGCGAGATCGTCTTCGAGCCGGATCTCCTCGTCGTCAACCGGCTGGAGCGGGAGGTGGTCGGTGATCGAGGAACGCTGGTCGCGGTGACCCTGGGCGAGGAGGGCGCGATCCTCCTCGAGGACGGCAACGTGGTCGCGCGGGCCGAGCCTCCCGCGGTTCAGGCCGTCGACGGGACGGCCGCCGGCGACGCCTTTACGGCCTGTCTGGTCGTCTCCGTTCTGGAAGAACGCGACCGCCGCGAGGCGCTCGAGCGGGCGTGCGCTGCAGGCGCCCTGGCCGCGTCGCGGGCCGGCGCGCAGCCGTCTTTGCCCACGGCAGACGAGGTTGACGCCCTCCTGCGCGCATGACGCTCTCGACGCACAATCGTCACACCGTTGTTGCCGGCGAAGTGCCAGGCACTCGTCTGTGACGATTCACACGCGTGGGCGTGCCGATTCTCATCGACTGCGACCCGGGGCACGACGACGCCGTCGCGCTCCTGCTGGCGCTGGCGAGTCCGGAGGTGGAGCTGCTCGGCGTGGCGACCGTCCACGGCAATCAGACGCTCGAGAAGACGACCGCGAACGCGCTCCGCGTGCTCGAGCTTGCGGGCCGTGACGACGTCCCGGTCGCCAAGGGCGCCGACCGTCCGCTCGAGCGCGAGCTCTTCGTGGCCGACTACGTGCACGGACAAACGGGTCTCGACGGACCGTCGCTGCCGGCGTCGAAAGGGAAGCCGGTCGAGCAGCACGCGGTCGACTTCCTCGCCGTGCGGCTCGCGCCCGGTGTCGCGCTCGTTCCCACCGGGCCGCTCACGAACGTGGCCCTTCTGCTCGAGCGCCACCCGGAGCCCCGGCCGGAGCGGATCGTGTTGATGGGCGGATCGATCGGCCTCGGGAACGTCACGCCTGCCGCGGAGTTCAACGTCTGGGCCGATCCGGAAGCGGCCGCCCGGGTGTTCGAGAGCGGCGTGGACGTGACCATGGTCGGGCTGGACGTGACGCACCAGGCGCTCTTCACGCCGGATCGTGTGGAGCGTCTTCGTGCCGCGGGCGAGGTCGGGCGCGTCGTTGCCGAGCTGCTCGACTTTTACTCCGTGTTCCATCGTGAGACCTACGGCTGGGCCGGCTCTCCGATCCACGACGCAGTGGCAGTCGCGTGTGTGATCCGGCCGGACCTGCTCGAGCTGGCCGAGTGCCACGTGGCCGTCGAGACGGAATCCGAGCTCACGCGGGGCCGAACGGTGGTCGACCTCTACCGCCGAACGGGGAACGAGCCCAATGCGAAGGTCGCGGTCGGCATCGACGCCGAGGGCTTCCTCGACCTGCTCGAGGAGCGGATCGCGAGGCTCGGCTGAAGTTCGGGGCCATCACGCTCCCGAACGCTCCCTGGCCGGAGCTGCGCGAGCGCTGGCGCACGCTCGACGAGTTGGGGGTCGAGACGATCTGGGTCGCCGACCACCTGGCGGATCGCCGGGGGCAACTCCGGTACCATGGCTGGACCTGTCTGGCCGGACTCGCGGAGCAGACCGTTCGGGCCAGAATCGGAACGCTGGTCAGCCCGATGACCTTGCACAATCCGGCTGTTCTCGCCAAGGCGGCTCTGACCGTCGACCACGCCTCCGGAGGGCGGCTCGAGCTCGGGCTTGGGACCGGAGGATCCGATCAGGACGTCCAGCTCGCGGGAGTTCAGAGCCCGACCGACGACGACTTCCGCGGATTCGTGCGGCGAGTCCTCGCGTTCCTGGAGGACGAGTCGCTCGGGCCGAGTCCGCTCCAGGAGCGGATCCCGCTCACGCTCGGGGGCAACACGTCGGCGATCCTTCGCCTGGCGGCCGAGGTCGGCGATCGCTGGAACACCTACGGCGGCCGGGGCCTATCGGCAGAGGAGGGCCTCCATCGGAGCCGAGACCGAAATGCTGAGCTCGATCGGTACTGCGGCGAGGCGGGACGCGACCCGAGAACGGTGATCCGTTCGGCGCTCATCGGCTACCCGTTCGTTGCGGAGACGCCCTGGCGCTCGGAAGCCTTGTTCCAGGAATTCGTCCAGCGCTGGGGCGAGGCAGGCTTCGACGAGTTGATCTTCTATTACCCGCCCGATTTGGGGCATGCCGGAGGGGAGCGTCGAACCCGTACTGTTCGAGCGGATGCTGGCAAAGGGATAGGCGCGCGCGGGGCGAAGACGGCTCCATGGCGCGCAAGAAGCGTCCTTCCAGGCTGCGCCCGAGAAAGCCTGCGCGCGTGCGCAAGCGGCGTCGGCGTACCCGCGGTGAAGGGTCCGCAGATCACCGGCATCCCGAGCTCGCCGGCCTGGGACTGATCGCGCTCGGCGCCTTCCTCGGCGCCGTCGTCTACGCGGACTGGAGCGGCGGCTACGTCGGTGGCTGGCTCGCCGAGGGCCTTCAGGCGCTCCTGGGCGACGTGGCGTATGCGGCTCCGGTGGCGCTGGTTCTCGTCGGCGGGCTCATGCTCGCGCGGTCGGCGCTGGTCAACATGCGGCCCTTCAGGGCGGGGCTCGCCGCCCTGACGCTCGGCGTGATGCTGGTCGTGGGCGGGGGGCACGTCGGACGAGGACTCGACTGGCTGTTCGGCACCCTGCTCGGGAGCACCGGCCAGACCATCCTCGGCGCCTTCGCGATCGCGGCCGGGGTGCTGCTGCTCTCGGGCGCGTCCGTCGGAGCGCTGCTGCGCCGCTCGGGCCATGCCGTGCGTCGCGCACATGCCAGAACACGCGCTCGCGCAATGCAACAGAGCTATCCGGAGCGCCCTTCCGTCGCGGTTCCGAACGGGCCCGCGCCGGCGCTCGTGGACGGCGCCCATGACTTCCCGGACGTCGTCGAGGCAGAGCCTTTCGCGGCCGAGCCCCACACGCTAGTGCTCGCCGAGGAGCCCGAGACGGACGCCGGCGACGACCAGCCCTCGCTCTTCGACCCGGGAGAGGTGGCTCCGGAGGACTACAGGCTGCCGGACCGTAACCTGCTCCGCACCTCCAGGGCCGCCAAGGGCTCGTCCGCCGGGGCAAGTGCCCGTGTGGCCGGGATTCTCGTCAGCGCACTCGCCAACTTCGGCGTCGACGCGACCGTCGTGGGCGAGATCTCCGGCCCCCGCGTCACCCGCTACGAGCTCCAGCTCGCACCCGGCACCAAGGTGTCCAAGGTGGCCGCGCTGAAGGACGACCTCTCCTACGCGCTCGCCACCACCGAGATTCGAATCCTGGCCCCGATCCCGGGCAAGCAGGCAGTCGGCGTCGAGGTTCCGAACGTCAGCCCGAACCTGGTCACGCTCGGGGACATCTTCGACGACCTCCCGGCCGCGGCCAGCCCGCTGTCCGTCTGGCTCGGGAAAGACATCTCGGGCGATGCCGTCTGGGCCGACCTCGCCCGCATGCCGCACATGCTGATCGCAGGCACCACCGGGTCGGGCAAGTCCGGCTGCATCAACACCATCCTCACCTCGGTCCTGATGCGCGCAACTCCGGACGAGGTGCGGATGATCCTTGTCGACCCGAAGAGGATCGAGCTGGGCTTCTACGAGTCGATCCCGCACCTGCTGACGCCCGTGGTCTCGAGCCCGAAGCAGGCGGCGGCCGCGCTCGCCAACGTGGTCGGCGAGATGGAGCGGCGCTACGAGCGCATGAGCCTGTTCCGGGCCCGCGGGCTGCCCGAGCTGAATCGCTCCCTGCGAGCCCGGGGCGAGCGCCCGCTCCCGTACCTGCTGGTCGTGATCGACGAGCTCGCCGACCTGATGATGATCTCGCCGCAGGAGGTGGAGGACTGCGTGATCCGCCTCGCGCAGAAGTCGCGCGCGGTCGGCGTCCACCTCGTTCTCGCCACCCAGCGCCCGTCCGTCGACGTGATCACGGGCATGATCAAGGCGAACGTGCCCAGCCGGATCGCGTTTGCGGTCTCCAGCCAGACCGACTCCAGGGTGATCCTCGACCAGTCGGGTGCAGAGAGCCTCCTCGGCCAGGGCGACATGCTCTTCAAGCCGCTCGGCACCTCGCGCCTGCAGCGTCTCCAGGGCGCCTACGTGAGCGAAGAGGAGATCGCGCTGGTGGTCGACCAGTGCCGCGCCCAGCGGCCCCAGGAGCTGGACGAGACCCTGCTCGTTCCGCCCGAGCAGCCCCCCGGCGAGGACGACGGCGAAGAGGACGGCTTCGACCCGGACGAGGATCCGCTGCTCGACAAGGCGATCGAGGTCGTCGTCCAGGCGCAGACGGCTTCCGTGTCGCTCCTCCAGCGCCGCCTCCGCGTCGGCTACACGCGCGCCGGCCGGCTAATCGACATGCTCGAGCGCCGCGGGATCATCTCGCCCTACGAAGGGTCCAAGCCGAGAAAGGTGCTGGTCGGCGAGGCGGAGCTCCAGCGCAGCCAGAGCGTCTGACCACCGCCGAGCGCTTCTCGGACGGAGGACTAGTATGGCCGCGTGGCGCTCAGAGACGAGCTCGCGGAGCTGCTGGCGGCGGTGGGGAGAGGAGAGGTAGGCCCGGAAGAGGCCCTCGACCGCTTCGCCGGGCTCCCGGCACGGGATCTCGTATTCGCGCAGGTGGACGCGCACCGTGAGGTGCGCCAGGGAGCGCCCGAGGCCGTGCTCGGGGAGGGCAAGACGCCCGAGCAGGTGGCCGCCATCGTGGCCGCTCTGCTCGATGCCGGTGCCGGCAGCGTCCTGGTGACGCGTGCCTCTCCGGAGGTCCGCGCCGCCGTGCAAGCCGTGACGCCCGAGGCCCAGGAGGACGAGCGCGCGCGCGCCGTCTGGGTGGCACGGGCCACGCCCGAGCCCCGTGGGACCGTGGTCATGGTCTCGGCGGGGACATCGGACGGGCCAGTCCTCCACGAGGCGCGCATCCGGGCCGAGCTGCTGGGGACCGAAGTGCTGGTGTACGAGGACGTCGGCGTGGCCGGGCTACACCGCCTCGCGCCTGTGCTCCCGGATCTAGAGCGCGCGGACTGCGTGGTGGTCGTGGCCGGGATGGACGCGGCCCTGGCCAGCGTCGTCGGAGGCCTGGCGGCGGCGCCGGTGATCGGGGTGCCCACCAGCGTCGGCTACGGCTCAGCGGACGGGGGCCGGACGGCCCTCAACACCATGCTCTGCTCCTGCGCCGCGGGGGTCGCGGTAGTCGGCATCGACGACGGCTTCGGCGCCGGGACGATTGCGGCCCGCATCGCCCGTGGCAGGCCGTGACCCGCAGCGCGTACCTCGACTGCGTGGGTGGGCTTGCCGGCGACATGCTGGTCGCAGCCCTCCTCGACGCGGGCGGTGAGGTCGAGCTCCTGCGAAAGCTTCCGGCGCAGCTCGGGCTCGGAGAGGTCGATGTGAGCGTCGAGAGGGTCGAGCGGCTGGGAGTCGGAGGGTTGCACGTCTCCTTCTGCGCGCCCGGCGACCCCGGGGAGCGGGACTGGCGCTCGATCCGGATCCTGCTCGAGCGGGCCGACCTGCCGGATCCGGTGCGAAGGCGCTCGGTAGCGGTCTTCGCCCGGCTCGCCGAGGCCGAAGCGCACGTTCACCGCGTACCCGTCGACGAGGTGCACTTTCACGAGCTGGGGGCCGTCGACACGCTGATGGACGTCTGCGGCGCAGTGACCCTGCTCGAGGGGCTCGGAGTGGGGGAGATCGCCTGCTCGCCGCTCCCGGTGTCCCGCGGGCTGGTGGACGCGGCCCACGGCCGGCTCCCGCTGCCCGCGCCGGCCGCTGCCGAGCTTCTGCGTGGAGCCCCGCTCTACGGCGTTCCGGGCGGAGCCGAGCTGATCACGCCGACCGGCGCCGCGCTCGTCGCCGAGCTCGTCTCGCGCTTCGGTGAGCTGCCTCCGCTCACCCTGGAGCGAATCGGCACCGGCGCGGGCTCCAGGGATCTGCCCGACCGCCCGAACGTCGTGCGGGTCTTCCTCGGCCAGGCGGCGGGTGCCGCGACCACCTCCGAGGTCGTGCTGCTGGAGACGAATCTCGACGACCTCAATCCGGAGCTGGTGCCCGACGCGGTCGAGGCCTGCCTCGCAGCCGGGGCGCTCGACGTCTGGACCACCCCGGCCCAGATGAAGAAGGGCCGGCCGGGCTTCGTGCTCTCTGCGCTCGCACGTCCTACCCATGAGCAGGACGTCGCCCGGGCGGTCCTCGAGCAGACGAGCGCGCTCGGGGTCCGTATCTCGCGTCTCGCCCGGTACGAGCTCGAGCGCGAGGAGAGCGTCGTCGAGCTCGAGGGCGGCAGCGTACGGGTGAAGATCGGCCGACTCGACGGCCGGGTCGTGAACGTCTCTCCTGAGCACGACGACTGCGCGGAGCTCGCCGCCCGAACCGGGCGGCCGGTAAAGTCGGTGTGGGCCGCAGCCCTTGCCGCGGCCGGAGAGCCATGACCAGGGTCGAGCAGCTCGAGAGCAGGATCGCCGGGCTCGGCAGCGCCGTCGTCGCCTTCTCCGGCGGAGTCGACTCGTCGCTCGTCGCCTGTCTCGCCGCCCGTGCCCTCGGCGACCGCGCGCTGGCGGTCACGGCCGTCTCTGCCGCGCTGGCCAGCGGCGAGCTCGAGGGCGCGGCGAAGGTGGCGAGCGCTATCCGCATCGCCCACGAGACGATCGACACGGATGAGCTGGCGCGAGAGGGGTACCGTCGCAACGACCGCGACCGCTGTTATCACTGCAAGACCGAGCTCTACGCCGGGCTTGCAGCCCTGGCCGGCCGGCGGGGCTACGCGGCCGTGCTCTCGGGGGCGAACGCGGACGACCTCGGCGACTGGAGGCCTGGGCTACGCGCGGCCGAGGAGCACGGCGTCGTCCATCCGCTGCTCGAGGCCGGCGTCGGCAAGGCGGAGGTTCGCGAGCTCGCGCGCGCGCTTCGCGTCCCGAGCGCCGAGAAGCCGGCCTCGCCGTGCCTCGCCTCGCGCATCCCCTACGGAACCGAGGTCGACCCCGCCGTCCTGCGCCAGGTCGACCGCGCCGAGCTGGGGCTCAAGGCGCTGGGCTTCCGCGTGCTGCGCGTCCGCCACCACGGTGAGCTCGGGCGCGTCGAGCGTTTGCCGGACGGCTGAGCACACCTTCCGGTAGTGGGTTGCCCTAGTCACAAGGCCTAACTTCGCGTTACCATCCCTCGTCCCACTAGGGCTATCAGCAACGAGGGAGGGCAAGTGAAGGTATCTCGGAGATTTGCGATCGCGGTTGCCAGCGTGGCCGTGCTCGCGATTACAGGGTCGCTGCTCGCCGCCGGAAGCGGCAAGGCGTCCTCGAAGGCCGTGAAGGTCGCCCTCGTCACCGACATCGGCGGCCTGAACGACAAGGGCTTCAACAGCCTCGCCAACCAGGGCCTGAAGAAGGCGAAGGCGAAGCTCGGCATCGACGGCCGCGTCTACATCACCCAGACGGCCGCCGACCGCACACCGAACCTGCAGCGGGCGGCCCAGGACGGCTATCAGCTCGTGATCGGCACCGGCGTTCTCTTCACCTACGGCCCGCTGAACACCGTCGCGCCGGCGTTTTCGAGCACGAAGTTCCTCGGTATCGACGTGGACATCAATGCCGTGGAGGGCAAGCCGAAAAACGTCCGCGGCGTCCAGTTCAGGGAGCAGGAGGCCGGCTGCCTCGTCGGCAACATCGCCGCGCTCGAGGCCAAGCGCCTGCCCGGCAAGGACGTCATCTCGGCCGTCGGCGCCAACAAGGTCGAAGCCATCGTACGCTACTTCGCCGGCTACCAGTTCTGCGCGAAGCGGGCGTACAAGAAGGTCAAGGTCATCACCCAGTACGCCAACGACCCGACCTTCGCCGACCAGGCGAAGTGCAAGGCGACCGCGCTCGGCCAGATCGCGCGCGGCTCGAAGGTCGTCTTCCAGGTCGCCGGCGGATGCGGCCTGGGGGCGCTCGACGCCGCCAAGCAGAAGAAGGTGTGGGCGATCGGCGTGGACGCCGACCAGTACTTCTTCGGCCCGCACGTGCTGACGAGCGCGACGAAGCACGTAGAGGTCGCCGTCTACGACAAGATCGCCGAGTTCGTCAAGAACCCGTCGGCCTTCAAGGGCGGCTTCAACTCCAACTACACCGCGAAGAACGGCGGGGTGGGCTACGGCCGGCTCTCCAAGGCGCTGCCCAAGGCGGTCGCCGCGAAGTACAGGGCGTCCAGCGCAGCGCTGATCAAGCTGATGGCGAGCGGCAAGGTCAAGCCGCCGGCGAAGTAACACGGATCACGCCAGGGGCGGGCTCTCCCGCCCCTGGCTTTTCTCCCGAGGGTCGCGTTCGACTTTCAGTGGTGGAGCAATCGAATTAGGATTGCCCCGATGACCGAGGCCGATGGTCCCGTCCTCGAGCTGCGGGGAATCACCAAGCGGTTCCCGGGCGTGGTCGCGAACGACCACGTGGACCTCGACCTCCGCCACGGAGAGGTGCACGCCCTGCTCGGGGAGAACGGCGCCGGCAAGACCACGCTGATGAACGTCCTCTACGGGCTGTACCGCCCGGACGAGGGCGAGATCCTGATCAACGGGCGCCCCGTGACGTTCCATTCGCCGAAGGACGCCATCTCGCACGGGATCGGCATGGTGCACCAGCACTTCATGCTGATCCCGGTGATGACTGTCGCCGAGAACGTCATCCTCGCCAACGAGCCAACGAGAAACGGCGTCTTCCTCGACTACGGCGCGGCGGAGCATCGCGTCAGCGAGCTGGCCCACACGTTCGGCTTCGCGATCGACCCGGACGTCCTCGTGGAGGACATCACGGTCGGCCAGGAGCAGCGCGTCGAGATCCTGAAGGCGCTCTACCGGAAGGCAGACATCTTGATCCTGGACGAGCCGACGGCGGTGCTGACGCCGCAGGAGGCGAACGAGCTCTTCGAGATCCTCGGCACCCTCACCCGGGAGGGCATGTCCGTGATCTTCATCAGCCACAAGCTGAACGAGGTACTCGAGATCGCCGACCGGATCAGCGTGCTCAGGCGCGGCAAGCTCGTGGACACTGTGCTGCGCGAGGGAGCGACCGAAGCGGGACTCGCGCGGCTCATGGTCGGGCGCGAGGTCCTGCTGCGGGTCGAGAAGCCACCCTCGAGCCCGGGGGACACGCTGCTCCAGGTCGAGGACCTGCGCGCGCTGGACGACCGCGGGCTCGAGACGGTACGCGGCATCTCCTTCCAGGTTCGCGCCGGTGAGATCGTCGGCATCGCCGGCGTCGACGGAAACGGCCAGTCCGAGCTCGTCGAGGTGCTCTCCGGGCTGCGCCGGGCGGTCGCCGGAGCGGTACGGCTGGCCGGACGCGACGTCACGGGCGCGAGCACGAGCAAGATCCTCGACCTCGGCGTGGGCCACATCCCCGAAGACCGCCAGCGCCGCGGTCTCGTGCTCGACTTCACGCTGGCCGAGAACCTGGCCCTGCACGACTACGACCACGAGCCGAACTCCCGCTACGGCTGGCTCTTCCCGGGGCGGCTCGTACGGTGGGCACGCAAGCTGCTCGAGCGTTTCGACGTCCGCGGAGGCGGCCCCCAGACGCGGGCTGCCGCGCTCTCCGGCGGAAACCAACAGAAGGTCGTGCTGGCGCGGGAGATCGGCCGCGACCCGAGCGTGCTTCTGGCCGCTCAGCCGACTCGGGGACTGGATGTCGGGGCGATCGAGTTCGTGCATCGACAGCTCGTGGAAGCGCGAGACCGGGGCAAGGGGGTCCTGCTGGTCTCGCTCGAGCTGGAGGAGATTCTCTCGCTCTCGGACCGGATCCTGGTGATCTACGAGGGGGCGATCGTCGCCGAGTACGGACCGGACGTGAGCGAGGAGGAGCTCGGCATCGCCATGACCGGCGGCGCGGTTCCCGGAAAGGCGGCCGCGTGAGCGAGCAGGTACCGACCCCCGCCCCGCCTCCGGCCGAGCCGGGGACGGTACCGAGCGTCGCAGCGCGGCTCGCCCTGTACCAGCGCGCCGGAGGGATCGTGACGCCGCTGATGACCGCCATCTTCGCCTTCTTCGTCGGCGGCCTGGTCGTCCTATTCGTCAGCGGCAAGAACCCGCTGTCGACCTACAAGGAGATCTTCAACGGGACGGGGCTGAACTGGCTCTTCCCGTGGGACGCGAGCTGCTCGGTCCGCGATCCCGGCGACGAGCTCTGCCGGGCTGCGGGGAACCTCCAGCAGACCCTGATCCAGTTCACCGTCCTCGTGCTCACCGGCCTGGCCGTTGCCTTCGCTTTCCGCTGCGGGCTCTTCAACATCGGCGGACAGGGGCAGTACATCGTCGGCACCGTCGCGGGGTTCCAGGTGGGCTACTGGTTCGACTCGATGCCCGCCGCGCCGCACATTTTCCTGGCGGTAGTCGTAGCGGGGCTGGCGGGCGCGCTGTGGGCTGGGATCGCCGGATTCCTGAAGGCGGCCGTCGGCGCGCACGAGGTGATCACGACGATCATGCTCAACTGGATCGCCATCTGGGTCGCGACCTATCTCGTCGTCGGCGGGCCGCTGCAGGACCCCGAGGCCGAGCTCGCGGGCGCAGCAGTGACGAGGAACGTCGCCGACAGCGCGAAGCTGCCGGTGATCTGGGGCGTGCAAGGGCTCCAGGGCCTGCACATCGGCCTGTTCGTCGCCCTCGGCGCACTCATTGTCTACTGGGTGGTCCTGAACCGCTCGACGCTGGGCTACGAGGTGCGCGCGGTGGGCTTCAACCCGGAGGCCGCGGCGTACGGCGGCATCAGTGTCTCGCGCAGCTATATCCTCGCGATGGCGATCTCGGGCGCCTTCGCAGGCGTGGCCGGAGCGATGGCACCTCTCGGCTGGCAGTTCCATCTGGACTCGACGTCGATCCAGACCGACTCCTACATTGCGTTCCTCGGCATCGCGGTCGCGCTGCTCGGACGCAACACCGCCGTCGGCATCTTCTTCGCCGCACTGCTCTTCGCCGCGCTCAGGATCGGCACCTCCACCCGTAACCTCAGCGCCGACGTCTTCCCGCCGGAGCTCGCCGGCAGCCTCACCGAGATCATCCAGGGGCTCGTCGTGCTCTTCGTGGGGGCGGAGGTGCTCATCCTCTCCGTCTGGCAGGTGCGGAAGAGGCTGCGCGTGTCCAGTCGCAAGGGCGTGGAGCCGTGAGCGTGCGGGCGGAGGCCCCGACGCCGCGTTACGCGCCCGCCCAGATCGTCACCGCCAGGCGCCTCGCCATCGTCGGCATAGCGCTCGGGCCCGTCGCGTTCTGGCTCACGCTGCCACCGCTGACGGTCGAGACCCTCGTGGCGCCACTCGTGCTCGGGGCGATCGCGGTGCTGCTCGGCATTGCAGCGATCACGCGGGACGAGCGCCGGGTCGGCTGGGGGGCCGTCGCTAGCGGCCTGCTCGCGATCATCGCGGGCGTGTTCGCCATCCAGGCGAGCGCGTCGAACCTGGACAAGGTGATCATCTGGTCCTCGCTGATCTCGCTCGGGATTGCGGCCGCGACGCCGCTCGCATTCGCGGCCATCGGTGGGATGTTCTCGGAGCGGAGCGGAGTGGTGAACATCGGTCTCGAGGGGATGATGCTGATCGGCGCCTTCTTCGGCGCCTGGGGTGCCGACGCGACCGGGTCCTGGGCTGCCGGGCTGCTGATCGCGATGGTGTCCGGTGGCCTGCTCGCGCTCGTGCACGCCGCCTTCTCCGTTCACCTGCGTGCCGACCAGATCGTCACCGGAACCGCCGTGATCTTCCTCGCCTACGGGATCACCGGTTACCTCTACAACGACATCTACGGAACCGCGGGAACGCCGCCGGTCCTGCCCGCGATTCCCGACGTGAACCTCGATTTCCTCGGGAGCATTCCCCCCGCTGGGCTGGGCGACTTCCTGGAGAAGTCCTTCGGGCAGATGAACCTGATGACGTGGATCGCGTTCGGGCTCGTCGTAGTGTCTTACGTCTTCATCTTCAAGACGTCGTTGGGGTTGCGGATCCGCTCAGTCGGAGAGCACCCGCGCGCGGCGGACACCGTCGGCATCAACGTCTACCTGGTGCGTTACGTCTCGGTCACGATCTCCGGCGTCCTGGCCGCGATGGGCGGGGCGTTTCTGTCGATCGGCGACGTACACTCGTTCACGGAGAAGATGACCGCCGGCAAGGGGTTCATCGCGCTCGCCGCGCTCATCTTCGGCAACTGGCGGCCGTTCGGCGCGGCGGCGGCCTGCCTCCTCTTCGGCTTCTCCACCGCGTTCGCCCCGCAGCTGCAGCAGGTCGACGCCTGGGCCACCTACGGGCAGCTCTTCGAGGCCCTGCCGTACCTGCTCACGATCATCGTCGTCGCCGGCGTGATCGGCCGCTCGATTCCGCCCGCTGCCGTTGGTCGTCCATACGTCAAGCAGTAGCGTGCGCCCCGCGGGCAATCCGCGGGCGACCGCGTCGGTGGTCGTCGCCATGGTCGCTCTCGCCGCCGTGCCCGCGGGTGTCGTTCTCGCCCGCTACTCCGAGCAGGTCACGCTGGTGAGCTCGGGGGTGGTGGCGGCCCCTCTCGGCATCGTTCTGGGCATGTACGCCGTCGTCCTGTCGAGGCGTGCGCGCGAGACGGTCCTGCGCACGCTGGGACGGAGCGGCGGAGTCGGGAGGGCCCGCGTAGGGAGAGCGCTAGGGGTTGCGGGGCTCTGCCTCTCGATCACCGCCGGGCTCGCCCTCGCCTTCTACGGCTTGCTCGTGCTCTTCGCGGAATAGCCGTAGAATCAAGCCTCCCGTGTTCGAGATCGGTTCCAGCCTCCGTGAGGCGAGACAACGCCAGGGCCTTGAGTTGGCCCAGGCCGAGCACGCCGTCAAGATCCGGGCGAAGTACCTGCGCGCGCTCGAGGAGGAGGACTTCGACGTCCTTCCGGCGCAGACGTACGTCCGGGGCTTCCTCCACACGTACGCGGATTACCTCGGGCTGGACGGGCAGCTCTACGTCGACGAGTACACCTCCAGGTTCGTGATCGACGAGTACGCGCCGAACCGGATCCGACGCGTCAAGGTGCGCAAGCAGCCATATCCTCGCGTCGAGCGGAACATCGTGCTCGTCGCGCTCACCGGCATCGCGGTGGTTACGGCCCTGATCATTGCGGCGTGGAAGTTCGGCGGAGGCGACGCTGCACAGTCGATCCCGAACCTCGCCCAGGGGCCGGCGGCGGTCTCGAAGAAGCCGAGCGCCCCGCGCGGCACCAATCTCTTCGTCCAGGCGGTTCGCGGCAGCTCGCTGCTCCAGGTCCGTGCAGGCTCCGCCACGGGGCGCCTCCTCTACCAGGGGACGCTCGAGCGGGGGCAGACGCAGATCTTCTCGGCCCGGCGGCTGTGGCTCAACGTCGGCTCGCCAGAGAATCTGTGGCTGCGGCTGAACGGCAGGCCGGTGCCCATCGGCGGCACGTGTCCGCGCGTGCTCGAGATCAGCGCGCCGCACCACCTCAGCTCGTCCGCCCGCTGCGCCTAGGAGGACCAGCGCTGATCCGGCCTCGGGCCGCGATCGTCGTCACCGGGTCCGAGCTCGTGCGTGGCGAGCGGAAGGACCTGAACGGGCCGTTCCTCGCGCGGGAGCTGGTCTCGCGGGGACTCGAGCCGGCGCGGATCACGGTGGTGGGGGACCGGCCGCCGGAGCTCGAGGCCGCTCTGCGGGAGGGTCTGGAGGCCGACCTCTGCGTGGTCTCGGGCGGGCTTGGGCCCACGCACGACGACCGCACCGTCGAGCTGGTGGCGTCTGTTGCCGGGCGGCGGCTGGAGGTCGATCCGGAGCTGGAGCGCCAGATCGAGGCGACCTCGCGGGCGATCGCCGAACGCCTGCGCCGTCCGTATGCGGATTTCGCGGCGGGCGTCCGCAAGCAGGCGACGCTGCCCGCGGGCGCAATCGCGATCGGCATCGTGGGGACGGCCCCCGGGCTCGTCCTGCAGAGCACGACCGGAGCCGTCGTCGTGTTGCCGGGCCCACCTGCCGAGCTGCGGCGGCTCTGGCCCTTGGCGCTCGAGGCGGAGCCGGTGCGCCGTATCCTGGAGGGGGCCAGGGCTCCGGGACGACAGGTTCTCCGGTTCTACGGCGTGAGTGAGTCGGCCGTCGCCGAAGCGCTGGCGGGAGCCGGGGGCGGCGGGAACGGCGTTGAGGCAACCATCTGCGCGCGGGACTTCGAGATCCACGTCGACCTCGTCTTCGAGCCGGCCGGCGAGGCGCTCACACACGAGCTCTCCGCCGTCCTGCGGAGCCGGCTCCGCCGCCATCTCTTCGCCGAGGACGAGCGACCGGTCGAAGAGATCGTGCTGGCGCTCTGCCGTGCGCGTGGGCTCACTCTGGCGACCGCCGAGTCGTGCACCGGAGGAATGGTGGCGGAGCGGCTCACGTCCGTCCCCGGCTCCAGCGACGTCTTCCGCGGGGCCGTGATCGCCTACGCCGACGACGTGAAGGAGGCGGAGCTGGGCGTGCCCGCCGACGTCCTGCGCGGGTATGGAGCGGTGTCGGCCGAGACGGCCGCTGCGATGGCCGCGGGAGCGCGGGCGCGACTGCGCGCGGACATCGCCGTGGCGGTAACGGGGATCGCCGGCCCCGGAGGTGGAACGCCGGAGAAGCCCGTCGGCCTCGTCTACGCGCATGCCGAGACGCCCGAGACGAGCCGCGGCATCGAGTTCAGCTTCCCGGCCGACCGCGAGTCGGTCCGCCGTCGAGCGTCCGTGGCGGCGCTCCATCTGGTGCGGCGCCTTGTGTCACAGAGCCGTGACGACCCCGCATGAGTGGCGCTGATAGCGTCGTGGGCCGTGAACGGGTCCGGCTCTTCTGCGCTCTCACCCTTCCCGACGAGGCGCTCGACGCGCTCGTCCACTGGCAGCGAAACGCCCTCCGCTGCGACGCCCGCGCGCTCGGACGCGACCATCTTCACGTCACGCTCTCGTTCCTCGGCCATCGCCCCACCGGTGAGGTGGACGCGGTGGCCGGTGCGCTGCGTGAGGCGGTGGCCGGGGGGGACGACCCGATCGTGCTCACCCCCCTCCGCTATCGCGAGACGCGAAGCGTCGGCATGCTGGTGCTCGACGACGAAAGAGGGAGAGCCGCCGCGCTGGCGGCCGATCTCCACGATCGGCTCGAAGCGCTGGACGTGTACCGGCGGGAGGCGCGGCGCTGGCTTCCGCACGTCACGGTGCTGCGCTTCCGGCGCGCACCCCGGCTGCGGCCGGCCCTCCCGGAGCTGGGAGCATTCAGTCCGTCCGGGGCGGCTGTCTACCATTCTCTGCTGCGGCCCGGCGGGGCGCAGTACCACGTCCTTCATTCCGTCGCGCTAGGAGGCTGATTTAGTGGATCGCGAGGAAGCTCTCGAGACCGCCCTCGGTCAGATCGAGCGGCAGTTCGGCAAAGGCTCGGTCATGCGCATGAGCGACCGGGCCCAGGTGGCGATCGGAGCCATCTCTACCGGGTCGCTCTCGCTGGACCTTGCTCTCGGCATCGGCGGCCTGCCGCGCGGGCGCATCGTCGAGATCTTCGGCCCCGAGGCGTCGGGCAAAACGACGCTCGTCTATCACGTGATCGCCGAAGCCCAGCGACGTGGGGGTATCTGCGCCTTCATCGACGCTGAGCACTCGATGGACCCCATCTACGCACGCCGGATCGGCGTCAACATCGACGAGCTCCTCGTCTCTCAGCCCGACACGGGCGAGCAGGCCCTGGAGATCGCAGAGCTGCTGATTCGCTCGGGCGCGCTCGACGTCGTCGCGGTCGACTCGGTGGCCGCGCTCGTGCCGAAGGCCGAGATCGAGGGCGAGATGGGCGATAGCCACGTGGGCCTGCAGGCGCGCCTGATGAGCCAGGCGCTGCGCAAGCTCGCCGGCACGCTCAACCGAACGGACACGGTCGCGATCTTCACGAATCAGCTGCGCGAGAAGATCGGCGTCATGTTCGGGAATCCGGAGACGACGCCCGGAGGCCGCGCGCTCAAGTTCTACTCCTCGGTGCGGCTCGACATCCGCCGCATCGAGACCCTCAAGGAGGGCGTCGAGGCGATCGGCAATCGTGTCCGCGTGAAGGTGGCCAAGAACAAGGTCGCACCACCCTTCAAGCAGGCCGAGTTCGACATCCTCTTCGGGACCGGCATCTCGTGGGAGGGAACCGTGCTCGATGCGGCGCTCGAGCGAAAGGTCGTCCAGAAGGCCGGCTCCTACTTCAGCTTCGAGGACGAGCGGCTGGGGCAGGGTCGCCAGAACGCGACCGCGTTCCTCCGCGAGCACCCGGACGTGTGCCAGGTCGTTCTCCAGCGCCTCCAGGCTCTGGTAGGGGCGGATCAGCTCGTATCGGCGCGGCTGCTACCGTCGCTGGACGGGGCGGCCGACGACGCTGGCTCCGGCGGGGAGCAGGCCGAGGATCTGCAGCCATCCGATGCGGAGGCCGAGGAGGCTGTCCCCCAAGCGTAGTCCGGACGCGCTCGAGGTCGCGGTTGAAGCGCTCGCCCGCCGGGACCTGACCGCGTCCGAGCTCGACCAGCGTCTGGCCCGTGCCGGGTTTGCGGCCGATACTCGATGCGGTGCTCTTGCGCGCCTGCGCGAAGCAGGGTATGTCGACGATACACGCGTCGCGCTGGAGCGCGCGAGTCGCCTCGCAGGACGTGGGCTCGGCGACGCGGCGATCCGCTTCGACCTCGACCGCAGAGGCGTGCCGGGGGACGTGATCGACGAGGCCCTCGCCTCGCTCGAGTGTGAGCGCGTGCGCGCCTCGCGTCTCGCGCGCTCCCTCGGGGGCGGCCAACGGGCGGCTCGCGCGCTGGCCCGAAAAGGCTTCGAGCCCGACGCGATTGCCAATGCAGTCGAGGTCGTTGCGGACGATGCCTAGGCGGCGCTAGGATGGGTCCGTACCATTTGACATTCTTGCCTGCACAGACGACGTTTCCCGAATCGAACTCCCAATTTCTCGACGATAGGACGATTGTTGAGCGAAGCGACGAGCGTTCCAAGGAGGTCACGCTCGGGGTGAGCTAGGCGGCTCTCCCGGACGGCGTGCGCGCCGTCCGTTGCTGCAGCGATTCGCGGGACGCGCCCGTGCAGGCTCGAGCCGGATGGTGCCCGCGGCTTTCCCGGCCGCGGACAAAGCGACCGGAGGAGCGTTGCATGGCCACGATCGTGATCGGCATCGCCATCGGGGCCGGCGTGGGCGTTGCCGGCGCGCTCCTCGTCCTGCGCCTGCAGGCCGGGTCAAAGCTCAGCGCGGCGCGTCGTGCGCGGCAGTTGATGCTCGCCGAGGCCCGCCGCGAGGCGGAGGCAGTCCGCCGGGAGGCGCAGCTGGAGGTCAAGGAAGAGGCCATCCGCCTGCGTGCCGACGTCGAGCGCGAGCTGCAGGCCCGCCGGACCGAGACGATCCAGGCACAGGAACGGCTGCGCTCGCTGGAGCAGGACGTCGACCGGCGCCTCTCGGAGCTCGAGCGACGGGATCAAGGTGTGACCGACCGCGAGACACACGTGAAGGAGCTTCAGGAGCAGTTCAAGAGCGCGAAGGACCAGGAGCTGCAGGAGCTCGAGCGTATCTCCGGCATGACGAGCGGCGAGGCCAAGGCCGAGATCATGGCGCGCTCGGAAGAGGCTATTCGGCACGAGTTGGCGCGCCGTGTTCGCCAGATGGAGGAGGAGGCCCAGACCGAGGCCAGGCGCCGTGCCCGCAACCTCGTCGCCGACGCACTCCAGAGGGTGGCGGCGAGCCACGCCGCCGAGACGACGGTGTCGGTCGTGGAGCTCTCCTCGGACGACATGAAGGGACGCATCATCGGCAAGGAGGGCCGTAACATTCGCACCCTCGAGCACCTGACGGGCGTCGACTTCATCGTCGACGACACCCCGCAGGCCGTCGTGCTCTCCTCGTTCGACGGGATCCGCCGTGAGATCGCCAAGCTGACGCTTCAGAAGCTGCTCGAGGACGGTCGCATTCACCCGGCCCGGATCGAGGAGATGTACTACCAGTCGAAGGCAGAGCTCGATGAGCTGGTCCTCCAGGCCGGGGAGCAGGCCGTCTTCGAGGCGAACTGCGGCGAGTTCCACGAAGAGCTCGTGAAGATCCTCGGGCGGCTCAAGTACCGGACGAGCTACGGGCAGAACGTCCTCAAGCACACGCTCGAGGTCGTCCACCTGGCCGGGATCATGGCCGCGGAGCTGCAGGCAAGCGTGAAGACCGCGAAGCGGGCGGCGCTCCTACACGATCTCGGCAAGGCCTTGACCCACGAGGTCGAGGGGTCGCACGCGCTCATCTCGGCGCAGTACGCCCGCCGTTACGGCGAGTCTCAGGGGGTTGTGCACGCCGTGGAGTCGCACCACTACGAGGTGCAGCCGCAGACGGTGGAGGCCGTGCTGCTGATCGCGTCGGATGCGATCTCCGCCTCCCGCCCGGGCGCGCGCGGCGAGAGCCTCGAGACCTACATCAAGCGTCTGGAGTCGCTCGAGGAACTGGCGGCCGCGAGACCGGGCGTGGAGCGCGTCTACGCTCTCCAGGCCGGGCGAGAGATCCGGGTGATCGTCAAACCCACGGAGATCGACGACGAGCAGGCGATCCTGCTGTCGCACGAGATCGCCCGGGACATCGAGGGACACCTCGAGTACCCCGGCCAGATCAAGGTCACGGTCATCCGCGAGAGTCGCGCCATCGAGTTCGCGAAGTAGGCGGGCCAAGAGGCCTGCGTACACTGTCGGCGGTGCGCCGCTACCACGTCACCACCTTCGGCTGCCAGATGAACGCGCACGACTCGGAGCGCATCAAGGGCATGCTCGAGGAGCTTGGGCTCGGGGAGGCCGATTCGCCGGACGGCGCCGACGTCCTCGTCTTCAACACCTGCACGATCCGGGAGAAGCCGGACCAGCGTCTCGCGGCCTACCTCGGCAACGCGAAGGCGCTCAAGGACCGGGACCCCGAGCGGGTGGTCGCGGTCGGCGGCTGCTATGCGGAGGCCCAGCGCGAGCGCATCTTCGAGCTGTACCCGTTCGTCGACGTCGCCTTCGGTCCGGGGTCGATCTCCCATCTCGGCGACTGGCTGGGAGCCGGAGGGGCCGGTGTCGCACGGCACCTCTTCGGGACCGGCGACGAGCGCTCGTTCGCCGCCGAGCTGCCCGGACACCAGGAGCGGGCGTTCCAGGCCTGGGTCCAGGTGTCGATGGGCTGCAACTCCGTCTGCGCGTACTGCATCGTCCCTACGGTCCGAGGCCGCGAGATCAGCCGCCGTCCCGGCGAGATCCTCGCGGAGGTCACGCGTCTCGCAAGCAGCGGCGTCAAGGAGATCACGCTTCTAGGCCAGAACGTCAATTCCTACGGCCGTGATCTGCTTCCCGAGGTCGAGAGCGACTTCGCCGATCTTCTCCGCGCCTGCGACGGCGTGCCCGGCATCAAGCGCATTCGCTTCACCAGCCCGCATCCGAAGGACTTCCGCGCCCCGGTCATCCAGGCCATGGCGGACTGCGGAGCGGTGTGCGAGCACGCACACCTCCCGCTCCAGTCGGGCTCGTCGCGGGTGCTGAAGCGGATGCGCCGCACCTACACCCGCGAGCGTTACCTCGCGCTCGTCGACCGGCTGAGAGAGGCGATTCCCGATCTCGCCCTGACCACCGATCTCATCGTCGGCTTTCCCGGCGAGACGGAGGACGACTTCCGGCAGACGTTGGAGCTGGTCGAGGAGGTGGGCTTCGACAGCGCGTACACCTTCGTCTTCTCGCCCCGCAGCGGCACGGAAGCCGCGGTGATGCCGGACCAGATCCCCGAGGAGCTGAAGCGCGAGCGGATCGAGCGGTTGGTCGAAGCCGTCCAGTGCGTCGCCCAGGCACGGAACCGTGCACGTCTGGGCCGCGTCGAGGAGGTGCTCGTGGAAGGGCCGAGCCGGACGGATCCTCACCTACTGCGAGGCCGCACACGCCGGAACACCACGGCGAATTTCGCAGGCCCTGCCGAGCCGGGAGAGCTCGTCGATGTGCTCGTCGAGGGTGCGACGTCGATGACGCTCCGCGGAACGCAGGTGGTCGCGGTCGCGGCTTGAATCCGGCCGTTCTCGCCCTCTTCGGCCCAACAGCATCCGGTAAGAGCGCCGTGGCCGAGGCTCTCGCCACGCGAATCGACGCCGAGCTCGTCTCCGCCGATTCGGCCCAGGTGTACCGCGGGCTTCCAATCCTGACCAACCAACCGTCGGTCACGACACACCTGGTCGCGGTCTGGGAGCTCGCCCAGGAGGCGTCGGTCGCGCAGTACGAGCGGCTGGCCCACGAGACGATCGACGACATCCTCGAGCGAGACAGGACGCCCGTGGTCGTCGGGGGCACCGGGCTCTACCTGCGCGCGGCTCTCTCCGAGCTCGAGCTGCCGGAGCCGCCCGGGCCCGGTGTACGCCGGCGCTGGGAGCACGAGTACGATCGCCTCGGCGCAGCGGGTGCCCACGCCCTGCTCACGGAGATGGATCCCGACGCGGCCGAGCGCGTGCATGCCAATGACCGTCGGCGAGTCGTGCGGGCCCTCGAGCTGGCCGACGCGGGGAGCTCCCTGCGGCCGAACAGGGAGCGCCTCTGGTCGGCCGAGACTCGACACTCGACGCTACTCGTCGGGCTCGACGTCCCTGCTGTGGAGCTCGAGCACCGCATCGAGGTACGTACGCAGGGCATGTTCGAACGAGGAGTCCGCGACGAGGTGCGCGATGCGCTTCGCGGGTCGCTCTCGTCGACCGCCTGCAGGATCCTGGGACTGCGCGAGGTGGCCGAGTTGCCCGAGGACGAGGCGATCGCTGCTCTCGTCCTGCGGACACGGCAGCTGGCTTCCTACCAGCGCAAGTGGATGCGGCGCCTTCCGGGCCTTGTTAGCGTGGCCGGCGATCGCCCGCCGGGCGAGATCGCCGATGAGATCCTCGAGATGGCAGGCCGCGGGCAACGTCTATCTGGTCACCGAAGAGCGCCTCGACGCTGAGAGCGCGCGGGCGCTTGTCGGCGACGCAGACGGCGTGCTCGAGGTCGTCTCGTCCTGCCGGGACCGGCTCGAGATCACGATTTGGAACCCGGACGGCTCGCGCGCCGAGATGTCCGGCAACGGGACGCGAATCGCCGCGCGCTGGCTCGGCGACCGCACGGGCGCGCAACACATCCGCGTCCGCGTCGGAGAACGCGAGGTCGTCTGCAGGCTCCTCGACGACGGCCTGGTCGAACAGGATGTCGGCGACGTCGTGGTGCTCGAGCCAGAACGCATCGCCGGGCTGGAGGTCAGACCTGTCTTCGTGGGAAATCCGCACGCCGTCGTCGTGGGAGATCCCGACGATCTGCCGCTGATCGGCCCGCTGCTCGAGAACCATCCGCGGTTTCCGCAGCGGACGAACGTCCAGGTCGCCCGCGTGGACGCGCCCGGCGAGGTCACGGCTCGCGTGTGGGAGCGCGGGGTGGGGGAGACGGCGTCGTCGGGGACGAGTGCCGTGGCCGTGGCCGCTGCGACGCACGCCGACGGCGACGTGCTGGTGCACTTCCCCGGGGGCGACCTGAGGGTACGGCTGGAGCGTGGCCGGGCGTTTCTGAGCGGCCCTGCCAAGCCCGTCGAATAGCACAGGTCCGGGGAACGGGTGGTTGAGGCAGACGACGAAAGGCGGAAACCCCTAGGAAGGCATCGCCGACATCGCACCCACGAGGTCTCCGGTTCGAGATCCGTCGACCGAAACTACTCGCCAAACTCCTGCTCGGGCATTCCCGGCAGAACACGTGCAGTTCGCCCAGCCCATCCGAGTAGGCCAGGCAGATGCGATCATCCCCACTCCGCCCTCAGTCGTGGTACCAGGCAGTCCAACCTTTCGCTGTCTTGGCGAGGAAGAGCATTCGCTTGCTGGCAGGCAGCTGCACACGTTCCAGCGCCACAGCGACTGCCCACGAGCGATCCACTATCGCGTGCGGGCAGATTCGAAGAGCTCGCGCCCGCAGGTCTCTCGGGCGAACGCTCTCGGAATGTAGCCCAACCTAATCACACCGTCGATCTCGTAGGTCCGGGCGTTGATCGGAACAGGCTCTCCCATGTCGGTTAGTCCGGCATAGAGCTTCGGCATCTCTCGGCGAACCGCAGCGATTACAGCCTCAGTGTCAAATGCACCGCTCGCACGAGCTGAGGTGGGACAAGTACTCCCGGCACGTCCTTCACTTGCGGTCCCGCCAGCGCCGGTAGCAATTAAGACGCACACGGCACCGAACGACGCCCATACGCTCAATCGTCCCACTCGCATCTCGTCCCCCTCTCAGCCGGACCCGATTCCGTACTCGCGGAGAACCTCGTTCAGGCTCGTCTTCAGGTCCGTCTCCGCGCTGCGACGTCCGATGATCAGCGCGCAGGCGACCTCGTAGGTCCCGGCGGGAAACTCCTTCGGCCGCGTCCCCGGCACGACGACCGAGCCGGGGGGCACCCAGCCGCGGTGCTCGACGGGCTCCTGACCCGTGACGTCGATGATCGGTACCGATGCAGTCAACGACACGTTCGGCGCCAGGACCGCTCGCTCGCCGACGACGACGCCCTCGGTGAGGATGCAGCGGGAGCCGACGAAGGCCCCGTCCTCGACGATGACCGGGCGAGCCTGGAGCGGCTCCAGGACACCGCCCACGCCGACCCCGCCGGAAAGGTGGACGTCCGCTCCGATCTGCGCGCACGAGCCCACAGTCGTCCAGGTGTCCACCATCGTGCGCGGGCCTACCCAGGCTCCGATGTTCACGTAGCTCGGCATCATCACCACACCGGCCGAGAGGAACGACCCGTAGCGGGCGACTGCGGGCGGGACCACTCGCACGCCGAGCCCTTTGTAGTTCCGCTTCAGGGGGATCTTGTCCAGATACTCGAAGGGTCCGACCTCGATCGGCTCCATCTCACGCAGCCTGAAGTAGTCGAGGATCGCCTGTTTCGCCTCCTGGTTCACGACCCAGTCGCCGTCCACCTTCTCGGCCACGCGGAGCTCGCCACGGTCGAGCGCTGCCAGGATCTCCTCGACCTGTTCGGCGCTCAGAGCACGTCCTCGAGGATCTCTGCCGCTCGCCGGCACTCCTCCTCGGTCGGTACGAGCGCGAGTCGCACGTAGCCCTCGCCGTGCTCACCCAGGTAGACGCCGGGTGCCACGACGATGCCGTGCTGAAGCAGCCGCTCGGCCGCCGCTTCCGACCCCCCACCATCTGGCACCTGCACCCACAGGTACATGGAGGCGCGTGAGGCGGCGGGCACGCGCCACCCGCGCCGCTCCAGGATTTTCATCAGGAGCTCACGCTTGCGACGGTACGACTCGCGTGCCCTCTGGACGTGCTCCTCGTCTCCCCAGGCGGCGACGGAAGCGCGCTGCACGAACTCCTGCGGCGCCGTCCCGACCGCGGGCCTGAACTTGCGCAACGCTGCGATGACCTCCGGCGGGCCGGCGACGAATCCGGAGCGGTACCCGGTCATGGACGAGCGCTTGGACAGGGAGTTGAACACGACGACGCGCCCACGCTCTGCAACCTGCAGTGCCGACGGCGGAGGCTCGTCGAACCACAGCTCCGAGTAGGCCTCGTCGCTCGCGAGCAGGAACTCGTGCTCCTCGGCGAGCTCTGCCAGCCGATCGTAAAAGGCGAGCGGCGCGACGGCGCCGGTGGGGTTGTTCGGATAGTTGACCCAGACCAGCGCGGCGCGGGACCAGGTGTCCTCGGCCACCGCCTCCAGGTCCGGCAGGAAGCCGTTCTCCTCACGCAGGGGCAGGTAGTCGACGTTCGCCCCCGCGAAGCGCGCTCCCCGGTCCTGAACCGGATAGCCGGGCTCGGTCACGACGACGGTGTCCTTGACGCCGAGCGGGTCAACGACGAGAAACGCGAAGGAGAAGATCGCCTCCTTCAAACCGAGGGTCGGGATTACCTCTCCGTCGGCGTCGATCTCGACGCCGAAGCGGCGCGCGAGCCATCCGGCAATCGCCTCGCGCAGCTCGGGGAGGCCCTCGGCCTTCGGGTAACCCATCCGCTCTTCCAGCGCTTCGACGAGAGCCTGCCGTATGAGCGGGTCGGTGGGTTCGTACGGATCGCCACGGCCGAAGTCGATGACCTCGACGCCCGCCTCGGCCGCCTCGCGCATCGCCCGCTCGAGGCGCACGAAGGGATACGTGGTCTCGGCGGCCAGGACGGGGGACAGGCGCACGGCAGAACGCTAGCTTGTGGAGGCCCGTCGCGGCCATAATCCGTGTCGTGACACCACGCCAGCCGGATCCTGCGCCCGGTGCCGAGCCGGAGCGTGGGTTCGCAGTCGCCGTGCTGGGGCCTGGACGCAACGAGGCCGACGAGTTGGCCGAGCTGCGCGAGCTCGCGCGCACGGCCGGCGTCGAGCCCGTCGCGGAGCTCGTCCAGCAGCGGGCGCACCCGGACCCGCGCACGTACGTGGGCAAGGGCAAGCTCGAGGAGCTCGAGCACGCCTTCGACCGGTCTGGAGCGGAGGTCCTGCTCGTCGACGACGAGCTCGCGCCTCCCCAGCAGCGACGGCTCGAGGATGCCCTCCAGACGCGCGTCGTCGACCGGACCCAGCTGATCCTGGACATCTTCGCCCAGCACGCGGTCTCGGCCGAGGGCAAGCTGCAGGTGGAGCTCGCTCAGCTGGAATACAACCTCCCCCGGATGCGAGGCATGTGGCAGCACCTCGAGCGGCTGGGAGGAGGTGTCGGAACGCGGGGGCCGGGGGAGACGCAGCTGGAGACCGACCGCCGGCTCGCGCGGCGCCGCGTGTCGGTGCTCAAGGGCCGGTTGCGCGCGCTGAGCCGGCAGCGAGAGACGAGGCGCAAGGCGCGGCGGCGATCACAGACGCCGACGATCGCGCTGGCCGGATACACGAACGTGGGCAAGTCCACGCTTCTGAACGCGCTCACGGGCGCGACCGCGTCCGTGGACGACCGGCTGTTCGAGACGCTCGATCCGACCACCCGGGCGCTCGAGTACGAGGGCCGCCACTACCTCGTGACCGACACGGTCGGCTTCATCCGCCGCCTTCCGCACCAGCTCGTGGAGGGATTCGCAGCCACCCTGGAGGAGACGCTCGTCGCGGACCTCGTCCTACACGTTGCCGACGCGTCGGCCCCGGAGGACAGGTTGAACGAGATGATCGGCGCGGTGGAGGCCGTCCTGCACGACATCGGCGCGGACACACTGCCCGTCGAGCTCGTCCTGAACAAGGTGGACGCGGTCGACGCCCTCACGCGCCGCAGGCTGGCAAACGGCTTCCCCGGGGCGCTCCAGGTTTCGGCGCTCACCGGCGAAGGGTCGGACGAGCTGCGCGCCCGAATTGCGGCGCGCTTCTCGGACCGTTTCGAGACCGTCGATCTGCTCGTGCCGTACGATCAGGGCGCCAAGCTGGCCGAGCTGTATTCCCTCGGTCCGCCGATCGAGCAGCGTGTCGACCGTGACGACGGCGTCCTGATCCGGGCGCGTCTCCCGGAGCGCGACGTGCGGCGCTTCGCGGCCTTTCTGGTCGCAGGGATTCGCGAGGAGACGCACGGAGAAGCTCGGCAGCGAAACCTCCCGGTTCCCCCGGACCCCCTCCACCGGTCCGCCGGTGCGGACGGGCGGCTGCGCCGCCTGTGATCGAGGTCCACGTCCGCCGCCTGCGTGCGGAGGCAGTCCTTCCCGAGCGCGCGTACCCGGGCGATGCCGGTCTGGATCTCGTCGCCTGCGAAGGCTGCCTGCTGTGCCCGGGGGAAAGGATGATCGTGCCGACGGGTATCGCGGTGGCCATCCCGGAAGGGTATGCCGGGTTCGTCCAGCCGCGGTCGGGTCTCGCCAGGCGTCACGGAATCTCGATCGTCAACACGCCTGGCCTGATCGACGCGGGCTACCGCGGAGAGCTTCAAGTCACGCTGATCAACACCGATGCGGAGCAGCCCTTCACGGTCGAAGCGGGCATGCGAATCGCCCAGCTGGTGATCGTGCCGGTTCCAGAGGTCGAGCTCGTCGAGGTCGAGGAGCTGCCGGAGAGCGCTCGGGGTATCGCAGGCTTCGGGTCCTCGGGAGCCTGACGTGGGCGCCGAGCCGCGCATCCGGGTCTCGGCGGTGCTGCTCTGGCAGGACCGCTTGCTCCTCTGCCGGCACGAAAAGCCCGGAAAGGAGTACTGGCTGCTGCCGGGAGGTGGGGTCAACTCGGGCGAGAGCCTGATCAAGGCGCTGCGCCGGGAGTTGTCGGAAGAGGTCGGGATCGACGAGCAGCTGCCGCTCGAGGGACCGGTCGCGATCGTGGATTCGATCGCGCCGGAGCGCAGCTTCACAGCGAAGCACGTCGTGCACATCATCTTCGCGGGTGATCTGACGGGCCGATCCCTCGAGCGGGTCACCTCGTCGGATGCAGCAGTGCGGGGCCACCGGCTCTTCGCCCTGGCCGAACTGGACGAGGTGGTGCTGCACCCGCCGATTCAACGCTTCCTGGCGCGCCGGCGGCCCGGTGACCCGGTCGTGTACCTGGGCTCCCTGTGGGCACCTTAAGGCGTCTCGGGACCGGACCGCATCAGTAGCGCCCGCCGCGCGATCGTGCCCGTGCGGCCGAGACGCCGTGCGCCTGGGCCTCGAGCTCGTCCCGTAGCTCGTCGAAGACCGGCGGTGGAGCTCCGTTCCGGTGCGCCACGGCACGCGCGAGCAGCCAGTCGGCGAGCCACGGGTTGCGGGGCAGGAGCGGTCCGTGGAGATAGGTGCCGAGCGCAGCTTCGACGCGGCATCCCTCGAAGCCCGACTGGCCGTCGTTTCCGAACCCGGCGACGACGCGTCCCAGGGGCTGGGCGCCCTCGTCGAGCATCGTTCGTCCGGCGTGGTTCTCGAAACCGGCCAGCGTCCTTCGCCGTCCGGGCTCGAGCTCGCACTCCAGCAGGACGTCGCCGATCATCCGACGCTCGCCGGCGACCGTGTGGAGCGGGAAGAGGCCGGCGCCGGAAAGCTCGACACCCGCCCGGTCGCAGTAGAAGCGCCCAAGGAGCTGGTAGCCGCCGCACACCGCGAGGACCGCGGTGCCTCCTGCTACGGCCTCGCGCAGCTCCGCTCCCCGGGAGGCCAGGTCGGGTGCGATCAGAGCCTGTTCCCTGTCCTGGCCGCCGCCGACGTAATAGAGGTCGATCTCGCCGACCGCGGTAGGATCGCCGGCGTCGATGGCCCGCACCTCGAGCTCGAGCTCCCTCCAGCGGGCCCGGGCTGCGAGGACGGCGATGTTGCCGCGATCTGCATAGATGTTCAGGTAGTCCGGATAGAGATGTCCCACGACCAGCTTCACGCGGCCCGCTCCCAGTAGGGCCTCGCGTACCCGCGCCCGGCCACGATCTTGCGTAGTGCGAGCATCGCCGTGTAGGTGGGGAGCACGACGAGCTCGCCGCCCGGCTCGGTCAGCTCGAGCCCTCGGTCGAGCGCCCGCTGGAGCTCCGGGATGACCTCGATTGCCTCTTCGGGCAGGCCGCCGTACTTGAAGCGCAGCGCGAGCTCGGCTGCGCGATCTCCCGTGGTGACGAGCCGCTCCAGGCCCTCCAGCAACGGCTCGAAGTCCGCGTCCCAGATCCAGGAGACGTCACGACCGTCGGCGATGCCGTCGTTCAGCGCGAGCACGGCCAGGCGGGGCGCACCGGCGGCGACCAGGGTCCGAACCACCTCGTTCGCCCCGGCGGGATTCTTGATCAAGAGGATCAGCAGCGTCTTGTCGCCCATCGCGATGCGCTCGAAGCGTCCGAAGGCGGGAACCGCGCCCTCGAGCCCGGCGACGATCTCGTCGGGGGGCACGCCGAGCGCGCGCGTGAGCGCCGCTGCGGCGAGCGCGTTGTAGACGTTGTACAGGCCGGGCAGACGCAACCGCGCTCGCTGGGTCGCCTCGGGCGTGACGAGGTCGAAGTCAGCGCCGTCGAGCCCGCGAAGCTCGATTGCTCGTGCGACGACGTCGAGCCCGGGCCGGGCGTGCCCACAGCCGGGACAGCGGTACTCGCCGAGGTGGCCGACATAGCTGGCCTCGTACACGTACGGCCGGCCGCAGCGCAGGCAGTACTTGGAGTCGGCGGCGTGCTGAAGGGAGGGACGAGCGTGGGCGCGGTCGTCGATCCCGAACGTGACGCTCGTCTCGCGGCCCGTCGCGAGGTCCGCGACCACAGGATCGTCTCCGTTCACGACCAGGCATGCCTCTGGAGGGAGCTCGCGGACGGCGGTACGCCACCGCTCGGCGACCAGCTCCAGCTCGCCGTAGCGATCGAGCTGGTCCCGGAAGAGGTTCGCGAGGCACAGGGCGCGGGGACGAACGCGGCGTGCCACCTCCGGGAGCGCGGCCTCGTCCACCTCGAACAATCCGAGCTCCGCGCCTCGCGACTCCAGCAACGCCGAGGCAACGCCGGACACGAGGTTCGCCCCGGAGGCGTTGTGGGCGAGACGAGCGCGTGGGGCGAGGATCTGAGACGCCATCGCAGCCGTCGTGGTCTTGCCGTTCGTGGCCGAGAGGAGAGCAACCCCGAGCGGAAGCTCCCCGGCCAGCCGCGAGAGAGCGCCCGGGTCGACCGCGGCCAGGAGCTTGCCGGGAAGCGTCGTCCCGCCGCCCCGACCTGCCAGCCGCGAGAGGCTGCCGGCGGCGCGTGCGAGCGCGGTCTCGACACGGAGGAGCACGCGGCCAGTGTAATCCTCAGTCCTCCAGGAAAATACGCGTGCTGTTGCGTATTTACCAGATCGCTCTACCATGTTTGCATGGGCCGAAAACGGACGTATCCCGCCGTCGAACGCATCGACCCGGCTGAGCTCGCCGCCTTCCAGGCGGGAATTCGCAAGCGCTACACCGACGAGGAGATCCTCGAGGAGTTGCGCGCGTCCGCCGCACGGACTGGGCGGTCGCCGACGATGCGGGAGTTCGGTGCGGATCCCGAATCGCGGGTGCACCCGCAGACGGTGATCGAGCACTTCGGCAGCTGGAACCGTGCCAAGCGCCTCGCGGGGCTCGTTCCGCGGCGGTTCGTGACCCGAGACGAGCTGCTCCAGGCCCTTCGCGACCTCGGTGAACGTTTGGGGCGAGTGCCGACCGCGAAGGACATCGACGCCCACCGCGGCCTTGTTGCGTCCAAGTCGCTGTACTGGCACACCTTCGGCTCGCTGACCCAGGCGCTGCGCGAGGCCGGCTTCGACGTCCCCGTGGGCGAGGAGCGGCTGGAACGGGCGATCGAGCAGGGGGCCGAGCTGGCGCGCCGGCTCGGCCGGCTGCCCAAGTTCGCCGACTGGACAGAGGCCCGGAAGGCCGATTCGAGACTGCTCACAGAGTGGCAGGTCTACCGCATGCTCGATGCCAAACGCGGTTCGTGGCCGAGCTTCCAGTACCTGGTTCGAGAGCGGCTTCGCCGGCAGGGTGTCGACGTCGCCGCCGACGGCTCCATACGGCGCTGAGCCCGAGCGACCCCTCGACCGAGGGGGTCGGCGTGTGCGCCACACGATAAAGGGGGATCTCAGGTCTCGGGCAACTAATGCCGATACGTGATCAGATGGAGCAGCGGCCGCTCCCCAGCTTCCCACACGGCCCAGGCGACCAGCCGCATCCACTGGAGCGGGTCGAGACCGAAGCCGTAGAGCCCGAGGAGCCCGGGGAGTCCGTCGCGGTCCCGACACAGGACCCGCTGAAGCTCTACGTGCGCCAGATCGGCGACGGCCGCCTGCTGACGGCGGCGGAGGAGCGCGAGCTCGCGCGGCGCAAGGACGAGGGCGACGAGGCGGCGAAGCGCCGGCTGATCGAATCGAACCTGCGCCTGGTCATGTCGATCACGCGTAACTACACCAAGGCGGGCGTGCCCCTGCTGGATCTGATCCAGGAGGGCAACCTCGGCCTCATCCGCGCGGTCGAGAAATTCGATTGGCGCATGGGCTACAAGCTCTCGACCTACGCGACCTGGTGGATCCGCCAGTCGGTCACGCGGGCGCTGGCCGACCAGGGCCGCACGATCCGGCTCCCCGTGCACGTCGCCGAGCAAGTTCGCCGGGTGCAGCGCTCGCGACGGCAGCTGGCCCAGAAGCTCAACCGCGACCCCACCTTCGCCGAGCTCGCGTCCGACAGTGGCTTCCCCGAGCCTCGCGTGCGGAGGCTCCTCGAGCTGGTCGAGGACACGATCTCGCTGGAGACGCCGGTCGGCGACGGTGAGAGCCTCTACGGCGATCTGATCGAGGACGTCGGCACCGAGCGACCCGAGACCGCAACCACGGAGCGTCTCCAGGCCGCGGAGCTCAACCAGGCGCTGGAGCAGCTGGCACCACGGCTCAGAAACGTGCTCGAGCGTCGGTTCGGGCTCGCCGGTGCGACGCAGCAGACGCTCGAGGAGGTCGGTCGCGACCTCGGGATCACCCGAGAACGGGTGCGCCAGCTCGAGGCCCGAGCCCTGCGGGAGCTTCGCGCGGTGGCACCGGACCTTCACCTGTACCTGCAGAGCGAATAGCTACGCTCGAAGCGTGGCGAGCTTCGTCGACGTGCACTCGCACGTTGTACCGGCGCCGAAGGCGCCTGTCCGCGTAGCGGACCGGTGGAGGGCGTTTGGTGGAACCGGGAGGTTCCGCCTGCAGAGGGCGGTACGCGATTGAGGCGCGCGTTTGTCGACTGCCACAGCCATGTCGTGCCATCGGGCGACGACGGCGCGCGCTCGATCGGCGACGGGTTGGAGCTGTGCGCAGACGCCGCCGAGCACGGGACCGCGATGCTGTTCGCCACACCGCACGTGTGGCCGGCGCTGCCCCTCACGGACGAACGCGAGCGAGCGGTCCGGGCGGGTTTCGACGAGCTTCGGGCGCAGGCGCCACTCGAGCTGCGGCTTGGCTTCGAGCTGACTCCGACGGCGGCGCTCCTCCGCGAAGACCTCGCCCGCTACGAGCTCCAAGGGACGGAAGCCGTCCTGCTCGACACGCCGTTCGTCGGCCCGCTGAACGTACTGATGGACCTCGCCGAGCGCGCGGAGGTGCAGGGTTTGCGGGTGATCCTCGCGCATCCTGAGCGCGCCGAGGTGACCCAAGCCGAACGCTATGCGCTCGAGCAGCTGACGGAGCGGGGCTGGCTCCTCCAGGTGAACGGAAGCAGTCTGCTGGGCTACCACGGGGCCGCCGCCGAAGAGGTCGGCTGGTGGCTGGTCGAGGAAGGGCGGGCGGGTCTCGTCGCCTCCGACGGCCACCGGCTCTCCCGGCCCGCGCGGCTCGACGGGGCCTTCGCCGCGGTGGAGGCGAGAGTGGGGGAGGGCGCGACGACGCTCTTCGACGGCTCCGCCCTTGGGACGGCCGGGCGCGTGACCGAAGCCGGCGGGCCCGTTAGTGGGGAACCGACTCGATCTCCCGGAGCTTCGACAGGCGCCTGAGCGCCTCGACTTCGATCTGGCGCACGCGCTCCCGAGTCAGGCCCAGTCGGCGCCCGATTTCCTCGAGCGTCTTCGGCTCCTGGTCGGCGAGGCCGTAGCGCAGCACGATCACCTGCCGCTCGCGGTCGGTGAGCGCCGCGAGCGCCTGTGCGAGCGCCTGGCTGCGCAGGGACAGCTCGACCTGCTCGTCGGGGAGCGGCCCTTCACCGGCGACGAAGTCGCCGAGAACCGCGTCCTCCTGGTCGCCCACCGGCTGGTCGAGGCTCGTCGCCGCACGGGCCGCGGCCTTTACCTCGCGCGCCTGCTGGATCGGGAGGCTGGCCTCCTCGGCGATCTCCTCGAGCGAGGGCTCGCGACCGAGCTGTGTCCACAGATTCCGTTCGGCGCGGTTCATCTTCTGGAGCCGCTCGACGATGTGCACCGGCATGCGAATCGTCCGCGCCTTGTCCGCCAGCGCGCGTGCAACCGCCTGGCGGATCCACCAGGTCGCGTACGTGGAGAACTTGTAGCCGCGCCGCCAGTCGAACTTCTCGACCGCGCGGATGAGCCCAAGTGTGCCCTCCTGGATCAGATCGAGGAAGGGGAGCCCTTGGTTACGATAGTTCTTCGCGATCGAGACCACGAGGCGGAGGTTCGACTGGATCATGTGCCGCTTGGCCTCTCCGTCGCCCCGCTCGATGCGCTTGGCGAGCTCGACCTCCTGGGCTGCCGTCAGGAGCGGGTGCCGGCCCGTCTCCCTGAGAAAGAGCTGGAGCGCGTCCGTGGTGGTCTCCGGCGCGGCGGCCGGCTGCGGCGGCGTCGGCTGCTCGGGCTCGTCTTCCAAGAGATCGATTCCGCGGGTCTCTAGCTCGCGGTAGACGGCGTCCACATCCACCGGATCGAGCTCATGGGCGTCGACCACCTCGGACAGCTCCGAATAGCGAACACTTCCAGCGACCTCAGCCGTCTCGAGCAGAAGCTGAAAATCCTCGCTGCCGAGCAGTCGCTCCAGGTCGACGCTGGCTTCAGGCCGCTCGCCCTTCATCTCCGGCACGTTTTCACCCCCGACACGTCCTGCCGCAGCGTCCAAGGGCCAAGGATAGCCTCAAGTCCTCTGAACGCGAAATCGCGGGCCCCTCGACGCCTCAGAGCCCCGGAGCGGCCGCTTGAGCCAATGCACGATAACGCGTCTAACGCCCGCGTCGTCTAGCCCGTGCGCCCTCGTCCGAGCTTCGCATGGTTGAGCGAAAAGCGGTGCCGGAGAGTCCGACTTGTCCAGGGTGTTTCGCGTGATTCGATAGCAGCCGATAGCAGCCCGCCGTTACAAGATGTCCGTGTCGGGCGGCACGCCGGCATCTCGCAGCTCTTGCTGGAACGACGAGTTGGCGTGTGTGGGTGCCCCGGTGCGTTCGCCCGAACCGGAAAAAGGAACGCCGCGGAGTACGTTCGCCCTTCGCTCCGAAGGCGCTCGCGGTACGCGGCGGTGCCTAGTCAGAGGGAGTAAAGCCATGAGGCTCAGGAGCCGACAAAAGATGTACGCGCGGGGAGTCCCACGCCCCAAGGCCCGGCCCGGGGCTTGCTCTCCTCTCTCACCTGGGCCGTCGCCGCCACTTCCCATGGAGCGTCGCTCCTCGCGC
>WNGF01001995.1_pt1 | contig 66412 bp, 52 predicted proteins | sample 5400641 | NCBI WGS metagenome assembly WNGF01 (sample SAMN13153371, study PRJNA577476) | soil metagenome | isolation source: 80 cm soil or saprolite under grassland replicate 2 | place: USA:California | collected 2016-06-15
TCTCGAGCGCGCGGACGAGGCGTTCATCACGAGCACGACACGGGAACTGAGTCCCGTCACGCGGATCGACGATCGCGTGATCGGCACCGGCACGCCGGGACCGGTGACGATGAAGCTGCTGGAGGGCTTCCGGCGGCGGGCGCGCGCGATTACGCAGCCGCGAGCGTCCGCAGCTTCTCTCCGCAAATGATGCTCGCGCGCAGGCGATCGCCGTCCGGGCCGCGCCAGTGCGTCTCGAGGCTGATCGCGCCCGAGTAGCCGTCGCGCTTCAGTGCGGCGATCTGCCCTCTCCAGTCGATCCCCATCTCTCCGAGCGGACCCCAGGTCGGCGTGTGTCCCTCCACGTGGCAGTCCTTCGCGTGCACGTGGACGATCCGGTGGTGCGGGAGCGCGGCGTAGCCGTCCGGGAACGGCACCTCTCCGAGGATCGAGGCGTTCGCGGGATCCCAGATGCTCTTGAGCGCCGGATGGTCGAGCGCCGCGAGGACGCGTCCCGCCTCCACCCCTGTCGCCACGTTGCACGCGTGCTCGTTCTCGAGGCCGATAATCAGCCCGCGGTCCGCGGCGCGGTCGGCAAGATCGCGAAGCGCGGCGACGATACGAGCGAGGCACTGCTCAGGGGCGGTGGTCCGCCAGTACGAGAACACGCGGATGATCTTCGCGCCGGATTGCTCCGCGATCTCGAAGGCGCGCGTCGACAGGCGCGGCTGATCCGCGATCGTATACGCAGATCCGAAGACATCCTGCTGGACGCGCTCGTCGAGCGGCGGCGCATCCGGCAACACGCACTTGAGCACGGGCGATGCGATGCTCAACACCTTCATCCCGCGCTGCTCGACCCGCTCGCGCACGCGCGCGATTTCGTCGTCGCTGAAGTCGATGATGTTGCGGTCGCCGATGAGCCGCAGCTCGGCGCCCGTCATGCCGACCTGCGCCATCGCGTCCAGCGCCGTATCGAGATCGAATGAGAATTCGTCGGTGATGCCGGCTATCGGAATAGACATTCGGGGTTATTCATCCTCCGGAAGGGGTTTCCCGTACGTCTCCGGCGCCCAGATGAGCGCGACGACGCCGACCAGGTAAATGGTGGACATCAGCACGGCGCCGCTCCTGAACGACATCAGGGTCGCGAGGTAGCCGAACACGAGCGGTCCCGGCGCGGCAAGATAGCGCACGGTGTTGTAGCAGAACCCCACGCCGGTGCCGCGCAGGCGCGTCGGAAAGAGCTCGGGGAAGTAAATCGAGTAGCACGCGAAGACCGCAAGCTGCGCGAAGCCCATCATCGGCAGCATCCAGTACGCGTCCCGCGCGGTGTTCAGCGAGTGGAACACGAACATCGTCACGACCATGCTGAGCAGGAGCGCGCCCAGAAACGCCAGCCGCCTGCTGATCAGCGCCGCGATCAGCGTGAACACGATCATGCCGGCAAACGAGCCCATGTCCTGGAACGCAGTGCCCCAACCGCGGACGGTATCGACGACATCCTGAGGCGCCCCCTTCAGCGCGGTGGAGATCAACTCGGGCGAGAAGAAGCCGATCCCCCAGAGGCCCACCATGCCGGAAACGCCGAGGAACAAGCCGACGATCGTGTTGTGGCGCCAGCGCGGATGACGAAACAGCTCGGCCGGCGATCCGATGTTCTTCTGTCCAATCCCCGCACCGGCGTCTGCTTTCGCTTTCTTCCAGGACTCCGGCTCGCGAAGGACGAACATGATCGGGACGACGAGCAGCGCGGGCAGGATGCCGACGAAGAAGAGCACGCGCCATCCCGCGTAGCTGCCCAGGAAGTTCTGCGATCCCGGCGGGATCTTCAGGCTGACGAGGGAGCCGATGATGTTGCCGAGCGCTGAAAGCGCCTGCAGCGATCCCAGAGCCATCGCGCGGAACCCCGCGGGCACGCTCTCGGCGACGAGTGTCGTCGCGGCGCCGAACATGCCGCCGATGCCGACCCCCGCGAGAAACCGATAGATGGTGAACTCCACCCACGTGTTCGCCATGCCCGACAGGCCGGTGAACGCTGAATACACCATCAGCGTCGCGACCATCGTCTTCACGCGGCCGATCTTGTCGCTCATCATCCCGAAGATGATGCCGCCCGTCGCCCATCCGAGAATCATCGAGGTGGTCGCGTATCCGCTGAGCGTCTTGATGCGGGCGAGCGCGGCAGGGTCGCTGCCGAGGAGCTCCTTGAGCGCGGACTCGCGTCCGAGGATGAAGAGGCGCTGGTCCATGCAGTCGAACAACCAGCCGCACGACGCGATGATCACGACGATCCAGTGATACGGCGTCACGCCGTCAAAGACGGCGGTGTGCCGTTCTCGAGTCGCTGCGGGGGTGTGCATGGGTCCTTTCAAAGTCCGGCGCCACCGATGAAACTCTTCGGGTTATCGTACGTCAGCCGGCGCACCGTCTCTTCCGGCAGATTCACACGCTCGACCAGGTTCTTCGCGCTTTGCGTCATCGTCACGCCCGAGCCGACGAAATGCGATCCGTCCGGCGAGCGCGGGACCATGTCGTCGCCCACGACAATATCCCATCTGCCGAGCGTGTAGCGCCCGGGCCCAAGACCGGCCGGCGCGATGCAGTCGGTGACGACCGCGCAGTGCTCGAGCGGCACCAGGCGAAGGTAATTCCGCAGCGCGACGAACGGCACGTGCGCGCCGTCGGCGATGAACGAGATGCGAAGCCGATCGGCCAGGCCCAGCACGCGCTGCACGATGTTGTCGTGCCTGTGCATCATCATCGGGCAGCCATTGCCCGCGTGCGTGAACATCGAGACGCCCGCGTCGATCGCCCCTTCGAGCACGTCGCTGGACGCGTCCGTGTGCCCGGCGGAAACGACGATGCCGTCCCGTGCGAGCAGCCGGACGACCGTGAAGCCGGCATCCTGTTCCGGCGCGAGCGTGACGATCCTGGTCAAGCCCGACGCGGCATCGAGCAGCCGCCGCATCGCATCTGGATCCGCCCGGCGGATCGCATTTCGCGGATGCGCGCCGCGGTATCCGTCGGCGGCATTCAGAAACGGGCCTTCGATGTGAAAACCGGCGATGACGCGCTTCGCGACCGGATCGCGCTCGCGCATCGCCGCGATCGCCGAGAGCCGTCCGCACATCGCATCGAGCGCGTCGGTGATGATGGCGAGGAGGCAGCCGTTGACGCCGTCCCGCTCCAGCCGCTCGCACGCGCGATGCAGATGCGCCGGTGTGACGCCGTCACTGTTGAAATCGACGCCGGCGTACCCGTTCACCTGTAGATCGAAGAACACGGGATTCGCGGTCACCGCCTGGGCGGCTCGCCGCCTCGTCCACCGCTCGCGAGCGCGAGAAGTTCGTCATTCGTCCACGGCCGCGTTCGCCCCGCGGTGGCGGTGCGGACCTCCTTGACGGTGACGGGATCGACCGCGGATCCGGCGTTGCCCCACTGGCGGCGAACGTAGGTCAGCGCGCCGGCAATCTGCTCGTCGGTGAGCCCGCCTCCGAGCGGTGGCATCAGCCCCACGGCGCCTTCTTTGCCATGGAGCAAAATCCGGATCGGCACGACCGGAGGCGCGAGCGCGAGCTGTGAACCGACGAGGGTCGGCGCCATCTTCTCGCGGCCGCGGCCGTCCTCCTGGTGACACGCCATGCACAGGCTCATGTAGACGGTCTGCCCGGTGTTGTACCACTGCTGCTCCGCGGGCGTCAGCGGCGCAGCGGCCGCCGGCGCACCCGCTTTTCCCGGCCAGTTCATGCGCGCGAGCAGGTTCGTCGCACGCGTTCCGAGGTCGCCCCCAGCGCTGACGAGTGCCGCCAACGATTCGGGCTGACGCGACAACGAAAGCAGCGGACCGGCGCCGCCACGTCCGCGTCCGCCGCCCCCTCCCGCGCCGCGGCCCGCCGCGCCTCCCCGGCCGCTATTCGCGGCCGCGTTTTCGGAGGGCTGATCCGGAAACGCCCGCGCGCCTCCCGGACCGCCACGCGCGCCCTGCGCGTTGTTGCCGAATCCCGCCGCGGCGGGATTCGCGCGCGGCGCGGGCGTGCCCGGCAGCGGCGCGTTCAGCAGCGCGGCCTCGGCACCCGCAAGGAGCGCCTGCTGCTGCCACACGGGTCGACTGCCATCCGCGATCCACTGCAGCAGCTCCTGCACGCGCGGATCCTGGCCGCTCCTCACGACCGTTGCGGCAAGCGTGGTGATGACTGCGGTCCGCTGCGGCGTTGTCGCCGGTGTCGCGAGCAGCTTCTGCAGAATCGCGGATTCGCGCCCCGCGAGGCCGCTGATGGCCGCGTCGACCGTGAGCGGGTCGTCGCCGTACTTTTCGAGCAGCGTCATCAGCGCCGCGTCGCTCGCGACGGAATTCGGTGGAAACGCTCCGAGCGTGGCCGCCAGCTGGTGCCGCACCGCCCAGTCCGTATCGGTGGTTCGCTTCAGGACCGCCGGCTGGATCGGATGTTCCGGCTGCCCAAGCCATCGCTCCGACAGCATCAGCGCGGAGACTCGCACATCGCGCGACGCGTCTTCGAGCGCGCGCATCACGGTTGCGGGTTCGATCGCATCCAGGCCGTCGAGCGCCCACAACGCGTGCAGCCGCGTGCGCCAGTCCGGCGCAGTCGCCGCGCTCTTCTTCAACGAGGGCGCGATGGAACGATCCCCGCGTTCCACGAGCAGCCGCTGTGCGGTGTCGCGCCACCAGCCGTTCGGGTGCGACAGCGTCTGCACGAGCTGCGCGGGGGTCGCCTTTCCGAGCGCCGGCTTGCGGTCGCGCCGTGTGGTGTCGTGCATGACGCGCCAGATTCGCCCGTATCCCTGCGGCTGATCGAGCTTGCGCGAGACGATCTGATCGCGGAGGTATTCGGTGATGAATCCCTTGTGCTGAATGATCCCGTGGTAGGTGTCGACGATGTAGATCGTGCCGTCCGGCGCCGAGGAGAGATACACCGGCCGGAACCGTTCGTCGGTCGACGCGAGGAACTCCGCGTCCGAATACGCCTTCTTCGACGTCAGCCCGGCGCCGGTGTCGCTGACGATGATGCGGCTGACGAGATTGGCCGCGGGTTCCGCGACGAAGACGTTGCCGTACAGCTCCTTCGGCAGCCGATCGCCGCGGTACACTGTTGGCGCGCATACGGCCGTGAAGTGCGCGAGCCGTCCGTCCGGCCGCAGGATCCCGCTCTGGTAGCCGCGATTCACGCCCCGGGTTGGCCGCACCGGCCAGACGGTGTTGACCTCTTCGTTCTGCAGCGACTCATAGCTGCCGCGCATGCGCAGGAGGTTCGGGTTCCGCGTGAAATAGCGCGCCGGCAGCAGGTCCACGAACAGCGCGGCTTCATTCGTGTTCCGGTAGATCCGTCCGCCGTCGTCCTGCGTCGCGCCCCACTGTCCGCGCGCGAGCGTCTGCTGGTACTCGAACTTTCCGTCCTTCAGGCGCAGGTAGCCGTTGTGCTCCGACGTGTACATCCAGTTGTCGAGCGCCCACGTCAGGCTGTTCGCGTTGTGCTCGATGTTCCCGAGCTCCTGCCCGTAGGTGTCGACGACGAGCTCTTTCGTGTCGGCCTTCAGATCGCCATTCGTGTCGCGCGCGAGCCACAGGTGCGGCGGCTCGCCGATGAGCACGCCGTGATCCAGGACCTTGAGCGCGCGCGGCAGCACGAGGCCATCCATGAAGACAGTCTTCTTGTCCATTTTCCCATCGTTGTTCGTGTCCTCGAGAACGCTGATCTGTCCGAGTGGCTCGCGCTCGTTCGACGCGGGAAGGTCTGTCATGTACCCGCGCTCCTCGATCACCCACAGCCGGCCATCTGCGTCCCAGTCGATCAGGATCGGCTCTTCGATCATCGGCTCGCTGGCCACGAGCTCGAGGTGGTAGCCGGGAGGCATGAAGAACGTCTTCAGCTCATCCCGAGGCGAGAGCACGGGGGATTCGTTCGACACCTGCTGAAGCCCTGGTGGCCAGGGCTTCGAGGTCTGGAACGCAGAGCCCGTCGCAACCAGGGCGATCACGGCGAAACCGGTAAAGTATGTGGTGAAACGTGTCATCGGACGATCATTCTATCAGCGGCGCGAAGCCGCTGAGATCGAGCAGTGGTTCGACGCCGAACGGCGCGCGATTGATCGTCGAGAGATCGATCTGCCCGCCGATGATACGGATATGCGCGAAGCCCCGCGGATGCTCCGAGTACAGATCCGCATGCGACGCGAGTGCGCCGTTCTGCCACGCGCGCGGCAGCATGCTGAGGCCGCGGTAGTAATGATGGCCGTTCCGCTCCACGTGCTCGATGCCGAGAAGCGCCATCATCGCGAGGTCCTGCTGGAGCGCGATCGGGCCCAGCGTGCACAAATCCTCGCCCGTCAGGATCGCGTGGCCTCCCGCGGTACGCCGGGCGGCGAGCAGGCACGCATTGGCAACGCCTTTGACGATGCCTTTGCAGCTCTTGAAGCTGGAACCCGCGTACCCGGCCTCGAGCGCGCGCGGCACGTCTCCGATCGCCCCGTCGGACTCGTCGATGATGAGCGGCGGCCTGTTCTCCCATCGCGCGAGGGCCTGGCGTGCCTCGTCGCCAAGCGCTCGATCGCGATGCACCGGCTGCTCCACCACGATCGTCCGCCTGGGCAGCTCCGCCAGGGTCGAATCGCAGTGCACCTGCTCCCAGAAGCCGCGGAACTGGGCGAAGTCGTGGAAGTTCTCGTTGCCATCGACGGTGAGCCAGAAGCCCCCGCGCGTCTCCAAGCCAAGGATCCGCAGGACCTCGCGAAGCCGTATCGAGTCGTCTCTCGGAACACCCCGGAGCTTGATCTTGAAGTACCGCAGCCCGTATGTGCGAATGGAGCTTTCGAGATCCTGCGGCAGGCCGTCATCCACGCGCTCTTCAGCGCTGAGATCCTGCGGCGACAGCGCATCGCCGAGTCCGACCGTGTGCCGAACGAAACACGTGGGCAGTGGCGATGACGGGAGCAGATCGGACGGCTGCGCGTTGCCGAGCTCCGCGTAAATCTCGTGCAGCCGCAGCCCCAGACGATTGGCAGCAATCATCCGATGGACCGGCTCCGCTGTGGCGCGACAGAGACCATCGAGAACCGCGCGTTCGACGAGGCTCACACCCAGGCCCGCAAGCAGCGGCGGGATCCCCTGCCGCGCGGCCCACGCGTGCTGCTCGCGATAGAGCTCCTGCCAGAAATCGAAGAATGACAGCGGCTGGCGGCCAAGCGCCTGCGCCAGGTCCGCCGCGTGCCTGATCTGACCGAGCATCGCTGGAAGATCCTCGTCGAACGTGGTCGCTGGATCCTTCGTGAACCACTTCGGCGGCAGCCCTTCAGCTGTCAGGCCGATGCTCGACCGCGTGCCTGCATGCACGCGCGTGCGCATGAACAGGTGCGGTACGTCCGTCATGCTTGCGATGCCGTAGCGGAACGGGAATCGAGTCCTGGCCGGCAGGACGAAGCAGTCGAGGGGCTCGAGTGTGAACCGATCGATCACGCGCGTTGACCGAGGTAGAGATCGCGCCCGCTGACGAGCGCAGCGATCTTCCGATCAGCCACGGAGCGCTTGAGCATCCAGAATCCGCAATCCGGATGTGCGTAGCGAACGCGCCCCGGCCCAAGCGCCTTCTCCGCGCGGTCGAGCGCACGCGCGACCTCGTCGGCGGTCTCCACGTGGTTGATTTTGATATCGATCACGCCGACGCCAATCCCCACACGCGGATCGACGCCGCGGAGCGCGTCGAGATCCGATGGCGGCCTGTGAGCGAGCTCCAGCACCAGGTGATCGACGCGCAGGCTGTTGAGGAATCCGACGAGCACCGTCCACGTACCGGACTGCACGGTCTGACCACCGTAGTTTCCGAAACAGAAGTGGACCGCCTTCTCTCCCTTGACGGCGTCCAGCACGCGGTTGATCGCCTCCGCCGCAATCGGCGCGTCCGCGGGGTTGCCGGGAATATTGGCTTCATCGACCTGCACGCAGGCGCAGTCGAGATCCACTGCCTGCCCTGCCAGCGCATCGGCAATGTCGAGCGTCAGCGCTTTCAGATCGCGATAGTGCTCGTCGAGGAGCGTCCGCGCGAGCATGTACGGACTCGTCAGCGTGAACTTGAAGCGTCCACCGGAAACGCGCGCGGCCCGTGCGCAGTCGTCCGGCAGGTTCAGGGTGCCTTCGTGAATGGGGCCGGTGACGACGCCGGCAGGCTTGCCACGGAACCGCATCTCAGACTTCGCGCGAAAGGCCGCCGCGTCTTTCCGCCCGGTTTCGTACCGGATGCCGCCCAGCCGCTGGACGAAGTAGTCAATCATCCCGTTCGTGTCGGGATGATTGATGTCGAAGCGATAGAGCTCTCCGTCGGTCGGCAGGTCAATGCCGGCCTGCCGCTGGATATCGAACACGACGCGCATGGCGTCGATCCGCGTCTGCTCGCTCGGCAGCGCCGCCAGCCAATCCGGAATGGGATAGGAGCCGACCGTCGTCGTCAGAATGCGCGGAGTAGTCATGCGGACGCGGAAGGAATCCGCGCCCTACGATATCGGACGCTGCGCCGTGAATCAATGCGGGCAGGGCCGAAGCCCCGCCCGCACCGCGCAATGATTAAAACGAGAACCGCAGCTGCGCCTGCAGCGTGCGCGGGCTCTGGTATGCGTTGGCGACGCCGAACCCGGCGCCGCGCGGACGAGAGAATGCGTCGATCAAGGCGCCCGTTGCCGGGTCGAACGGCAGGTTGCGCGCCGTCACCGGATCGCTCGGGCTGTTCAGATTCAGCGTCGTGCTCCGTCCGGTGATGATCGCGGAATTCGGCGCGTTGAACATGTCGAGACGGAGCTGCACCTGCCGCGACCCGCCGAACCGGATGTTGCGCGCGATCGACAGGTCCAGCGTGCTCTCCGTGCATTCGCGGAGGTAGCCGGCGCCGGAATCGAGCCCGATGCTGCCGATCTGCGGGCCCTGGAACGCGGATGTATTGAACTGCTGATAGATGTTGCTGCTGCACCCGGAGCCCGGATTGCCGACGATGTGGATGCGCGCCGCGTAATCGGGCGAACCGGTCAGGTTCACGTTATTGCCGCCGTTCTGGTAGCTGTATCCAATCGTGTAAGGGCTTCCGGTCTGGCCGGTCCAGATGCTCGAGAGCAGCCAGTCATTGGCGATCCACCCGATCGCTTTCATCATCACGCCATCGCCATGGACATCCGGCAGATCCCACACGAGGTGCCCCTTCATGACGTGGCGGTGCTCGATTGTCGTGCCGAGCAGCTCGTCGGCCTGCGCCTGGTCGTCGCGGATCGAGAACGAGCCGTCCGCGCTGTGCTGCAGGCGGACGGACCGGGCCGTGCCAGGGTTCGCGGGATCGAACGTGTTCGAATGATCCGAGAGAGCGATCGTATCGTTGAACCCGAACGATAAGCCGTTCGCGAACCGCCGCTGGAACGAGAGCTGCACCGAGTGATACGTACGCCAGCCACGCCCCCACTGCTGGGTGATGGCGCCGTATCCACGAATCGCGCGCATTTGATCCTGCGACACGGCCGTCGAGCCGAGGTTGCTGTTCGCGGGCAGCGTCGGATCCTGATTCTGCGGCAGGAACGCCGCGCCGTAATCGATCGCGTTCAGGTTGACCGACTGCAGCGTGTTGAAGCTGTGCTGCCCGACGTAGCCCACCGAGAGTGCCGTGGCCCACGGAAGCGCCATCTGCAGTTCCGCGTTCCACTGATAGGAAGAGGGCAGTTTGCTGTCGTACTCATAAACCGCCAGCGCGGGAGGCGCTTCCGTCGTCAACCCGCCGCTGCCGAGCGTCTGCAGCGTGTTGTACCGCACGGTCACGTTGCGCGACGCCGGCGGGTTCGACACCTGCGAGAAGATCGCGTTCCCGTCCGGCCGGTCGAAAAAGAGGCCGCCTGCCCCGCGCACGACGAACTGCTGATTCCCCTTCAGATCGTACGCGCCGCCGACGCGCGGTGCGATTCCGAGAGCCGGCCACGTATACGTCGTTTTCGCAATGCCCTTGCCCGAGACGAACAGGCCATTGGTCAGATCGCCCGAGTCGGGGACGAGGGCGCCGATGGCAAGCGACGTGTTCGGCCCGAGCAGCTGGCGGGTGATCGGGTTCATCGCCTGCCGGTTGTTGCCGGAACACGGAACGGCATTGTTGACGCACCCGGCGACGTACAGCAGCGGCGCGTTGCCGGCGACCCATTTGCCAGGCAGGAAGTTCGAGGCCTGCCCGAGCGAATCGTACTGGGGCTGCTGGTGCGTGAAGCGCACGCCGTAGTCGAGGGTCAGCTTGTCGGTCGCCTTCCAGTTGTCCTGCACGTACCCTTCGGTGTTGTTGTAGACGAATCCACCCTCGACGTAGGCCGATGCCTGGTTGTACGAACTGAACACCCCGACGGCCGCATTCGCGAACCCGAACGACGTGTCCAGCGGGTTGTTGCTGTCGTTCTGGAAGTTCAAGGCGCCGAACGATCCCGTGCGCTGCTGCGCCTTGTAACTGTGATTGTTGTAGAAGCCGGTCTTCACCGCGTGCCGGCCGGCGAGCTGTGTCAGGCTGATCGACACGTCCTGGGTGCGGTTCACGTTCAGGAAGCCAGGGAACGCGATATTCGGCGGTGCGTTCGCGATCCGGTTGCCCCACGTGAACGCGGGCGGCAGCAGAACCTGCTTGCCGTCCCAGATCGGCGGCGTGACGTCGTTGAGCACTTGGAACGCGTAGTAGTCGTGGTTCAGCACGTTCGCATCGGGGAAGAGGAACGGCAGACCGCCAAGCCCGGCGTTGTTCCTGTTGGCAATCGGGTTCATCGGCAGCGCGGCCGTGCAGAAGTTCGCCCCGCCGCCTGTCAGCGCGCAGCCCGCCTGGTCGTTCCCGCTGCGCCCGTACGTCGCCTCGAGAAATGTCGTGGAGCCCAGCACGTAGTTGGCGGTCCCGGCGACGGTGAACACGACCGGGTTCTGCATGCGCGTATCGTTGAAGCCGGGAATCGAGCCGTTGATCGTCTGCCGCCGCTGCTGCCAGGCCGTGTACTTGCCCGAGACGCGCAGCTTGTCAGTCGGCTGGTAATCGACCCGTCCTGCCGGCTGGTACGCCAGCAGGCTCTCGTTCGGGCGCGTCAACTCGTAGTTGTACGCCTGTCCGGGCGCGCTCGCCGTATTCGGCATCGGGTACATCTTCAGGATGTTCAAGCCTGTCTCATACAGACGATTGGCAGGAATCCGGCCGAGCACGCCGCCGGCGGCGAAACACGCCGCCTGGTTCGTCGCCGAGCACGCGCCGGACAGCTGCGGATCCTTGATGTACGGGTACGGATTCCCGAGGTTATCCGTCGACTGCGAAAAATCGCCGGCACGCTCGAGCGCGGTCGGGAAACGGAAGCGGACGACGTTGTTGCCCGCGGTGCGCGGCTGGAATTCCTGCGCATAGAAGAAGAACAGCTTGTTGCTGCCGCCCGGCTTCCCGACGGGACCGCCGATCGAGAACCCCCAGTCCTTCGACTTCGACACTGACTTGGGATCGCGGTTCAGGATGTTCGTTCGGCTGTTGTTGTTCCAGTCCGAGTTCTTCTCGACGTCGTACACCGATCCGCGATACCGGTTCGTGCCGCTCTTGGTGACCGCGGTGATCTGAAGGCCGCTCGATCGTCCGTATTCGGCCTGGTAGCCCGACATCAGCACCTTCACTTCAGAGATCGACTCCACGTTGACGGCGACCAGCAGCCGGTTGCTGCCGGTATCCATCGTCGACACACCGTCCATCATGAAGTTCGTCGCGCCGCCGCCGCCAATTCGCGCCGTGCCGCTGACGCCGGGCGCAAGCGAGGCGAGCGAGGCGAAGTTGCGATCCGCCAGCGGCAGATTCGCGACGGCGTCCGGTGCGATCGTGAACGAGCGCTCGCCGCTCGCCGACTGGATCACCGGCGCCTCCCCCTTGACGGTCACGATTTCCGCCGTTCCGCCGAGCTCGAGCGTCAGCGAGCCGACGACCACACGCGATCCGGGGCTGACCGCCACACCGGGACGCATCAGCGATTTGAACGCGCTCATTTCCACGAGCACCGCGTAGGACGCGGCGGGCACGTTCACGAACACGAAATCGCCGGTCTCGTTCGTCATGGTCGGCGCCAGCTGGATGCCCTGCTCCTCGTTGATGAGCGCGACGGTGGCGCCCGGGAGGACACCCCCGAGTGTGTCCTTGACCGTGCCGGTGACCGTGCCCGTCGTGATTTGCGCCGTCGCCGGCACGCTGGTGGCAAGCGCCAGCAATGCAATTCCGAGTAGTTTGAAGACGGATCGTGCAGTCGCAGTCATGATTCTCCTCGTACGGCCGGCGGCGTGCAGTCGCATGACGTCAAGCCGGAGGCTGTAGTCCTGTACCGTGGGGAACCGCTCGGAGTGCGCGACTGTGCAGCAATCAGGCCAGAACGTAACGTGCGGCTGGCGTTCGCTGAATCGTTCTTCTTAGCGCGGGAGTAACGGGAGTGGATCCGGATCCGCACAGCCGCACAGCGCAGATCTGCACCGGCCACCGCGCAGCACCGAAATTGAAATTACCAACCCGTAATCGGGTGATGGGGAGAAGCTGCGGGAGGCCGGGCGGGGCATCGCGCCCCGCCCGGCAACCAACTAAAACGAGAACCGCGCCTGAAGCTGAACGCGCCGCTCCCGCTGATACTCGTTCGCCACACCGATCCCGGCGTTCTTCGGCAGCGAGCGCGCCGGATTGACCGAGCCGTCGGGAAGGTACGGCAGGTTGGTGATCGTCACCGGATCGTTCGGATTCTGGAAATTGATCGTCGACGCGCGATCAGTAACGGTGGCGGAATTCGGAGCGTTGAACACGTCGAGGCGCAGTTGAAGGTTCTTTGCGCCGCCCATCCGGATTGTCCGCGCAATCGAGAGGTCGAGCGTGCTCACGAAGCATTCGTGCAGATAGGCATTCGAGGATTCCAGGCCCACGCTGTTGTACAGCGGGCCCTGGAACGCCGACGGGTTGAACTGCTGCAACGGATTGCGTCCGCACCCGCCTCCCGGGTCACCGACGATGCGGACGCGGCCGGCGTAATCGGGCGAGCCTGTGATGTTCGTGCTGCCGCCGCCGTTCTGGTAGTTATAACCGACGCTGTACGCGTTGCCGCTGAGACCAGTCCAGATGCTCGAGAGCTTCCAGTCGTTCACCACGAGTCCGACGCTGCGCCAGAACGCGCCGTTCGCCTTGATGTCAGGGAGATCCCAGATGAAATTCCCCTTCATTGTGTGGCGCCGGTACGCTCCCGGATTCGTGACCGGCGTGCCGAACAACCGGTCGGCCTCGTCCTGATCGTCCCGAATGGTGAATGACCCGTCCGAGTTGTGCTGCAGGCGCGGGTTCACGTTTTGGCGATCGCGAAGCGTGATCGTATCGTTGAACCCGAACGAAAACCCGCTGCGGAAGCGGCGCTGCAGCGAGAGCTGCAGTGAATGGAAATCGCGACGCCCGCGCCCCCATTGCTGCTGGATCGCGCCATAGCCGCGATATGACCGCATGCGGTCCTGTGACACCGCGTTCGAAGCGGGAATGGGGGTCGTCGTCCCCGTAATGTTACTGACCGGGATCGTGGGATCCAGGTTCTGCGGAAGAAATGCCGAACCGATATCCACGGCGTTGAGATTCACGTTCTGCAGCAGGTTGTAGCTGTGATGGCCGACGTACGCCACATCGAGCGACGAGGACCACGGCAGCATCATCTGCATGCCGGTGTTCCACTGCCACGACGACGGGAGCTTGCTGTCGTACTCGTACACGGCGAGGGCAGGCGGCCCCTCGCTCGTCAAACCGTTGCTCCCGAGATTCTGCAGCGTGCCGTATCGTACGGTGATGTTCTTGTAGGTCGGCGGGTTCTGCACCTGCGGGAAAATCGCATTGCCGTCGGGGCGATCGAAAAACAATCCCACTGCGCCGCGCCAGACCATCTTCTGCCCACCGGTCAAGTCGTACGCAGCGCCGAAACGCGGAGCCAGAGCAAGCGCGGGCCAGTTGTAGGTCGTCTTCGTGATTCCCTGGCCTGAAAGAAACAGACCGTTGGTCGGGTTGCCCGTCCCCGGCACGATCGTGCCGATTGAGAGAACGGAGTTGGGCCCGAGCAGCTGGCCGGTATTCGGATCCTTCGCCTGGCGGTTACTGCCGGTGCAGGGATTCGCGTCGTTCACGCAGCCCGCGCCATACAGCAGGGGCGCCGCGGTTGGATTCCATTTCTCCGGCAGGAAATTCGAGGCCTGCCCGAGCTTGTCGTACTGCGGCTGCTGGTGCACCAGGCGCACGCCGTAATCGAGCGTGAGCCGGCTGTTCACCTTCCAGTTGTCCTGCACGTAGCCTTCGGTGTTGTTGTAGATGAACACCCCTTCGACGTACTTCGACGCCTGGTTGTAGTCCCTGAAAATCCCGAGCGCCGCGTTGGCGAACGGGAACGTCGAGTCGAGCGGATTGTTGTTGTCGTTGACGAACGTGATAGTGCCGTTCCACCCGCCGCGCTGCTGGGCCTTGTAGCTGTGCGTGTTGTAGAACCCGGTCTTCATATTGTGCCGGCCGGCGACTTTCGTCAGGCTGATCGACACGTCCTTCGTCCGGTTCACGTTGAGGAATCCCGGAAAGGGAATGTTGTCCGGCGAGTACTGCGGGCTGGAGTTCGAGACGCGGCCGCCCCACGTATATGCGGGGGCCATCTGAAGGCGCGTGCCGTCCCAGATCGGCGGCTTGACGTCGTTCATGACGCCGTAGGCGTAGTAATTGGGGTTCAGGATTTCCGCGTCGGGAAACAGGAACGGGAGATCGCCGAGCCCTGCGTTCAGGCGATTCGAGTTCGGATTCATCGGAAGCCCCGCGGTGCAGAAATTCGCGCCATTGCCGTTGAGCGCGCAGCCCGCCTGCTCGTTGCCGCTGCGGCCGACGGTTCCTTCGAGGAACATCGTCGGGCTCAGGTTGTAGTTCGCGGTCGCCACCATCGTGCTGACGACCGGGTTCTGCATGATGCTGTCGTTGAATCCGGGTACGGACCCGAGGATGACCTGTTTGCGCTGCGACCAGCCGGTATACTTGCCGCTCACGCGGAGTCTCGTCCCGGGCTGGTAGTCGACTCGCACCGCCGGCTGGTAGGCCAGCAGATGCTCGTTCGGCCGCGTGTTTTCGTAGTTGTACGACTGGCCGGGGCGGCTGATGGTGGTCGGCATCGGGAACGTTTTCAGGATATTCAGTCCCGGCTGATAGAGCCTGTTCGCGGAGATTCGGCCGACGACGCCGCCGTCCTGAAAGCAGCCTCTCTGGTCGGTCGACGTGCAGGGCAGCCCCGTCGACGTGTCACGGATATAGGAGTACGCATTGCCGTTGTTGTCGGTCGTCTGCGAAAAATCCCCTGCGCGCTCGAGCGCGGTCGGAAACCGCCGTCGAACCACGTTGTTGCCGGCGGTCCGCGGCTGGAACTCCTGCGCGTAGTAGAAGAACAGTTTGTTGGCGCCCCCCGGTTTGCCGATCGGCCCGCCAATCGAATAGCCCCAGTCCTTCTGCTTGGTGACCTGCTTCGGATCGCCGTTCAGTTTGTCTTCCTTGTTGATCGCGTTCCAGTCCGAGTCGCGCTCGACGTCGTAGGCGGTCCCGCGAAAACGGTTCGTGCCGCTCTTGGTCACGGCGGTGATCTGGAGACCGCTCGACCGGCCGTACTCCGCCTGGTAGCTGGAAGTCAGCACCTTCACTTCCGCGATCGACGCGACGTTCACCGCCATCAGGAGCCGGTTGCTGCCCGTGTCCATCGTGCCTATGCCGTCCATCATGAAGTTCGTGGCGCCACCGCCGCCGACGCGCGACGTGCCGTCGACACCCGGCGCGAGCGATGCGAGCGTGGCGAAGTTCCGATCGGCCAGCGGCAGGTTCTCGACGTCTTCAGGCGCGACGGTGAACGACCGCTCGCCGGTGCTGGACTGGATAACAGGTGTTTCACCCTTGACGATCACCACTTCCGTGGTACCGCCGACATCCAGCGTCAGATCCCCGACCGCGACACGGGATCCGGGGCTGACGGCAAGCCCCGAACGCTTCAGCGTCTTGAACGACGCGAGCTCGACTTGAAGCGTGTAAGTTCCCGGCGCGACGTTCACGATCACGAAGTCGCCAGACTCGTTCGTGACGACAGGCGCAGATCGCGTCGATTGGGATTCGCTGATCAGCGTCACGGTTGCGCCAGGGAGCACGCCGCCTTGCGCATCTTTTAGGGTGCCTAACACGGTGCCGGTCGTAATCTGCGCGGCTGCGCCTGCGACGCTGGCGGCAAAAGCCAGGCATGCGAGCGCAACTATCCCAACAGGTGATTGACGGATCATCTTGCTCCTCTTCGAACCCCGGACCCGGTGTGATGGAAACGATGGATGGGCCGGATGGTAACTCAGGGGAGCACCAGATGGAAGTCCGTTGTGGTACGCTCGACCGGCAACGTTCATCTGGAAGGCCCTCGAGGAGCTGTCATGTTGTACACGCGTCGTGAAATCGGAAAGCTGGCGCTTGCGGGCGTGCCGCTCGCCGCGCTGGCAAAATCGGAAACTCTCATCGGCGCCGGACAGCCCGATTCCCGGTGGGAGGGCGTGCAGGTCGGCATGAACGTGCCGTACAACTTCGGCAACAACATGATGAGCCCCGACGAGACGCTCGACCGATGCCTGCAGCTCGGTGTCAGCGCCGTCGAGCTGCGCTCGCAGCCCGTCGAGCAGTTCCTCGGCGTGCCGGTCGCGCTCATCGCGCCGCGCGGCCGCGGCACACCGCCGCCCGATCCCGCCGTGCAGAAGCAGACCGCCGAGGAACTCCGCAAGTGGCGGCTCGGCGTCCCGATGAGCAAGGTCAAGGAGTTCCGCAAGAAGTGGAACGACGCCGGCGTCGCGATCGACATCGTCAAGTACGACGGCATCTTCAACTACGACGATGACGTGGTCGACTATGCGTTCGAGCTGGCGAAGAACCTCGGCGCGAAGGCCATTTCGTGAAGACGAAGCGCCTCGGGCAGTTCGCCGACAAGCACAAAATGATGGTCGGGTATCACGGCCACACGGCGACCGGGCCGGCGCAGTGGGAGGAAGCGTTCAGTTACGCGAAATACAACGGCGCGAATGTAGACATCGGGCACTTTCTCAGCGGCAACAAGACCTCGCCGCTCCCGTTCATCGAGAAGTATCACGACCGAGTCACGCACGTTCACGTGAAGGACAAGACGCTGCAGGACAAGAACGTCCCGTTCGGTACGGGCGATACGCCTATCAAGCAAGTGCTCCAGGCGATCCGGGATCGCACGTGGGACATCGACGCTATCATCGAATTCGAGTACCCGGTTCCCGAGGGATCGGACCGGATGGCGGAGATGGCGAAGTGCATGGACTACTGCAAGCGCGCCCTGACGACCCGGACGTAGCGCGTACCTGATGAAGATCCGCATCGCACGCGATCGTGCGGCGATGAGCGCGGCGGCGGCGGAACACGCTGCCGCGAGCATCCGCAGCGCGATCGACCGCCGCGGCAAGGCGCGCATCGTCGCCGCCACAGGCGCATCGCAGCTGGAGTTCCTCCGTGCGCTCACGGCTGCGCCAGGGATCGACTGGCAGCGCGTCGAGCTCTTCCACCTCGATGAGTACGCGGGACTGCCCGAGAGCCATCCCGCCAGCTTCCGCCGCTACCTGCGCGAGAACCTCGTCAAGAGGACGAAGATTCCCACGTATTACTTCCTCGACGGTGAGGACGATCTCGACGCCGTACGCAGACGGATCGGTGGCACGCTCCTGCAGGAACAGGTCGACGTGCTCTTTGCCGGCATCGGCGAGAACGGTCATCTCGCGTTCAACGATCCCCCCGCGGACTTCAAAACGACCGAGCCGTACCTCATCGTCAAGCTCGACGAAGCGTGCCGTCGTCAGCAGGTTGGCGAGGGATGGTTCGCGTCGCTCGACGAGGTGCCCGACACCGCGATCTCGATGTCGATTCAGCAGATGCTGAAGGCACGCGAGATGATTGTGGTCGTACCAGATGAACGGAAAGCGGCGGCGGTGAGAGAGGCGCTCGCGGGAGAAGTCACGCCGGCGGTGCCTGCATCAATTCTGCGAAAGCACCCCAACGTCACCTTGTATCTGGATGAAGCCGCGGCGTCGCAGTTGAGTGCCAACTTTAAGGCCGGCCTAACCAGCCTCCGCTAAAGCCAGCATCGTCGCGAATGTCGCAGCGTTGTCGGCCGCAGGCTTATTGACCGGAGGGATTGCCGCCGGCGCTTTCGACTCGACCGAGTCCCGGCCCGCCGCAGACTAATCGGTCGCGCCGACGGTTTCGTACGCCTCCATCGGCGGGCACGCGCAGATCAGATTACGATCGCCGTACGGATTGTCGATGCGTGCGACCGCCGGCCAGAACTTGTTCGCGCGAACGAACGGCAGCGGGAATACCGCCTGCTGACGCGAATACGGATGCTCCCACTCGTCCGAGGCGACCTCCTCGGCGGTGTGCGGCGCGTTCTTGAGCACGTTGTCACGCGGGTCGGCCTTTCCATCCACGACCGCCTGGATTTCTCCGCGGATCGCAATCAACGCCTCGCAGAACCGATCGAGCTCGTCCTTCGGCTCGCTCTCGGTCGGCTCGATCATCATTGTGCCCGGCACCGGGAACGAGACGGTCGGCGCGTGGAAGCCGTAATCCATCAGCCGCTTCGCAACGTCCTGTTCGTCGATCGACGGTCCGGAGCCGTGCTTGAACGGGCGGAGATCGAAAATCATCTCGTGGGCCACGCGGCCGTTGTGGTTCGCGTAGAGCACGTCGTAATGCCCCTGCAGGCGCGCCTTCAGGTAGTTCGCGTTGAGAATCGCGTAACGCGTCGCGTTGGTGACGCCCGCGCCGCCCAGCATCCGGATGTAGCCGTATGAAATCAGCAGGATGCTCGCGCTTCCCCACGGCGCGGCGGCGACTGCCGGAATCCCCTTCGCTCCGCCGACCTTCACAATCGCGTGACCCGGCAGATACGGCGCGAGATGCGCCGCCACCGCGATCGGGCCCATGCCGGGACCGCCGCCGCCGTGCGGAATCGCGAACGTCTTGTGCAGGTTGAGGTGGCAGACGTCGGCGCCGATCGCCGCCGGGCTCGTGAGGCCCACCTGCGCGTTCATGTTCGCGCCGTCCATGTAGACCTGTCCGCCGTGCTGGTGGACGATGCGGCAGATCTCGTTGATGTCTTCCTCGAACACCCCGTACGTCGATGGGTAGGTGACCATCAATGACGACAGCGTCTCGCTGTGCGTCTCCGCCTTTGCGCGAAGATCGTCGAGGACGATGTAGCCATTGCTGTCGCACGCGACGACGACGACGCGCAACCCCGCCATCGTGGCGCTCGCGGGATTGGTCCCGTGCGCCGAAGAGGGAATCAGCACGACGTTCCGCCGGGCCTCGCCGCGATCGCGCTGATATGCACGGATGGTCATGAGTCCGGCGAATTCTCCCTGCGCGCCGGAATTGGGCTGGAGCGACACGGCCGCAAAACCCGTGATGCGGCACAACGCCTGTTCGAGCTCCGTGAAGATCTGGCGGTAGCCCTGCGTCTGCTCCTGGGGCGCGAACGGATGGAGCCGCGAAAATGCCGGCCACGTGACAGGGATCATCTCCGACGCAGCGTTCAGCTTCATCGTGCAGGAGCCGAGCGCGATCATCGATGTGTCGAGACCGACGTCCTTCTTCTCGAGACTGCGGATGTACCGCATCATCTTCGTTTCCGAGTGATGCGAGTTGAACACCGGATGCGTCAGGTACGGCGTGCTGCGGTGCAGCGCGGCAGGTGCGTTCAGCCGGAACGGGGCGCCGTCTCTAATCACCGCCTCGCCGCTCTTACTCTTCGCCGCCGTGAAGACCCGGACGACATCGCGAACGTCGTCGACGGTCGTGGTCTCGTCGAGCGAGATCCCGATGCCGTGCGTCGTGTAGCGGAAATTGATCCGCGCAGCCTCGGCGGCTTTGCGTACCGCCGCGTCGTCCGCGTCCTGAATGAGCAGCGTGTCGAAGTACGCGGAGTTCGCCTGGCGATATCCGAGCGCGACGAGCGCCGACTCCAGCGATCTCGCGAGACTGTGAATGCGCTCCGCGATCGCGCGGAGCCCCTTCGGGCCGTGGAACACGGCGTACATCGCCGCGATATTCGCGAGGAGCGCCTGCGCGGTGCAGATGTTCGACGTCGCCTTCTCGCGGCGGATGTGCTGCTCGCGCGTCTGCAGCGCCATGCGATACGCCTGCCGTCCGCGTGCATCGACCGAGATGCCAATGATGCGGCCGGGCGCCTGCCGCACAAATGATTCGCGCGTAGCGAAGAACGCCGCGTGCGGCCCGCCGTACCCGAGCGGCACGCCGAACCGCTGGGAGCTTCCGACGACGGCGTCGGCGCCCATCCCGCCTGGAGGCGTGAGCAGCGTCAGCGCCATCAGGTCGCTGGCGACCGCCACCAGCAGTCCCGCCGCATGCGCCTTCTCAACGATCGGACGCAGGTCCGTGATCTCGCCGCGATCGTCCGGATACTGCAGCAGCAGCCCGAACGCGTTGTCCATCGGCAGATCTGCGGCCGGCCCGATCACGAGACGGATGTCCAGCGGTTCCGCACGGCCGCGCAGCACGTCGATCGTCTGCGGGAAGCAGCGGTCCGAGACGAGGAACACGCTCTGCTCGCCTGCAGGCGCCTTCTTCGACTGCAGCCGGTGAAACATCGTCATCGCCTCGGCGGCGGCCGTGCCTTCATCGAGGAGCGACGCGGTGGCGATGTCCATGCCCGTCAGATCTCTGACCACTGTCTGGAAATTCAGGAGCGACTCGAGACGTCCCTGCGCGATCTCCGCCTGGTAGGGCGTGTAAGGCGTGTACCAGCCGGGATTCTCGAACACGTTCCGCAGGATGACGCTCGGCGTCACGCAGTCGTAGTAGCCCATCCCGATGTAGGAGCGCGCGATGACGTTGCGCTCGGCGATCGTCGCGAGGCGGCGAAGGTACCCGTATTCGCTGTCGGCTTCGGGAAGATCGAGCGGCTTCGTGCTGCGGATGCCGGAAGGGATCGTCTGTTCGATCAGCGCGTCGAGCGACGGGACGCCGATCGCGCGGAGCATCGCATCGCGCGATGCGGGGTCAGGGCCGATGTGTCGTGTTTCAAAGGGAATTTCAGAGTTCACTTCGTTAATTCCGTGTACTTCGTCGAATCGAGGAGGTCTGCTGTGTCGCCCCCATCCGCAACCTTCAGCACGATCATCCACGAGCCGTGCGGATCCTTGTTGACCGCCTCGGGCTTCTCGGTCAGCGCGGTGTTCACCTCGGTCACCTCGCCGCTGACGGGCGCATACAACTCGGAGACCGCCTTCACCGATTCGATCGTGCCGAACACGTCCCCTTTCTTGACGGTGCGGCCGACCTCCGGAAGCTCGAGATAGACGACGTCGCCGAGCTGCTTCTGGGCGTAATCCGTGATGCCCACGTGCGCCTGGCCGCCCGAGACGCGCACCCACTCGTGGTCTTTCGTGTACTTCAGGTCTGACGGGTACATTCTGCTTCCTTTATATGGGACCGAGGATCCCGCTTCCCGGATCCCGCATTGGATCCCGGATCCGGACCCCGCGTCCCGCTCACTTCGGGCGCTTGTAGAACGGCATCGGTACCACCTTCGCGCGCGCGCGGCGGCCACGCACGTCGATGTCGAACTCCGTGCCGGTCGCCGTGCGGTCCGCGGGCAGGTAGGCCATGCCGATCGCTTTCTTCAGGAACGGGGTCTGCGTGCCGCTCGTGACGATGCCTGCCTTCGCGCCGTCCACGTATGCGTCGTAGCCGTGCCGCGCGATCGCGCGATCGACCACTTCGAACCCCACCAGCTTCCGCGGTGCGCCATCGGCTTTCTGCTTCTGCAGCACGTCGCGGCCGAGGAACTCCGGCTTCTTCCACCCGACAATCCATCCGAGATCGGCTTCGACGACGGTCGTCGTCTCGTCCATGTCGTTGCCGAACAGGCGCATCGATGCTTCCAGACGGAGCGTGTCGCGCGCGCCGAGGCCCGCGGGCACCACACCGGCGCTTCTGCCGGCGTTCAGGATGGCATCCCACACGCGCTCGGCGGTGGCAGGCGGCACAAAGACTTCGAAGCCGTCCTCACCCGTGTATCCCGTGCGCGAGATCGTCGCGAGCACGTTCGCGACTTCACCATTGGTGAACCAGTAATACTTCAGATCCGCCAGGTTCGCGCCCGTCAGCGACTGCAGGACGTCGCGCGCGGCTGGACCCTGCAGCGCGAGCAGCGCGTAGCGCGAGCTCGTGTTCACCGCGACGGCGTCACCCTGCCCCGCGATGTGCTCCCGGATCCAGTGGAAGTCCTTGATGATGTTCGACGCGTTCACGACCAGCATGAAGTGGTCATCGCGCATCTTGTAGACGAGCACATCGTCCACGAACGTGCCCTGCGGCGTCGTCAGCGCGGAGTACTGGATCTGGTTGATCGCGAGCTTGCCCGCGTCGTTCGACGTAATGTGCTGGACCGCTTTCAGCGCGTCCGCGCCGGCGATTTCAATCTCGCCCATGTGGCTCACGTCGAACAGCCCCGCGCGCGTGCGCACGGCCATGTGCTCGTCGACGATGCCGGAGTATTCGACCGGCATGTCCCAGCCGCCGAATTCGACCATGCGGGCGCCGAGGGATCGATGTCGCACGTTGAGCGGAGTTTTCTTCAGCGGGCCGGGCGCGGAGAGCGACATCAGCAGTGAATCGGTTCGAGCGGGTTGTGGGTGGTCAGAACCCTCAAAAGGTACTATGTGGCTCGGCGGCGGGTCAAGGCGACGGCGTGCGGCGGAGCAGCCCGATCCGCAGGCCGGCGGCAGAATCTTTGATGAGCCTCTCGAGCCGGCGCCACCGCGTTTCCTCCTGTTTGGCGCTCATGACGAAGAAGATCGCGATGCGCCGATAGCCATCCGGCTGCGCCTGGAAGAACGTCCACGCCTGCCTGTTTGCCTTGAATTGTTTCTCGAGCGCAGGATCGAGCGTCACGGCCCTGCGCCGTTCGAACGAATAGAGGTTCGTCTTCTTCGGATCCCGTCCCTCGAATGCGCGCAGGCCCGCAGGCAGCATGCGGGCCTGTTCGATGAGCTCCTTCGCGCGGCGCGTGTTCACCGCGCTCCAGATGCTGTCCCGTTTCCGCGGCGTGAACCGGATCATGTAGCTGTGCACGTCGACGCTCTTGCGCAGCCCGTCGATCCAGCCGACGCACAGCGCTTCGTCCACCGACTCGGGCCAGGTGATGCTCGGACGCCCGGAGTCTTTCTTATGGAACCCGACCCACAGCTCGGGAGTGTCGGCGTGATGCTTCCCGAGCCACGTGCGGAAGTCTGTGGGAGTGGCGAAGAACGTGGGCTTCATTGGTCACATTCAGCGATGTTCGCCGTCACGCTGCCTTCGCTGCCACGATCAAACAGGAGGAAGGCAGAAAGGGAGTATAAAAGGCTTTCGGAGCAATCATGACAGGACAGCAGACTGAAGTGAACAGCACCGGCATCGATCGCATGCTCTTCACGCGCGTCTACGTCCCGGACGGCGGAGGTTCCTGGTTGCTGCTGTCGAACACCCAGTTCCGCAATCGGCAAGCAACGAGGTAAGCTGCCACCGGAGGCGGATCGTGATCGCAGTGGTGTGGCAGTTCGACGTGCGGCCGGGGGCGGCCGTCGAGTTCGAGCGGATGTACGGCAGCGATGGCGAGTGGACCAACTTGTCGCGGCGAAGCCGATCGTTCCTGGGCAGCTCGTTCCTGCGCGATATCAGCTCGGAGACGCGCTATCTGGTCGTCGAGTACTGGAGCGAGATGATGGTGTACGAAAAACACGTCGCGAGCTACCGGAACCAGCTCGATGCGCTGGAGCGCCGGCGCGCAACGCTCGTCGACCGCATCGAGCCGGCCGGCGTGTTCACCGCTCTGGACGTGCCGGATCGCGCCGGCCCGACGTGGTCGCGACGCGACGGCAAGTGACGATTCGCCAACCGAGAGAGATCTACTTCCATAGCAGCACGCTGCCGACGCCTGACTCTTCGCGTGCGAAAGGTGCCACGCGTGTCCATCTCGTGTTCGAATCGACGCGCCGCGACTTCCAGGGAGCGGCGCCCCGATCACCACGAAGATGACCGACAAGAAAAGCTGACGGCTTCGGGCGGGGATTCGCCAGTGAATCCCCGCCCGGCCGCACTTGTCAATCGGCGCTATAGCCGCGCCGGCGGTAACGCCGATACAGGTCCGGGCCGATGCAGATCCCAATCATCCCCGCGATCGTGCTCCACACCATCCATCCACGGAGCGCGATACCTCGCGCGTGCAGCGGCGGCACGAGGAGCGCGAGGAGCACTCCCGCCAGCGCGTAACCCAGCAGCCCCTTCAGCAGGATGTTCGGAATGGTAAATCGTGCCAGCCACGCATTGAACGAGACAATGCGATCGATGATGAGCATGCGCCTCCCCTATTGGATCTTCAGCGGTGAGAGCCCGCTGCACGAAACGAACTGCGTTTCGGCGCTGAGCGCGCCCGCCAGAAACTCCGCGGAGCAGAGCAGCCGCGCCCCCGCGCGATCCCAGTACGCGAACGGTGACGTCTTGGCGCTCAAAATCGCCGTGTCGTTCATCAACTCGCGTTCGTAGCTGCCGACGAGGCGCCGGAATGCGCTGACGGCGCGTCCGTTCAGCAGCGCTGCGACCGCCTCGAGCTTGTCGGTCCCGTCGCCATGCCTGATCGACACGACCTGCCCGCTCCGCTCGACGCTGATGTCGTTGCCCCCGCCGAACCGGATGACCACCGGCGCTTCGTTCGACCCCGCGATGGTGATTTCGGTTTCCGTGCTGTTCGTCGCTGTGATCCGCGTGAATGTGAAGTCGGGCGCGTCGAGCGTGTACTTCACGCGGTTGTCCGGCGTGAGCGTGGCCCTGTAGCCACCGAGCCCGGCCTGCTCCGCCGCGAGCGCGGCGCCGACCGGATGTACCAGCGCGATGAGCAGCATGAATGTGAATCGTCGCATACGTCCTCCCGAGCGTTCGGATCCCGAAGGATCCCGGGCCCGGCGCGCGTCCTCCGCGGCCCTGTGCCGCGCCACCTTCGCCGTGCCGCCGTTCGCCGGAGGGTCGCCGGCGATCCTTTATCCCGTCGCGCGTGCGTTCGGCCGCTCCGGACGGAAACGCAGATATCCCTGGAGCGTGTGATAGGAAATACCAAGCTGGCGGCATGCCTGGCGCTTGTTGTTGCTGCACCGCTCGAGCACGAGGCGCGCGTATCGGCTCCCCCATGCGCGCATGCTCGATCGCTCCCGAAGCGCGGGCAGCAGCACGTCCGCGTATCCACCCAGCAACGCCGGAGGCAGATCGTCGAGCTCGAGAAACGGACCGCCGGCCAGCGCCACGGCGCGCTCGATCACTCGTTCGAGCTCGCGAACGTTCCCCGGCCAGTCGTAGGTGAGGAGCGCATCCGTCGCCGCTTCCGACAGCGACAGCGGCCTGAACGCACGGTGCCGCTCGAGAAAGTACCTCGCCAGCTCGATCACGTCGTCTCGCCGCTGCCGGAGCGGCGGGACGTGCACATCAACGCCGTTCAGCCGGTAATAGAGATCCAACCGGAAGCGCCCCTGCTCGACGAGCGTCGACAACGATCGGTTGGACGCGACGATGATGCGGGTGTCGACGGGGCGGGCGCCGGAACCGCCCACACGCTCGACGGCGAGCTCCTGGATCGCACGAAGCAGCTTCGCCTGCGCCGCGGGCGACAGGTCCGACACCTCGTCGAGGAACAGCGTGCCCTCGTGTGCCCGCTCGAACTTGCCTCGCCGGCCGCGAACACCCGTTGCGGTGCGCTCCTCAATGCCGAACAGTTCCGCCTCGAGGAGCGTCTCGACGATGGCGGCGCAGTTCACGGCGACGAATGGCGCGTGGCGGCGGCGGCTCAGGTCGTGTACCAGTCGTGCGACGAGCTCCTTCCCGGTGCCGGACTCGCCTTCTATGAGGATCGTGAAATCCGTGGCGGCGACGCGCTCGACACGATCGCGCAGAATCCGGATCGGCAGGCTCGATCCGATCAGCGGCGCGGCGCCGTCCCGCGGGCTCCTCGCGCAGGCCAGCGGCCAGCGCCCGTTTGCGCGCTCGATCTCGAGCAGCAGCCCCGCGACGTGCGCGCCCGCCGAGAGCATCTGGCGGGCGCGCGCATCGACGGGACGCGACGGATCGAACACCGCTTCGAGGCGTGCCCGTCGTTCGAACGACGGCCCGGGCAGGACGCAGCAGATCACGCCCGGCGCCCCCGTGACATCAATGTCGTCGCGGAACCGCACCGACTTTGCGCGCACGATCGTCCGCAATTCCTCTTCGAACCGCTCGCGCACCATCTTGGGATCGCGCACGGACGCCAGCCCGGTCATCACCTTTTCGAGCATGGTCGTGGTTGGACACGGTGGCGCACCCGCCGCGCCGCAGAGCACCACGGCGCTGGCAGCGGTGCACCCGGATGACGAACGAGAAGAAGCTGCCACTGGCGGGCCTCCTTGAGAGCGTTGACTGGCTCGCGTAACCAATCGCGGTGCCAATCGCTTCTCGCGCAAAACCCGCGTCATTTGCTGCTCCTGCGATGCCGCGCGGCGACCGTCTCCTCCGCCGCGGGTATCCCATGCCCTCTACCGGTGGTCTCTGTCATTGGAGCCCCGGGAACCTTCGTCCCGTGACGGGTGTCGGCTTCCCCGAACAACTCACACCGATCCTCGAACTGCAGCGCCCCTCGATACGTGACGCCGTCGCGCGGATGAAGCGTCCAGACTGCGCAGCGCAGCACACGCGCGGTGAGCGTGAAGGTCCGCGCGCTCGTCACGACGTGCATGTGCACGCGCGCGCCTGGACGCAGCGGACGCTCCCCCTGCACCAGCGCACCGCCGGGACTGAGATCGACGATGCGGACGCTGCAGCCCGGACGAAGCGTGGCGCGCATGATCGCGGCGGAGAGCGCGACACGTGTGTCCGCGCGTCGATCGATCACCTGTTGATCCACATCCGTCGCCCTGTGTCGTACTTCAGCACGCGAGTGCGGCCGGTCGCGCCGAGGACGCGCACCGCGTACTGTGCGCGCCGGCCCTGGAGATACAACGTCCCTGATGTCGCGGTGCCGTCGGGACTCATCGTGAGGATGTTCGACGCACCAATGCGGACGCCGTCGGTACCCGTGTTCCGCACACCGTCGGCATCGGGCAACCCTTCGGCAAGCCAGAACCGCACGTTCGGGAAGTCGTCGCCGATCTGCTTCGAGATGCCGTCCGGCGGATCGACGCCCCGCCGGATCTCGGCCACGCGTACGCCGTTGCCGTTTCCATCGATGTAGCGCCCGACCCGGTAGTCCGGCGTGGACGCCTCGAACCGCAGCGCGACCGAACGCGAGCGGTTGATGGCGTCCATCCGGCTGCTCACGATTTGCCCCGCCATGTACCTCGACGCCGCACTCGTCCGCGCATCGTCCAGCGCATCGCCGGTGAGCGGGACCGCAACACCCGTGAGTACGGCGGCCAGCGCGACCACGAAGACCAGCTCGAGAAGCGTGAGCCCCTCATCCTGTCGTGTACGTCGCACGTTCCTGTCCCTGGATGGATGATGACCGCTGCTACTTCTGGCCCGCGGCGTGGTCTGCCTTGTCGCCGCCGACCGTGATGAGCGGCTTCAACTTCAGAAAGCTCTTCTCGCCGACCCCCTTCACGTTCATCAGCTCCTCGATCTTCTTGAAGCCGCCGTTCTTCTGGCGGTACTCGACAATCCGCTGGGCCGTCGATTTGCCCACGCCGGGCAGTGCGTCGAGCTGCGTGACGCTGGCGGTGTTCAGGTTGACGGGGCCGGCGAGAGCGGCAACGGTCTTCGCCGCCCTCGCCTTCGGCGGCTTCGGCGCGGTGGTGGACTGTGCACTCGTCACCGACGCAAGGCCGATGATGGCGATGAAGAAGACGATGAGCGTGATTCGATGCATGTGGTGATGCCTCCATGAAAGAGTTGGATTGGTGGAACGGCTGCCGCGCACGTGAACGTCAACATCGCAGGCCACACGGACCAGGTCCACGACGGCAGCCGTCACAACGAATGGCAAGCTCGCTGCCGCAACGATGGCAACGCAGACTGCTCGTCCAAGCGGCTGTGATCGCTGGACTTCCTGCGAGACGCGCTCAGACGTGTACAGCCTGACGTCGCGGGTCGCGGTCAAACCGTCAACGGCGGTTGATGACCGGCGCGGCGAAAACGGAGATAATCAGGAGGAATGCGAATCTTTCGATCGATCCTGCTCGTTGGCATGCTGGGAGCGGCGGTTGCCACCACCGCGTGCGGCGCCTCGCCGACGAATCCCTCGAACAACGCGCTCTACAGCCAGACGGATCTGCGCCTGGGAACGGGGACGCTCGTCGAAAACGGGCATCTCCTGACGGTCAATTACACGGGCTGGTACTACAACGCGTCCGCGACGGATCACAAAGGACCGGAGTTCGATTCGAACGCCGGACGCGGACCGTTCACCTTCACGCTCGGCGGCGGCGAAGTGATCAAAGGATGGGAACAGGGAGTGACGGGTATGCGCGTCGGCGGTGTGCGCCGTCTGGTCGTGCCCCCGTCGCTCGGGTACGGGTCGGTCCGCTACGGCCCGATTCCGCCGAACGCCACGCTGTTGTTCGAGATCGAACTGGTAGAGGTGCAATAACAGGCGATTCGCGCCGGATGACAGATCTGTCGTCCAGCCAGCCGTTTCCGTTACAGCGTCAGGACACTCAGGAACACTCCAGCTCAAGAGCCGCGAACGCGCGTGGGCGCGGGCGTGGCGCGAGCTTTGCTGTGTCTCTGGACATGGGGTTCGCCGAGAACTCACTTCCCGAGATCCGGGGCCGGCAGGAAATGCAGGACCTCCTGCGGAATACCTTTTCTGCACTCGACACCGAGAGCCTCGTCGATGTTGTGCAGGCGCTTCGCGAGCGTGTCTTCGGGCGGGAACCTGACGACCTGCTCGATACCATGCTCGTGAACGGCGTGTACGAGTGCAGCTTCAAGCCCATGGTCGAGTTGCTGCTGCGTGAACTGCTCTACCTCGCAACCGTTGACGCACCTCCGGTCGATGAGCGCCGCCAGGACATGATTGCCGTGATAGCGCTCGCCGGGTTCTAGGCATCCCACAGCTACCACACGCGAACGCGCAGGCCGATCATGACGTAGTTCACGTGGTCGTCGAGCGATCCGTCAGCCTTGTCGGTCGCGGGCCCCTTCAGTTCTCCGCGTCCCGCTTCGAAGTACAGCCCCGCCGACGGCGCCATCCACACCTCGAGGCCCGCTCCGTAAATCCATCCCCACCCCTGCGTGCGCAGCGCATACGTCTGCCGCCCTCCCTTGATCGTCTGCGTCGTATCGTCCACGGTAATCGTGCGATCGTCGAGCGTCTGATCCGTCTCGAACGTGGCGTCGTGATAATCACCGCCGATCTTTCCGTAGATCCGGACGCGTGCGATGGGAATGCCAATCTTCGCGGCGGCCGTGAAGACGTCGGTCTTCAACGCGCTGTTGAAGCGGAACGCGTTGCCGCTGCCGCTGGCGGAGGCCTTCACGGGCTTCAGGTACGCGCCTTCGGCCGCCAGCCATGGCTTCACCCAGTACTCGATCCCCGCCATCCCCGACCAACCCGAACTCTTTTTGGAGCACGGGGTCACGTCGCCGCACGCGAGCAGCGCGAAATCGCTGATCCTGCTCAGGCCGCCCGCGCCGAAGACCATCAGCCCGCTGGGCGCGCCGAAGACGCGTGGCGGCTTGAAACTGAAAGACCCCTGCCGCAGGAGCACCCTGGGCGTCGGCCCGCTCATCGTGACCACAACGGTGGTGACGTGCCGGATCGAATACAGGCCTTGGACGTCCTTGCGCTCGCAGCCCTCGCCCGGTGCGGCCGGCGCCTTGCCCCGCTCCACGATCAGCACGCGGCGCAGGTTGTCCGCGCACACGTCGACGAAGATGTTCGCTTCTGCGTCGTTCTTGCCGGCGGCGGACGGGATGACGACGGTGGCTTCGCCGGCGGCGTTTGCGGTCGTCGACCCCGCGGGGGTCGTGTCCACGACCGCCTCGATTTTCGCGCCGGGCGCCGCGCCGCGCACCATGATCGTCTGGGCCTGCGCGACAGCGGCCACCATGGTGAGGAACGCCGTGACCGCCACGAGGACACACCACGTCCGCGCCAATTTCGTTCGTTCTACTGAAGACATCCTGACGATTATCCTTCAGAAGACGCGGATGCGGTCAGTCAGAGCCCACGGAGGGCACGGAGTTCTTTTTCAGGCAGCAGATGATCCGACGCCTTTATGAGGAAATGATCTTCCCCAAAAATGCTCCGCGCCCTCCGTGGGCTCTGAGTTTAAAAGCCCGAGGCGGCGGGCAATTTCAAACGGAGAGGTCGGGCCGCCTGTTACCGGTCCACCGCCACGGGCCACCAGCACTGATGGCAAGCACGCGGCCGTCGTGCGGCGCAACGGCACTGCCGCACGAAGCTATTGACTCCGCGCAAATTAGGTCCATCGAGCCATCCATCGTGACGCGGGGGCACCAGACGTGCGCGCGAACACGCCAACTGCGGTTGCCGCACCGCGCGGAACACCGAGCAACTCGGCCATTGGCGTGAAACGCGCGTAGCGCTCTTGCTTCGAGAGGACTACACTGATTTCGTGATGGGGCCCTTCGACATCACCGACGGGATGAACGCGGAGGAACTCCGTCAGCGGCTGCAATCACTGCAATCGCTCATCGAGCGCGCGCCTGTGCCGATTGCAATCGCGCACGATCCCGAGTGCCGGGTCATCTCCGCGAACCGCGCGCTGGCCGCGCTGCTGCGGCTTCCCTTCGACGCGAACATCTCACTCGCCGATCCGGCCCACTTTCCCGGCTATCGCATCCAGCGCGGGGGCCGGGACATTCCGACCGACGAACTCCCCATGCAGTGCGCAATCGCCCAGCGTACGCCCGTCCGGAACGAGATCGAAATCGTGCGTCCTGATGGCAGCGTCCTTTACGTGCAGAACGACGTCGAACCGCTCTTCGACACGCACGGCAACATCTACGGGTGCGTCAGCGTGATCGTCGATCTCACGGAACGCCGCACGGCCGAAATGGCGTTGCGCGAAGCGGATCGCCGGAAGGACGAGTTCCTCGCGACGCTCTCGCACGAGCTGCGCAACCCGCTCGCGCCAATCCGCGCGGCGCTCGAAGTGATGCGGCTCGGACGCGAAGACCCGGCGCTCATCGAAAAGGCGCGCGCGACGATGGAACGCCAGCTACAGCAGCTCGTGCGGCTCACCGACGATCTGCTGGACGTGTCGCGCATCACGCAGGACAAGGTGGAACTGAAGCGCGAGCGCATCGACCTGCGCATGGTGATCCAGAGCGCGGTGGAAGCGATGCGTCCGCTGGTGACGGATCGCGGGCACACGCTCGCTGTCGATCTGCCCCCCGAGCCTCTCTACATCGACGCCGACTTCACACGGGTGGCGCAGGCCTTCTCGAACCTGTTGAGCAACGCCGCAAAGTACACGGAGCGGGGTGGCCGGATCAGCATCGCGGCGACTGGACAGAATGGGACGGCCGTGGTGCGCGTGCGCGACTCCGGCATCGGCATCCCGCGCGAGATGCTGTCGCGCATCTTCGACATGTTCACGCAGCTCCGGACGGAGCGCGATCGCACGGCCAGCGGCCTCGGCGTGGGTCTGTCGCTCGCCAGGCGGCTCGTGCAGCTGCACGGCGGCACGATCGAGGCGCACAGCGAGGGGCCGGCACGAGGCAGCGAGTTCGTGATCCAGATGCCGCTGATTCCAGTGAGCGCGCCCGGAGACGCGGCCGGCGACGAGTCGGCGCCTCACGCGCTGCCCTCGGGCGCGTGCCGCGTGCTCATCGCGGAAGACAACATCGACGCCGCCGAGATGATGCGCATGATGCTCTGCTTCAGCGGCCACGAGGTGAAGGTGGCGACCGACGGGGTTCAGGCGGTCGCCATCGCGGAGGCGACCAAGCCGGACATCGCCTTCATCGACATCGGGATGCCGCGCATGGACGGCTACGAAGCGGCGCGGCGGATCCGCCGCGCCCTTGGCAGCCGCGTGACGCTCGTCGCCTTGACGGGCTGGGGACAGGAAGAGGACAAGTCACGGGCCCGCGAGGCGGGTTTCGATCACCACCTCACGAAGCCCGCCGAGCCCGAAATGCTGGAACGGTTGATTGGCGACTGCGCCTGCCGGCGCGCGGGTATTTCGTGATTGCCGGGCCATACAGGCCGGCCTACGTTGTGGCTGACGCGTGCGCGGCGCGATACCACTCGATCGTGCGCGCGAGTCCCTCCTCGAACGGCACGCTCGGCTCGTAGCCGAGGATCTCCTTCGCCTTGCGGATGTCCGCCTGGGAATCGCGCACGTCACCCTGCCGCGGCTCGACGTACGACGGCTCGACTGTCGCCCCGACTACGTCCCGCATCGCGTAGAACAGCATGTTGAGCGAGATGCGTCTGCCTGTCGCGACGTTGATCACCTGACCGCTGGCCTTCGGCGCTTCGCATGCGCGAAGGACCCCGTCGACTACGTTCGCGACGTAGGTGAAGTCGCGCGTCTGCTCGCCATCGCCATAGATCCTGGGCGGCCGGTTCTCCAGCAGCGCCGTCGCAAATACCGAGATGACGCCGGAGTACGGAGACGACGGATCCTGGCGCGGACCGAAGACGTTGAAGTAGCGGATGCTCACGGTGTCGAGGCCGTACAACTTCGTGAACATCTGCAGATACTGCTCGCCGACGACCTTCTGCAGGGCGTACGGCGAAAGCGGATTGGTCGGCATGCCCTCGTGCTTTGGCAGCACGGGCGTGTCGCCGTACGCGGACGACGAGCCGGCAAACACGAGCCGGCGAGCCCTGGCGTCGCGCGCGGCGACGAGCACGTTGAGCGTCGCGTCGACGTTCGCGCGGTTTGAGGTGATCGGATCGTTCACCGATCGCGGGACTGAGGGGATCGCCGCCTGGTGCAGGACGAATTCACAGCCCTCGACCGCCGCTCGTGCGACCTCAAGGTCCGCGAGGTCCCCCTCGACGAATTCAACCCCCGCAATGTGATCGAGATTGCTGCGTTTGCCCGTGATGAGCGAGTCGACGACGCGAACGCGATGGCCTCGACGGACGAGCTCCTCGGTGAGATGCGAGCCGATGAAGCCGGCGCCGCCGGTTACGAGGTAATGCGCCATGACGGAACCGTAGCAACACCCGTGCTCATCGGTCGCTATTTCGGGAAGCCGGCCGTCGGCATCTTCGGCACGATTTTCAACGCGTTCTTATAGTAGAGCTTCTTCAGGACGTCGTCGGGCAGGTCCATCCCGTAGAGTTTCCAGAACGCATGGTAGTCGCGGTAATAGTCGAAGTACTCGTCTGCCGTCTCGAACACGCGCCAGTAATAAGGATATTCGTCGGGCTGGAAGCTGTCCTTCCCGAACATGATGCGGTCCTGGTACTTGACGAAGAACTCGCGCGCGAACCGCGGCTGCCGTCCCAGGTCGTACAGGATCGCGCCGACCTCCGTATAGAGGTTCGGCATTCGATCGAACATCTTTCCCAGTCGCGCGAGGTCGTTGGCGTGCCAGCCCATATGCGCGGCGACGAAGGTCGTCTTCGGGTGCTTCATGAACACCGGCCATCAGCTCCTCGAACCTGACGCCTTCCTGGTGACGGCGCTCCGGGAACAGCGCCAGCTCCAGCCATCGCTCGTTGTGATAGTCGAGCGACTCGAAGAATGCGGACGGCTCTCCCGTGTGGATGAATACCGGAATGCCCAGCTTGCCTGCCATGTCCCACACCGGATCGAGCTCCGGATCGTCGAGCTTCAGCCGCGTGCCGTCAGGATTCCTGATCCCCATCCCGAGGTCCTTGCCGATTTCGCCGAGGCCGAGTGCGCCGGCTTTCACGTCGGCTTCGAGCTGCGCGGCTGCGCGCGGGCCAAAGCCTGGACCGATGCTGCGCCAGTTCACGCTGGTGAACACGACGAACCGATCCTGGTGGCCGCTTGCCGCAATCGCATCGAGCTGCGCCTTGAGGCGGTCGCCGGAGACGCCGTTCGCCTGGACCATCACCTGGATGTTCAGGTTGTTCATGGCGTCGAGCACCGTCTGGATGGTCTGCGGTGATGTCAGCGCTGGCGGATGCCCATGCAGATCGATGACCGGGAATTTCGCGCGAGGAACGGGATGCTCGGGAACGACGAGCGTGGACTTCGGCTTGTAGTCGGTGATTTTCGGTGCCGGGAACTCAGGCTCGCGGCCCGTGCCGGGGCGAGGCCGAATCTGTCCCGGACCCGGCGGTTGCTGGGCAGCAACGCCGGCGAGCGCAAACACACAGAGAGCGAAGATCGGGGGAATTACCCTCCGCATCAGGAGACCTCCAAATGATGGAACCTGATGCGAATCGTATCATCGCTTCAAAAAGTGCCGCCGCAGTGATCCGTAAGCCGAATTCTGTCCGCCTTCGCCCTCGGCCTTGCGGCCTCGGGCTTCGGCGCGACGATCATTCCTCTAGCCCCGCCATTGCTGGCGGAATCAAGCAGCCTACCCGGAAGCATCGGACGGGCCGTCCGAAGGGCCTTGCAGCCCGCGCTTCCCTATTTGGCCTTGCTCCGTGCGGGGTTTTGCCTGCCACCCGTGTTGCCACCGGCGCGGTGCGCTCTTACCGCACCTTTTCACCCTTACCTGCAGACTCGCGTCCACATCGGCGGTGTGTTTTCTGTGCCACTTTCCTTCAGGTCACCCTGACCGGGCGTTACCCGGCGCACTGCCCTGCGGAGTTCGGACTTTCCTCCCGCCTTCGCGCCCTTCGGGCGCTACGGCGAGGCAGGCCCGACCCAGTCGTTTGCACGCTCAGTCAGGCTTGTCCCGCCGAAGCGCGCGAAGCGCGCGAAGGCGGACGATCGTCTGTATCACTGCGGCGGCGAAACTCTAACCATCCTCTTCTTGTGAAATCCCGTACTGCTCGAGCTTCTTGTACAGATTGCTGCGGGGCGTCCCGATGACCTCCGCGGTCTTCGAGATGTTCCAGTTGTTCTCGCGAAGCTTGCCGACGAGGAAGGTGCGCTCGGCGGACTCCTTGAACTCGCGCAAGGTGCCCGGGCGCTCCTTTTCATTATCGGGCGCGGCGGCTTTCTGTTCAAGGCGGACAATATCGCGGAGGTCGTCGACGTCGATTGCCTCCGCCGGCGTCATGATGATCAGCCGCTCGACGGTATTCTTGAGCTCGCGGACGTTCCCCTTCCACCGTGCCTTCTGCATGTACTCGAGCGCGGCCTGCGTGAAGCGCTGCGGCCTCCGGTTGTTGTCGCGGCTGAAGAGATCGGCGAAGTGCTTGACGAGTGCCGGAATGTCCTCGCGCCGGTCACGCAGCGGCGGAACGCGGATCGGAATGACGCTGAGGCGGAAGTAAAGGTCCTCGCGGAAGGTTCCTTTCTCGATCTCCGCGTCGAGATCCTTGTTCGTGGCCGCGATCACGCGCACGTCGACCTTGATGGTGCGCGCGGATCCGAGCCGCTCGACTTCCCCTTCCTGGAGGACGCGCAGCACCTTGGCCTGCGTCTTCGGGCTCATGTCGCCGACTTCGTCGAGGAAGATCGTTCCGCGATCCGCCTGCTCGAATTTGCCGATCTGTTTCTCGGTTGCGCCGGTGAACGATCCTTTTTCGTGCCCGAAGAGCTCGGATTCGATCAACTCCTCGGGAATGGCGGCGCAATTCACCTGCACGAAGCGCTCGCGGCTGCGGAGACTGTTGCGGTGGATTGATCGCGCGACGAGCTCCTTGCCGGAGCCGCTCTCGCCGAGGAGGAGCACGGTTGCGTTTGTCGGCGACGCGCGCTTGATCGCCTCCCAGACCTGCCGCAGCGCCTGCGACTCGCCCACCATCTGGTGACGGACTTCGACGGCGCGCTTGAGCGACTTGTTCTCGTCGCGGAGCCGTGTCTGGTCCAGCGCATTGCGAATGGTGACGAGCACGCGCTCGCTGGCGAGCGGCTTCTCGATGAAGTCGAACGCGCCCGCCTTCGTCGCTTCGACCGCGGTGCTGACGGTGCCATGGCCCGAGATGATTACGACGGGCAGCGTCTCGTTCGACGCCTTGATCCGCTGCAGGGCGTCCAGACCGTCCATCCCCGGCATCTTGATATCGAGGAACACGAGGTCGGGTGACTCGCGCTCCGCCATCGTCACCCCTTCGGGACCGCTCGACGACTCGAGCACGTCGTATCCTTCGTACTCGAGGATCATCCGCACGGATCGGCGGATCTCCGCCTCGTCGTCGATGACAAGGATTCGGGACTTCACGAACGCTATTCTACCGTTACCGTCACGAGCGACCGCTGTGCGAGGGTGGGGTCGTAGTAGTAGAGGGCGAGCACGTCGCCCGGTTTGGCGGCGGCGATGATCCGCTGATAATCAGGAACCGAACGGACCGGTTTCCGGTTGATTTCCATGATCACGAAACCGCGCCGCACGGCCGCGGAGAACGCCGCGCCGGTCGGATCCACGCGCGAGACGACGACTCCCTGCACGGAGTCGGGGACTTCGAGCCGGCCGACGAAGCCGCGATCGAGCTCGCGGACGGAGAGGCCGAGCGGCACGTTCACGGTCGGCTCCGCGGGCCGCGGCCGCTCGCCGTTGGCGAGGGAATCGCGATCGGCGTCCTCGCGCGCCGGACGTTCGGCGAGCTTCACGGCGACCATGAGCTTGCGTGCGTCGCGCATCACGCCCAGGCGCGCGACGGTGCCGGGATGCCGCGCCGAGATGTCGCGGATCAACTCTTCATTGCCGCCGACATCGCGCCCCTCGACGTCGAGAATGACGTCGTAGGTGTGCAGGCCGGCGCGTTCCGCGGGAGAGCCAGGCGTCACGTCCTGCACGAGCGCGCCGTGGGTCGTGCTCAGGTTGAGCGAGTGCTGCAGCGGCGGTGTGACGTCCGTGAGGAACACGCCCATGTAGCCGCGCGACACGCGGCCCGCCGTCTTCAACTGCGGCAGGATGTCGACCGCCTGATTGATCGGCACGGCGAAGCCGATGTTGCTCGCGCGTGAGCTGATCGCCGAATTGATCCCGATGACTTCACCACGCGTGTTGATCAGCGGTCCTCCGCTGTTGCCGAAATTAATGGCGGCGTCAGTCTGGATGTAGTCGTCGAGGCTCGGATCGAAGAGCTTGCGCCCGATGAAGCTGACGACGCCGACCGTGACGGAATGGACGTAGCCGAGCGGGTTGCCGATCGCGCAGACCCATTCGCCCACGCGCAGCTCGTCGGAATTACCAAGCGGCGCTTCCGGGAGATCGTGCGCACCGGGAATCTTCAGCAGCGCCACGTCGATGGCGGGATCGGTGCCGACGACCTCGCCGCGGAAGGTGCGGCCATCCGCGAGCGTGACCGTGATCCGCTCCGCCGCGTCGATGACGTGATGGTTCGTCAGGATGAACCCATCGCGATCGATGATGAATCCGCTGCCGGCGCCGAGCCGCGGCGTCTCGAGATCGCGCGGAGCGGGTCCCTCGAGCGGCCCGTCGCCGCGCCTGAAGGACCGCGGGTCGCGCGAATCGGATCCTTTGGACGTCGAGTCGATGTTCACGACCGAGGCATTGATCCGCTCGGCGACATCCGCGAAGTTGACTACCGTCGGCAGCGCGGGAACGGCGCCCGCGTGCGTCGCGTCGCCGATGCGCGCGAACGTGCGCGGCGCGGTCGCGACGATCGGCGACGGCGTGAACTCGCCGGCGATGATCAGGCCGACGAGGAAGGCGACGGCGGCGCACAGCGCAACGGTGACGACGGTGAAGCGTTTCGACACTAGCTTATTGTAGCCCGGGGTCTTAAGACCCCGGGCCTACCGAAATCAAAGTCTTGAACTCGTCCTCTGTCAGCGTCGGCACCCCTGAACTGCGCGCTTTCTCGAGCTTGGTGCCGGCCTCCTCGCCAACGACGAGGTAAGAGGTCTTTCGGCTGACCGAGCCGGAAACTTTGCCGCCCAGCCGTTCAATGGCTGCCTCGGCCTCCTCGCGCGTCATGGTCGCGAGAGTGCCGGTCAGCACGAAGGTCTTGCCGGTCAGCGGCCCCGGACCCACCTTCCCTGGCTCCGGCTGCGCCGTCGTCATGTTGACCCCAGCCCGGGCCAGCTTCGCCACAAGCTGCCGGTTGTGCGGCTCCTCGGCGTACGCGCGCACCGATTCGGCCAGCACCGGGCCAATCTCCGGCACGGTCTGCAGGGTCTCGACCGGCGCATCGAGCAGCGCGTTCATGGTCCGCAGGTACCGCGCGAGCGTCGCCGCGGCCTTCTCGCCGACGTGGCGAATCCCGAGCGCGTAAATCAATCGTGAGAGATCGTTCTGTTTACTGCGCTCTACCTGTTCGACGACGTTGCGGCCGACCTTGCCGAGCTTGCGCGGGACGGCGCGCTCCGACCGCGGTGAGCGCGGAGCGACAACGAGATTCTCCAGCTGCCCGGTCGTCAGCGCATAGAGGTCCGCGAAGTCCGAGACAAGACCCTGCTCGATCAGCTGGTCGACGAGCGATTCGCCAAGCCCTTCGATGTTCATCGCACTGCGCGAGGCGAAGTGTTCGAGGCTGCGACGCAGCCGCGCGGGGCACGACGCGTTCTCGCACCGCCACACCACCTCCTCCTCGTCGCGATGCAGCTCGCTCCCGCACGCCCTGCACGTCGTCGGCATCGTCCAGGGCACCGAGTCGGCGGGCCTCAGGCTGAGAATTGGCGCGACGACCCGCGGGATCACGTCGCCCGCTTTTTCGATGATGACGGTGTCCCCTTCGCGCAGGTCCTTGCGCGCGAGATCTTCGGCGTTGTGCAGCGTCGCCATCGAGATCGTCGAGCCTGCGAGGAACACGGGGTCGAGGACGGCGTACGGCGTGTTCGCGCCGGTGCGGCCGACGTTCACCTCGATCTTGAGCAGCTTCGTATGCGCCTGCTGGGCCGGGAACTTGAACGCGGTCGCCCATCGTGGAAACTTCGCCGTAGTCCCAAGCCGCTGCCGCAGCGCGAGATCGTCGAGCTTGATGACGACGCCGTCGGTCTCGAACTGAAGGCCGTTGCGCTTGTCGGCCCACTCGACACAGAACGCAAGGACGTCCTCGATGCCGTCGCATTTGCGCCAGTGCTTTTCGACCGGCAGCCCCCAGTCGCTCATGGCAGCCAGTATCGCGGCGTGGCTTCCGCCTGAAGGCGAATCCCTCTTATCGTGGCTTCCGCCTGAAGGCGAATCTCTCTTATCGTGGCTTCCGCCTGAAGGCGAATCCTTCTTATCGTGGCTTCCGCCTGAAGGCGAATCCTTCTTATCGTCGCTTCCGCCTGAAGGCGAATCCTTCTTATGGTGGCTTCCGCCTTCAGGCGGAAGGACCACGTGATACGTGAATGCCGACAGTCCACGCTTGGACACAAGTGACGGGTCGAGGTTCCTCATCGTCCCCGCTGCCGCATTGCGCGGATTCTGGAAGAGCGGCTCCCCTTCCTGCTCGCGCTCTTTGTTGATCCTGGCGAACGCGGCGCGCGGCAGGTACACCTCGCCCCGAACTTCGATCCGTCCGTGCGGTCCATTGCGGAGCGACAGCGGGATTGCGCGGATGGTCCGCACGTTGGCGGTGACCTCTTCGCCGCGCACGCCGTCGCCGCGCGTCGCGCCGCGGACGAGCCGCCCGTCCTCGTACGTCAGCGCGATGCTCAGGCCGTCGATCTTCAGCTCCGCGACGTACGCCACGGCCGCATCGCCAATCCCGGCAGCCTTCCGGACGCGCTCGTCGAACGCGCGCAGCTCCTCCTCGTTGTAGGCGTTATCGAGGCTGAGCATCGGCGCAATGTGCTGGACCGTCGGAAACGCTTCCGTCGGACGACCGGCGACACGCTGGGTGGGGGAATCGGGTGTGACGAGATCCGGATGTTCCGCTTCGAGGCGTTCGAGCTCGTGGAGCAGGCGATCGAATTGCTCGTCGGAGATCTCGGGCGCGTTGTGGATGTAGTAGCGCTCTTCGTGGTGGCGGATTGCGTCGCGGAGCTGGGTGATGCGGGAAAGCGGGTCCATTCTGACGCAGTTCGCGTTTAGCGATTCGTCCTTCGACGGAGCTCAGGACGAGCCTGAGGTCCTCGAAGGGTCGCGGTTCGCCTATCGATCGCGAGCCAGCACGTAATCAGGCAGCGCAATCAATGCGTCGCGTTCACGGCCCGGGGGGAACGCCGCGAGGCAGCTCTTCGCGCGGTCTGCGTACTCGACGGCGCGCTCATACGCCAGGTCGGTGACGCGGTGCTCCCGCAGCAGGCGGAGGATCTCGCGCCACTGCTCCTGCGAGACCGCGCGTTCCTGCACGACGGTGCGAATGAGCCGGTCCGTCTCGTCGCCGCCGCGCTGCAGCAGAAAAATGATCGGCAGCGTCACTTTGCCTTCGCGAAGATCGCCGCCGATTGGTTTTCCAAGCGCCGCCTGGTCCGCGGTGTAGTCCAGCAAATCGTCGACGAGCTGAAACGCAACGCCGAGGTTGAACCCGTACTCGCGCAGGGCGTTTTCACGCTCCGGGCTGACGCCGCCGAGCATCCCGCCGATCTGCGCACATCCGCCGAAGAGGAACGCCGTCTTGCGGCGAATGATCTCGAAGTGCTCCTCTTCCGCGATGTCGACATCCCCGGCTTTCGTCAGCTGGTACAACTCTCCTTCGATCATCCGCAGCGTGACGTCGCAGAGCAGGCGGATGATCTCCAACGAGTCCTGTGTGAGCGCCATCGCCATCGACTTGATGTAGAGATAGTCCCCGAGCAGGACGGTGATGTCGTTTCCCCACCGCGAGTGGACCGCCAGCCGTCCGCGGCGCAGGTCCGCGCCGTCGATGATGTCGTCGTGGACGAGCGTCGCCGTGTGGATGAATTCCACGACCGACGCATACAGGACGGCACGATCCCCTTGATAGCCCGCCAGCCGCGCCGCCATCAGCAGCACCGCGGGGCGCACGCGCTTCCCGCCGCTCTTCTGGATGTAGCGTCCCATCTCGGGGATCAGCGCCACGCGCGACTGGATGTGGCGGACGAATTCCCGCTCCACCGCGTCCAAATCGTCGCGGATGGCCTCGAAGATCTGGGCCAGATCGGCCAGACGCGTGGAGTTCTGGGTAATGTCGGTCAAGGGGATTGAATGTAAAGACCGCTTCACAATACTGGACGAACGCGCGGGGTGTCAACGCGCTAAGCCGTTCCAACGACGATACTTGTCAGTGCAAAGCGGCGAAGAGCGCGGCGAAGTTGCGGGTGACCTGCGCCGCCAGTTCGACCGGAGGGATTCCCCGCAGCCCGGCCAGCCGCTTCACCACCTCGGCCACGAACGCGGGCTCGTTCCGCTTTCCCCGGTGCGGGACCGGCGCGAGGTACGGCGAATCGGTCTCCACGAGCAGCCGTTCCAGCGGCACCACGGCGGCGGCGGCGCGGATTTCCTCCGCCCGGGGAAATGTGAGGATGCCGGCAAACGACACGTGGAAATCCACGACAGCGGCGCGCCGCGCCATCGTCTCATCTCCCGTGAAGCAGTGGAAGACGCCGCGGACGCGGCCGACGCCCGCTTCCTCGATGAGGCGGAACGTATCGTCGGTCGCGTCGCGCGTGTGGATGATCACCGGCAGGTTGCGCCCGCGCGCGAGCTCGAGCTGCGCGCGAAAGACCTCCTGCTGCACGTCGCGCGGAGAGAAATCGTAATGGTAATCGAGGCCAATCTCGCCAATCGCGCAGGCTCGATGACGATCCAGCGCCCGGCCGACGACCTCGACCCCTTCCGCTGTGCGCCCCGCGAACTCGCCGGCCTGGTGCGGATGAATCCCGGTCGCAAATCGAACGGCGGGCCAGGCCGCCGCGACGTGGGCCGCACGCGCGGATTCCCCCTCGTCTCCGGCGGCGAGGATGCACAATGCGGCCGTGAGTCCCGCCGCCTGCGCCCGCGAGACAACCGCGGCCAGATCGCCGGCGAATTCTTCGCCGGCCAAATGACAATGCGAATCGATCACCGCACGCGGGTTCCTGGCGGGATCTCCTGATCAAAGCCGACGAGCGTCGGCTTGCCGGCGTCAGGGCTCGCAGCCAGCACCATCCCGTTCGACTCGATCCCCATCAGCTTCGCCGGCTTGAGGTTGAACACCATCACGATCGTGCGGCCGACGAGCGCCTCCGGCTCGTACGCCTCGGCGATGCCGGCGACGAGCGTCCGCTGCTCGCTCCCAACGTCGATCGTCAGCTTGATCAGCTTCCGCGAGTTCGCGACCTTCTCCGCCGTCAGCACCTTCGCGGTGCGAAGGTCGACCTTCATGAAATCGTCGAGCGTGATCTTGCTGTCCGCGGTCGACGCTGACGGTGCGGGAGGGGCCGCCGGCGGCGGGGTCGCCGGCGTCGGCGGAGCCGGGTTCTTCACTTCGTCCACGCGTGTACTCCTTTGAGATGTCTCGGAGCGCGGCCACATCGCATCGCCCTTCGCGATCAGCCGCTCCCCTTCATTGCGCCATTCGGCGTCGGACAGCCGGATGCCCGTTTTCGTTTCCCCGACGCGCCGCAGGATCTCGGTGGCCGACCGCGGCATGATCGGCAGCAGCAGGATCGCCGCGATGCGGACCGCTTCGGCGAGGTCGAAGAGCACCTGGCTCAAGTCGCGGGCGCGTGCCGGGTCGCGCGCGAGCGCCCACGGCTCGGTCGCCGCAATGTACTCGTTGGCCGCATCGACGAGCCGGAACGCCGCCGCCGCGCCGCCTTCGAGCGCGAACGCGTCCATCGCGGTCCGATACTCCGCGACGACGGTGTGCACAACGTCCGCAAGGCGGCCGGGCGCACCGGCAGGCGCGAGCCGCGCGTCGCGATACTTCTCCGCCATCGCGGCGATGCGGCTGACGAGATTCCCGAGGTTATTCGCGAGGTCGACGTTGTAGCGCTCGTCGAACCGATTCCATCCGAAATCGCCGTCGCCTCCGAACGAGATCTCCTTCACCAGATACAGTCGCAGCGGATCGACGCCATGGCGGTTCGCGGCTTCGATCGGATCCACGATCGTACCGAGCGACTTGCTCATGCGCTGCCCGCTCAGCGTCAGGAACCCATGACCGAAGACCTGCTTCGGCAGTGGGAGCTTCGCGCTCATCAGCATGGCGGGCCAGATGACGGTGTGGAACCGCGTGATGTCCTTGCCGATGATGTGCAGGTCGGCGGGCCACCATTTCTCGAACTGCCGCTGATCGCCGCCGAGGCCGACCGCCGACGCGTAGTTGACGAGCGCGTCGAACCACACGTACACGACGCTCGTGGGATCGAACGGCAGCGGGATTCCCCAGGCCTGGCCCGCGCGGCTCACCGAGATGTCTTCGAGTCCTCCCTCGATGAGGCGCAGAATCTCGTTGCGGCGTCCTTCGGGCCGGAGGAACTCCGGATGCGCCGCGAAGTGCGCACCGAGCGCCTGCTGGTATTTCGACAGCCTGAAGAAGTAGTTCTTCTCTTTAATCCACTGCAGCTCGGTCGTGGGATGGAGCGGGCACCGGCCGCCGACGAGATCCTTCTCCTGCTTGAACGCTTCGCAGCCTTCGCAGTACCAGCCTTCGTAGCTGCCCTCGTAAATGTCGCCGGCCTGGTGAATGCGGTTCACGATTTCGGTGACGCCGGCCCGGTGTCGAGGCTCCGTCGTGCGGATGAAATCGTCGAAGGACACGTCGAGATGGCGCCAGGTACGCGTGAACTCCTGCTCCATCCGATCGCAGTACTCGAGCGGCGAGAGCCCCTGCTCCGTCGCGCTGCGATACACGTTCTGCGAGTGCTCGTCGTTGCCCATGAGGAAGTGCGTCTCGAAGCCGCACAACCGCTTGTACCGGGCAATGACGTCAGCCGCGATCTTTTCGTACGCCGTCCCGAGATGCGGGCGGCTGTTTACGTAATCGATCGCGGTGGTTAAGAAAAAATGCAATTCGAATCCCTAATCCCTGATCGTGAATCCCTAATCCCTGATCGTGAATCCCTAATCCCAGAATCTCCAAATCCCTGAATCCGCGAATCGCTCAATCCGCCAATCGCCGCCAGCCGCCAGCCGCCAGCCCCCAGCCGCGGCAGGCCTACTTCGCTTCCAGCCAGGCGCTGGTCGCGATGGCCTGCACCTCTTTCAGCGGCAGGCCGCGTTCCGTCGCAATGCGTGCGCAATCATCGAACTCCGGCGACGCGTTCAGCACGCGTCCGCCGCGCGTCGCCACCTTGAATCGAATCGCGCCGACGGGGGTCTCGATCGAACGAATCTCCCGTGCCAGCGTGTCGCGCTGCATTTCCTGATACCGGACGCCGATCGTTGTCGAATGCGCAAACAGCACCGCGGTCACAGCTTCACGGCGATCCGGCGGCGCGACGACCGTCACGAGCGTGCCCGGGCGATTCTTTTTCATCTGCACCGCGCAGTAGAACACGTCGAGCGCCCCCGCCCCGGACAGATGATCCATCAACGGTCCGAAGAGCTGCGGGTTCATGTCGTCGATCTCGCACTCGATCTGCACGACGCGCTCCCCCGCAGCCGCCTCGGTGCGCTCCCCACGGAAGATCCGCAGAACGTTCGGCGTGTCCTTCGGATCGCGGTCGCCGGCGCCATACCCGATACCCTCGATGCGCATCGGCGGCATTGCCCCGAACGAACGCGCGTAGCCGGTCACGAGGAGCGCACCCGTTGGCGTGACGAGCTCCGATGTGCCGTGTCCATACACCGGCACATTCGCCAGCAGCCTCGCGGTTGCCGGCGCCGGTACTGGAAAGACGCCGTGCGCGCACTTCACGGTCCCGCCTCCCACATTCAGCGGTGAGGACACCACGTCGTCTATCCCGAACCACTCGAGCCCGAACACCGCACCGACGATGTCGATGATCGAGTCGAGCGCGCCGACTTCGTGCAAGTGGACCCGTTCGATCGGCGTGCTGTGGATGGCGGCTTCAGCTTCCGCGAGACGTTCGAAGAGCTGCACGGCGCAGTCCTGCCCCTCCGCGCTCAATGACGACCGGCGAATCGCGGCGACGATGTGCTTCAGGTGGTGATGCTTGTGCTGCGGCGCGGCACCACCGTCTGGCGGTTCCTTTTCAATGAGCCGGAACCTGGTGGCGGTCACCCCGGCACGGGTCACCCGCTCCGCGGTGACGTCCCCGTATTCGATCGCGAGGCTGCCGAGTGCGGCGCGCAGCGCATCGAGCGGGAGTCCGAGATCGAGCAGCGCGCCGAGCATCATGTCGCCGGACACGCCGGAGAAACAATCGAGATAGAGCGTCGCCAACTAGAACGTGTCCTCTTCCTTGAAGCTGTAGTACCGCACGTCCGTGAGAATGATGTGATCCACCACATCGATCCCCATCAGGACCCCGACGGCCGCGAGCCGTCTCGTCAGCTCGATATCGTCCTTGCTCGGTTTCGGATCGCCCGAAGGGTGATTGTGGAACAGCACCACCGCCGCGGCGCCCGCCGCGGCCGCCGCGCCGAACACCTCGCGCGGATGGACGATGCTGGCGTCGAGGGTGCCGATCGACAGCAGGACGGTCCTGAGCACGCGGTGCTTCGTGTCGAGCAGCAGCACCCCGAACTGCTCCACCGGCCGGTTCCCGTACTCGGGCAGCAGCAATTCGGCGGCAACGCGCGCGTTCCGAATCTGCACGCGCTCGCGCGCCGCCCGCGTGAGCGTCCGCCGCCCCAGCTCGACGGCGGCGAGAATCTGCGCCGCGCGGGCCGCGCCGATCCCCGCAATGGCACAGAGTTCGTCGGAGCGCGTGCGTACCAACCCGTGCGGTCCGCCGGCGGCGCCCAGCACGGCGTTCGCCAGGTCGAGCGCGCTGGCGCGCGCGCCGCCGTGCCCGAGCACGATGGCGAGCAGCTCGTTGTCGCCGAGCGACCCGGCGCCGAACCGCTGCAGCTTTTCACGCGGCCGATCGTGCGGCCGAACGGCCTTCATCGTACACCATACCCTGCTATACTTTCGTGTTGATGCCTCGCCTGTCGGTCCTGCTGTGCACGATCGCGTTGCTCGTACCAAGCGCAGGATGTTCAGAACCTCCCCAGAAGGAAATCGATCGCGCGCAACAAGCCATCGATGCCGCACGCGCCGCCGGCGCCGAACAGTACGCGCCCGAAACCTACGCGGCGGCGACCGCCGCACTCAAGCAATCGCATGAAGCGGTCGACCAGCGCGACTATCGCCTCGCGCTCTCGCGCGCCGTCGACGCGGGCGATCGCGCGCAGGAAGCGGCGAGGGAAGCGGCCGACAACAAGGCGAAGGCGCGGCACGACACCGAAACAGCCATCAACGCGACCAACGCGGCGCTGAGGCAGCTCGAAGCGCGCATCAAGATCGCCCAGGAGGCGCGCGTGCCTTCACGCGAGATCGCGCCCGCCCGGTCCGCGGTCGAGGACGCCACCGCAGCCTTGCAAAAAGCACGCGCGGCGCTGAGCGCCCAGGACCTGGCAGGCGCACAGTCCGCGATCGAGGGGCTCGATGACGAGATTCGTTCGGAGATTCGCGTGGTGGAAGCGGCGACGACCCTGCGGACCACGCGGCGGGCCGTGCGGAGGCGCTAGCGCGCGTCGCAGCTTGCGCGCGGCCGCCCGGGTCGGCGGGTCGCAGAAACTGCCAAATGTGGCGCGGTTTGACTGGGGTCAGATCTCGATTTTCCATTTCCTGCGAAACGACGTTCAGTGCTGTAAGCCAATTCTGTAATCCGCGTTCGCGAGAAATGGAAAATCGAGATCTGACCCCGGTCAGCGCAGCCACGCGGCTTCAGCGATGAGCTCCGCCCAGCCGGTAAGAAACAATCCCTCGCCGGTCCACTCCACGCGCTGCACGCCGCCGGGCGACACCACCTGCACATCGCGCGCGGCGCCGCGGAACTGCATCGCGGCCACCGCCGCTGCACATGCTCCCGTGCCGGACGCTTCGGTCGGGCCCACGCCGCGCTCCCAGATCAGGATCCGCACGCGATCGGTCGCCTCGACATTCGCAAGCTCCACATTCGTGCCTTCGGGAAAATGCGGATGGACGGCAAGTGCGGCGGCGATCGTCTGCAGCCGCTCCTTCGTGACGGCCCCCAGCACCACGCACTGCGGATTGCCCACGCGCAGCGTCACCGCTTCAACAGCGTCGCCGTTGACCTCGATCCGCTCGAGCGCGATGCGCTCGGGTGTTCCCATCGCAGCCCTGAACGTGTAGCGGCCCTCCCGGTATCCGAGCAGCTCGAGGCGTTTGACGCCTGCCTCGGTTTCGATGTCGATCGGCGCCTGCTGCCCCGGCATCGCGACGCCGCGCTGCGACGCGATCCATGCCGCGAGACACCGCACGCCGTTTCCTGACACTTCCGATCGGCTCCCGTCCGCATTCAGCAGCCGCATCGCCGCGCCGTTGCTGGTCGTCGAGTAGACGATGAGCCCGTCGGCGCCGATGCCGCGATGCCGATCGCAGACCTCGCGTGCGAACGAACCAAGATCGCGTGCGTTCGCGGTCTGGCCGGCCATAACGGCCGGCCCCACTCCGAGCATCCGCGCGCCCTGGCCGGATAGAAGGGGGGGGGCCACTCCGAGCATCCGCGCCTCGACGAGGAGGAAGTCGTTGCCAAAGGCGTGCGATTTGACGAGTGTGACGGGCATCATTTGCGGCAGAACGCGAGCAGATGCCACCCGAACCGCCGCACGAGCGAGCGCGGCAGCGCGTTGAACGTGCCCACGAAGAACGTGTTGAACAACAGCCCTTTCCAGCCGCCGTGCAGCCGCGACTTCACCGGGAAGCGTTCTTCAACGATCCGGACGTCGCGAAACGCCGCCAGCAGCGCGCGAAATTCCCCCGCGCTGTACTTCAGGAGGACCGGTGCATCCTCGTGCTCGAGCCGCACCTTCATCAGCTTCGACAGCGCGTTCAGCCAGGAGACGCGGTTGTACACCTGGAAGATCGCCTCGCCGCCCGGCTTCAGCACACGACGGCACTCGTCGACGAGCGCCTGCGGCTTCAGCGTGTACTGCACGACGCCGTGCGCGTAGACGAGGTCGAACGTGTTGTCATCGAAGGGCAGATGCTCGGCGTCCGCCTCGCGCAGGTCCGCCTGCAGCCCCTGCTGTTCGAAGTTCCTGCGCGCAAGCGCGATGGCCGACGCGGACAGATCCACGCCCGACACGAGAGCTCCGCCTTTCGCAAAGCGCACGAGATCGGTCCCCGCACCGCACCCCACTTCGAGCACGCGTCTGCCGCGATAGCCGTCGAAGTCGACGAGCCGCAGGAGGTGGTGCAGCTTCTCGAAGTGATACTGGTCGAGGTCGGAAAAGAACCCCGGCGTACCTGCCGGATGGCTCGTGATCTCGAGATCGTGTATGTGCTCGTTCCAGTATTGACGGACATCGGCAGTGGTGGGAGCGCCGGAGGGTGACACAGCGGTCTAATATATAACTCTGTCATGCGCGCGCGCGATCTCGCCCGGCTCGAAGCCGGAATGTTCGATCTGCTCGTCGTCGGCGGCGGCATCCACGGGCTGGCGAGCGCGTACGAGGCGGGCAGCCGCGGACTCCGCGTCGCGCTGATCGAGGCAGACGATTTCGGAAGCGGCGCATCCTTCAACCATCAGAAGACCGCGCACGGCGGGCTGCGATCGCTCGGGTCGCTGCAGATCGCACGTGCCCGCGAGTCCATCCGCGAACGGCGCACGCTTGCGCGCATCGCTCCGTGGTTTCTCCGGCCGCTGCCGTTCCTGATCGGCACCTATCGATCCGTGGCGAAGAACCGGCTCGCGCTGCGCGCCGCCTTCATGCTCGATGCGTGGCTCGGGCGGCACAGGAATGACGGCGTCGAGCCGGAGCTGCATCTGCCGAAGGCGCGGCTCGTGTCGAAGGCGGCGACATCGCGGCTGTTTCGGGGCATCCGCCAGGAAGGCTTGACCGGCGGCGCGCAGTGGTACGACTACCAGATGGTCGAAGCGGACCGCATCACGCTCGCGTTTGCGGCCGCCGCTGACCGGGCGGGCGCGGATCTCGCCAATCACGTCGAAGCAGTCGCAGCCGTCAAGGAGGGATCGCGTGTTGCCGGCATGACGGCACGTGACACCCTGACCGGCGCGACGCTGACGATCCGCGCCTCGGCGACGCTCAACGCCGCCGGCGCACGCGCCGGGGAGATCATGCGGCTCTTTGATGTCGACCGTCCGTTCCCGCTTCTGAAGGCGATGAATCTCGTGACGTCGAAGCCCGCGAGCGACATGGCGCTGGCGGCACCCGGGCGCGACGGCCGGATCTTGACCCTCACGCCGTGGCGCGGGCGCGCGCTCGTGGGAACCAGCCAGTCAGCCGATTTCGTGCAGCCCGGGGACGCGCGCGTGACGAATGCGGAGATCGAAGCGTTCATCGCCGACGCGAACCACGCCTTTCCGGCGCTGCGACTCGAACGCGCGGACGTCACGCTCGTCCACCGCGGGGTCGTTCCGGCGGCAACTGGACGCGACGGGAAGCCGGATCTCAAGCCGTCGACAGAAATCGTCGATCATGCGGCCGATGGAGCGCCGGGCGCGATCACGCTCATCGGCGTGAAATACACGACGGCGCGCGCGGCCGCGGAGCGCGCAGTCAACGTCGTCGTGAAGCGGCTGGGTCGTCGTGTGCCGCCTTCACGCACGGCAGTGACGACGCTGCCCGGCGCAGGGATTGCCGATCATGAAGCGCTCGCGATCGAGGCGGCGCGGGCGTTGCGCGAAGAGGTGCCGGTTCCCCTCATCCGCCACCTCATTCGTCTTTATGCCGACGCAGCGCCAGCGATCATCCGCCTGATGCACCAGCGCGCCGATTTGCGTGCACCGCTCGATCCGCAGGTGGACACGATCGGCGCGGAAGTGCTGCACGTGATCCGCAGCGAGATGGCGCTGCGCCTGGCCGACATCCTCGTCCGAAGGACCGGTCTCGGATCGGCCGGACCGCCGCCACACGGCGCCGTGGAAAAAGCGGCGCGCATTGCGGCGGAAGAACTGGGATGGGACGAGCGGCGGGTCGCGGAAGAGATCGCCGCGCTCGAATCGGTGTACGCGGTTGGCGGGGTCTGAAGACCCCGCCCTACACGTGTTAGAAGTCGATCTTGGCCGAGAACTGCACCAGCCGCGCGCCGGTGTTCGTGTCGGACAGTTTGCCGAAACTGGTGCTGTTCACATCGAAATCTCCGGTGAAGAAATTCACCGTGTTGAACAGGTTGAAGATGTCGGCGCGCACGCTGAATCCGAGCCGATCGCCAATGCGGAACCGCTTCGACGCGGACAGGTCGGTCAGGAATTGCGACGGCCCGTCGAACGCCAGGATCTCCAGCGAGCCGACCTCGCCGGCGCCCGGATTGAAGAAGACCTGCCCGGCAAACGGCGTGTTCGACAGCGAGTCCGGTGCGACCCCGCGGCCGCTCGCGTCGATCACTTTCGGATCGATGAAGTACACGGTGCCGTTGATGTCGCGCACCCCCAGCAGCTTCTTGATATCCGCGGCGCTGAGCGAGGAGACGGCGGTCTGGCGTGTGCTCCTGCCCGTGCGATTGAACGTCCCCCGCGGCGCGGTGAACGAGATCGGCGAGCCGGTCTCCCATTTGACGATTGCCGCGGTTGACCATCCGCCGGCGATCGCGTCGAGGACGCCGCCGTTGTTCAGCCACCGTCTGCCTTTGCCGAACGGCAGCTCGAACAGCACGTTCGAGTTGATGACGTGCCGCGTGTGGTAGAGCGCGTGCCCCGTGTCCAGCTGCGGACGTGCGTTGTCGAGAAACGTCTCGATGCGCGACTGCGCCGTCCCGAAGGAATCGGCCCTCGTCTCGCTCAGCGTGTAGTTAATCTGTCCGGCGATCCCCTGCCGGAACTGCCGCCGCAGCTCGAGCTGCAAGGCGTTGTAGTTGGTGAACGAACCGTTCGTGATGTACTCGGCGGCATAGATGCCGGGGTTCGGCAGGAACGCCGCGTTGGATCCCGCGATGCGGTTCGTGATGTAGAAGTCGGCGAGGCGCGCGATCTCACCCTGCTGAATCGACGTGCGGACCGTCGCGTTGGTCAGGTTGCCGAACTGCGGAAGCACCGTCAGCGGCTGGCTGCCGGCGCCCGTGTACGCCGGATCGAATCCCAGGCCGGCGGCTTGCGAGAGGTAGCCGTTCTGCCGGGCGCGCAGGAAGTCCTGCAGGAACGCACCGCCGAACGCTCCAACCGCGTTCATCTGATTGAGGTCGATGCCGCGGAAGATGTCGCGCCCGAAGGTGCCGACGTAGCGCGCTTCCACCGCCATGTTCCACATGATCTCGCGCGAGATCCCGGTGCTGACCTGGTGGACGTGCGGCTGCTTGATATCCTGCTGAATGCCGCGGATCGTGCTCGTCGCGCTGACCGCCAGCTGGTCGGCCATCGTCCTCGTCGTCTTGAACGCCGGGATCGGGATGGCCGGCACGCCGTTCGCGAGGCGCGCGAACTGATTCGTCAGGCTGACGGCCGTCGACAGACCCGCATTGCCGCCCGCGACGTTGCTGCCGACGGTCACCGTCTCCTCGTTCACGAATGTCAGCGAGTACCCTGCGCGGACCGACGTCCGGCCGTCCTTGAACGGATCCCAGGCGAACCCGACCGCGGGCCCGAAGTTGTTCAGGTCCTTCTTGTAAAAGTCCCCGTTTGCAAACGAGACGCTCGCGTTCGGATCGAGCATCACCTCGCGCATCGAGCGGCCGTTGAGCACCGGCAGGAACGCGAGGTCGTCATCTTCGCGAATCGGACTGAAATACTCCCACTTCAGGCCGGCGCGCAACGTGAGATTCGGTTTGAGCCGCCAGTTGTCCTGCACGAAGGTCGCGACGTTGTCCAGGCTGTAGTTGCGGTTATTGGGAATGCCTCCGACGAATCCGGAAGTCTGATCCTTCACCTGCAGCGTCTGCGCGACCGACGTGATCGTGCCCGAGAGGAACGCGAGCAGGTTGTTGGCAGTCGACAGATCGGCGGGGATGATCCCGGGCAGCTGCACGCTGGTGAGCGCGATGTTCCCGGCGGCGGGGCTGAAGCCAAAGCTGATCGTGGGGAATCGTCCGGCGAAGTTGTAGGGGTTCACACGGATCCGCTGCAGGCTGCCGCCGAACTGGATCTGATGATCGCCGATGACCAGCGAACCATTGTCGTTCGCCTGGTACGTGCGGGTATTGCGCCCCTGCGGCTGAAATGCCGGTGTGGCGCCCCCTGACCCGACCACAGGGTTGGTGATGACCTGGGTGTTATACAGCACGTTACTGGAGAAATCCGCGCTGCTCTTGAAGTCGACCGGCGCCAGGTTCGCGCCGGCGCGGACCTCGTTCTGCAGGCGCGACGAGGCGGTCCATCGCCACGCGCCCACGATGCGCTTGGCGGTCGCATCGGTGAACACCAGCGGCCGCGGCAGCGACGTCACGTCAAGGTCGGTGCGATCGTCGGTCTCACGGATGTAGCTGTACACCAACTCGAACCGATGACTGTTGTTCAACTCGTAATCCGCGCGGCCGACCCACTGGTTCCGGTCGTTGGAGTCGTCCTGCTTGAAGCGGTACCGCGCGGTGTTCAGGAGACGGTCCGCGCGTGAATCGCCGCCCCCTTCGAAGTTGTTCACCTTGTCGGCGCCCGGCACCTTCGACAGGATCTCGGACTGGATTTTCGGATCGACCGACATCCCCGCGAGCTGAAGGATGTTGGCCTCCCGCACGGATCCATCCGACGCCACGTACCGGAAGACGCCCGTCAACAGGTCGGGGTGAGCTGGGATCGTGTTGTTCTGGGAGGTCTGCGTTTTCTGCCGGAACCCCTCGTAGTTCGCGTAGAAGAACAGCTTGTTGCGCATCACCGGTCCACCAAGGCTCCCGCCGAACTGATTGCGGTTCAGATCGTTCACGGGCACGACCGGGTTCGCACGCTTGTTGAAGAACGAGTTCGCCGCAAATCGCGAGTTCCGGTTGTACTCGTAGAGATTGCCTTTGAACGTGTTGGTCCCCGACGGAGTGACGAGCCGGACCTGCGTCGCGCCGCCGGCGCTGTCGGCACCCTGCGCCGCGGTCGTAATCGTGAACTCCGCGACGTTGTCGGTGGTAGGACGGTTCGGTACGAAATCCAGCGAGTTGGTGCGGATGAAATTGTCCTGGATATTGATGCCGTCCTGCGTCAGCTCGGTCCACGTCGGACGACCGCCGTTGATGACCGTATTGGCGCGGTTCGAGATCCCGGCCACACCTGCCTGCAGCCCAATCAGGGCGATCGGGTTACGGCCGAGGATCGGCAGCATTTCGATCTGCTTCTGACCGACCGTCGTGTTCACCTCCGGCGTCGTCGTCGGCACCAGCGACGTGCCGGATTCGACCGTGATCACCTCGGTCACGCTCCCGACGGCGAGCTTGGCCGTGAGGCCGTACTCCTGGCCGACAGCGATTGCGACATCCGTGAAGATGGCGGATTTGAACCCTTCGAGCGAAACCTCGACTCTGTAGGTCCCGACCGGGACCTGCGGAAACAGGAACACGCCCGTTTCATTCGAGACGGTCGTCTGAACCTGCCCCGTCCCCTGGTTGGTGAGCGTGATAGTCGCGCCCGGCAGGACCGCGCCGGACGTATCGAACACAGTCCCGGCCAGCCGGCCGAGCGTGGTTTGTGCGGCCGCCGGCACGTGCGCCAGCAGCAGCATCGCGATTGACACGACAACGTACAACCGCGCCGAGCAGTTCCTCATGGGTGCTCCATCCTCCTTGTTGTGTGCGTGCAGGGCTTACAAGACGAAACCCGCGCGCCGCGGACGGCGCGCCGATCGCGAGATGATAGGTCGAACGGCAGTAAAAGAGAACAAAAACGTCGCCGCGCGGCGTCAGGGTATCGTAAACCCTCTGAACACCCACGTCGCGCCTGCAGTGAATCCGATGCTCGGGTCGCGCGACGTCATGCCGACAATCACGCCCGCATCCACGCGCACCGTGGCCTTCGTGAAGCGGCCGCCAACACGAATCGCGCCCCGACTCTCGGTGCCGACCGGCGGATCGCCTTCACGGGTGTCGAGACGTCCGTTCACCTCGCCGACGACCTCGAGTCCCTGACGCACCGCGCGCGCGACCGATGCGCCGTAGGTGAGCACGTCGTTCTGACGATTGCCGTCGATCGGATCGCCGAGGATGCCGAGACCGAAGTTGCCAACGAACCGGATTGACTGCACGGTCTTGCCGAGGAGCGCCGATGCGTAGAAATCGGTCGTGTCCAACCCGAGGCCGCTTTCGTTGCTGGCGTTCGGCAGCCGCGTCGCGAAGCGGACGCCAAACGCGGGACGGCCCGGCGTCTCAGAGAACAGCCGGATCTTCGTCGCGAGCGTGATGTCTTCGACATCGTGCGTGCGGTTCCCCGAGAAATTGAGGAGGTTCGAAAGCGGCGCGGTCTGCCGCGACGTGACGTTCAGGCGGTTGTACAACCCGCCGTCGATCTGGAGCTCCGCGATCGAGCTGATGCCGAAGCTGACGCCGATGGTCGGCAGCCGCAGCAGGTTTCCCTGCAGGCCGGAGGCCGGAAAGAAGAGTTCGTGCTGCTGATCCACGCCCCCCTCGAGCAGCACGAGGCCCGCGCCAATCGTTTCGGGATCTTCCGTGACGAGGGGCCGCTGCTGCGCCGGAGCGGAGCCGGCACAAAGCAGCACGATTACGACACATCCGACAATTCTGTTCATCGACGCTCCGGTGTAGGGCGCGGTCTTCAGACCGCGCCAGCACGACGGGGTTTAAAGACCCCGCCCTACGGTCATTGGCAACTTCCGCCTGGAGGCGGAAGCTACGGATTGGTCTCAACGTTTCACCACTCGGAGCGGAACGGCGTCGCCGGCGAGCGCGGCTTCGCGAAGCTCGGGGAGCGGGTTCAGACGCTTGTCGAGGAGATGGCGGCTCGCGACATTCCCGAGCGCGCGGATCATGGAGTTCTTGACCTCGGGGTGCCCGACTTCCAGCTGGGCGATCAGCCGCTTGACGCGCTGGCGCTGGAGGCTCAGATCCCCGCACGCCGGGCAGCAGCAGCTGATGATCGGCAGCGCTTCGTCCTTCGCATAGGTGCGCGCTTCCGCCTCGGTCACATAGACAAGCGGGCGGACGACGACGTGCTCGCCGTTGTCGGAGACGAGGCGGGCCGGCATGGCTTTGAGCGCGCCGGCAAAGAACAGGTTCAGGAGCAGCGTTTCGACGAAGTCGTCCAGGTGATGGCCGAGCGCGATCTTCGTCGCGCCGACCTCGGTCGCGATCCGGTAGAGCACGCCGCGGCGCAGCCGCGCGCAGAGCGAGCACGGCGTGGCGCCGTCGAGGAGGTCGTCCATGACCTCGCCGATTTCCGTGTGCTCGATGCGGTATTCCCAGCCGCGCTGCTCGCAGGTCGACGCGATCAGATCGTGGCGATAGCCGTCGTATCCGGAATCGACCGTCACCGCGACGAGCGAGAACGCAATCGGCGCGCGCTTGCGGAGCACGTCGAGAATGTTCAGCAGCGCCCAGCTGTCCTTACCGCCGGACAAACCGACCATCACACGGTCGCCGTCCTCGATCAGGTTGTATTCCGTGATCGCCTTGGTGACCTTCTTCGCGAGCCGCGTTTCCAGTGCAGATTTGTAAGACATCAATCCCTAATCCCTGATCGGGAATCCCTCATCACCAATCGACGAATCCAGAATCTCGTGAATCCATAAATCCCTGAATCCCTGAATCGGATCCCGGATCCCGAATCCCGATCCGGGATCCCGATCTTATCCCGCTCCCGTCGTAAGCTGGCGAACCGCGTCTGCCCAGTTCAGCCGCACGCCCGCGACAAAGGCTGCCTCGCCCATTCCCCGCGCAGTCGTCACATCGTTCATCACGCGGCCGAGCGCCGCGGCGAGTGACTGGGGGGTCGAGTCGGCGATGAAACCGGTCACATTGTCCTCGACCAGTTCCGCGGGACCGCCGCTGTCGCGGCACGTGACGACCGCCTTGTGCGACGCGAAGGCTTCAGCGGTCACAAACCCGTAATCCTCCGCGAACGGCGGAAAACATACCGCACGGCAGCGGGCGAGGTGATCCAGCAGTTCGTTGTCGTCAAGACCGCCCGCGAGCGTGACGCGATCGGTCAGCCCGAGCTGCGCGATCATCTGCTGCAGCCGGCCGCGCTCCTCCCCCTCGCCGGCAATGACCGCGCGAATGCGCGCCGCTTCCGGCTGCGCGAGCGCCTCGATGAGCAGGTCCGCACGCTTGAGCGGCGTCAGCCGCGACACCATGAACACGTAATCGTCGTAATCATCACACCGGTAGGCCCGCTGCGGCGCCGGTGGATACAGCACGGTCGACCGAAGCTCCGGCCATATCGCGAGACGGTGCTGGATCGTGCGTGACTGGACGAACAGGCGCGACACGTTGCGGGTCAGCAGGTAGCGGTCGGCGGCGTGGATCGCTGCGCGCCGCACGCGTTCCTTCAGGAGGCCCGGCGCGCTCAGCCGGCTGCTGAAGCGGTCCCACAAATCGTAGTACTCGCGCATCGTGTGATTCAGCCAGCACACGTGGTTCGGGTGACGGACGGCGTAGCTGGGATATCGCAGGCTGATCACCTGATCGATGGGCTGACCATCGGACGAGCCGACGTCGGTCAGCCACGTCGCGATGTACGCGGAAGCCTGGCGGCCGAAGCGGTTCTGCGGCGTGACGACGATCTCGGCCGCGTGCCCCGCATCGCGCAGCGCCTGCACCAGCGACCGCGCGATCACCATATGTCCCCCTTCGACCATCGGCGGGCTGGAGGTGACGACGGCGATCCTCACTGCGGGCGGGCCTCGAGCACCGGCTTCACGCGGACGCCAAGATAGCGGCTGTCCGTCGATGCCGCGTCGAAGAAGATCGGCGTGAACCCCGCCGTGCTGTTCACCGTCGCGATCCACGCGAGCGCCTGCACTTCCTTTTCGTACGGCATTCCCGGCGGCATCGCGAACACGATCTCGCGCGTCTCCTCGGGCTCCAGGTGGACGTCCTGTCTGCGGCCGGCGATCGTGATGCGCACGTCGGTCGCTCGCGGCCCGGCGGTGAGCGTAAACCTCGCCCGGCGAATCGGGCGGTCGGTCTTGATGATGAACTCGGCCCGTTCGCCGCCGCGCGTCCAGAAGCTCTTGTCGAGCTCACGGCCGTACGCGTTGTTATCGAGGAAGTAAATCAGGAAGCCAGGATCTCCCCGCCCTGTGTCGCCAAACCAGAGCCGCGCGTGCTCCGGCTCGTTGTTCACCGGCAGGTCGTTGACGAGCGTGAGCTCCACCGGCAGCGCGCGCAGGGGTCCGCTCCTGGCGTTCTCCGCAGGATGAAACGAGGCGGCGAACGGGTTCAGGACCAGCGGCGCGACGAAGACGGCGCCGAAAACCCATTCCGCGAATCCAGCCGCGAGCGAGTGCATCGGTGGCAGCACGAACAGCATGGCGCCGTAACCGCTGAAGAAATATCGGTTGCCGACACCCCCGCCGCTCCACGTGTACGGCGTCGCCACGATAAAGATGATGCCTTGCAGGAGGGCGGCCGCGAGCACGAGCCACTGCCACCCGGGCCGCTGGCGCGGCGCGGCCAGGAACGCCGCCATTGCAAAGATCGCTGGAAAGAAGTAACCGAGAAGCCCCGTGTGCCGCCCGACAAAGAAGTATTCGAGATTGTGCGTCAGGTTCGACGTGAACGTGCGCGGGTTGAAGATGATGTGGGTCAGCACCTCCTCGCGCGACTCGCGGAGGCCGAGATGGGTTTTCGCCACCTCGTTCTGGAAGGGGTACTCCGCGTAATACGTGTCGCGATCGCCCCCCTGGTAGTTCCACTCTCCGGAGATCCCCATGTTGATGGCGAAGAGGCCGCCCGCGATCAGGGCGAACACGACGATGCTGGCGATGATCTTCCGGCTGAAGCCGGAAGCCACGGGAGTCTCCTTTGTAGCTTCCGTGGAATTCGCATTCGTAGCTTCCGTGGAATTCGCATTCGTAGCTTCCGGGGAATTCGCATTCGTAGCTTCCGCCTTCAGGCGGAAGATCCGGAAGTGGACAATCTTCCACAGCTGCCACAACACGATCGGCGCGAACAGCAGCGCGTTCGTGACCTTCGAAAACGTCGCGATCCCGAGGAGAGCCGCCGCCATCACATCACTGCGCCCGCAGAAGAGCCACTGCATCCGCTGCGGTACCTGATCGCGGCTCGCAACCTCTTTATACAGCCAGCAGAAGTACGCGAGGAACACGAGCGAGAAGTTGAACACCTCCGGCATCAGCCACACGAAGTACACAGGAACGACCGACGCCATGACGAAGCCGGACGCGAGCACCGCGGACACGATCGCACCCGACCGCGCGTGCAGGAACATGTACCCGCAGAAGATGACGAGCGGGAGGAGAAGCGCGTGCAGAACGAGGAACCCGTTCGTCCCGAACACCTTCACGAACGGCGCGGCAAACAGCGGGTAGATGAACGACTTGCCGTAGTACAGCCGGTTCGGATCGGGATCGGGCTGGCCTGTGAGCGTGCGCCCCTTCTTCAGAAAGATGCCGGCCGGTCCGGACGGGAACTCGCGCCAGACGCGCTCCAGATCTTTTCTCGTGTAGGTGAGGTCCCCATCCTCGGTGAGGCTGTAGGCCATCATGTAATAGGTGGCCTCGTCGCTCTTGAAACCGAACGCCGCGTGCGGGAAATCGACCGTAAGCGCGAGCGCCCCATAGACGCAGAGGAACAGGGCTGACGCGATCAGCCCGGGACGCAGGTTCACGTCCGCACTCCACCCGTGAGAAACGTCAGATCGGCGTGCAGGACGCCTCGCCGCTTCGTCGCGCGGGACACGCGGTGCAGCAACTCGTACAACTGTTCCATCTTCCGGACGAACGCGGCGATGTCGTACTGCTTGGCCGTCTCGTACGCCGCCGCGCCCAGCCGCCGCCGCGTTTCCGGTTCGTCGATCATTCGGATCAAGCCGTCAGCGAGCGCACGCGCGTTGCGCTTCGGCACGATGATCGCGTCCTTCTCGTGCGTCAGGACGTCGACGAGCCCGTCCGCGTCGGTCGCGACGATCGGCTTCCCCATCGCGACCGCCTCGAACACGGTGAGCGGCGTGCCTTCCCACAGCGACGGGAACACACTGACATCGAACGCGGACACGACGCGAGCGACGTCCTTCGCGAATCCCGCGAAAGTGAACCGGTCGCTGATGCCCAGGGCGCGCGCCTGTTCCTCGAGCGGCTGCCGCAGCGGCCCCTCGCCGACGATGAAGAAGCGGGCGCGGGGACGATCGTTGAGCACGAGCCGCGCGGCGTCGACCAGGTACGAGTTGCCTTTCGAGTCATGCAGCCGCGTAACCGTACCGATCGCGACATCGTCCGGTGCAATGCCGAGCTCGCGGCGCGCCGCCTGCACGTCCTCCGGGTCCCGATCGCGTCTGAATTCCTCGAGCGGCACGCCGAGATAGACGACCTTCACCTTCTCCGGCGGAATCTTCCTCGCATGAATCACGAACTCTGCGGTGCTCTGCGACACCGCGATGGCGATGTCGGTCACCGGCTCGAGCGCCGCATCCGCCAGTTTCTGGAACCACGGCGTGTCCGTCAGGTTTGCGTGCTCGTGCAGGATCGTCGGCAGGCGCCGCATCGCGCCTGCCATCCGTCCGAACGTCGTCGCGCCGTAGCCATGGAGATGGAGGATGTCGATCTTCTTGCGATCGATCACTTTCAGCAGCGCGGGAAGCGTCGCGGGATCGAACTTCGATTTGTGCAGGTACGTGATGTCGACGCCGAACGACTCCAGCGTCTCCTCGGACAGGTCCTTTTTCCGCAGGCTGACGAGCGAGACATCGTAGCGCTCGGGATCGAACCGCGGGATCATCCACGCGAACAGCCGCTTGACCCCATGCATCCGCGACCCTTCCCACCCGAGGTGGTCGCAGACCTGCAGCACGTTCAACTTCATCGCTGGCCGATCACCCGCGCCGGGATGCCCACGGCAATCGATCCGGCGGGAACCGGATCGCGCACGACCGCGCCCGCGCCGATGATTGCCCGGTCGCCAATCGAGACGCCGTCGAGCACCTTCGCACCCGCGCCAAGCCACGCACCCGCGCCAACGGTGATGCCCATCGACAGGCGTCCCTGCGCGAGCACCGCCTGGGTGGGATCGCTGAAGTCATGATCGCCGCCAATCAGGTAGCAGTACGCCGCGAGGAGCGCATCGCGTCCAAGCCGGACGCGGCTCGCCGAAAAGATCTCACAGTTGAACCCGACGTTCGCGCCGTCCTCCAACTCGATGTCGCCGTTCTTGCACGACAGGATTGTGTTCCGCCCGATGAACACGCCAGTGCCGATCGTAATGCCGTGGTTGGTGTCACCCTTCGCGTCGATCAGGCAGTTATCGTCGATGACCACGTTGTCGGCGATGTGGACCTTATGCGGATGCCGCAGGATGACGTTCTGCCCGAAGACGACGTTGCGGCCGCACGTGCCGAGCAGCGATGGATAGAGCGTCTTGCGCAGCGCGAGGCCGAGCGCACCCGGCATGCTCTGCGCCGTCATCGTGATCACTTCGTGCTTGATCAGCGCGCCCCAGCCGGACCGCCCGACGACGAGCGCGGCGTACTTGTCGCGCGCGGACGTGCGGCGATCGAACAACTGATCCTGCGCGCGTGGGATGTCGGTCATCATTAGACCGGGGGGCTTCGCCCCGCCGGACTCCCCATCGCCGTCGCTCGCGGGGGCCCCAAGCCCCGCTCCGCTCCGGCGGGCGCGCCTGCGGCGCGCCGGTTTCTTCCGCACTCCATCTCCGGACGGCTCGGTGCGTAACATATGATACAGGCCCGAATGGCCGAAGAGCACGCCAGCGCTCGCGCGCGTCGCTCCCGCGAGTGGTGGCTGAGCGCCGGCGTCGTGATCGTCGCGGTGCTCTTCCGCTCGGCCGTCCTCGTCGCGTGGCCGCTCGCCGCGTTCGACTCCGACCAGGCGATCACCGGGCTGATGGCGAAGCACCTCGCGGAGCTTCGCGCCTTCCCCGTCTTCTACTACGGCCAGAACTACATGCTCGCTGTCGAGGCGTGGCTCGCAGCGCCCGTTTTCGCCGTCGCCGGCGTGTCCGCCACCGCGCTTCGATTGCCGCTCCTCGCGATCAATATCGCGATCGCGCTGCTCCTGCTGCGCGGCCTTGTTCGCGAGACGGCCCTCCGGCCAGCCCTCGCCCTGGTTCCCACGCTGTTGTTCGCGCTCGCGGCGCCCGGCGTCACCGCACGTCTGCTCGAGGCGAACGGCGGCAATGTCGAACCGCTCCTGTACGTGCTGCTGCTCTGGCTGACGCGCAGCCGCCCGCGGTGGTGCGGGTTCATCTTTGCCGTCGGGTTCCTGCAGCGCGAGTTCCTCCTCTATGGACTCGTGGCGCTGCTGCTGATGGACGCGGTCCAGCGGACGCTCTTCACCCGCGAGGGAATCATCCGCCGCGCCGTGATGTTGCGCACCGCTGCCGTCACGTGGCTGACGGTTCAGTGGCTCAAGTCGTTCTCGTCGGCAGCAGGCCCCGGCACTTCCGTGGCGGATGTCTATCGGCCGCACGACAACCTGACGGAGCTCGCCAGCCGAATCTGCTTCGACGCGCGCGCGGTGCCGTCGGGAATCTCGCAGCTCGTCACGGCGCACTGGCCGATGCTGTTCGGCGTCGTGCGACGGCCGGTGCTCGAGTTCGGGGTGGACACCACGGCCACGCAGGGCATCCGCGGCGGCCCGCTGCTCCTGGCCGCCGCGCTGCTGCTTCCCATCATCGTCATCGCGCGGCGACTCGTTGCGGAGCATCGCTGGCGGCGCGAGTACGACTTCTGCGCGTACCTGGTTCTCACCGCGCTGCTCTCGTGCGCCGGCTACATCCTGGGACGGTGTGGGCAGGTCGGAACCTCCGGGCTGATGCGGTACGAGATGCTCTCGCTCCTGGGTGCCGTCGGGCTCGGCGCGTGGGGGCTGGCGGTGGGCACGCAGTGGACACGCCGCGCGTGGATCGTGCTGGCGCTCGCAATCACCGGGCTCGCCGCCGTCGCGCACGGAGAAATGCTGGCGCAGTACGTGTCGCACCCGCCGCCAAACGCGAAACTCATGATCGCGCGCCAGCTCGAAGCGCGCGGCATACGGTACGCGACGAGCGATTACTGGATCGCGTACGCCGTCACGTTCCTGACGAAGGAGAAGACGAAGATCGCGTCGACCGATCTCGTGCGGGTTCGTGAATACAACCGGCTCGCCGAAGCGCATCCCGAGGAGACGATCCGCATTTCGCGCGAGCCCTGCGCGAATGGACATCCGATCATGGAAGGGGTGTACTTCTGCAATCCTTGAATCCCTTATCCCTCATCGAGAATCCCTGATCGTGAATCGGCGAATCGGCTGATCGCCGAATCCGAGCGATCGTGAAAAAGGAGACGCGTTAAAATCAACGAATTGACGATGGGTGGATTTCTCCTGGTGATTTTGGCGTTCACACTCCAGAAAGCGCCGACGTTCGCGAGTGAATTGCTGCAGCGCGACCTGCCACCGCCTGCGGGAGCGGCGGAACTCGATCGGCCAATCACCAGCTACTCGGCTCTCGATGATGACTCGCGGTTCGTGATCGCTTACTACACCGTCGAGTCCGACGACCTGCTTCACGAGCTCCGCGTGCGTTCGTTCGACAAAAAGAGTCGCGCGTGGCGTTCAGCGACATTCAAAGAATCCATCGGATCCGCGGTCGCACGGTGATTACCTTTATGTGTGTGGACACTCGTCACCTTCAGCGAGCCCATTGCTCGTGCTTCAGGAAGACCTGGAGCTCAAACGCGTGCTCGATGGCTGGCCTGTGGTGATGCTCGACGACGGGCGCGTGGTGTTCAAACGGAGCATGGTGCACTTCGCGCCAGCGCATGCGGAAGTCCTGGCTCTTTACGATCCACGGACCGATCGTGAGAGTACGGTATATCCATCGGGGCCGCTCGACAACGAGCGAGGCATCGAGAGGGTGCCCGATACGGCCGACCAGTGGATCGACCGAAGCTTCAGCGACATAAAGACGGGCGATGCGCCCGGCACGGTGGAATTCCTTGTCGTCACCCAACGCATCCGGCTTAACGTGCGGAACGCTGGCGACCCGGTCGGCCGGGAGGAACGTTACCACGTACATTGCGACCTCACCGCGACTCAACCGTCCTGCAGACGCCGGTGAATCTTCGCGGTTCGCCCGCCTTCGCCTCGCGTGTGGTGTGTGCGCGAGGCTTCGGCGTGGCAGGCTGTGATTCGGGATGCGGCGATTCGAGGATTCGACCAATTAGAGGGATTCGCGGATCCGAGGATTCGATGATCCCGAGATGAGGGATTCGACGATTCGCGATTAGGGATTCGCGATTAGGGATTCGCGATTAGGGATTCCCGATTAGGGATTCCCGATTAGGGATGAGGGATTCAGATCCATCCTGCATCCCCGTACCATCGCAGGGTCCTCCGAATCCCTTCGCGCAGGCCGACGGCAGGGGCGTAGCCCAACTCCTGGCGGGCGCGGATGATGTCGAACGCGCGGCTCTTGGTGAAGAAGTCGACGCGGCGCCGGTAGATCGGCGGCTCGATGCCGAACGGCGCGCACAGCGCCTCGCACAGTGCCCCCGCCATCCAGAACGGCCACACCGGCAAATGCAGCTTCGGAGGCGGCACGTGCGCCTCTTCTGCGATCAGCGCGACAAGCTCGTTCAGCGTCGTCACCTCGCCGCCGGCAAGGATGTAGGTGCGGCCCGCGGCGGCGGGGACCGTTCCACACAACCGGAACCCTTCGCTGAGATCGTCGATGTACGTCAGGTGGTAGTAGATGCGGCCGTCGCCGAGGATGACGAATCGACGGCGTGCGACGCCGCGGAACAGCTTCAGGAGCCGGCGATCGCCGGGACCATAGATACCGGTCGGCCGCGCGATGACAACTTCCACCCCGGTCTTCGCGGCGGTCTCGCGCGCGATGCGCTCCCCTTCGAGCTTCGTCTCCTGGTAGACGTCGCCCGGCCTGAGCGGCGCGTCCTCGTTCGCGGGCGGATGCTCGACGTCACCGTGGACGCCGACGGTGCTGCAGTGGACCACGCGTCGTGCGCCGCCGCTTCGCGCGGCCTCGATGACGCTGCCAACCGCCGCTGCGTTGACGGTGCGGTATTCCTCGTCACGGAGCCCCGCCTGTCGATAGATCGCAGCGATGTGGTAGACGACGTCGACCCCGTCGGCGGCGCGCTTCAACGCGTCGGGATCGCGCAGATCGCCTTCCGCGATCTGCATCTTCGTGGGGCTGAAATCGGCGGCACGCCGGACCAGCACGCGAACGTCGTCGCCGCGTTCGGCAAGAAACCTGGCGAGGTGGCCGCCCGTGAAGCCGGTGGCGCCGGTGACTAGGACGCGCAACGCTCCGCCACGACCGTCACGGGCGATCCGAGCAGGCGCGTCAGTCCCGCGCGCGCGAGCGCGCCCTCGACGCGGCCGGTGATCGCCGCGGAGTTGAGCTGCTTGTGAAACGCAATGGGGAGGACGAACTGGCGATGCACGTCCACGAGGCGGAACCCGTTCGCGCTCAACGCGTCCGCCACCGCGCGATCGCTGAGCACGCGGTACGCCTCCACGCGTGCGCCGAACGCGTGCGCGGCGCGCCGCGCGAGGGCCTGGAGCGCTGCCGCGCTCCGCATCGCGGGATAGTCGAACACCACGCGATCGCGGGCCAGCCGGCACAGCTCCGCGAGCGACTGACGCCAGTCCGGCGTGTGCATCAGCACGCGAAGGCAGATGACGGCGTCAAAGGATCGATCCGGAAACTCGAGACCGTGCGCGTCGCCGCGGATGAAACTGACCGGGAGCTTCGCGGCCGCCGCGCGGCGCTCGGCCACCGCGAGCATTTCCGCCGACGCGTCGATGCCGGTGACGCGAGCGCCTCGCGCGGCAAGCGCGAGCGCCGCGCGCCCGGTTCCCGTTCCGACGTCGAGGATCATCTTCCCTTCGACCGGCGCGAGAAACGAGGCGATGACCCGCTCCTGCGTTTCCGCGATGAGGCGGCCGATCGGTCCGCTGAAGCGAAGCGCGTCGAACGCTTCGGCCATTGCGGGATCCGCGTAAACGGAATAGCTGTAGTGATCGGCGCGCGGCTCCGGTGGGCCCTGCCCGCCTTCGCGCGCAGCGGCATGGCCTTGCCCGCCGTAGCGCGAAGCGCGAAGCGGAGCCTGCCCGCCGTAGCGCGAAGCGCGAAGGCGAGTCACGCGACCCCTCTGGCGACCTGCGGCGTCGATTCCCCGGTGAGGTAGGCGCAGGCTTCGCGCGTACGCGTCAGGTAGGCGTCGTAGCTGTATTTCGTGTCGGCGAGCTCGCGGGCCCGATCGCCGACCGCACGCGCGCGCGTTCCGTCGCTCAGCGCGGCAAGAATCCCCTCCGCAAATCCCTCCGCCGTCGCGGCGGTCAGAATCGCGACGTCGTCATTCAGCACCTGTGTGTGCGTCAGAAGGCGCGTGGCGACGATGGGACGGCCGGAGCGAAGATACTGGTAGATCTTCAGCGGAGTATTCGTCCCGGTGCTCCGCGGCGAGACGAGGACGTCCGCCGCGTCGAGGAAAAGTGGAATCTCCTCGGCGGGGCGCTGGCCGGCAAAGACGACCGACTCCTTGATCCCCGCGCGTTCCGCCTCCGCACGCGCGGAGGCGATCTGATCGGGCCGTCCACCCGCGAGCACGAAGCGGGCATCCGGCCTGCGGTCGATCACGTGACGCGCCGCCGCAAACAGCAGATCGAGCCCCTGATAATGTTCGAACGTGCCGGTATAGACGATCATCGGCGCGCCTGCGGGGAGTCCCAGCTCCTGCTTGACGCGAGCGCCCGAACCCGCGATCGGCGTGTCGCCCGAGCCGGGCGCGTTTTCGATCAGCACCGCGGGCACGGCCGGCTCGATGTCGCGCACCACGTCGGCCAGGTGCGGGCAAATCACGACGACGACTTTCGAGCGCCTGACGACGAAGCGCTCCAGCCACGCGAAGGTGCGACGCAGCACGCGCGATCTGCTGAACGAGAAGTTCGTCAGCTGCTGCGGAAGGCTGGAGTGCATGTCGTACAGGTGCGGCAGGCCGAGCAGCGCCGCGATGAGGACGCCCCACCAGCTGCCTTCCTCGTGCGAGTGGACCGCATCGTAGCGTTCCGACATCGCGCGCCGCAGCGAGGTGCAGGCGACGCACAGGTCGAGCGGAATCTTCGTCCACGACGGACCGATCCCGATCCCGTTGACGAGCGGCGGCCGCATCGAGCGAAACACGCGCAGGCCGGGCATCGAGACGTCGCGTCCGAACGGGTACGTGACGAGATCGACCGTATGGCCGAGCTCCAGCAGCGCGCGAATGCGATGGTATTCGCTGAAAGGCGTGCCC
>WNGF01001532.1_pt1 | contig 66367 bp, 67 predicted proteins | sample 5400641 | NCBI WGS metagenome assembly WNGF01 (sample SAMN13153371, study PRJNA577476) | soil metagenome | isolation source: 80 cm soil or saprolite under grassland replicate 2 | place: USA:California | collected 2016-06-15
CGAGGCGCTCGAAGCGCTGGGAGACTCTGGCGCTCCCGGCGGAGTAGCCGAACTCAAAAAGAATCTCATCGATCGGCCAAACTGCCGGCTGGAAAACGGAGAAGCCCACAAGCCGAACGGTACAGGGAGACTCCTCGCGGTGCGAGCTGATGGCTCAGATCGGCCGGTCAGCCCGCCACTGTGCAAACGCGCACCAGCGACTCCGACGTCGGCTACGCTTCCAGCTTCTTCCTCGCGTTTCGGACGAGCAGGACGCAGAGGACGGCGAACACGACGGCGCAGAGAATGTTGCCGGGAACACCGTTCTTCAGGCCCGGAAACCATTTCTGACCGAGGTCGATGCTCTCGATCAGCGTCGGCTTCTCCATGTGAAGGAAGAAGTCACCGATGAAGGCCACCAGAGCGATCAGAACGCCACCCAGAGAGCCGCCCGCCACGAGGCCCGTCGAATAGAGCATGCCGGAAGAGAGCTCCGACTCCTCACCGGCCGCTGCTTCGCTCTTGCGCCGTAAGCGGTCCACGAGCGCCTTCATCTGGCCGCCAATGAAGATGGGGAACGTCGTCGAGAGCGGCAGGTAGGCGCCGACGGCCCAGGAGAGAGCGTGCGCTCCAGCCATCTGCGCCATGAACGCGAGGAAAACGCCCACGAAGACCGGCGCCCACGGCAGGTTCTGGGCGAGCAGTCCCTTGATGATTGTGGCCATGAGTGTCGCCTGCGGGGCCGCGAGCTTGGGGCCTCCGATGCCGTGCGCCTCCCCCATCGCATAGGTCTTGTCGAGCAAGAAGAGCGTCCCGCCGATGACGAGCGTCGAAGTCAGGACGCCGATGATGAAGCCGATCTGCTGCCGCCGCGGCGTGGCTCCCACGAGGAACCCGGTCTTCAAGTCCTGCGAGGTCGCCCCCGCGTTGGCGGCGGCGACACAAACGATCGCGCCCACGCAGAGAGCGACGGCCTGGTAGACGTCTCCCGTGCGACCGAGAGCGACGAAGACGACGCAGGTCGCCATCAGCGTCGCGATCGTCATGCCCGAGATCGGGTTGGACGACGTGCCGATGATGCCGACGATGCGCGAGGAGACCGTCACGAAGAAAAAGCCGAAGACGACCACGAGAAGCCCCATCACGAGCGAACCGGGAAAGGGGCCGTGGGGAAACCCGGGCAGGACCGTGATCAAAAGCGCGAGGACGAGAGACCCGACCACGACGATGCCCATTCCGAGGTCGCTCTCGGTCCTCTTCGCGCTCTTCGCCTCGGCTCCCGCTCCGAACGATTTCACGGACTCGCGGAAGGCCGAGACGATCGTCGGCAGCGTCTTGATGAGTGTCATCACGCCCGCGCAGGCCACGGCTCCGGCGCCGATGTAACGCACGTACGCGCGGTAGATCCATTCCGCGTGCGAGTGCGACGCCATCCACGCGTCGGTGAACCCGAGGTTTTTGAGATCCTGGACGATCCGCGCATCGGCCACGAAGATCGAGATGAGCGGGATCAGGCCGAGCCAGGAGAGGACACCGCCCGACGCGAGCTCGCCGGCAATCCGCGGCCCGATGATGTACCCGAGGCCCAAATACTCCGGCGTGACGTCGCAGGAAAGAGTCGCGTCGGGGATCTTGCCGTTCCTGTCCGTCCGAAACCACGTGCCGGTCTCGTTCCAGAAGCCGAGAATTCCGTAGAGGAACTTGTAGAGCATCGCCGCGCCCACGCCCTTGAACACCATTCCGGCGAGGTCGCCACCCCGCTCTCCGGCGATCAGAACGTCGGCGCAGGCAACACCTTCGGGGTACTTGAGCTTGCCGTGCTCCTTGACGATGAGCGCCCGCCGCAGGGGAATCATGAAAAGGACGCCCAGCGTGCCGCCGACGGCAGCCAGCACGAAGATGGTGACGTACTTGAAGTACTCGGCTCCGCCCGAGAGAAACAGCATCGCGGGCATCGTGAAAACGACGCCGGCGGCAACCGATTCGCCGGCGGAGCCGATCGTCTGGACGATGTTGTTCTCCAGAATGGTGGACTTGCCGAGCCTCTTGAAGACGGCGATCGACAGCACCGCAATCGGCACCGAGGCCGACACCGTCAGCCCGGCGCGCAGTGCCAGGTAGACCGTCGCCGCTCCGAAGATGATCCCGAAGACGACACCGAGAAGAATCGCCTTCAGCGTGAACTCGGGGACTTCCCGGTCGGCCGCAATGTAAGGCTGAAAGTCCTTCCCGGCCTCCATGTTGCCTCCAGCGAAATTAGAGGCTTTCTAGCACGGGCCGGTCATGAACAGGAAGGCTTTTCTAGCGAAAAAGAATCGGCGAGCGGCGCGCACGGCGCCGCGAGCTAAACCCCTCAAGTGCCTCCGAACCCGACGGTCACTTTGCCGTTCTCGAGGATGACGGGGACATCCCGGCCGCCGGAGAGCGCGACCATTCTCTCGAGCTCCTTCTTGTCGGCTTTGACGTTGATGTAGACAAACGGAACTTTGCGCTTCGCGTAGTCCTCACGGGCCGCGGTCGTGTAGGGTCAGGTGTCCTTGCCGAAAATCTCCACGCGGCTTTCTGCCATCGCAGGCCTCCTCGGACCGAAGTCTACGATGCCGATGCTATGATTTTGGGCAGTTTTGATGCTCGCTCCGCTGCTCGCGATCGCCGTTCTTCTGACCGCCGCGTCGCCGAGCGGGACCGGAAGCGTCTCGGGCAAGATCGCGATCGTCAAGGCCGGCGCCACGGTGCCCGACGCGACAAACATCGTCGTCTGGATCGAAGGCGCGAGGCTCGCGGACGCGCCCTCTGGTGTCGTCAAGGCAGAAATGAAGAGCCAGCACAAGTCCTTTCAGCCTCGCGTCATCGCCGTTTCCCGCGACGCGGCGGTGGAGTTTCCGAACGTGGATCCTGTCTTCCACAACGTCTTTTCGGTATCACCGGGCAACCGCTTCGACCTCGGTCTCTACCGCAGCGGCACCTCCAAGCCCAATGTCTTCCGCGAGCCGGGCCTCGTCCGCGTCTATTGCAACATCCACCCGCAGATGGTGGGCTTCGTCATGGTCGTGGACTCGAGCTTCGTCACGGTCACCGGAAAGGACGGCGCCTTCCGATTCCAAGGCGTGCCGCCCGGCCCCTGGAACGTGAAAGTCTGGCACGAGGAAGGCGGCGACGGAGAAAAGGCCGTGCGTGTTCGGTCCGGCGCGGACTCCTCGCTGACCCTCACGCTCGACACGACGCAATACAAGCCGCAACCACACAAGAACAAGTACGGCAAGGACTATCCTCCGCCACCGCCGGACAATGAGCGCTACTGAGACCCGTGCCATCGCGCCCACGAGCGAAGTCCTGCCCGTGCGCGGCCTGAAGCTGCCGCCACCCGAGCCTCCGAAGCTTTCGCTGACGATCAAGATCTTCCTCGCCGCGGCGCTCTTGATCCTGATCGCGGTGGGCGGCGCGATCGCGATTTCGGCTTACAGGGCGACCAAGGTCGCCGACGACAAGATCGAAAAGGATCTCGCCCGGTCCGGCCCGTCCTGGCAGTCCTTCCAGGAGACGCGCTACGGCGAGCTCGAGAAGACGCTCGGGGTCGTCGTCAACAACGCCGGAACGATCTCGATGATGGCCCAATCCGACCCGGCGACCGTGCACAACACCCTCAAAGAGGAGCAGGCCAAGAGCGCCCATGCCGACTTCATGATCGCGGTCGATCCCGAGGGCATCGCTTTCGCCCGCACCGACAAGCCCCTGCCTTACTCGGTGGACCTGCGCGGTGTGCCCACGATCAAGAGCGCGCTCGACGGCAGCGTGAAGGCCGGAATCTGGCTCTCGGGCGGCAAGCTGTACCACGTGGTTGCGGCTCCCGTGCTCGAAGGCGGCCAGAGGCTCAAGGGCGTCATCGTCGCGGGCTGGCAGATCACCGACGACGTGGCGCGCAGTCTCCAGAAGCTGATCAACAGCCAGGTCGTCTTTCTGGCGGATCAGGCGAAACCCTCCGAGGCAGCCAGGCCTTCCGTGGCGGCGTCCACGATGGGGCAGATGAGCGAGGCCGTCCTCGGCGCCGTGGGGAACCAGGCCGGTCTCGTGCAGGCGGTCCTGCGGGAAGGCAAGACCATCGGACCGCTCGCGCTCGACGTCTCGGGGCGGATGTACCTGGCGTACCTTCTGCCCGTCCGTTCCTCCACAGACCAGGTCGTGGGCGCCGCTGTCGCGCTGCGCAGCCGCGACGAAGAGCTCGAAGCCTTTCGCGCGATTCAGAACACCCAGTTCCTGGTGGGACTGGCCGCTCTGGCCGTGGCCTTCTTGCTTTCGTTCGTCCTGGCGCGGCGCATCACCGGTCCGGTCGGCCGGCTCGTCAAGGCGACGGAGGCGGTCCGCGTCGGAAATCTCGAGGCCGCCGACCTGCCCGTCGAATCCAAGGACGAGATCGGCATCCTCGCTCGCTCCTTTCGCGCGATGCTCGAGGAGCTCAAAGAGAAGGCCGCCCTGGAAAAGTACGTCGCCTCGCTGACGATGACGGTCGGCGCCGACGCGGAGACGATCGTGGCGGGACGCCTGACCTCCGGGGCGCCGGTATCGCCTCGGGGCACCGAGCCGCAGGTCGGCCAGGTTTTCGCCTCCCGCTACGAGATCCAGTCGATGCTCGGCAAGGGCGGCATGGGTGTCGTCTACAAGGCCCACGACCGCGACCTCGACGATCTCGTCGCCATCAAGACGCTGCGCAGCGAAGCGCTCTCGGCCGACCCGACCTTGCTCGAACGGTTCAAGCAGGAAATCCGCCTCGCGCGCCGGATCACGCACGCCAACATTCTGCGCACCCACGACCTCGGCGAGATCGGTGGCCTGCGCTATCTCTCGATGGAATTCGTCAAAGGCATCACGCTGAAGAACCTGGTCGAGTCGGGGCAGATCCTGCCCACGCCCGTCGCGCTGCGCGTTGCCAAACAGATCTGCGCGGGCCTCGCCGCGGCGCACGAAGTCGGCGTCATCCACCGCGACATCAAGCCGCAGAACATCCTCATCGAGCCCACCGGCGGTCTGAAGATCATGGATTTCGGGATCGCGCGGCTGACCCAGGAACGCGGGATGACGGTCACGGGCACCGTCGTCGGCACGCCCGACTACATGTCGCCCGAGCAGGCCCGCGGCCAGCCCCTCGACTTCCGCTCCGACATCTACTCGACAGGCGTCGTGCTCTACGAAGTCTTCACGGGGTCGCTGCCCTTCGAAGGCGACTCCCCTCTCGCCGTGGTCTTGAAGCACGTGCAGGAGATGCCGCCGGCGCCGCAGACGGTCAACCCCAAGATCGATCCGAAGATCTCGGCGATCATCTTGAAGTGCATGGAGAAGGATCCCGCGGCCCGCTACCAGACGGTCAACGAGCTCTACGAAGCGCTGACGAAAGTTACGGCGTGATCGATTTTGGCTTTTAGATTTTGGACTTTGGATTGAAGTCCACTATCGGTCTCCTCGCGCTTCTGCTGATCAGCGGCTCCGCTGGCGCACAGGAGCAGTTCTTCGAAGAATCGGCTGCCAAGCCGAAGGTCACGTTTCAATGGGATTTTCTGGCGCGATACGACTCGATCTACCACTTGAGGTTCCGGCCGGACATCGAGCGCGGCCGTTTCGAGCTGCGACCAGAGATCGGGGTGACCGTCTCCGACCGGTTCCGGATCGGCGTGCGCGCGGTGGGCGAGCTCGGCACCGACCACAACAAAGACAACGCTGCCAATTTCGACAACTACCGATCGCGGGAGGTCGCGCTGGAGCGCTACTACGTCGAAGCGAAGCCGGGTCCTGTCACGATTCTGGCGGGCAGCTTCGGCATGCCGCTGGTCTCCTCCGAAATGCTCTGGGATCGTGACATCCAGACTCTCGGCGCCGCTCTGGCCTGGGACATTCCGTTCGGCTCCTCCCGCTTCACGCTCGCGGCAGCCGGCTTCTACGGCCCCCAGCGCGAGCATGACCACACGCGGATCGCGGCGGGCCAAGCCGTCTGGAGGTGGGGCGACGCGGACCGTTTCGCGCTCGAAGCCGCGGCCGCCTACTGGCACTTCGACTTCCACGATTTGAACGCGCACTACCTGCGGCAGAACTACGTCACCGTGCAAAACGGGCGGTCTGCGTATCTCTCCCGCTACCGCCTCGTCGATGCGCTCGTGCGGGCACGTTTCCCTCTCGGTCCGATTCCCGTGACGATCACCGTGGACGGCATCCACAACTTCGGTTCGGAGACGGACGACGTCAATGCGATCGAGGCAACCCTCGCCCTGGGCCAGCTCGGCTCGCCCGGCCAGTTCCGGTTCTTCTACATCTTCCAGTACATCGAGCGCGACGCCCTGCCCGGCGCCTACAACACGGACGACTGGTGGTTTCACACATGGGCCCGGGGCCACCGGATGGGCGTCGGCGTGACGATCCTGCCCAACCTTTTCGTGCAGGGGGCGGTCGTCTTTCAGAACCGGCTCGATCGGACCATCTGGCTGAACCGCGTGACGATCGACCTTGTCAAGATGTTCTGATGAGAAGGACGAAGAGGGTAGGACGTAGGTCGTAGGTGCCCGGAGGAGATCCCCCACGACCTGCGTCTTTCGTCCTACGTCCTCGGATAGAATCTCCCTCACCCATGAGCAAGTCTGTGGTGGCCTGCGTAGACGACCTCTTCTTCCGTTCAAAGATCGACACGACGGCGCGTCATCTGAACGTGCCCGTGCGGTTCGCCGACGCGAAGAGTGTGGCGAAAATCTGCGGAGAGGGCGACACGGCGGTGGTGCTGGTCGAGCTCTCGTCCAACGGCGAGCCGCTCGCGGCGATCCGGGCCCTCCGGCAGGCGCAAGCCACTCGGGAGCTGCCCATCATCGGTTTCCTCTCGCATGTCGACCAGGATCTCGCGCGCGAGGCGCAGAGCGCGGGAGCCACCCGCGTCTTGCCGCGCAGCCAGTTCTCCGAGACGCTGCCGGACCTCCTGATGGATCTGCTCGCGCCCGGCACGAAGCGGGAAGTGCAGGAAGAGCCCGAGCTGCCGGACGAATGAAGGAGATCGCAACGCGATCGCAGCGTGATCGCAGCGTGATCGCCGCGAAGTAGGGCACGGGGATGACCGGGACGACCCGACGGGATCTGATCAAGAGCGCGATCGCCCTGCCAATCGCGGCACAGATCAAAGCTCCAACCAAGGCTCCGACCCGGCCGGTCGTCATCGCGTCGGCCAATGGCCTGCGCGCGGTCGAAAAGGCGTGGTCGGTTCTTCAGGCCGACGGAGATCCGCTCGACGCCGTCGTCACGGGCGTCAACATCGTGGAAGACGACCCGGATGACGTGACCGTCGGATACGGCGGCATCCCGAACGAGGAAGGCGTCGTGCAGCTCGACGCTTCCGTCATGGACGGACGGACGATGAAGGCCGGTGCCGTCGGCGCGCTCGAAGGTGTCAAGAACCCCTCGAAGGTCGCACGCCTCGTCATGGATCGCACCAACCGGGTCTTTTTGGTGGGCCCGGGGGCCCTGAAGTTCGCGAAGGCCCACGGTTTCCAGGAAGAGAGCCTTCTCACCGAGCGCAGCCGCAAGATCTGGCTCTACTGGAAGGAGAAGCTCTCCGGCAAGGACGACTGGATCGAGAGGGGCAACGAGGAAGAGAAAGACCCGGACATCCGCTGGTACATTCAGAAGTTCGGCACTGAGGACTTCCGCCCGCAAGGCACGATCAACTGCAATGCCGTCACCGCCCAGGGCGATCTCGTGGGCACCACGACGACCTCGGGCCTCTTCTTCAAGGTGCCCGGTCGCCTCGGAGACTCGCCGGTGATCGGCGCGGGCCTCTACGTGGACGGCGAGGTCGGCGCCTGCGGCTCGACCGGCTGGGGGGAGGGGAACCTGCGCTCCTGCGGCTCGCATTCGGTCGTCGAGCTGATGCGTCAGGGCCGGTCGCCTCAGCAGGCGGCCCTCCAGGTGCTCGAGCGCATCGTGGCCCTGGCGAAGGACAAGCGCGACAAGAAGGGCCAGCCGGACTTCAACATCCATTTCTACGTCGTCAACAAGAAAGGCGAGCACGCCGGCGCCTCGGTCTGGTCGGCCACCAAGAGCGGAAGCCCGGCCGGCTTCGCCGTGGCCGACGCCACCGGCGCGCGGCTGGTGGATTCGGCCTACGTCCTGAAGCGGGAGAAGGCGTAGCGAGTCGGTGCGCTCAACCCGGAGGGCTCTCCAGGACTGGTTCTTGAAGCAGATCACCCGGCGACGGCGCCGGTATGCCCGCTTCGTCTACAACGACGAAGACAACCTCAAAGCCACGATCCGGCCGGGCGACGTGCTGCTGGTGGACGGCGACCAGCGCGTCTCGCAGGCGATCAAGTACCTGACCCAGTCTTCCTGGTCGCACAGCGCGCTCTTCATCGGCGACGCCTTGCTGAGGAAGTGGCCCGAGAAGCGGGCGGATCTGCTCCGGCGATACGGCCGCGAGGCGCGGTACTTGATCGTCGAGGGGCTCGTGGACAAGGGTGTCATTGCCTCGCCGCTGGTGAAGTACCTCAACTTCAACATCCGCATCTGCCGGCCGATCGGGCTGCGCCCGGAGGACCTCGAGGTCGTGCTCGACCATGCGATCTCGAGAATCGGGTTCTCTTATGACCGCCGCAACTTCCTCGACCTGACGCGGTACCTGCTGCCCTTCCACTTCGTTCCGCCCACTCTGCGCGAGGAGGCCCTTCACTTCGGCAGCGGCAAAGACACCGAAACTCTCTGTTCGACCCTGATCGCCGAGGCCTTCCAAAAGGTGCGGTATCCGATCCTGCCCGTCTTCGTACGCAGGAGAAAGCCGCGGACGACGCGCGACAAGCTGCGCCAGCACATTCTGGGTCGCCCGACGCGTTTCGCGTACAGCGGCCTCCTGCGGGCGCGCCACCCGACTCTCTACGTCCCGCGCGACTTCGATCTGTCTCCGTACTTCGAGATCGTGAAGTTCTCGGCCAGCGATCTGCTGGCGTTCGACTACCGCAAGCTCGAGTGGGAGGGCGAAACGGGGAAGCCGTAGGCGCCGGTCGCTACTTGTCCGCCGCGCGTCGGATTTCCCGCAGACGGTCGTCCGCGAGGATGAGCTGCACGCGAGTGCCCTCCGGATACCGCATGTACTGGTCCCTCGTGACCGGGTACCGCATGTGTGCCATGGCCTCGCCGTCCCTCGCTTCGAATCCCAGGTAGTAGCTCATGTTCCCGGTGGGACCCGTCTCCGTCGACCGCTCGACGACGACGGCGTCGAGCGTACGAAATCCCCCGCCGTGGGCCGGCTTGCCGGCACCGCTCGAACACGCAAAGAGAAGGAGCGCGACGAAAGACAGCGCGGCGGCGAGGCGGGGCTTCGACATGGCAACCTCGATTATTTGATCCTCACTCCGTTCTTGACGACGACATCGACGTTCTGCAGCAGGTCGATGTGCGTCAGGACGTCTCCCCTGACCGCGATCACGTCCGCGTAGCGGCCGGGAGCGAGCGTCCCGATCTCCTTTTCCTTCTTCAGCCAGGCGGCCGGCCAGCGCGTCGCTGCCGCGATGGCCTGCATCGGCGTCAGGCCGAGCTTGACCCAGGTCGCGAGCTCCCGCCAGGTCGAGTCGGTGTGAAAGTTGCCAGGCACGCCGGAATCTGTTCCGACCAGAAGTGTCACGCCCGTCTCTTTCAGCTGGCGGAACTTCTGCGCCAGCGTCGGGATGCGCCGCCGCACGAGCTGAAAGTAGGGCAAGGCTCCGACGTTGGCGAGCGAGGCGCGGATATCGCTCACGATGTCGGGAGCGAGCCCCTCCTGCCAGCGCGGGTCGTCGAGCCTGGCGGGAAAGACATCCGCCGTGTACTCGGAAAGGTACAGGCCCTCCACCGTCGGGCACCAGGCGAGTGTCTGGTTGCGCTTGCGCAAGCCCGCCAGGATGTCCTCGGGATAGCCGGGCTCCGTTGCCAGCCCGGTGTGCTCGAAGCAGTCCACGCCGGCCTTCAGGCCGACGCGAATCTCTTCCTCGCGGTGCGCGTGCGCCACGACGGGACGCGGCGGACTCGACCTGTGCGCCGTCTCGACGATCGCCCGGACCTCTTCCTCCGTCATTTGGTCCTGATCGATCAGCTTGACGACGTCGACACCGGCCTTCAAGACCTTCTCCGTCTTCGCCCGGGCGTCGACCGCGCCTTTGACCGGCCAGCGCCAATCGTGCTCCCAATCGTTGTAGTCGGCGTGTTGGAGAAACGGCCCGGAGACGAAGAGACGGGGGCCCGGGATCTCGCCCTTCTCGATGCGCGCCTTCACCTCGAGGACGTCCTCGAGAGGCGCGCCGAGCTCGCGAGCGAACGTGACGCCGGCGCGCAGGAGCTGCCGGGCGGCGGCTGGCATGATCTCCCTGCGGAATCGGCCGCGGTACGCCTTGTCCCAATGCTCGTAGTCGCCGTGGCCGAGGATCATCAGATGCACGTGCATGTCGGCGAGGCCCGGCAGCACCGTCATGCCGCGCGTGTCGATCACGGGCGTGCCCGCCGGCACCGCGACATCGGAGCGCGGGCCCACGGCCACGATCCGCGCGCCGGCGATCAGGACGACGCCGTCCGGGATGGGCTTGCCTTCACAGCCGTCCACGATCTGGCCCCCCACCAGCGCAAGCGTTGGCTTGGCGGTCTCCTGCGCCAGGACCGGGGCCGCCGCCATCGCCACGAGAAGGGCCAGAAGGCTTCCTCGACGCATCTTTCTTCTCCTCGTCCTCAACTCTAAACCCTAAGCTCTAAACTCCAAACGCCCATGACGGACCCGCGCGTCTCGATCACTCCCGGCGGCGAGATCGTGGTCTCGAAGGCCGCTCCCCGGGCGGAGATCGTCTCCTGGGCCCTCTACGACTTCGCCAACACGATCTTCTCCATGAACATCGTGACGCTCTATTTCGCCGTGTGGATCATCACGGAGCGCGGGGCGTCGAACACCGCGTACTCCCTGGCATCGAGCTTCTCCTCGCTCCTCGTGCTTGCCGCCGCTCCGGTCTTGGGCGCCCTCTCCGACAGCACGCGACGCCGCAAGCCCTGGGTCGTCGGACTGACGGTCATTTCGGCGGCCGCGACCATTGCCCTTCTGCCGCTGGCTCGCCTGCCGCTATCCGGCCGGAGGTCGGTGCTTCTGGTCCTCGCCGCCTTCGTCGTGGCCAACACCGCCTACCAGCTCGCGATCCCCCCGTACAACGCCATGCTCCCGGAGCTCGTGCCCGCCTCGCGCCTCGGCCGCCTGTCCGGAGTCGGGACCGCCGTCGGCTACGTCGGATCGATCGCCGGCGTGCTGCTCGTGGCGCCTTTCGTGACCGGCGAGCTCGGGCTGCCCGCGGGCGGCAGGCAGGCGGCTTTCCTTCCCACGGGGCTACTCTTTCTCCTCTTCTCGTTGCCGCTCTTTCTCGTGTGCCGCGATCACTTGGCTGTACCCCGGAGTGAGCGGCCGCGGCCGCGGCTGGACCGAGCGGTTGCCGAGCTTGGGGCGGCATTCCGCGAGGCGCACCGCCACCCCGGCTTGTTGCGCTTCGTCTTCGCCTCCTGGTTCTACCAGGATGCCCTCGGAACCGCGATTTCGTTCATGGCGCTCTACGCCGTGACGGTGCTCGGCCTGCCACCGGGCGGAGAGATCCGTCTCTTTGTGACGCTGACCGTGCCGGCCATTGCGGGCTCTTACGTGGCCGGCCGGGCCGCAGACCGGTTTGGGCCAAAGCGGGCTCTCGTCTGGGTTCTCATGGGTTGGCTTGTGGGCCTCCTCGCGGTCGCCGCGGCGCCGACGATGGCCGCGTTCTGGGCGGCGGGAGGTCTCGTGGGCTTTGTCTTCGGCGGCATCTGGGCGACGGAACGGCCCCTGCTGCTCTCACTCGTTCCAGACGTCGAGGCCGGGCGCTTCTTCGGGCTGCTCTCCCTCTCGGCGCGTGCGGCGGCCATCGTCGGTCCGCTCGTCTGGGCCTTCATCGTGGATTGGGCCTTCCGCCCTTTCGGAACGCACGTCGCCTACCGCGTCGCGGTCGGCTCGCTCGCCCTCTTCATGGCGGCCGCCCTGTGGCTCTTGAGGGGCGTACCAGATCGGAAGAGGCCCGGTTAAGATGGCCCCGCCAAAGGAGGGACGGTTGACTTCTTCGCCTAGCGCCCGCGTGGCGCTCGTGGGTCTGGGACCGATCGGAATCGAGGTCGGGCGAGCGCTCGTGCCGCGTACGGACATCGACATCCTCGGCGCGGCGGACCCGGCGCCCGACAAGCACGGCAAGGACCTCGAAGAGGTGCTCGACATGCCGGCGAGCCTGGCCGGCATCGAGGTGAGGCCTTCCGCCAAGGCGCTCTATGCCGCTTCGGCCTTCACGCGGACGAAGAAAGACATCGCCCTCATCTGCACGGGCTCACGCCTGCCGGCCGTGGCGGACCAGATCAAGGAAGCCATCGAGGCGGGCTTCCACATCATTTCGACCTGCGAGGAGCTGGCCTATCCCGAGCTTTCCCAGGCGGTGCTCGCGCGCCAGATCGACAAACTGGCGAAGGAAAAGGGCGTTGCCGTGCTCGGCACGGGGGTCAACCCGGGTCTCGTGATGGACCGCCTTGCATTGGAAGCGGCGAGCGCCTGCGTCTCGGTCGACAGCATCACGGTCACCCGCGTCGTCGACGCGGCCAAGCGCCGGGGCCCTCTGCGCGCCAAGGTCGGAGCGGGCTTGACGCGCGAAGAGTTCGTCGCCGGAGTGGCCGTCAAGAGGCTCGGCCACGTCGGGCTCTCCGAGTCCGCGGCGATCATCGCTCTCGGCCTGGGCCTGCCCATCGACGAGATCACCGAGACGATCGAGCCCGTGATCGCGGAGGAGGAGACCGATGGCGTCGCGCCAGGGTGCGTCCTCGGCCTTCACCAGATCGCCATCGTGCAGGCCGGCGACGAAGTCAGGGTCAAGCTCGATCTGACCATGGCCGTCGGTGTGGAGAATCCGTCCGACCGGATCGAGATCGAGGGGGACCCTTCCGTCAGCCTCGTCGTCTCGGGCGGTTACCACGGCGATCGAGCTACGGTCGGCTGCGTCGTCAACGCCATCCCCTTCGTGGTTCAGGCGCCGCCCGGCCTCCACAAGGTCGTGACCCTGCCTCTCTTCGGCCTCGTCCCCCTGCCCTAGGAGGGACCCGCGAGCCTTCGTCCAAAAAAAGGCGGCCCCGACTCAAACGGTCGGGGCCGGGAAGGAAGGTATCGCGTGCTGACTAGAAAACCGAGGGCGCGGGCCCATCATTCCCGAGGCCTTAGTTACTGATTGGAAAAGGTTTAGCTCAGTTGATCGTGTAGCCTCCGGAGGGCAGTGCCTGGTCCTCGAGGATCTCGATCCGGACGTTCAAGGCCGCCTCGGCGTCCCTGAGAATGTCCGGCTCATCCTCGACCAAGAATCGGGCGAGCGTGGGGTGGACCTTCACCCGAACCGTCTCGCCGGACGTGAAGAGCGACGGCGGCTTCAAGAGGGCCCGGCGCAGGTCGAGCGCGGCCGTCAGGTCCGTCTTGATCCGGCCGCTGCCGGCGCACTCGGGGCAGGCGCGGGTCAAGACCCGCTCGAGGTTGCCCCGGGAGCGCTTTCGAGTGATCTCGACGAGGCCAAAGTCCGAGATCTGAAGAACTCGCGACCGGGAGCGGTCTTTGGCGAGCTCCGCCTCGAACTTCGTGACCACCTCGTGGCGGTGCTCCGGGTCCTCCATGTCGATGAAGTCCACGACGAGAAGGCCCCCCAGATCCCGCAACCGAATCTGTCGTCCGATCTCGGGCACCGCTTCGAGGTTTGCCGCGAAGACGGTCTCCTCGAGCCCTTCCTTTCCGACGAAACGACCCGTGTTGACATCGATCGCGACGAGCGCCTCGGTCTGGTGGATGACGATGGAGCCCCCGGAGGGTAGCGGCACGCGGTTTTTCAGCGCGGCCTCGATCTCGGCTTCGACGCCGAAAACCTCGAAGATGGGCTCCAACTTCTCGAATCGCTCGACCCGGGCTGCGAGAGACGGTGCCAGGCCGCGAAGGAACTCTTCGAGCCGGAAAGCCGCCGCCTCGTCGTCCACGCGGATCGCATCGATGTCGTTGCCCGCGAGATCCCGAGTCACGCGCAACGCGAGATCGAGCTCCCGGTGCAGCAGCGCGGGTGTCGCCGTGTTCTCCGCCTTGCGGGCGATCCGGCCGGCCAGGTCGGTCAGGTAGGCGCGATCCACTTCCAGCTGCGCTGCTGCAGCTCCCTGCGCCGCGGTGCGCGCGATGAACGTCCCCTCCGCCGAGAACGACTCCAGAATCGCGCGCAGGCGATCTCGCTCGGCCGGATCCGTGACCCGGCGCGAGATGCCGACCTCGGGAACCCCGGGCAGATAGACGAGCGTGCGCCCGGGCACGGCGATGTTCGTCGTGACGCGCGGCCCTTTTCCCGAGAGCGGGTCCTTCGTGACCTGAACGACGATCTCCTGGCCCTCCTTCAAGACGTCGTCGATGCGCGGGCGATCCTCCCGCAGGGCGGCGCCCGGGACGAGCGTGTCATCGCCCACCTCGCCGGATTCGGCGTCGACCGGACGCGGAACCGCGTCTTCGACATAGAGGAAGGCGTCGCGATCGAGGCCGATCGCCACGAAGGCCGCCTGCATGCCGGGCAGCACCCGGTGGACTCGCCCCTTGTAGACGTTGCCGACGAAGCCCTGCCGTCCGCGCCGTTCGTGAAAGACCTCCACGGTGCGCCCGTCCTCGGTGAAGGCGACGCGCGTCTCGGGAGGCGTCGCGTTGACGAGGAGCTCTTTTCTCACGCGTTAGCGAACCGGCGATACTCGACGCCGAGGATGAGCCCGATGGCCATGAAAGTCGTCGCGACGGAGGAGCCTCCGTAGGAGACGAGCGGGAGAGGAATGCCGGTGATGGGCAGCAGGCCGATCATCATCGAGGCGTTGATGACGACGGAGAAGAATATGACGCCCGCCAGCGCGAGGATCAAAAACACCCCGCCGCGGTCGCGGGCGACGGAGGCAAGCGTGAGAGCACGCAGAAGCAGCGCCGCGAAAAGGGCGAGAACGAGCATGACACCGAGGAACCCCCACTCCTCCGCGATCACCGCCAGGATGAAATCCGCGTGCTGCACCGGCAAGAACCGGAGCTGGCTCTGCGTGCCCGAGCCGAAACCCTTGCCGGAGAAGCCGCCGGATCCGACCGCGATCTTGGACTGACGGACCTGCCAGCCGGCGCCGAGCACGTCCACGTCCGGGTTCAAGAACGTTCCGATGCGCTGCTTCTGGTAATCCTTGAGGAGGAACCACCCCGCCCCCGCCACCACGGCGAAGATCACGATGATGGACACCCAGCCCCGCCAGGGCAAGCCGCCGAAGAGAAGGCCGATTCCCGCAATCGGCAGGAACGTCAGCGCAAGGCCGAGGTCCGGCTGGAGGAAGGTGAGGAGGAACGGAGTGCCCACAATCGCCGCGAGCTTCACGAACGTCGCCGCTTTCAACTTCGCATCGTCCTCATTCTCGAACATGTAAGCCACGAGCAGGGCCGTCGCGATCTTGGCGAGCTCTGCCGGCTGGAACTGAAAGCCGCCGACGCGGATCCACGAACGCACGTTGGCGATCCTCTCGCCGAACAGGAGCAGGTAGACGAGCGGCACGAGCGTGAGCAGGTAGAGGACGAGGGAGAACTTCAGGAGAGTGCGGTAGTCGAAGAGCGTCGCCGCCATCATCGCGGCGATCCCGATCGCGACCCAGATCGCCTGCCGGCCCGCAAGACCGGCGAGGCGACCCCCGGCGGTGGTCGAGGCGACGAACAGGATGCCGAGGCCCGCGAGGGCGACGGCCGAGGTCATCACGACAAGGTCGAGCCGGCGCGGAACGGGCAGGACCCGGGTGATCACCGATCGCCTCCTTCGCGCCGCGCAGCGCGCACGAGGCCGCCGGAGGAGGCCGCCTCGGACGGAGTCCGCCCGAAGCGCTTCTCGAAGATGGCCTTGGCGAGCGGCGCTGCGGCGCTGCTGCCGTGCCCTCCGTTCTCGACGAACACCACGACGACGATCTGCGGATCTTCGACCGGCGCGAAGCCGACGAACCAGGCATGGTCCTGGATCCGCTTCGACCGGGCCAGACTTTCCGAGGTCTCCCGGCCCATCACCTGCACGGTGCCCGTCTTGCCCGCGGCATTCAAACCCGGCACGCGCGAGAGATAGGCCGTGCCGCCCGGCTCGTTCAAGACCGCCCACATGCCGTTCTTGACGATGGCCGCCTTTTCGGCGTCGAGCGCCAGGCCCTGCTTGGTCTCCACCTTGTAACGCAGCTTCTCCTGCGTCGCCGGGTCCTGCGAGGCGTAGAAGAGGTGCGGCGTCGGCAGACGCCCGCCCTCGATCAGCCCGGAAAGAGCCCGCGCGAGCTGCATCGGCGTCACGAGAACCGGGCCCTGGCCGATCGCGACGGAAATCGTCTCGCTCGGGTACCAGCGCGCGCCGCGCTTGGACCGGGCCCACTCCTCGGACGGGACATTGCCCCTCTTCTCGTAAGCTAGATCGACGCCCGTGGGCTCTCCCAGCCCGAAGCCCCTGGAGATCTCGGCGATCCGGTCGATGCCGAGACGCCGGCCCAGATTGTAGAAATACACGTCGCAGGACACCTTGATCGCATCGCGCAGGGCGACCCAGCCATGCCCTTCCTTGCGATGGCATTTGAACGTGCGGCCGTAGAACGTTGCGTAGCCGGGGCAGAAGACCTTTTCCTCGGGATTGACGAGACCTTTGGCCAGGGCCCCGTAGGCCTCGAAGATCTTGAACACCGAGCCCGGCGAAAACTGATTCTGAATCGCCCGGTTCTGCAGAGGATGGTGCGCGTCGCCGATCAAACTGTCCCACTCCTTCTTGGTGACGCGCCGTGTGAACCAGTTGGGGTCGTAGGAGGGCGAGGAGACGAGGACCAGGATCTCGCCGGTCTTCGGGTCGAGCGCGACGCAGGAGCCGACCTTGTCGCGGAGGAAGTTTTCGGCCACCTCCTGGAGCTCGAGGTCGATCGTCAGGAAGAGGTTTTCGCCGGGGCGAGCGTCGATGCGCGCTTCTTCGGCGATCTCATGTCCGTGCGAGTCCACGATCACGCGCCGCTCGCCGTGCGTGCCCGACAAGAGCTTCTCGTACGACTCCTCGATGCCCTTCTGCCCGACCCAGTCGCCCACGCGATAACCCGTGTCGCCGCCCTTGGCGATCTGCTCGGGGCTGACCTCCGACAGATACCCGAGCGCGTGCGCCGCCGAGACACCGCGCTTGTAGAGGCGGCGTTGCGACACCGTGATCGCAAACTCGGGATGCTCGGGCGCGCGCGCCTCGATCGCCGCCACTTCCTCGATGCCGAGGTTCTCGGCCACCGGAATCGGCAGAAACTCCGGGTCGCGCAATCCCCGTTTGACGCGGCCCTGGACCTGCTCGCGGGGTACCTGCAGGAGCCGGGAGGCGAGGTCGATGGCCGAGGCGATGTCTTTCGCCTCGCGTCGGTAAAGCTGCAAGTTGTAGGCGGGTTCGTTTTCGACCAAGACCGAGCCTTTCCGGTCGAGCACGTAGCCTCGCGGCGCGGTCACCTTGACCGAGCGCAGTCGGTTGTTCTCCGAGAGGCCGAAGTAGTACTCCCCGCGCGAGATCTGCAGATACCAGTACGCCGTCGCGAGCAGCGCGAAAACCGCGCCCACGGTCACACGCGCGAGCTCGATGCGCCGCGAGAGCAGCTTCCTGTCGTCGCGAACTTTCAGCATCCCGTCACCGCAGCTTTCGAAACCGTCGCTTTTCCCACCACTCCCGCCAGGGGAAACGCTCCGCGGAATAGAGGACCGAACCGGCCAGGCCCGTGGCCCCGGCCCGCCAGAGGGCTTCGGGCGAGGCGAGGACGATCGGGGCCTGCAGCAGCAGGGTGCCGAGAATGCCGACGATCAGATCGTTGGCGAGCGAAGCCGCGGCGAGCGCCGCTCCCACGGCCAGGGCGCCGCCGAAGACGATGCGCACCGAGATCATGGCGAGACCGTAGCCGATCGCCGCTTTCGCGAACGCGTTCATCCCGAAGAGCTGCTGCGAGAGAGCATCCTCGACGAAGCCGGCGGCCGCTCCCGTCAAGACGGCCCGGACGAAGTCGCCGCCGCGCGACACGGCAGCCGTCGCGAGCAGGAACCAGTCGATCGGAAGGAACCCGCGGTACCGCGAGCCGCCGACGAGGAACTCCAGGGCCGTCGCCGCCGCCAGAAGCAGCGCGATGCGGCCCAACGTCACGGACGATCACCCTTTGGGCCTCCCAGAACTTCCACCGACGCGGGCGAGGGCGCGAGCAGGAGCACGTCCGTCAGCCGGGCGAATGGCGCCGACGGCCGCACCCGGATCTCGAGAAAGATGTTCGAGCCTCGCGCCACCGACTCGACCTGGCCGATCGGCACGCCGCGCGGATAGATTCCGTCGATTCCCGCCGACTCGATCAGGTCCCCCGCCTTCACCGTAGAGGTCGTTGGGATGTTCTGAAGCCTCAAGGCCCCTCGTCCGTCGCCGTGCACGACGCCCAGCTCGCCCGTGCGCACGATGCGAGCCCCGACGGCGGCCGACGCGTCGAGCAGAAGCTGGGCGCGCGACAGCGTGTGGCCCACCGTCACCACGCGGCCCACCAGCCCCTCGGGCACGGCGATCGGCGAGCCCCTCACGACTCCCCGCGAAGCGCCTGCGCCGACGAGCGCGCTCTGGAAGCCCGCCCGCCGCTCGACGAGGAGAACCGGCGCCATGCCCACGACGTTCGGCAGCGAAGAGGCCGCGGCCGACATGCGCCGCTCGCGCTCGTGCTGAGCCAGCTCGGCCTTGAGCTCGAAGACTTCGCGCTGCTCGACCCCGAGCGCTTCCTTCAACCGGGTGTTCTCCGATCGAGCGCGGAAAACGTCGCCGACCGAGTCGGCCCCCGCAGTCAAGGTTCGCGAGACCCACGCCGCCGCACTGGCGAGCGGGGCCGCTGCCGACAGGATCCACGATTGGAGAACCGTGCCCCCGCGGCTCTTCGCCGGCGCTTGCGCCGAGAGCAGCAGCACGCAGAACGCCAGCACGGAGGCGAGAACGACTCTCCCGCGACGCGAACGGCCGCCCACGACTTCCATGCGCGGATTCGTGAATCGCATACGGGCTTCAGGTGATCGAGATCTTCCGCAGCAGGTCCATGTCGGTCAACATCGCGCCCGTCCCCAAAACGACCGACGCCAGCGGGTCCTCTGCGTAGGAGATTGGAAGCCCGGTCTCTTCGCGCAGCCTCCGGTCGAGGTTGCGCAGCAGCGAGCCGCCTCCCGTGATGATGATGCCTTTGTCCATGATGTCGGCCGAGAGCTCCGGCGGCGTCCGCTCGAGCGCCACGCGCACGCTCTCGACGATCGCCGCGACGACTTCGGAGAGCGCCTCGCGGATTTCCTCATCGGTCAGAACCAGCGTCTTCGGGATGCCCTCGACGAGGTCGCGGCCCTTGACCTCCATGGTCAAAGGCTCGTCGAGAGGATGCGCCGAGCCGATCTCGATCTTGACCTGCTCGGCCGTGCGCTCTCCGATCAGCAGGTTGTACTTGCGCTTGATGTACTGAATGATCGCCTCGTCCATTTCGTTCGAGGCCGTGCGCACCGAGCGGCTGTAGACGATACCGGCGAGCGAGATGACCGCCACATCGGTCGTTCCGCCGCCGATATCCACGATCATGTTGCCGGCCGGCTCCGTAATGGGCAGGCCCGAGCCGATCGCAGCGGCCATTGCCTGCTCGATGATGAAGACCTCCGAAGCGCCCGCCCGCAAGGCCGAGTCCTGCACCGCGCGTTTCTCGACCTGCGTGATGCCGGAGGGCACCGAGATCACGATGCGCGGCCGCACGAAGAAGGATCGCCCGTGCGCCTTCTTGATGAAATGGTCCAGCATCTTCTCGGTGACCTCGAAGTCGGCGATGACGCCGTCTTTCATGGGCCGGATGGCCACGATGTTTCCAGGGGTCCGGCCCAGCATTTCCTTGGCCTCGCCGCCGACGGCCTCGACGCGGTTGGTTATGTTGTTCACGGCGACGATGGATGGTTCCCGTACGACGATTCCCTTTCCCCGGGCGAACACCAGCGTGTTTGCGGTGCCGAGATCGACGGCGAGATCGTTCGAGAAGATCGAGAAGACGGATTTCCAGGCCAAGAATCCTCCCTACAATGGCTCGACGAAGACTCTCAGTTTCTTGACGGTTTCATTGCCGGCGGGGTCCACCGCCTTGACGATCAGCATCGCGTAGCCTTCGCGGTCGAGCGTGATCGTCTTCTTGAACGATCCGTCGGCCTCGACGTCGGCGGGCTCGGCGTTGACGGTCACGATCGCGCCGGGAGCAGTCCTTCCGAAGATGAGGAAGAGGTTGCCCATCTGCTGCGGGGTCGAGACCGTAAGCGGCGGAGGCTGCCCGGTGCCGGTCTGGACCGCTGGCGGCTCCGTCAGCATCTTGAAGCGGCGCATGGCACTCCAGTCCGAGGAGACACCGTCGGCGTTGATCGCGGCGACGCGCCAGAAATACGAGCCCTCGCGCGAAACCTTGACCCGCGCGGCTGTGGTGGTCCTATCGTCCAGGTCCACGTCGGTCGCGTCCGGCACAAACAGCCGCGACCGGGAGATCTGCAAGCGATAGCGCGCCGCATCCTTGATCGGGCTCCAGCGGATGTCGATCTGGTCGCCCGTCTTCAAGTCGTAAACTCGGTTGTCGGCAGGCAGCATCGCCTGAGGCGACTCGGGTACGACGACTTTGGCCGTCGTGATGCCCGTCCGCACGCCGGCGGCGATTTTCTCACGGTCGGCCAGAACGACCGTTTCCTTGCCCGTGGACACCGTCGCCTTTCCGCGAAAGGTCGTGACCTCGGTCTTCTCGCCCTGCGCGACGTCGATGCCGACGCGAGATTGCCGGGCCACGCTGGCCGTCGCCGCGTCCGTCGTGACGGTGGACGAAGAGTTCGCCGTGTAGACGTTCAACGCCCCGGAAACCATCTTGACCTGGCTGCCGCCCGCCTCGGTCTTGGCGGGGCGCCGCACCTCGAAAAGCGACGCGGACCGGATCGTGTAGAGCGTGCCGTCGGAAAACATGATCTCCGCCGAGCCGTTCTTTCCCGTCTTGATGAAGTCGCCGTCGAAAAGCGCCTGCCGCTGGCGAGCCCCGTCGAAAGTCGCGCGGCCCGCAGACTGCACCGACACGTCACCCTCGACGAAAATGAAAGAGGCGTCGCCTGATTCTTCGCTTCCCGAGCCGCCGATGGCGCGCCGCGAATACGATTGCGACTCGACGGCGAGGCGAAAAGCCTCGTCCCACTTGCTCTGCCCCTGCGCATCCTGGGCGCCGCGCAGCAGGTCCCGCGCCTGCGCGAGATTCGAGCCGGGCCGACCGGACCCCGCCCCGCCCGTGGCGCGCCCCAAGAGCTGCTCCGCGTTGGCGATCTCGACGCGGGCCTTTTCCTCCGGAGAGCGGCGCGTCCGTGAGTAAACGAAGTACGCGAGGATCGAGCCCGCGATGACGATCACCAGAATGAGGGCCCATTGCTTCAACCGATCGATCGAGATGACGTACCAGTCGATGTCCCCGCCGACGGGCTGCTTCGGCCGGGGGTTGCGCTCCGGCATAAACCTCCGAAATTGCGAGACTTACCCACAATTCTTATAGCACAGTCAAGCTCCTCGACGCCCGGTTCCTCGTCTGCCCTGCTATAGTCGCCCGTTCTCAAAACGGCGGTACGGAGGAATCGGAATGCTCAAAACGATGCGCGAAAGCTTCCACCATCTGAAGTGGACGCTGTTCGCCGTCATCATCGTTTTCATTCTCGGATTCGTGTTCTGGACTGGCGGCTCGCCCGACGGCCAGCGGGAAGACCGCTCGGTCATCGCGCGCATCGGCGGACAGCCGATCAGCTCCGCCGAGTTCGACCGGCAGTACCGGTCGGAAGTCGACCGCTACCGGCAGATGTACCAGCAGGGCCTCTCGCCCGAGATGCTGCGCGCGCTGAACATGCCGCGCCGGGTCCTCGACAACATGATCGACCAACGGCTGCTGCTCGAGGCTGCGCAGAAGATGCGGCTTTCCGTCTCCGACGAGGAGCTCTTCCGGGCCATTGCCGCGCTGCCCTACTTCCAGGAAAACGGCCAGTTCATCGGCAACGAAAAGTTCGAGCAGATTCTGCGCCGGGCCGGGCTGACGGCCGATCGTTTCGAGCGGGACGTGCGCGAGTCCCTCCTCCGCGAGAAGTACCAGGCGTACGTGAAGGCGTCGGTGCTGGTGCCTGAAGCCGACATCAAACGGGAGTGGTCAACCCGCAACGAGAAGGCCACGATCGAGTACGTCCTGATCTCCTCGGCGCGCCTCGACTCGAAGGCCGAGCCGACGGACGCGGACTTGAAGGCATGGCTCGAGAAGCGGCGCGACCGCTACAAGAAGCCGCGGCAGCGACGCTTCAAGTACCTGCTGGTGGACCGCACCAAGGTGCGCGCCAAGACCGTCGTGGGCGAAGACGAGATCAAGGCCGAGTACGCGCGCCGGATCGCCGGCTTCGCCGTGCCGGAGCAAGTCACCGTCGCGCACATTCTGATCCGGGTGGACCCCGGCAAGGGCCCGGAAGGCGAAGCCTCCGCCAGGGCAAAGGCGGAGAACCTCGCCGCTCAAGCGAAGGCCGGCGCCGACTTCGCGAAGCTCGCCCGGGAGAACACGGACGACCCCTCGGGCAAAGCCAATGGAGGGCAGCTGCCGGCGTTTGGCCGCGGACAGATGAGCGCGTTGCCCGAGTTCGAAGACGCGGCGTTTTCCATGCAGCCGGGCGAGATCCGAGGCCCCATCAAGTCGCCGGCCGGCTTTCATGTCGTCAAGCTCGTCGGCAAGACGCCGGCGCGCACGCGATCGCTCGAAGAGGTGAAGACGACCATTTCCTCGGACCTCGCCGACCGGCGCGCCGCCGCCGAATCCGAGCGCATCGCGCGCGAGCTCGCGACGCGGGCGCACGGCCTCTCCAATCCCTCCGACGACGAGCTGCGCAAGCTCCAGACCGACTTCGTGACTTTCAACACTTCGGACTGGGTCGGGAAAGGCGAGGCGATCCCGGGCATCGGCGCGAATCAGGCCACCCTCGACGAGGCCTGGAAGCTCAAGATCGGCGCCGTCTCGCCCGCAGCCCTCACGACGGCTCGAGGCCCCGCGGTTTTGAAGGCCGCCGAGGAACGGCCCGAAGGCGTGCCGCCGTTTGACGAGTTGAAGGCGCGCCTGGCGGAGGACTGGAAGGCCGACCGGCGCGAGAAGGACGCGATGGCCAAGCTGGATCCCGTGGCCAAGGAGATTGCCTCCGGCACGTCGCTCAAGGACGTCGCCAAGACGTACGAGACGGAAGTCAAGACGACTCCCGACTTCTCGCCGGGAGGCACCGTTCCCGATCTCGGCTACGCCTCGGCGCTGTCGGCGGCCGTCTTCCAGACGCCAGCCGGGCAGGCGGGCAAGCCGGTCGTGGCGCCGGGCGGCTTCGTGCTCTTCCGCGTCCTGACGCGCACGCCTTTCGACCAGAAGCAGTACGAGGCGCAGAAGGTGGAGCTCATCGAGAGCCTGCGCGCCAAGGAGGCCGACCGGCTGATGCGCTCCTACACGAGGCAGATGCGCGCCGAGCGGAAGATCGAGGTCAACGAGGAGCTGTTGAAGTCGATTCTGCCGGAGTCGGGCGGCACGACGCGGCGGGGATGATTGGCCGCCTGACCGGCCGTCTCGCGGCGAAGGCGACCGACCACGTTCTGCTCGACGTCGGCGGAGTCGGCTATCTCGTCCATATTCCCCTTTCGACCTTCTACGAGCTGCCCGAGGCGGAGAGCCCGGCCTCGCTCTTCGTCCACACGCACGTCCGAGAAGATGCCCTGGCGCTCTACGGCTTCCTGACCGAGCGCGAGCGGTTGCTCTTCTTGCTCCTGATGAGCGTAGCCGGCATCGGACCGAAAGTGGCCCTGACGGTGCTCTCCGGCATGCCCCCTTCCGACCTCGTCGAGGCGCTGCGCAAGCAGGATGTGCGCCGGCTCGTCTCGATTCCCGGGGTGGGCAAGAAGACGGCCGAGCGCATGGTCTTGGAGCTCGCCGAGAAGGTCGAGAAGCTCGGTGGGGAGCCCTCGCCGGGAGCCCCAGCGGCTGTCGCGGCCGACGACGTGGTCTCCGCGCTCGTCAACCTGGGCTACCGCAAGTCCGAAGCCGAGCGTGCCGTGGAGACCATCAGCCGGATCGGACCGCCGAAGGATTTCGGCGATTTTCTGAAGGAAGCGCTGAAGCGGCTGACGGGAGGCTAAACTCTCGGCCGTGACCGCCGATCGCGAAATCCTGGCCGGCACCGCGCTCGACGACGACATCGCTGTCGAGCCGAAACTGCGGCCACAGACGCTTTCCGAGTACATCGGCCAGTCGAAAGTCTGCCAGAATCTGGGCGTTTTCCTCGCGGCCGCGCGGTGGCGCGGCGAGCCGCTCGATCACGTTCTCTTGACAGGACCGCCGGGCCTCGGCAAGACCACGCTCGCCTACATCATTGCCCGAGAGATGAGCGCCGGCCTGCGCATGACGGCCGGGCCGATGATCTCGCGCGCGGGCGACCTCGCCGGGATCCTGACGAACCTCCAGCCCCGCGACGTTCTCTTCGTTGACGAGATTCACCGTCTCGCGCCGCAGGTCGAGGAGATTCTCTATCCGGCCATGGAGGACTACCGCCTGGATGTCCTGATCGGCGAGGGACCGATGGCCCGCACGATGAAGGTCGACCTGCCGCCTTTCACGCTCGTCGGCGCGACGACGCGGCCGGGTTTGCTGTCGCAGCCCCTGCACGGCCGGTTTGGCATCGCGCTGCGGCTCGACTTCTACGACGTGGAGGCGCTTTCCCTGATCGTCACGCGCTCGGCCGGGATTCTCGGCATCCGGATCGAGCCCGAGGCCGCCAGCGAGATCGGCTCGCGCAGCCGGGGCACGCCGCGCATCGCCAACCGTCTCCTGCGGCGTCTGCGCGACTTCGCGGAAGTCGCCGGCAAGCGCGTGCTCGACCTCGAAACGGCCCGGGAAGCCCTGAAGCGACTCGAGGTGGACGAGCACGGCTTCGACGAGCTCGACCGGCGCATCTTGACGACGATCATCGAGAAGTTCGGCGGCGGTCCGGTCGGCGTCGCGGCCATCGCCGCCTCTCTCGGCGAGGACCGAGGCACGCTCGAGGACCTCTACGAGCCGTTTCTGATCCAGGCTGGATTCCTGCAGCGCACGCCCCGGGGAAGAGTCGCTTCCGCGCTGGCTTACCGGCATCTCGGCATCGTTCCCCCGAGGCGGGACGGGCAGCTCTTCTGAAGCGCGGCCTTCTCGTCTACAACCCCACTGCCGGGCAGCGCGATCGCCGCGCGGCCATGAGTGCCCTGATCGATCGGATGCGCCGCGAAGGGCTCGATCTCGTCAACGCTCCCACCGAGGGGCCTGGCCACGCGACCGAGATCGTTCGCGCGTTCCTGGGCAAGGGCGTGGAAGTCGTGGCCGTCTGCGGCGGAGACGGCACGATCTCGGAAGCGGCCTGCGGCCTCGCCGGCGCGCAGGTTCCTCTCGCCGTCCTGCCGGGCGGTACCTCGAACGTGCTCGCCCGCGAGCTCGGGATTCCCCTCGACATTCCTTCGGCGGCCGGGCTGCTCCGGACCGGGCGAACCCGGCGCGTCCGGCTTCTGGCAGCCAACGGCCGTCCCTTCCTGCTCTGGGTGGGCGCGGGAATCGACGCGCGAATCATGGCGCGCGTGCGGCCGGGGTTGAAGCGGTGGCTCGGACGCGCCGGCATCTTCGTGACGTGTGCGGCCGAATACGCCCGCTACGAGTTTCCGCGCCTCGAGGTCACCGTGGACGGGGCGCCCCACGGCGCGACCTTCGCCGTCGTCTGCCACGCCCGGCACTACGCCGGCGACTGGGTCATTGCGCCCGAGGCCTCCATCGAATCCGACTCGATGGAGGCGATGCTCTTCTCCGGCACGAATCTCTGGCAGCTTCTCGTTCTCTTCAAGCAGATGCAGCTCAAGAAGTCGGGCCACCTGCGCCTGCCCGAGGTCGAGATCGTCCGCGGCCGGGAGATCACGATCCGGTCGCTCGAGCGCTATGCTGTCGAGGCGCACGCGGACGGCGACGCCGTCCTGGAAACCCCGCTCACGTGTCGCGTCCTGCCGGACACCGTCGCGATCCTGGTGTCTGCCGACGAAACGGGGCCACCTCGGTGAGGGCGCGGGAGCGGGCCGGTGCCGATGTCTATTTTCTTCCCGACTGAACGGTCTTTTCGACCTCGGCGATCTCCCGCGGGGCGGCGCAGGAGAGGCACTCGTAGCCGTCCAGCGTCACGAGGACGGTGTCCTCGATGCGCATGCCGATGTTCCACCATTTCGGGTCGACGCCCGGGGCGTTGGACGGGATGTAGATGCCGGGCTCGATCGTGAAGACCATGCCGGGCTCGAGCGGCCGCGGCTGACCCTTGACCGCGTACCGGCCGGCGTCGTGCACATCGAGGCCCACCCAGTGCGACACGCCGTGCACCGTGAAGCGGCGGTGCCCGTTGGACCGAAGGAGACCTTCCACGTCGCCCGAGAGCAGGCCGAGCTTGACGAGCCCTTCCGTCTGGATCCGCGCGCAGGTCTTCTCGATCTCCCCGTGGGACAAGCCCGGCTTGACCAGCGCCATCGCCCTCTTCTGCGCGTCGAGCACGATCTCGTAGATGGCCCGCTGCTCGGCAGAGAAGCGCCCGCTGACGGGGTACGTGCGCGTGATGTCGGTCGCATACAGGCCGTACTCGGCTCCGGAGTCGTTCAAGAGGACCTCGCCCTCCTTCATCTGCCGGTTGCTCTTGTCCCAGTGAAGGTAACAGGAGTTGGGACCCGAGCCGGCGATCGAGGGATACGCCATCCGCCGCGCGCCGTTGGCGAAGCAATACCCGTCCAGGGCTTGCTGAACTTCGAATTCCCACTTGCCCGGCGCCGCAGCCTTCATGGCGAGCACGTGGCCGCGGGCCGAGACCTCCGCAGCCCGCTTCATGAACCGGATCTCGTCGGCGTCCTTGACGAGCCGCATCTCGTTGACGATCTCCCGCGCGTCCACGATCGTGGCGGGCCCCATGTCCCGTGCGCGCACGCGATCCCAGGACGCTCGAAGTCTCTCCGCCCACTCCCTGTCGCCGCCGTCGCTCAGGTAGAGCTTTTCTGCTCCGGCCAAGAAGCCCGTGGGCGTCCGCGTCGCTGCATCGTAGCTCCCGAGCCTCTGGATGAATTCTCCCGAGGCGAAGGCGGCGTCCGCGCCGTACTCGGCAGCGGCCCCTTCCGGGCCCAGTCGCGGGCCCTCGAAGGATTCTCGGCGCGGGTCGCGCCCACGCACGAAGAGCACGTAGCTCTTGCCGTCGGACGCGCCGGGCCGCAGGACGGCCGTCACATCGGGCTCTTCGATGCCGGTCAAGTAGTAGAAGGTCGAGTCCTGACGGTAGATGTAATCGGTGTCGTTGGACATCAGGCGCGTCGGCGCCGAATGCAGGATCGCAATGGAGTTGGGAGCGAGCTTCGCCACGAACTTCTCGCGGCGGGCCTTGAAGGCATCCTTGTTGGGCGACAGAACCGGAAAGTCGAGCCCGATTGCGACAGAAGCGAGCAGGAAGATCTGAGCTGCGAGCAGCGATTTTGGATTTTGGATTTTGGATTTTGGATTTACCGAACGCATTCGATGCTCCAATCTAAAATCCAAAATCCAAAATTGAGTCTCGGTTGCCCGGCTCTATCTCTTAGAAATGAAGGCCCAGGGGGCGGTTCGCGGCGCCGGCGAGACCGACTGCGGGCGGATGACAGCGGCGATGCGGTCGCGGTGGGTCTTCAAGAGCCGGCGCACGGGGACGCCGGACGCGGCCTCCTCGAGGATATCGGCGCCCGACTCGTCGACCTTGGCGAGGTAGGCCTCCCACACCGCCTCCGAGACCGACATGCCGCGCAACTCGACGTTGGGCATGCCGGCAAACGCACGCTTGAGCAGCGCGAGCTTCGCCTGGAGCGCGTCCTCGTCCGCGAGCGACTCGTCTTCGTAGGGAGTGTGCGGCTTGGGGATGAACGCGTTGACCGAAGGCACGAGCGTGGCCACCCGTCCGAAGCGCCGTCCCTCCGTGATCGCGATCTGGCGCAGCTCCTCGACCGTGCGCACGATGTCGGCGACGTCTTCGTCCGTCTCGGTCGGCAGGCCGACCTGGAGATAGAGCTTCAACCGCGTGAAGCCGCGCGCGAAGACGAGTCGGGCCTTCTCGCGGAGCATGGCGTCCGAGACCTTCTTGTTGACGTGGCGACGCAGCCTTTCGTTGCCGGCCTCCGGGGCGATGGCGAGGGCCCGCTCGCCCTGGCGCGCCAGGACCTCGAGGATCGGATCCTCGATCGCGTCGATCTTGATGGAAGACAGCGCGATGTGGTAGCCGAGCTGCGAGAGGCCTTCCAGGATCTCCGTGATCTCCGGATGGTCGCAGACGGCCGTGGCGATCAAGCCCGCGCGGTCGGTGAGCGGCCGGGCCTCGCGCGCGATCTTCAGGATAGAGGCGGCAGGGTACTGCTTGACCGGCGCCATGGCGTACGCGGCCCAGCAGAAACGGCACATTTCCGTGCAGCCGCGGGAAATCTCGATCAAGAGCTTGTCGGAAAGCTCGGTGCGCGGAGTCAGCACGGTCGTGTGCGGCACCTCGAAAAAAGGCGTGATCTCCTGTCGCGACATCGGCTGCTGGACGACGACCTTTCCACTTTCGGCCGCCTCCGCGCGGGCGCCCTGTACGGCGGGCACGAAAAAGCCGGGCCTTTCCGCCGCCGCTTCAAAGAACGCGTTTCGGGTCAGGCCCGACTGAATCAGCTCCGCGATCTGCGGCACCAGGCGCTCGCCGTCGCCCAGAGCGAAGACGTCCACGAAAGGCGAAAGCGCGGCCGGGTTCATCCTCGCGATGTCGCCGCCGACCAGGAGAATCGGATGACGCTCGTCACGATCCTGGCGGCGAGCGGGGACGCCCGCGGCCGCCAGGGTCTTCAGGATGTTGACGATGTCCATCTCCCAGGAGAGGGACCAGGCGAGTAAACCGAACTCTGAAAGCGGCGATCCCGTTTCAAAGGTGACGGCGGGCTGTCCCTCCTCGGAGAAGAACCGCTCGCAGACGAGATCGGTGACACGATTGAACAACCGGTAAACCCACTGGAATCCGAGGTTCGACATCCCGATCTCGTAGGAGTTCGGGAAGCCGAGGGCGATCCGGTAAGCGCCGAAGCGATTGCCGGTCTCGGTGAAACGCTCGAGAGCGGCGAGCTCTCGGTTCCTCGTCGTCGGCCGCATGCGAGAACCGGGCATTATAGCCGGGAAGGGCGGCCCTCAGTGGGCGATCGCGCGCAGGCGGAAGGTGACTTTGATCGGCTCGCGCACCGTGATCACGCCGAAAGACGGGTCGTTCAAGCCGTACGCCTTCCAGCGCAGGTCGAAGGCGCCGGAAAGAATGATCGCGGCAGCCGAAACCTCCACGCGCACGGGCACCTCGAGCGGAAGGGCCTTGCCGTGAACGGACAGCTCGCCCGACACGGTCGCCTCGGAGGTCTGGCCGGCTGCGATCTTCGTCCAGTCGGCAGCAACCTTTCGGACTTCGAAGACGATCTCGGGAAACTTCGCGGCCTCGAGGGTCTTCTCGCGCATCGTCCGGTCCCGGCTCTCCGTGTGGAGCGTCGCGGGCAGGTCCCAGGTGATCTTCGAGCCCGCAGCATCGAGTTGGTAGCTGCCCTTACCCGCTTCCGGCTGCTGCGCGAGAGCCGAGAGCCCGGCAAAGACGACGGCCGCGAAGAGGACGGTGCGCTTCAGAGTCTCCTCCGGAGCGCAAAGGCCCAGTCGGCGACGTTGACGCCGGTCGGCCCCGTGATGAAGAGCTCCCCGAGCTTCTCGAGAAGCCGCTCGGAGTCGTGACGGGCGAGCGCCGACCGGGAATCCAGACCCGCGCGGCACGCGTGCGCCAGGGTCGCGCCGTCAGCGAACGCCCCTGCTGCCCGAGAGCTGCCATCGAGGCCGTCGGAACCGGCGGCCAGGACCGCGATGCCGCGCCGGCCTGCGAGTGCTCCAGCGGCGCCGAGCGCAAACTCGAGGCAGCGGCCGCCGCGGCCGAAGCGTTTCCCGAGCGTGACGGTTGGCTCACCGCCGGCAAGCAGGGCGTGGCCGCCCGACAGACGCAGGGCGGCGCGCGCGAATCGTGCGCCGGCGTCGCGCGCTTCTCCCGCCAGGCGTCGCCGCGCGATGCGCGGGCGAAAGCCCAGCGAGGCTGCCTGCCCCGCTGCGGCCTTCAAGCCGAGGCCGTTCCAGCCGACGACGAGCGTCAGGTCGCCCCGCCGGCGGCGCACCGTGGGCCCGGAGCCGACGAGCGAAGGCCGGTCGCCCGGCACGTCGGAGAGCACGAGCGTGATGAGTCGCGCCTTCGTCGCGCGGCCGAGCCTGCCGCCCTTGACTGCCGAGAGGGAAGTGCGCAGGCGGTTCAATTCAGTGATCGGCGCGCCGTGCCGGGCAAGACGCGCGACCGCACGCCGTTTTGCCGCGAGCGAAAGGCCCGGCCGGGGCAGGCACAACAGCGACGAGGTCCCGCCCGAGATCAGGCAGAGAACGACGTCCCCGGGGCCGAAGCTCTCAAAGAAAGCCAGAGCCCTCCGCGCCGCGCGCACGCTCGAAGCGTCCGGCTCCGGATGCGCGGCTTGGATCGTCGCCATGCGCGCGGCCGGCAGCAGTCCGCCGCGCGGGACGACCGCGAGGCGGGCGCCGCGAACCGCGCTGGCTCCGACGAGCATCGGGACCGCAGCCTTGCCCGCCGCGAAGACACCCACGCGGTGCGCTCTCTCGAGAGCGGCCGCCACTCTCCGAAGTTGCAGCGTCCGGCGGACGGCCGCCGCCGGCTCCACGCCCGCGAGCGCGGCCCGGTAGAGCCTCCGGAGAGCGCGGCGATCCGACACGCTGTCCATCTGGGGAGCCATTCTGACCTAAGGAGGCTGTCCGAGGAATGCTCTCGCGAGCGCGGCGAGGCCGAAGCGAGAGCGGGACGCAGCATTACGAGGACAGCTCCTTGATGAAGGCCGTCGCGGGCGCTGCGGCTACAGCCGTCCGATGGCGGAGCGGCAAGTTGCCTCGAGAGCCGCGAGGGTCGAGGCCGCGGCTTCGAAACCGCGGTTGTGGGCCAGCGCGGCGTGGTCGCGCAGGATCGCCGCGACGGCGTTCAAGCCGCCGGCCATTGTCTTCTTTTGTTCGTTCGTCACGCCGCCGCGGCTGGCCGTCTGGGCGAGGTCGCCGACGTTTTCCGAAACGAGCGCGATCCAGGAGACGACTGCTTCGGGAGTGGGTGTCTCGCCGCTCGAGACAGGCTGCCCGCGGAGCACCAGCTCGGACTGTCCGAGGCACAGGCTCGTCAGAGTGAACCGCGCCTGGAAGTCAGAAAGCGTCGAGGCCCTGGCGGAAGCGGCGAGGAGAAACGTCGATGCGGCCAGCACCGAACCGAACGCCGCGCGCGAAAGCTTCCGCATAACGACCTCCCGCGCATTCCCGCCGGAATCGGGATGCGCTCTCCTCTGTTTGTGATCTCTGTCAAAATAGCACAGCCCGGCAGGTAGAACCACGATGAGCGCCCATCCGACCCCCGCCCCAACCCCTTCCCGAGCCGAAGAGTTTCCTCCGCCGGGCGAGCACCATTGGACGAAGGCTTCTCGCTCCCTGCGCCATCGCTTGACCGAGGCCGTCCCGAACGATGTCCTCAAAGAGCTGCATCGCAAGAGCGCGGCCCGGCATTTCGCCGTCGCGGCCCGCCAGTTTCTGATCCTCGCTGCCGCCTCGACCGTCTCGTGGGTCTCTCCGCAGCCCTGGATCTGGATCCCGGCGGCACTCGTGGCCGGCTGGACGGCTTTCAACTTCACGGTCCTCCTGCACGAGGTCGTCCACCACGCCGTCTGGAACGGCCCGCGGCCGTTTGGCGAACGCGTGCTCGGCATCCTCTACGCCGTGCCCTCCGGCATCTCGGCCCTCCAGTTCACGCGCTGGCACCTGACGCACCACGCCGAGCTGGGAGACCCCGTGGCGGACCCCAAGCGCCACTACCTCTCGCCCAAGATCGTCACGCCCTGGTACAAGCTGCTCTATTTCACGCCTGCCCTCTTTCCCATCTACTTCCGCGCGGCGCGGCGCGAGACGGCGAGCTATCCCGAGACGCTCCAAAAGCGCATCGCTCGCGAACGCGCCGCGACCATCGCGCTGCACGTCGCGGTCATGGCCGCCCTCTGGGCTGCCGGGGGTTTCGGTGTCCTCGCGCGCGTCTACCTCGTGCCCTACCTTCTCGTCTTCCCGATCGCCTTCGCTCTGAATCGCCTCGGCCAGCACTACGCGATCGATCCCGACGACCCCGCCAAGTGGGGCTCGCTCATCCAGCCGTCGCGCTGGTGGGACTTCTGGTACCTTTTTTCCGCGTACCACCTCGAGCATCACTATTTCCCCGGCGTGCCCTTCTACAACCTGCGGCGCCTCCACTTCGCGCTCGAGCCGTTCTTCGATGCGATCGGTTGGAAGCCGACGACCTACGGGCGTCTCTTCCGTGCCTGGATCTTCGAGAACCAGGCGCCCCACACCGACTGGCATCTGGCGGGGTGAGTCCTTGGTCCTTCGTCCGTAGTCCTTCGTCCGGAGCCCGGACCAGGGACCAGGGACGACTCGACCGGGTAGAGCGCCCCCGACGGAAAGAAGAGCAGGGCGTTGATGATGCCGAACATGCCGCGCAGCATGCTCGCCTGTCGAGCGCGCGCAAAGAGCAGGAACCACACGGAAGCGATGGCGAGCGCCGTCAAGAAGACGGTCACGAGAGCCGCGGCGACCGCGCTCGAGCCCACCACGGCAACCGGCGTGAGAGCGAGTATCGCGACGAGCACGACGGTGCCTGCCAGCGCCGCCACGAGCGAGCCGGCCAGGATGTGCCCTGCCACGAGCGTGCCCGTGGCGATCGGGGTCACGAGATAGCCCTCGTGGTAGCCGTACATCCGATCCTCGATCACCTGGAGGCCTCCCGAGACCATCGAGCCCATGAAGATGGCCAGACACACCACCGCCGGCCCGAGGTACGTCAGGTAGTCGAGGTAGGGATACGCCTCGAGCCGGACCGCCGGAGCCGCGTCGGGTGTGCCTTGCGGCGTCGAGGCCTCCGACCAGATGTCCTTGAGCGCGCCTTCCACGGCTTCGTAGCTGAATCGGTCGGTGTTGTCGCCGATGAAGGCGGGAGCGGGCCCCTGGCGTGCGAGGCCGACCGGCAGCACCCAGACGCCGCGAAAGCGGCCTCGGCGCATCTCCTCGAGCGCCGTGCTGCGGTTTTGGGCGAAAGTGACGCGAACGAGATCTCTCCCGCTCTGCAGTGCCATCACTCCGCGCAGGCACTCGGCCGAGAGCGCGTTGCCCGCCTCATCCACGACCGCGAGCGGAATTCCGGAAAGTTGACGATTGAGCGCGTTGCCCAGGATGAGCAGATAGATGACCGGGAAGAGCATGGTCGAGATGATGAGGACCGGTTGCCTCCAGAGGGTCAGGTACGCGCGCTGGCAGATAGCGGCCATGCCGAGCACGGCCAGCAGCGGCCCGCGCGCCGGTCGCACCCCGGCAGGCGCCGTGCTCATGCGTCCCGCAGAGCCCGCCCCGTGAACGCGAAGAACACGTCTTCGAGCGTCACGGGTGCGATCGTCAGGTGCAAGATCCGGTAACCGCGCTCTTCGAGCAGCTCCGCCGCCCGCCTCCCCACGCCCTGGCCCGGCCGCGACTGGAACTCGACGACGGTGGGCGTCGGGTTGCGCCAGTTCACGGCGCCGAGAGCTTCGACGGCTCGGCAGTCTTCGGCAGTGATCGGGCGCTCGGTCTCGGCCTCCACACGCTCGCCCGTCTCGAGGCCTCGCTTCAAGGCCTCCGGCGCATCCTCGCAGAGGATTCGGCCGTGATCCATGATCGCCACGCGGTCGCAGAGGAAATCCGCCTCGTCCATGGCGTGCGTCGTCAGGACGACGGCCAGATCGCCGTCTGCGGATTTCATCTCGCCCACCATGTCCCAGATCGCACGGCGGCTCTGGGGGTCGAGTCCCGAAGTGGGCTCGTCCAAGAAGAGCACGCGCGGGGAGTGCAGGACGCCTCGAGCAATCTCGAGCCGACGCCTCATGCCGCCCGAAAGCTGGCGGACGATCTGATCCCGGCGGTCCCAGAGACCGACCTGCGTCAGGCGCCGCTCGATCCGCTGGGAGAGCGCCCGCCCCCACAGGCCGTACATCTTGCCCTGAACGGAGAGGTTCTCGCGCACCGTCAGGTTCTCGTCGGTCGTGACCGCTTGCGAGACCGTTCCGATCGCCGCGCGAACGGCCTGCTGCTGCGCGACGACGTCGTAGCCGCGCACGCGCGCCGAGCCCGAGGTCGGCGGCAAGAGAGTCGTCAGCATCCTGATCAGCGTGGTCTTGCCGGCGCCATTGGGGCCGAGGAGCCCATAGGTCTCCCCGGGTGGCACGGCGAACGAGACGGCATCGTCCGCGACGAAGTCGCTGAACCGCTTCGTCAGCCTCTCGGCTTCGATCGCGCTCAACTTTTTCCGGCTTCGATGACGAACGTCTGTCCCGAGACGACCTTGACGTCCACGGGCTGGAGCCTCACGGAGAAAGTTCGCAGATCCCGGCTCTGCAGGCCCCAGTTGCGGCGCGTCGCAAACTCGGAACGCGGCTTGACGGTGACGATGCGCGCTCGGAAGCGCCCTTCCGGTCGCGCCTGCGGCCAGGCCGTCACGCGGCCACCCACGGGAAAGGCCGAGAGCCGCTCTTCGGGAACCTCGACGCGCAGGTACGGCGCTTCGACCTGGAGCGTCACGACCGGGCTGCCGGCTGCCACGAACTCCCCCTCGCGATGGTGACGCGTCAGCACTGTGCCGCCGGCGGCGGCCACGAGCGTGCCCTCGCGTTCGAAACGCCGAACCTTCTCGAGCCGCGAGAGCATCGACTCGTCCTCGGCGTCGAGCTGCCCCTTCTCCGCTTCGCGCGCCCGGATGCCGGCGACCGCCGCGTCGCGCCGGTGCTGCAGCGTCTCGAGATCGGCCGAGGCCGCCACGCCTTCCTTGACGAGGCGCCCGATGCGCTTCTCGTCGCTCGCGATCTGGGCGAGCTCCGCCTGAAGCCGCACGATCTCGGCCTCGCGGGAGCGGTCACGCGCCTTGATTTGATCGCGCTGCCGCCCGAGGTCGGAGGCATCTTCCGCCAGGCCCGGCTCCTCGATGCGCGCCACGGTATCGCCGGACTTCACGATCTCACCCTCCTCCGGGACGCGCGTGACCAGTCGGCCACTGCGGCTGAAGGAAAGATCCAGGCGCTGCTCTTCGGCGATGGCGAGCAATCGCACGAGGCGGCCGTCATCATTTTCCTGCCGCGCCAGGGAGGCGTACACCCAGGCGCCGGCAGCGGCGATGCCGATGGCCACGGCCACCCACAGAACCTTCTTCACTGGGCAGAGATTAAACCCGAAATGGAGGGAAGGGGGGCGGGGGCGCTCTTTGGATTAAGCTTTCGCCCTCCATGACGAGCACAAAGAGTCCGCTCGTGGCCATTCTCATGGGGTCCAAGTCCGACTGGGACACGATGCGGCACGCGACCGAAACGCTTGACCGCTTCGCCGTTGCCCACGAAGCGCGAGTCCTCTCGGCCCACAGAACGCCACGCGAAGCGGCGGACTACGTGAGCACGGCAGCGGGTCGAGGTATCGAAGTCATCGTCGCAGCGGCCGGCGGCGCGGCGCACCTGGCGGGCGTGGCCGCGGCCCACACGTTGCTTCCGGTTCTCGGCGTTCCGATGGAGAGCGCTTCGCTCAAGGGGCTCGATTCACTGCTCTCGACCGCTCAGATGCCGGCCGGAGTGCCCGTCGGCACGCTTGCGATCGGCAAGCCCGGGGCGGTCAATGCGGCGCTGCTCGCCGTCGCGATCCTCGCTCTCTCGCGCCCGGACCTGCGCGGGAAACTCTCGGCCTACCGCCAGGAACAGGCGGCGAAGGTGCTCGCCGAGAAGCTCGACTAGCTTTCGCTCAAAACCCGCTCGACCGCGTCCAAGACGACTTCCGCCCGGCCCGCGATCGCCAGGTCGAGGTCGTTCGCGACTTCGGTCGGTTCCGGGTTGATCTCGGCCGTGAAGGCGCCGCGGCGCGCTGCCTCGAGCGCGAGACCCGCCGCCGGATAGACCACCGCGGACGTTCCGACGACCAGACAGACGTCGCAGTCGAGCGCTTCGAGAGACGCGCGCAGGACGCCGGGGTCGATCGGCTCGCCGAACCAGACCACTCCCGGTCTGGCGAAACCGCCGCAACGGGGACAGCGAGGCGGAAGCGCGGGAAAAGGCGCCGTCTCGTCGCGCCAGCGCGCGGGCGCCGCGCGGCACCCGTCCCAGCAGGAGAGCTCCCAGATCGAGCCGTGGAATCGCAGGACGTTGATCGTCCCGGCGCGCTCCTCCAATCCGTCCACGTTCTGAGTGACCAGCGCGAAGGTCGCAAACCTCCGGCTCCAGGCGGCCAGGACTTCGTGCGCCCGGTTGGGCCGGCACCCGGCGATGGACTGGCGGCGCCAGTCGTACCATTCCCAGACGAGGCGCGGGTCGCGCGCGAAGGCCTCCGGCGTGGCGAGCTCTTCGGGGCGGAAGTCCTTCCAGAGGCCGCCCGGCCCCCGAAACGTCGGCACACCGCTCGCGGCGGAGAGGCCGGCGCCCGCGACCACGGTCACGCGCGCGGCGTTCTCGAGCCGCCCGGCGAGCACGCGGACGTCCGAGGAGAGACTCTCTGCCATGGCGCGAGAGTACCTCGCCAAAAAGAAAATGGCGTGCCGCCAAGGCGACACGCCATCGAATGCGAAATCGAGAGGAGAGGAACTAGCTCTTCGGGGTCGGGGCCGGGGCGGGAGCCTTCTCTTCGGTCGTCTTCTTGCTCGAGGTCGCCTTCTCTTCGGTGGTCTTCTTGTGACCCTTCTTCTTGGACTTCTTGGTGGTCTTCTTCTTGGTGGTCTCGGTCGACTTCGTCTCCCCTTCCTTACCCGTCGTGGCGGTCGACTTCTCGGTCGTCGTCGAGGTCGTCGCCTTCTTCTCTTCCTTCGGTGCCGGAGTCGCCTGGGCGAACATGCCCATCGGCAGCGCCAGGGCGACTGCCACCGCCAGAGCCTTCATGAGAGCCTTCTTCATTGCCTTCTCCTTTTCGCCGCGGAGCACAATGCTTCGCGCTTAACAGCTGTAACGATAGAGGCGCGCCTGTGAACCCAAGATGAACAGGGTCAGCTTTTTTTCCGAGGTTGGAGGCGACGCTAAGCCCAATATATCGAGCAGGATGGGCCAGCCTAATGCCACCGCCTGTAGCCGGCGAAGGCGTCGCGCGGATCCGCCGGCGCCGTCGGCTCGCCGCGGGCCAGACGTCGCCCGCAGCCGGGCAGGGCACAGCGAACCGGGGAGGTGATCTCGAGGTCTCGCTCCAGCGCAGGGAAGTCGCGGTGCGTGACCACGTAAGCGCTTCGGACGTTGCCGGACGTACGGAACCTGTTCCAGTGGTCGGTGTTGCAGAAGAGGTGAAGCTTTCCAACTGGCGACCGCCAGGCGACCATCTGCCAGGCCGACGACAGGTCGGCCTCCGCGGAGCGCAGCCGCTCAGCCGCAGAGCTCTTTGTGGGGTCCGACGCTCGGCCGCACTCGTCAGCCAGCTCGAGGAACCAATCCGTCAGCGCCCCGACCAGGCCCGGGTCGTCGTCGAGCATACGAAGCGCAGACGGGTTCCGGTCTTTGACGAGGTAGTAGTCGAGGTTGCGGAACCCCTCGTATTCCGGTGTGGCCACTTTTCTCGTGAAGACGAGCGCGTCGCGCGCCTGCTGGAGAGCTTTGACCTTGGTCTGTTCGGAGGTTTGCATGAAGCCAGGTCCTCACTTGCCGATCCACAAACTTGTCGCCTTCAGAATCGGTACCCGGCCTTCTCATTTCTCGGAATCTTCGCAGTGACCTCAAGCGTAAACAGGCCTTCCCCGTTGAGGTAGTGCCGGATTCCGGCAATCGTCCAACCGGTGCCCTGGACGTCCAACGGCCTATGCATCTCAGGGCCTCCATGGTACTCATCCCCAAAGCCGTCCTGTGAGCCGCAGCCCGAGCACACCTCATGAATCGGCGTCGAGGGTTGGCGATACTGTCGCAGGTAGTCACTGACTGCGGTCTGCAGTGCCTCGAGTGTGACGCGGGATTCCGCAGCCCTGGCGAGGTAGGACAAGCCCGCCTCAACTGCGGGGTTCTGACTCATGGCGTTCTGCGCTGTTGCAACCAGCTTTGGCGTGAGCCCAGCCATAGCTCGTGGTGATCGACCTTCCTTAACCGAGAAAGTCATAGCGAACACCAGATCGCGGTTGGGCGAGACGTGCGCCGGATACTCGGTGTCAAGAAGAGTTGCCGAAAAGCCAGGGGAGCCCTGAAAGGTGTACGACCGCTCCATCCTGTCCGCTGTCTTTGAGTCGCCGCCCTTCTCCCCGAGGATGTAGCCCGCCCGCTGCAGGTCCAGCTGATCGGTCCGATCTGCCGTGACCGACTGGGGCAGACTCGCGGTCGCAACGGGCAGCGTCCTGAGGCCGGCGTCCTGCGAGACTGCGAATCCTACGAGAAGAATGAAACCTGCGAGAAGGAAGAGGAGAACGGAAAAGGGTTTCCGCACGGTGTACCCGCTTTCTACCGATAACCGGCGGCGGGCACTCGGGTTCTTGGGGATTCGGTCCGTCGGAGGGAGTCGGAGAGAAAGCATATCACGGCGCAAAAAGGCCCAGCGGGTGCGTCGCCCGCTCGCTTTGTCCCTTACGAGCGAGGAGCCGGGCCGATCTGAAGCGTCGAGGCGCCGACCTCGTAGGTCTCCACCTTGGACGTTCCGTCGACCAGGTGATTGAGCTTCGCCAGAATCTGCGGATAAGCCGCGGTCTGGTAGGCGTCCGCGCTCTTGCGGTCGTCCCAGAGGCCGATGCCGAGGGATCCGTCCTTGTTGACCAATGTCAACTCGTCCCGAAAGCCGCTCTGCTTCCGAAGCATCGGAATGACTTCCTTCTCGACGGGAGTTGCGAACATTTCGCGGCGCGCGAGCTCGGACTTGACTCGTGCGAGCTTCCACGCGAGGCGATGAAACGACCCGCCGTCAGCCTGTTCCGAATAGGGCAGGGGCGAAGCCGGCCGTTGGGATCCCCCGACAAACTTCCGGCTGTCGATGGTCCAGTGGCGAAGAGTTCGACCCGCGGTCGCGTGAACTGGTTGGCTGCTCATGGGGTTGCCCGCTTTCTTCCCGAGACCGGAGGCGGGCACTCAGTTGTCAGCTGGATGGGGGTCCGTCGGCGGTTAGAGGAGCCCCGAGCGTATCACACCGGTGCTCAATGGATTGTGGTGATATCAAGATCGGCGGCCCGCCCGGCCAGTCCAGCGGAGAGTCCGCGACCGTCTACGGTCGGTTGCCCGCTGGTGGGTCTCTGCAGCTGACAAAAAAAAGGCCCCTTTCGGGGCCTCGTCGAATCGAAGGCGCTTGCGCGCCCCTTAGGCGTGATTACACGCGGGCGTAGCTCGAAGCCGTCTCGTAGGTCTCCACGTTGGGAGTTCCAACGATGCACGGGGTGAGCTTGGCCAGGACTTGCGGATAAGTCGCCTTCTCGTAGGTCTCGGCGTTCTTCCGATTGTCCCAGAGGCTGATGAAGTGCGCGCCCTTCGGATTGACGAGAGTCACTTCCTCCTGGAAGCCGTCCTGCTTGCGCAGAATCGGAAGGACTTCCTTCTCGAAGAGATTGTTGAACTCAGTCTCTTTGCCGCTCTTGATCTGGAAATGGACGTTGCGTGCGAATCTCATGACACTGGCTCCTTGGTCCTTGAGGTAGGTGGTCTTCATCGGGAGTGCCCCGACACCGAAGGAGGAGCGGCCACGTCAAGGTTTCGGAGCCGCAGGACCTTTGAAGATCTCGACTCTATCACGGAACGGGAAGAGTCTGGGCTTCCTTCATGACCTTGTGTCGGAACGCCATCACGAACCCTTCGGTCGCCAAGCGGAGGCGCGTGGCCAGGGAATGGCGAGTTCGGTAGGCCGACTGCGGACTCTGGTCGAGACTGTCTGTCGGCCCCGGTGGAAGTTGGCGGTCGACCTCAATGGCCAGATCGTGTAGCCAGAGAGTAACGACTTCGATGGTCCGGCTGTCCAGATCCGCCGGGCCGTGGTTGGGGTTCCTCTTCGCGCCGAGGATCCAGTCGAGATTCGCGCAAGGTTGCGTCCCGGAGACGAGATCGCGCGCTTCCTCGTACCGTTCTCGCAATCGGGCGAGAACCCGCTGCTTGTTTGTGTCGCCGGCTGCGTCGACTTCCGAGGGAAGGCTTTCTTGCTGGTTCTTCAACAGGGCCTTCCACTGCGTGGGGCCGGCTCCGGCCCGTCATAGCCGTCTGTTGGGCCGTCGTAGCGATCGCCGCCGCGGTCGTAGCCGACTGTTGGGCCGTCGTAACTGTCCTTCGGACCATCGTAGTTGTCGATCGGGCCGTCGTAGCCGTTGGTCCCTCCCAGTAACTGACCGGTAGGCTTGTGGCGATCCAGGGACTCGAGCGTTCGAGAGCGCGTCATCGGGCGAGCCGGTTCGGTGAGGCGTCCCATCCCGTGTTCCGAAAAGTCTGAATCCGCGTGACAGAGGTGCAGTGCTCGCACGTCACAGTTCCGTTGAGACTCACGGCGGTCTTATTGGGCTGACGGCATTTGCCGCAGGTCCAGAATCGCAAGACGTATTTCATGACGCGCTCCGCTTTCTTGCCGAAGGCCGGCGGCGGGCTGTCACGGATCGGCTGACGTGAGACCGTCGGAGGGTATCGGGAAGTCAAAGCATATCACCAACCGATGAGTCACGCGGGTTCGTGGTATCCTCACTGCGGTTCTCTGGCTTCGCTCGCTCTTGGCAGACCCCGCCGCCGAGCTCCGAACGTCGAACAAGGGAAAAGTGTTCCGGGTCCAAGATTGGAGCTCCAAGGAGAAAGCCATGAAGCCACTCACAGTTCATCAGGCCGAGTCCGAGGCCAGATGGAGATGGGGCGGCCTCTTCACGCGGGGCGTTGCCCGCTACTCGAGTGCGTTGCGTCGGCCCTTCGAAGTCGGAACGAAGCTCTTTGGATCGATCAAGATCCGAGGGCAGGGAACTTCGTGGGAGGGCGCCTTCAGCAACGCCGACACCCTGACGAACGACAGGAAATCACAGGAATACGGCGCGCGACGGCAGCCCCTCTGCTAGCATCTCGCCAGACTTCTGGTAAGCCATTGACAGGGAGAGGCTTCCGGGCTCGCTAAAGTCGATCATTAGCACTCTCAGTGGAAGAGTGCTAGTATTGGGGGCCGGCACTAATTCAGGACTGGAGGAACGTCATGAAGGTTCGTCCGCTCTACGACCGCATTCTCATCAAGAGACTGGAGTCCAAGGAGACGAAAAAGGGGGGGATCATCATCCCCGACACCGCCAAGGAGAAGCCGATGGAGGCGGAGGTCATCGCGGTCGGCAAGGGCAAAGTCAACGAGGAGGGCAAGCAGTTCCCCTTGGACGTCAAGAAGGGGGACCGCATCCTCATCGGCAAGTACGCCGGCACCGAGATCAAGATCGACGACGAAGAGCACCTCATCCTGCGCGAAGAGGAAGTGCTCGCAGTGATCGAGAAGTAACGACTCAGGGTCGATAAAGGAGAAACAGCCATGGCCGCCAAGACGATTATTTACGGCGAGGAGGCGCGGCAGCGCGTTCTCCACGGCGTCAACAAGCTCGCAGATGCTGTCAAAGTAACGTTGGGCCCCAAGGGACGCAACGTCGTCATCGAGAAGAGGTTCGGCTCCCCGACGATCACCAAGGACGGCGTGACCGTCGCCAAGGAGATCGAGCTGCAGGATTCATTGGAGAACATGGGCGCCCAGATGGTGCGCGAAGTCGCCTCTAAGACCTCTGACGTTGCGGGCGACGGGACAACGACTGCCACGGTGCTTGCTCAGGCGATCTACCGTGAGGGCATCAAGAACGTGACCGCGGGCGCCAACCCGATGGAGTTGAAGCGCGGCATCGATTCGGCTGTCAAGACGGCCGTCGAGGCGCTCGACAAAATGTCCAAACCGGTCGAGGGGAAAGACATCGCGCATGTCGGCACGATCTCGGCCAACAACGACTCGGAGATCGGCAAGATCATCGCCGAGGCGATGGACAAGGTCGGCAAGGACGGCGTGATCACGGTCGAGGAGGCCAAGGGCCTCGAGACGACCCTCGAGGTGGTCGAGGGAATGCAGTTCGACCGCGGCTACCTCTCGCCCTATTTCATCACCGACGCTGAACGGATGGAGTGCATCCTCGAGAACGCCAAGGTCCTGCTCTTCGAGAAGAAGATCTCGAACATGAAGGACGTGCTTCCGCTCCTCGAGCAGATCGCCAAGCAGGGCAAGCCCCTTCTGATCGTGGCCGAAGAGGTCGAGGGTGAGGCGCTGGCGACGCTCGTCGTCAACAAGCTGCGCGGCACGTTGCAGGTCTGCGCCGTCAAGGCCCCAGGCTTCGGCGACCGCCGCAAGGCCATGCTCGAGGACATCGGGATTCTGACGGGCGGCAAGCTCATCTCCGAGGACCTCGGCATCAAGCTGGAGAACGTCAAGTGGGAGGACCTGGGCGATGCCAAGAAGGTGACGGTCGACAAAGACAACACGACCGTGCTCGTGGATGACCGCTCCAAGAAGAAGCAGGAGGCGATCCAGGGCCGGATCAAGCAGATCCGGACCCAGATCGAGGAGACCACGTCCGACTACGACCGGGAGAAGCTCCAAGAGCGATTGGCGAAGCTCGTCGGCGGAGTAGCGGTGATCAAGGTCGGTGCCGCGACCGAGACCGAGATGAAGGAGAAGAAGGCCCGCGTCGAGGACGCGATGCACGCGACCAAGGCCGCCGTCGAGGAGGGGATCGTCCCCGGCGGGGGCGTGGCCTTGCTTCGCTGCATGGACGTCGTCCAGAAGGCGGCCAACGGCATGTCGGGTGACGAGAAGATTGGGGCGCGGATCGTCGTTCGCGCGCTCGAGGAGCCGACCCGTCAGATCGTGCTCAACGCGGGCGCCGAGGGCTCTGTGGTCATCAACGAGCTCAAGAGCAAGGGCGGCAACTTCGGCTTCAACGCGAACAGCGAGAAGGTCGAGGACATGATCAAGGCCGGGATCATCGACCCGACCAAGGTCACCAAGAACGCCCTCCAGAACGCGGCTTCCATCGCCGGTCTCATGCTCACGACCGAGGCCCTCGTCTCCGAGATCAAGGAGAAGGAGAAGGCTCCGGCCGGAATGCCGGGCGGCGGTATGGGCGGAATGTACTGATCGAACGGGCAACTCGAAAGGATCGTCTGGCCCCAGCGAAAGCCGGGGCCTTTTCTTGCGATACCTCCTCTGTTTACCTATGTTCCTTTGCCGGGTTCAAATCCTTCCCCGATGCCATCGAACAAAAACGCCGGAAGCTACCTTCCGGCGTCGAAGAACCTTGGTTGCGGGGGAAGGATTTGAACCTTCGACCTTTGGGTTATGAGCCCCGAGCAGAGCGTCAGCCACAGCATGCCAGAGCACTCCTGGGCATTCCTCTTCAACGGCTTGCGCCACGAGTGTAGGCGGTCATGTGACGTCCGCTACCGTGGCCATGGGCACAGTTTGCGCATAGCCGGCGGCCTTCTCTCTAGACCGAGGTGGGAATCGGCATACGTGGGGCGAATCACGATCGCTCTCCTGTAGAACGCCAGCGCCTCAGGGTAACGTCCCGGCGATCCGTACGCCGCGCCGATGGCCACCAGCGTCTTATAGTCCTGCGGGTTGTCGATGACTTCCTGCGTCCATTCTTCAATCTTGGACTCGACTAACTTGCGAGTCTGTTCGTCCACCGCGACCGACTGTGCATCCACCCTGGTGGAGATCACTGTCAGCGCGAGGGCCGCAATCCGAATCATCGTTCGCATGGCCGCTTCCTCACCCATTGATCCAATTCCATCACGAACCGCTTCTGCGATCCGTCTCGCGGCGAGGGCCGCTACCAGAAGGCCGTATGACCGACGACTCCCAGAGCGGCGAGACCCCGCAAGATCAAGAGGATTCCGACGGCGGCGATGAATAGGCCCGCCCAGCGCCAAGCCCGGAGGCGCCGAAGAAAGCCGCTCGGCACGGAGGAAAGGGCGAACACCGCCGGCACGGTTCCGAGACCGAAAACCAGCATCGTGGCGGCTCCGGCGGGGGCGGAACCGGCGACAGCAGCCCGAGAAGCTGCGCCATACACGAGGGCGCAGGGAAACGCGCCCTGGAGGGCTCCGAGCAACAATACAGCGATGTATGGCGGCGCGCGAAACGCTTTCTGAATTCCGCCTCGGATCAATACGTCCGCGCCCCATTTCCCGAGGAACCCCGAGGGGTCACGAACCCACCCTGCCAGAACACACCCGAGCAGGAGGGCCACCACCCCGGCGAACAGCGCCACAGCTCCACTGATCCCCGCACGAGCCCCCGCGGCCAGCGCGATCTGGCCAAAGGCCCCGACGAAAGCGCCGATGGCAACATACGTCACGAGGCGACCGGCATTGAAGAGAAGGCGCATGGACGCCCGTCGACCCGCCGTCGCTTCGCCCGGAGAGACGCGCGCGGCGCAGAGCGCCACGTAGGGTCCGCACATCCCGACGCAGTGGGCGCTGCCCAAAACCGAGGCGAGGAAGAGAAGTACGAGATCCCCCGAGGCGGGGAGGACGTGGTGATGCAATCGCTTTAGCTCGGGCCACCGCTCCCACCGAGCGCGGCCTCCGGTTGCGACGGCGGGTTGGCAGAGCTCTGCTCTTCGCTCCGCGGCTCCGGCCAAACCTGGAACTTGATGTCCTCAACTTCATGGAACTGGCCTGTGCGGATCGCCCAAAGGAAGATGCACCACGCCGCGAAGGCGACGAGCAGCGCCACGAAAAAGAGGTAGAAGGTAATGTCCATTCGGGCTCCTTGCGACCTTGCTCCTTTTCGGCGCGCGCCAGCGCGCTTCAGATCCCCTGCTGCACGGCAGTCAGGGCAGGCACCTTCAAACGGTAGATGACGCCCATGACCCGGTAGAGGACGGAAAAGGCGCATGCTGTCGCGAACGGCTGCGCCACTATCACCGAGAGAAACCGCAGGAACAGTCTGTCTTTGAGCCGCCCGTCTGGCACCCGTCCGTACCCCGCCGTGAACCGCACCAGAATCCACGCGAGCAGAAGATTCATGAGCCCGTAGTCGAGCCACGAGAGTGCACCCAACGTGCGTCCTCCCTTCTCGATCGGAAGGCCGAGGCGCAACGCCAGCCAGGCCCCCACCCAAATCGCCGCCAGAGCGCCGTAGGCGAGGACCGCACGGTTCAGCCCTTCCGGCGAGTCGCGCAGCGTACGCCCCCGTGCCGCCGTGAAGATCTTCCGACCGAGCCACACAAACGGGACCATCAGCGCCGGCACGGCGTACGCCGTAAAAAGAAGTTCGACCCCGCGGAAGAATCGCTCTTCCATCACACTCACTTCGAGACGCGAAAGCCCGCCGTGGTTGGCACAGGCGGCTGGCCCGTGTTCCGCGCCAGCGAGAGCGCGAAGTAGACCAGCGCCCACCGCCGCCGGTCGGCAAACAAATTCTTCTCGGCCTCACTCATCTTTCCGATGTCGGCCGCGGTGGGGAGCTTCGCGATGTAATCGCCGATCTCCCTGACATCGACGTCGTTGAAGACGGGTTTGCCGTTGTAGGGCTGTTGCCACGGCTTCAAGTCCGGGAAGGCCTCGCGCGGGTAGAGGATCGTGTCGTAAAAGGAGGGCATCGGTGTGCCGTTCAATCCCGTGTTGAAGGTCCGGTAAACATCGGCTGGCGAATCGCCAAACTTGAAGTCCCCCGTGGTGAAGTCGAAAGGCCGAATCGGCACCTCGAGATCATCCACGAGCGTGCTGGCCGAGGGTCCGTCTCCCTTCCCCCCCATTCCATGACAGGTCCAGCACTGGAGCACCCGGTAGACGAGCTTGCCTTCCTGCAAGAGTTCCGGAGGGGCGACCCCGTTGGACGGATAGGGCGGCACGGGTATGCCGATCGGAGGCGGCACCTCCTCCTTCTGGAATTGGTTCGAGAAGGTCTTGACGTAGTCGACGAGGTCCCAGCGATCCTGCTCGGTCAGAGCGTGGCCGTTTGCCGGGTTGCCCCAGGACGGCATGATCTGTCCCTTGCGAATACCCCGAGTGACCGTGCGGAAGATGTCCTCGTCGCGCGGCAAGGCGCCCGACGGCGTCGTACGACTCTTGAAGACCCCGAGCGTGAAGTTGCGGGGCTGAGGGTTCAGGAAGTGGTAGGCGTCGTTGAAGTTCGCCGAGGCCTTGCCGTCGGCGGTGAGTCTTCCATTGCCAAACTGGCCGTGGCAGCCGGAGCACTTCTTCTCGAAGAGCTCCTTGCCGCGCGAGATTCTCAGCGCGACCGGCTCAGTCGGCTTGGGCCGGCTGTCGGTGGGCCAGGGTTCCCAGGTGCGCCAATTGCCGATGGCCGTGCCGATCTTCTGGAGGTAAGCCTCGACGGCCTCCATTTCATGGGTCGGAACGGGGCCGTAGTCGTGCATGTCGATGATCCCGTCTCCGACTATGCCGTCAGCGTTGACGGGCCAGACGTCTAGCTCTTTCCAGTCGGGAGGCAGCTCATCCGGCGTGACCACGCCGTCGCCGTTCTTGTCGAGCTCGCTCTTGGTGACGCGGCCATCGTGATTTGTGTCGTACTTGGCGAGCAAGGCGAGGACGCGGCGGTCGTGCTCGGGGTCGTCGCGGTAGAGCCAGGTGAAGGCCGGCATGATCGACTCGGGCTCGGTCGCGCGCGGGTTCCAATGGTGCGCGTAGTGCCATTCATCGGACCGGCGAGCCCCCTCGCGCGAGAGCTCGGGCCCGATCCGCCGGGTCCCGAACATCTGCGGCAAGTCGTACGTGATCTCGCCGGCCTGCGTGATTGGACCCCACTTCTCTGTGTCCCGGTTGACGGGGCGGATGTACTGCGAATGGCAGTACCAGCACCCCTCACGAATGTAGATGCGACGCCCCTCCTCCTCGAGCGCGGAGCGCTTCGGCGTTGCGACCGTCTGGCCATCGATCGTTTTCACGGTCGTCGGCCGCGTAATCTCCTTCTCGAGAAGCGGCAGGATTCCCTGGCTTGTCATGGCCAAAGCGTAGAAGCCGATGGCGGCAATCAGGATGATCGGTTCGATTCTCTTCACGGTTTCACGTCCACCGCGGCTCGGGGACTGCGCCGGTCGGCATCTCGATACGCCGGCCCTGCATGACCGTCAGGTAAAAGTTCCACATTCCCAGAAGGGCGCCAATGTCCATCGTCACGCCGGCAATCGTCCGCGTGAACCAGTAGGGCTTCATCGCCACCATCGAATTGACGAAATCCGACCCCATCTCGAGCATCGTGCCCTGAAGCAGGCCCTGAAGCGTCAGCACCGCGGCCATCAGCGAAAAGCCGGCCACCGTCAGCCAGTAGTGCCACTGAGCTAGCGCGTGCGAGTGGAGCTCTCGGCCCGAAAGCCTCGGAATCACGTAGTACATGCCGGCAGTCACCCAGAGGATGAAGGTCCCGAAGACCGTCAAATGCGAGTGGGCGATGACAAAGTCGGTAAAGTGCGTCAGCGTCTGCACCGAACGGAGCGCCTCGGTCGAGCCCTGGAAACAGCCCAAGAGATAGTAGAGCGCACCGACGATCAGAAACTTTGCGGTATATGACTCCTGAAAACGTTTCCAGTGTCCCACGAAGGTGCCGTAGAAGTTCTGGGTGACGGTCCAGACCGGGATAATAAGCATCATAGAGGCGACGATCGCGATCGTCTGCGTCCAGTACGGGATCGGGCTGTAGATGTAGTGATGAGTGCCGACGAACGGATAGAAGAAGGCGAGGGACCAGAACCCGACGAGAGAGAGCTTATGGCTGTAGAGAGGGCGCTTCGCAGAAAGCGGCAGGAAGTAATAGATGATCGCCAAACCCGCCGGCGTGATCCACAGACCAACGACGTAATGAATGTAAAGGCCGTGCATTGCCGCGTTATTCACTCCAGGCATCGAGTAAGGGAGGATGAAGTGACCGAAGGCATAGTTGAACACCGTCCAGATATAGGCTGCCGTCAAGTACCAGAGCGTCACGTAAATCCGCTTCTCCCTGCGGTGGACGACCGTCATGACAACCTGAATCGTGATCATCACCAGGACGATCTCAATGAGCACGTTGGCCCATGTCGGGAACTCGCCCGCCTCGATGCCGAGGTTTTGCCCAAGCGGAAGCGAGATCAGCGCTGCAGTCAGGCCGAGGTTCCAAAGCCAGAAGATCACCCGGCTCCAGTTCTCCTTGTACATGCGCACGCCACTCAAACGCGGCACCATGTAGTAGGTCAGCCCGAAGACCGCAGTCGTAAAGGCCCCGAAAATCACCCCCATCACGTGCACCGGGCGCAGCCTCCCCCATGTCAGCCAGCTGATGTTGCCCAAGAAGTCGAAGTAGTTGAACTTGATCGAGAGGATTACGCCGATCGTCGGCGCGAATACGATCCAGAAAGCGGCCGAAAGGAGAAAGCGGAGCACAATCTTCCGGTCGACCAGATCGTCGCGGTCGAAAGACGTGGCTGCAGAGCTCAGGACTTCATCCCTTGTCGGTCCAGAAGCGAATGAGGTAGTAGACCATCCAGACCAGAAGAATGACGTAAACGGCGCCGAGCCACTTCGGGATAATGCCGTGCCGCTCCTCGATCCCGGAGAACTCGTAGTGGCTGATCTCGGGATGCTCGTCCTCTTGTTCGGCCTGCACGCTGATCCCGCCGTCTCCCTCCTTCACGGGGCTCATCTTACGGCTTCGTCGGATAGTTCTTCGGGTAGAGGCCGCTCAAGCTCTGGATGTAATGTACAAGGTCCCAAGCTTCGTCGTTCGAGATCGAGTCGGTATACGACGGCATCGGCGTGCCGTTCAAGCCCGTAATGAACACGCGGTAGATGTCTGGACCGGTGTCACCGCATTTGATGTGCCCTTGGGTCAGGTCATACGGCACGATCGGGTTGCCCCAATCGTCCTTGAGCTCGTGTGCGGACGGTCCGTCGCCGAGCGCGCTCTGTCCGTGACACTGTGCGCAGTTCGAGCGCTCGTAGATCGCCCGGCCCCGTTTGACCGATTCCTCCGTGTAGGATGGCTCGGGCGGAATCGTAATCGCCGCCGGGGGCTTGTCCGTCTCCCAGCGGGGCGAGAACGTCTTGATGTAGGCGATGACGTCCGACCGCGTGCCTTTCCCGATCGCAAACCAGCTCGGCATGTAGGTGCCGTAGATCCCGTCCCGGATCGTCTTTTCGAGATCTGCGTCCAGCGGCAGAGCTCCGGACGGCGTCGAGCGCCACTTGAACGTCCCCTGCCGGTAGTCGCGCGGCTTGACGGTGATGTGCTCGGCGAACTCGCCGACGCCATTGCCAAGCTCACCGTGGCAAGAGAGGCAATATCGCTCGTAGACGACCTTGCCCCGAGCCACCTGGCCGGACGTCTCCTGCACGCCGCCTTCCGGAGCCAGAGCGAGGAGGGGGACAGCGAGAAGGATCCATAACGCTTTCTTCATGCAACCCTCCTTCAATAAGCGAAGTCGATGCCGAGGAAAAACGTGTTCGACCGAGTGTCGAGGCTGTTGGCGCCGGCGCCCCTCGTGCGAAGGCTCGTGTACTCGACGTGCAGGGCGTACTCGGAACGGTTCGTGAAATTGAACGTGTGCCGAACACCGACCGTGTAGGCGTCCTGGTCGTTCAGGTTCTTCGGGGCGTCGACGACCCCTTGCCGCGAGTTCTTGCAGAAATCGTAGCGCCCGAAGATCAACGTCTTCAGGTTTAGCGAATAGCCAAGCTCGAGGAACCCGCCGTTGAATGTTCCGTTTCGCGTCGCGTCCGGGATCAAGGCCTTGCTGTCCTGGCCGTGCGCGAACACGAGAATCGCGTGGAACGGCGTGGCTGGTTTGCCGAGCCAGATCTGGCCCTCCACGCCGTACTTGCTCGAGGGCTCCAGGTTCCCGCCTGTGCCCGGAATCGGCTCGCCGTCACTCGTGAAGAAGGTCGTCGGCCAGCTCGTGTAGGACCCGAAGACCCCGACCTTGGCCTCCGAGATCGGCGAGTTGTCGAAGAACCACTCGTGCGTCGCGTGCGCATAGAAACCCGGCGTGTCGAAGACGTGCCGGCTTCCCGGCGAGTCCTCGACGTCGAAGAAAGACACCGACACGCGGTTCAGGCTGCCCCGGTCGTGCCCCATGTACTCGATGCCGCGCTGGTTGGTCCCCATGTCATAGCTCGAGGCCGAGCCCGAGGCGTGGAAGCCATAGATCAGGTACCCGGTGCTCGAGAGGTTCCACGGGCGGTGCGCCGAGACCGGCAGATCTACCTCGTGCTTGCCAATCTTCAGGTTGGCCCAGGATTTGCCAAAGAGGTTGTCGAAGCGCACCCACGCGGATTCCAGGGTGACGACGCCGTCGGGCGCGAACCCGGTCGGAACTACGAGGAAGGAGACGTTGTTGAAGAGGGTGCCGGCCGTCAGCAGATCCATACCGATCCCGGCGACGCCGCCCGTCCGCAGCCTCTTCACTCCCTGGTCGGTCGGCTGATTGGTGACCTCGTTGAACTCGTAGTGCGGCGTGAGGCGGATCGAAACGGGCCAGTAGCCGGGACTTGCCGTGACGGCATCGTCCTTTCCGAGAAGCATCTGATAGCCGTTGTCTCGAAAGGCCCGTCCGAAGTCGTTCAACTTGGGCCACGCCTCGTGGCAGGCAGTGCATCGCAGACCGTACTTGCGGGCGAAAGCCGGGATGGCCCGAGCCTGGGGCGGCGCCAGAAGCATCGTCACCGTGAGCGCAGCCCAGACTGCAAGAACGACCTTGGCTCTCCGTGTCATCGAGAACCTCCTCCTCGGCCCGAAGCGGGCCGCTCTCGATCGCCGTTATTTCTTCGGCGTGAAGCTGAAGTCCACCGTCACGGGCTTTCCGGGAGCGACAGTGACAGATGCCTCCTTCTGTCCCATAACCTCGTGCCATGCCACGATCGTGTAGGTCCCCGGGGGGACGTCGGGAATCTGGAAATGTCCGTCGGCGTCGGTGGTGGTGTAGTAGGGGTGCTCGAACTCCCAGATCCAGGCGCGCATCCACTCGTGCGCATCGCACTTGACCCGGATGAGCTCGGCAGTCGTCGGCAGGGGCTTGACGACTGAAAAGCCCTTGTACGGCAGCGCGATGTTGTAGAGGGTGGCATTGGTGTCGTTGACCTGTGGATGGGTGTTGTGGAGGATCGGGTCGTCTGAGGCAATCTTGAGCTGCTGGCCGACGCTCGCACCTTGGACGCGTGGCTCGAACATGCAGTGGTTGTTCGTCAGCGCGATGGTGCTGGTGGGGTTGGCCTTCCCCTTCTGGATCCCCTTCAAAAAAACCTCGACGTTCTTCAGGCCGCCGTCTGCCCCGGAGGCGTAGAGAGGATTCGGAATCGACATGCCGCAGTAGTCTTGGTTCTTGGTCGTCTTGATCGGCGCGAGCACGGGAGCGGGTCCGCCAAGCTTGACAACTCCCCGGATGGCGCCCCCGTTCGAAACGGCCACGGTCTCATAGGCCAGCGTTGTTGAGGCAAGCAACACGATACCGGCAAAGGCGGTCAGGCGAAGAACGGGTGAACGCAAGCGATCTCCTATCGTGCCCGGCGGGACCCCAACTCCAAGCAGGGAGGCACCGGCGCCTCGATTCGACAACGACACTCCGGCCGCGCGCGTGCTGTGCTCGCCATCGTTACGGTCGCCATGTTCATTCGCAACCGGATCGATCCTAGGAAGCCAGCAGCCCAGTGTCGAATACCATTTTGAGATCACTGTGAGACGACGCCCGAATCAGGGCAACCGGCACATAACCTTGCCCTTTGTCGGGCGACGAATCGAACCCGGATGGATACCACCACCTCACCGGACGAGGGTCAGACTCGATCCGGACGGAAGCGCCTAAACCAGAACCGTTTGCCCCGCCTGGTTTTAATGTAGTCTTCAGGTTAGGAAGGGGCTCAGGTTAGGAAAGGGCCGTGGAACTCCGCCACCTCCGTTACTTCATCGCGGTTGCCGAGGAGCTTCATTTCGGCAGGGCCGCGGATCGCCTGCACATCTCGCAACCGCCCCTCTCCCATCAGATTCAGGACCTCGAGCGCGAGATGGGCGTGGAGCTGTTCAGGCGAAACCGACGCTCCGTCGCGCTGACGGAAGCGGGCCGGCTATTTCTCGACGAGACGCGACACGTGCTGAGAGACGCGGAGCGCGCCGTGGAGATCGCGCGCAGGGCGGCGCGCGGAGAGGTCGGGCGCCTCTCGATCGGCTTCGGACCGGCGCCGGAGAGCTGGATTCTGAAGAGAGTTCTCTCGGTCTTTCTAGCGCAGCATCCCGACGTTCGGATCGAACTTCACAGCTTGTACACCCAAGAACAAGTGGATGCGCTTGGCAGACGTCAAATCCAAGTCGGCTTTCCCCTGCTCCCGATCCCGCGCCGGGGCCTCGTCGTCGAGAGCATTGGCATGGAGCCCCTGGTGGTCGCGCTCCCGGCCAGCCACCGCCTCGCGGGACAGTCCCGCATTCCGCTGACTGAACTGCGGAAGGAGCCTTTCGTGTTGGTTTACCGCGATGTCGGTCCCAGCTTCCATGATCTGGTCTTCAACGCCTGCAACCAAGCCGGGTTCACTCCCAACGTCGCTTATGAGGCAGGTCAGGTGCTGACGGTCCTGGCCTTCGTGGCCGCCGGTCTGGGCGTCTCTCTCCAGCCGGGCGGCGTGGGGAGCAGCCGTCCGGATGGCGTCGTTTTCCGGCGCCTGCTGTCAACGGCACCTATGGTTGAGATCGGCATAGCATACCGGCGGGACGACTCATCTCCGACCCTATCGGCTTTCCTCGGTGTGGTGAGGGAAGCCGCTCGCCAGAGACATCTCCGGCCGCTTTGGGCGGCGGCGGGCGCGTGAGGCCGCCAGCAAGGCAAACCTGCATTCTTCCCCCCGCAAAGAAGCGTTGTTGAGGTGAGGTTATGAAGGTCTCTCCCCTGGCCCGGCTAATTCTCTTCGGATTCGTCGGCATATTCATCATCGCTGCGGGCTACCTGCTTCTGGACGCCTTTGGAGTCTGGTCGCGGCTGCCGGCCGGCCTGACGCACGGCGTTGAGGTTATGACCGGGTTGATTCTGCTCTTCGTCCTCCTCGGCCACCTGGCACTCGCCACCGGCACGCCCCCATGGGCCGGCTCCGAAGGCGAAGGCAAGCCGCGCCCCTAGGAACTGCGCTCCGGGTGCTGCAGGCGCAAGGAGTTGCCGACGACGAACAGGCTGGAGAGGACCATGGCGGCCGCTGCGACGACCGGGCGCAGGAAGCCGAGGGCGGCGAGCAGAATGCCGACTGCGTTGTAGCCGAAAGCCCAAGAAAGATTCTGGCGAACCACCCGCATCGTCCGGCGGGCAGCTGCCAAAAGCCTCGGCACCTCACGCAGGTCCGCGACAAGAACCACCGCGTCGGCAGTCTGCCGGGCCAGATCGGCGGCGCCTCCGAAGGCGATACCGACATCGGCGGCCGCCAGAGCCGGCGCGTCGTTGACGCCGTCGCCGACCATTGCCACGTGGGAACGATCCTTCCGCCACTGCTGAAGGAGCCGCGCCTTCTCCCCGGGCGCGAGCCCGCCGAAAGCCTCCCAAATCCCGACCTCGCGCGCGATGTTCCCGACGACCGCGGCGCGGTCGCCGGATAGAAGGCGCGGAGTCACACCCAGCGATCGAACCTGCGCGATGGCGTCGCGCGCCTCCGGCCGCGGCGAGTCCCAGAGGAGGATCTCACCGACCAGGCAGCTGTCGATGGCGACGGCGACGACGCTCTCTTCCTCGTTCCCATCCGCAAAGGCGCCGGTCCCTGACACGCCCTCGCGCTTCAGCAGAGCCCGGCTGCCGAGGAGCACCACGTGTCCGTCGGCGCGCCCCTCCGCGCCGCCACCCGGGATGGAACGGGTTTCCCGCCCGGAGGCAATGGCGATATCCCGCTCCCGCGCCACAGCGACGATGGCCTTGGCGAAGGGGTGATCTACATTGACCTCGACAGCCGCCGCCAGGCCGAGGAACTCTGTTTCGGTCAGGCGAGCGCTCGTCTGAACCCGGACGTCCCGCACAACCGGATGTCCGCGCGTGATCGTTCCCGTTTTGTCAAACGCGATCGTCCGCACCCGGTCGAGTGCCTCCAAAGCTGCGCCGCTGCGGAGCAAAGTACCGCGCCCGGCGGCACGCGACAGCGCGATCGTCGTGGCCATCGGAGTGGCGATGCCTAGAGCGCAAGGACAGGCGACGACCAAAACCGAGAGCGCGGCAAGCCCGCCTTGCTCCCACTGGTGTTTCAGAAAACCCCAGCCGAGCCCGCTCGCGATGGCGACAAGTGCGACCGCCGGGATGAATCGCGCGACGAATTCATCGGCCGCAATCTCGATCGGGGCTCGTCGTGTCCGGGCCTCGGTCGTCCACCGCTCGATCCGCCGCGCGAGCGTCTCCGACTCCCCCGAAGCCTCGACAGTCAGCGCTCCGTCGGCCGCAATCGAGTCAGCATAGACGGTGTCACCGGGCTGGACGAGCCGGGGCACGGCCTCACCCGTGAGGGCGGGCTCCTGTACATCGGAAATTCCTTCGAGCACACGCCCATCGACCGGGATCTCTTCGCCGGCACGCACCCGCACGCGCTCTCCGCGGCGCACCTGCTCCGGCGGGACGACACGCTCCTCCCCGTCGCGGCGCACCCGCGCGTGCGGGCGCTCGCGCGTGACGGCCAGCTTTAGAGTCTCGGCCGCCTTTTGCCGCGCGCGCGCGTCCAGGTATTGTCCAAGCACCACGAAGACGAGCACCATCGTGCCGGAGTCGTAATACAGCTGGCGTCCACCGCGAATCGTCTCCGCCGCAGAAGCTCCAATTGCCGCAAGCGCGCCGAGCGCAATGAGCGTCTCGAGCACGATCCGGCCTTGCCGAGCGGCCGCGAACGCTACCCGAAGCATCGGGACTCCGAGCAGGAGATACACGGTGACTGAAAGGCCCAGCATGATTCCCGACGCGGTGTGAAGAACATCCTCGCCCATTGATTCGAGCGAACCAAAGTAGAGAAGGCTTTGAAACATCATGACGTTGCCGGAAAGGACGGCCGCGAGGCCCAGTTTCGCAAGAAACCAGCCCGCGCGTCCCGCCTCGCCGGACGAGCCTACAATGCGAAACACCGTCAGGCAGCCGAAGCAGCAAAATTCAAGCCTCTGGCCGTCGGCCTCTTCACGGTAGGACCGAGACGGCAACGGAAGCCGGCAGTGCGTGCAGAGCCCGGCAGTGAGGCCGTTCACGATGTCCATTATCCGTTGCCCGCTCATCCGACTCGCGCCACCCCTATGGTGCAGCGTCGCACTCCGGAGCCGAACCGGCAGCGGCGCGGCCTCCTTGACCACGCCCGCCACCGCCGTTTCCGCTCGGCTTTCTCCAGGGTTCGAATCCCGGCGTCCCGACCAAACGAAATCAGGGGTGGGGCGGCTCAAGGAATCCCTCTCTGCCGCGCCGACCGCCGACCGGGAAGCGTTTCTTCACCGGTCCACGAGAACGGGCACAGTTTGGGCACAGCGGGCAAAAAAAGGGTTACGCCAGATGACGTAACCCTTTGAGTTGATTGGTTGCGGGGGCGAGATTTGAACTCGCGACCTTTGGGTTATGAGCCCAACGAGCTACCAGACTGCTCCACCCCGCGTCAGGGAAGGCGAACCTTATCGGAGGCCAAAGGCAAGGTCAAGGGCATCGCCGCCTCCGGTCTTCGACCTTTGGGTTATGAGCCCAACGAGCTGAGCCCGGACTCCTTCCGGTCACCGGGCCGATCCTGCGAGGGATTTTTCGTCGAGACGAGGAAGCCCGACGATGGCGATGCCGGAGCGCATCGCAGAGGAGGGCTGACGAGCCCCTCCGTCGCGCCGCGCGACGGCAAAATGAAGCCGCGGAAAAGACTACGAGCGAAGCGAGCGGATGATCGGGAGGAGTGCGGGCTGGACTGCTCCACCCCGCGTCAGGGAAGGCGAACCTTATCGGAGGCCAAAGGTAAGGTCAAGGGCACGCCGAACGGGTCGGGCGAGGAGCCTGTCCTCGTAATGTTCTACTGCGCGCGCGGCGAGCATTACTCGGACAGGCTCCTAGCGCTTGACGCCGGGGGTGGGCAGCGGCCTCTTCGCGGTCAAGCTGCCGGGCGGGTACAGAACGACGACATCGCCCGGCGCGACGAGATTCAGCTCCTCGCGGGCAGCCTTCTCGGCGGGAAACTCGTGGCGATTCGCAGCTTCGATCGCAGATTTGATCTCGTCGTTCTCTCGGCGCAGATCCCCAATCTGCTTGTCGAGCTGCTTGACCTCGGCGCGCGCCTTCTTCAGCTCGAAGACCCGGCGATCCGAGACGAGCAAGAGACCGAGCAGCACCGTCGAAGCCGCGAGCGAGACGAAGAACGCCACGACGGGGCGCGCGCCCCTCGAGGTCGGCGGCATGGCGCTCACGCCGGAAACACCTCCCGCCCGGCGAACCGGCCCACGCCGGCGAGGTCCTCTTCAATCTCGAGCAGCCGGTTGTACTTCGCGAGCCGCTCGCCGCGGCAGGCCGAGCCCGTCTTGATCAGGCCGGCGTTGACAGCAACGGCGAGATCGGCGATCGAGTCGTCGGGCGTTTCCCCCGAGCGGTGGGAGACGACCGTGCGGTAGCCGTTGGTCTGCGCCAGGCGGACAGCCTCGAGTGTCTCGCTGACCGTGCCGACCTGATTGAGCTTGACGAGCAGCGCGTTGCCGATCTCGTCCGCGATCCCCTGTGCCAGGATCTCCGGGTTGGTCACGAAGACGTCGTCGCCGACGAGGAGGATCTTCCGGCCGAGCTCTCGGGTCGCCGCGATCCAGCCCGCGCGGTCACTCTCGGCGAGGCCGTCCTCGATCGAGACGATCGGGTAGTCGGCGACGAGCGCCGCCCAATAGGCGACCATCTTCTCGGAGGAGAGCGTCTTGCCCTCGCCCGTCAGGACGTAACGGCCCTTCTCGTAGAACTCCGAGGCCGCCGGATCGAGCGCGATCACGACGTCTTTGCCGGCCGTGTAACCCGAGGCGGCGATCGCCGCGAGGAGCAGGTCGAGCGCCTCGCGCGACGAGGCGATGTCCGGAGCGAAGCCGCCTTCGTCGCCGACACCCGTCGAGAGCCCCTTCTTCTTCAAGATCGCCTTCAGAGCGTGAAAAACCTCGACACCCGCGCGCAGTGCCTCGGCAAAGGTCGGGAAACCCACCGGGCAGATCATGAATTCCTGTGGATCGAGCCGGTTGTCGGCATGGGCGCCGCCGTTGATCACGTTCATCATCGGCACGGGCAACGTGGTCGCGCCGGCCCCGCCGAGGTAACGGTAGAGCGGCAGGCCCGAGCCCTCGGCGGCCGCGCGCGCCACCGCGAGCGAAGCGCCGAGGATGGCATTGGCGCCCAGGCGGCCCTTGTTGGCCGTTCCGTCGAGATCGCAGAGGATCCGATCGATGAGCGCCTGGTCGCGCGCGTCGGCGCCGGCGAGCGCCTCGGCAATCTCGCCGTTGACGTGACGGACGGCCTTCAAGACCCCCTTGCCGCCGTAGCGCTTCTTGTCTCCGTCGCGCAGCTCCAGAGCCTCGCGCTGCCCCGTCGAGGCTCCCGAGGGAACGGCCGCCCGGCCCGTCGCGCCGCCCGAGAGCAGCGCCTCGACCTCGACGGTGGGATTGCCGCGCGAGTCCAGGATCTCGCGCGCGTAGATCGCTTCGATCGAAAAGCTCATGCCCTCTCGCTCAAGAGCGCGGGCCCGGCGGCGGCGAGCGCGTCCAGGTCCTTTGCGGAATGCGCCTCGACGTAGACACGCGCAACCGGCTCGGTGCCCGACTCCCGAACCAGAATCCACGAACCGTCCTCCAAAAGCAACTTCAAACCGTCCAGCAGGTTCACGGCGACGACCCTGCGTCCGGCGAACCGCTCCGGAGGCGAGGCGCGGCAGCGTGCCAGCGCCCCCTTCGCCTCGGGCGAGACCTTCAGGTCGAGACGGCGTGTGAGATACGGGCCGATCGCTTTGGCGAGATCGGCCGAGAGCTGCGCAAGCGTCCGGCCGGAGGCTCCGACCATTTCGGCGACCAAAAGATCCGCCAGGATGCCGTCCTTCTCCGGCACGTGCCCCTCGATCGTCAGGCCCGCACTCTCTTCGCCGCCGAAGATGATCTCGCCAGCGATCAGCTTCTCGCCGATGTACTTGAACCCGACCGGCGTCTCGTACACAGGCACGCCAAACTCCTTCGCCACTGCGTCCAGGGCGTGCGTCGTCGCGACGCTTCGCGCGAGTCCCCCCCGCCGGCCCTTGCGGCCGAGCAGGTCTCTGGCGAGCAGAGCCAGGATCTCGTTGGGCTGGACATAGAGTCCGGCCTCGTCGAGGACGCCGAAGCGGTCGGCGTCCCCGTCGCAGGAGAGGCCGAGCCGCGAGCCGCGCCGCCTTACCTCCTCGCCGAGTGTGACGAGCTCCTTCTCGCCGCACTGGGGCGAAAGGCCTCCGAAAAGAGGGTCGCGGTTCGCGTTCAAGCGGAAAAGCTCCGAGCCCGCGCGCTCCAGGAAGGCGTCGAGGAAGCCGACCGATGTGCCGTAGCGGAAGTCGAGCGAAAAATGTGGCTTGCCGCGCGACACATCGGCCATCCGAACTTTCGCGGCAAGGTCGTCGAGATAGGGCGGCGCCGGATCGAACGACGGGACCGTATCGGCCGCCGGGGCGGGGACTTCGTTGATCTTCGTCAGATGGTCCTCGATGCGCCGCGTGGCTTCGGGAAGGGCGGGCGCTCCGTCCGCGGTCGAGAACTTGATGCCGAGGTATTGGGGCGGGTTGTGGCTGGCGGTGAAGTTGACGGCCCCTGCGGCGCCGCGACGGCGGATCTCGAAGGCCAGGACGGGCGTGGGCACCGGCTGGGTGGAGACTTCCGCCAGGAAACCGGCTCCTGCGAGCACTCGCGCCGCCTCGTCGGCGAAGCGGTCCGCGAGAAATCGCGTGTCGAAGCCGACGAGAACGAGGTTTCCCTTCCTCCCGTCCTCGGCCAGCACCGCCGCGACCGCGGTGACGACCCGGCGAGCATTGGAAAAGGTGAAGTCTTCGGCCAGAACCGCCCGCCAGCCGGATGTGCCGAACTTGATCGCGGTCATAGGATGGAGCCCGGATTATTCATGGTCACCCGGCCGGAACCCGGACAGGTGACCGCGCCTAAAGGGCCCGTCAACGAGGCAGCCGGCCGTCGGAACAGTTTGCTATGTCCGCGACAGAGATCCTTCGCCGAGACAAGGAAGTGCGACGACGGCGATGCCGGGGCGCATCGCAGAGGAGCGATGACGCCGTATCGGCGGAGGAGATCGGAGCGGCGGCCGGAGTCGATCATGAATAATGCGGGCTAGAATTGTGAAGCTACCACGGCTGTTCACCGCCGCCGTCTTCGCCCTGATCGCCTCCTGCGTCCACTCGATGCGGCCCGAGAGCGACCTCCACCGGGTCGCGATGCCGGTCCTCGAAAAGCCCCTCGTCGAGACCTACCCGCCGCCCGAGCAGCCGCAAGACCCCGTGAAGGCGGCCGTCTTCGAGCGGATCAACCGGGACCGCGTCGCGCAGGGTTTGACGCCGGTCAACTGGGACGCGGGCGCCTCGCGCGTGGCAGATGCCTTCTGCGCGCAACAGGTGCGTGAAAAGACACGCGGCCATTACTTGATGGACGGCTTGCCCCCGTACGCGCGGACGGGCTTTGCGGGCATCTTCGGTCTCGGCTCCGAGAACTCGATCTCCTGGATCACGACGTCGACCTGGGCCGACCAGAATCTGACTGCCCTCGGCCTCTCGGGCCACGACCGCATGATGGAAGAGCGGCCCCCCAAAGACGGCCACCGCCGCACGATTCTGGATCCGGACGCGACGCATGTGGGAGTCGGCTATTTCGTCCGCGGCGGGCGCTTCCAGATGTCGCAGGAGTTCCTCGTCCGCCGGCTCGACCGTCTCGCGCTTTCGGTCCGTTCGGGCCTGCCGCTGCTCGCGGTCGAAGGCCGTGTGCTCGCGCCCGACCGCATTCAGTTCGTGACGATAGCCCGAGAGCCGAAGCCTGCTCCGCTGACACAGGCGGAGGCGAACGCCCGCACGACTTATTCCTTTCCCGAGCCCGACGAGGCTTACGTCCCCGAGGGCAGCCTCGGGATGAGCGTGGTCGGCACGGTCACGCGGGACCGTCTCCGCATGCGCAAGGACCGCGAGTTCTTCTTTGTCTACCGGCCCGCCGATGCCGGCCTCTATACGTTCGTCTTCTACGTAGCCTGCGAAGGCCGGATGCCGAAACAGGGCGGATCCGCTACAGTGCTCTTCGAATGATTCACGTCCTCGTCGTCGCGCCGGATGGGCCTGTCGGGGACCTCGCCGGGCGGCGCTCGTCGGTCGAAGTGTTGCATGCGCGAGACGCCGACGAAGCCGTGGAGAAGCTCGCCCGCAACCGCCGTGTCGATGCGGTGCTGCTCTTGGCCGGCGCCGAGAACGCCGCCGTCGCACGGGCGATCCGCGAGGACAACCTGTCCCCGCCGCCGCTTTTTGCTCCCGCCTCGGGCAATGAGATCCCGGGCGTCCGAGGTCTGCCGGAGGGGGATCCCGAGAGGCTGCTCGACCTCGTGGACCGATCGCTCGCCGGGGCTTGAAGTCGTGATAACTTAGACGTTTACGGAGGTTTTTTCATGTCCGGGTGCGGCGGCTGTTCGGTTGGCAACTCATTCAATCCCGGGGGCCACTACGTGGGCGTCCGGATCAACCAGAACGAGGACGGGCGCGTCGTCTTTTGCGAGACCCTGGGAGCCGCGGTGGCCAAGGGCCAGCGTGTCATCGTCGAGGGAGAGGCCGGTCTGGAGTTTGCGCAGGTCACGACCTTGAACCCCATGATCCTGAAGCAATGTCAGCTGCGCGACGCCCGCCGCCTCGTGCGCGTGGCGGGCGACGCGGACCGTGCGGCGTACGACGCCAAGCTCGGCCGGGAGCTGCGCTTCCTGATGGACGCCCAGCAGCTCGCCGCCGAAAAACGCCTGGTCGTCAAGCTCGTGCGCGCCGAAGAGTCCTTCGACGGCCGCAAGGTCACGCTCCACTACACCTCCGAGACGCGGATCGACTATCGCAAGCTCGTCTCCGATCTGGCCGCCCGGCACCCCGTGCGGATCGAGATGCGCCAGATCGGACCGCGCGACGAGACCAAGATGCGCGGGGGCCTGGGACCCTGCGGCCTGACCCTCTGCTGCTCGACCTTCTTGAAGGGGTTCCACCCCGTGACGATCAAGATGGCCAAGAACCAGAACCTCTCGCTAAACCCTTCTAAAATATCGGGGATGTGCGGCCGGCTCATGTGCTGCCTGGCCTACGAAGACGAAGGAGCGGCCCGGACCGCCTAGGTCTCTTTTTTTGCCCCGGGGCGGGATTTTTTGCCCTGGACGCCGGGTTAAGGCCTTTCAGAAGGGTCCCGCCTATTAACTGGGACACAGGTCAAGAGCTGTGGCGAACCGAAATGTACCGGGTGGCGCGATGCGTCCCGAAGACGAAGCCCCCGGAAACCGCAAGCTGATCCGGCCCAACCTCTCGGAGCTTTCCGAGCGGTATCCGACCCGCACTTTCGCGCAGCGCAAGCAGGCGCCGGCCGAGCAGACCAACGCCGAGAGCTACTACTACCTCAAGCAGATGGCCGCGAAGACTCCGATCGTCGTTCTCCTGAACGACGGCGAGGAGATCCGCGGCTGGATCGAGTGGTACGACAAGAACTGCTTGAAGGTGAACCGGGAGGACGCCCCGAACCTGCTCATCCCGAAAACTTCGATCAAGTACCTCTTCAAGCAGGAAGACGAAAAGGGCCTCCGGGACGGGAACCGGTAGAACGACTGACTTTGGACTTTGGTCCTTAGACTCTCAACGAGCTCCCCGACCAGACAGGACAGCCGGCACGGTTTTCACCAGGATCTTGAAGTCGAGCATCGGCGACCAGGTGTCGATGTACTTCAGGTCGAGCTCCATCCACCGGTCGAAGTCCACCTCGCTGCGGCCGGAGACCTGCCAAAGGCAGGTCAGGCCCGGTTTCATGGAGAGCCTTCGACGCTGCCACGGCTCGTAGCGGGCAACTTCCTCCGGCAGGGGCGGGCGCGGGCCCACGAGGCTCATGTCGCCCACGATGACGTTCCAGAGCTGCGGCAGCTCGTCGACGGACAGCCGCCGAAGGATTCGTCCGACCCAGGTGAGGCGGGGATCGTTCGAGGCTTTGAAGACCGGGCCGGACATCTCGTTCAAGTGCGAGATCTCCGAAAGCCGCTCCTCGGCTCCCGAGTGCATCGTCCGGAACTTGATGAGCGTGAAGTGCCGCCCATTCAGGCCGCAACGCACCTGCCGGAACAGCACCGGCCCCGGTGAGGAGAGCTTGATCCCAATCGCCGCGACGAGCTGGAGCGGCATCGTCAGCACGGAGACGAGGAGCGAGAGGGCCAGGTCGATGGCGCGCTTGGCGACGAGCTGGACCGGGTTGGTGGGCGTGGTGGTGAACGAGAGAAGCGGCACTCCGTCGAGCTCTTCGAGGACGGGACGCGCGAAGACATGAGGGAAGATGTCGAGCGAAACGTGAGCGCGCACTCCGTGCTGCTCGGCGACCAGGAGGGCCTGCTCGTACTCGTGGAGCCTTCCCTTCTCGATCACGAAGACCAGCTCGTCCACGACTTCGCGCATCAAGACCGCTTCGAGATCCGTGATCTTGCCCAGGCATTCCCAGCGATCCGCGCGGCGAATCTCGCCGCCGTTGTCGTCGTCGAGGTAACCGATCACACGGAAGCCCCAGTACGGGTGCCCCTCGAGAAACATGCCGAGTTGCGAGGCCTTCCGGCCGGTGCCGACCAGGAGGACGGTGCGGAAATTGAACCCCCGGCTGCGCACCGCGCGCGACACGAGGCGCAAGGCCACCTTCTCGGACGCTAGGAACGCGAAATTGACGACGCCAAAGACGACCAGAAACCAGCGGCTCACGAATTCGAGCTTCAGGCCGTAGATGAGCAGGGCCAGGATCGCCGTTCCGCCGAAGGCCACTTTGATCGCCGCCCAGATCTCTTCCCCGAGCGGCAGGGTGCGGTGGCTGCGGTAAAAGCCCGCCGCGTAGAGCATCAGCCCCCACACGGGCAGGATGAGCGAAAGCAGACCCATGTATTCGCCGAACGGGTGAAGCTGGGTGGGGAAAAGCCGCGGGAAATGCTCCGGAAGGAAATGCCCGCGCAGCTGGTAGGCCACGGGAAGAGAGATCGCCGTCAAGACGAGATCCGCCGCGAGCACTCCGAGGGCGACGGCGCGGGCCTTTTGTTTCAGCATGCAGCGGGGCCGCGGCGGACCCACCGCCACGACGGCCGGATGTTACGGGAGGACGGTGCCCGCTTCAACCCTTCCTTTGGCCAGGAGTTGTTCGTAGCGGCTGACGACATCCTCCCAGCGGTACCTTTCCCGGACCCGCTGTCGGGCCCGCTCCTTCCATACGGAAGCGGAGCCCGCGTCGTCCAAAACACGAGCCAACAACTGCGTGAGCGTCTCGGGCCGATGGACGTCGAAGGGCAACGCGGCGCCGCCCGCGACCTCTTCGTTCTCCGGGGTGGCGTGATAGGCCACGACGCGCCCGTAACCGAGAGCCTCGACGAGAGCGGGGTGCGTGCCGCCCACCTCCGTGGCCTGCACGTAGACGAGTGCGTTGGCGAGAAGCTCCCGATATCCCTCGCCGTAGATCGCTCCCGGAAAAAGGACGCGCGGATCGGCCGCGGCGTGGACCTCTCCGATGTAACGGTCCGCATACGGCGCGTCGCCGACGATGACGAGCGGCATCCGCCCGGGCACGTCTCGATAGGCCCGCACGACCTCGAGGGCATTGTTTTCCGGCTCCAGACGCGAGACGTAGAGGACGTAGCGCTCGGGCGGCAGGTTCAGGCGCTCCAGCGCGGCGCGGCCCAGAGGCTCGGGCAAGTCTCCGCCGTAAGGGATGAAGGTCGACTCGAAGCCGTACCGCTCGCGGTAGTAGTCGCGGATCACCCGGGCGTCCGACACGACCGCGTCGGGGACGATAGTCGAAAGGACCTCGGAGACCCGGTAAGCGGCGCGGCCGAGGGCGTTCCACTTGCGCCGGTGGCGCTCCAGGCCGTCCACGTTGAGGACGACGCGCGTCCGGCCCGTCAGGCGGGGCAGAAACGAGCACGCCGCGTTGATCGCGTTGCAGACCAGTACCGCGTCGTAGTGCGCCAGCGCCGCGTCGAACGCCGAGAGCCAGCCGTGCACGACGGTGTCGAAGTACTTCGAGGGGACCGTGGGCAGGATGCGGATCTTCGCGCCGCGCCAGGTCGTGAGGTCGGCCCCGGCGTAGCGCGTGCGCGTGTAGACGGTCACGTCATGTCCGCGGGCCGCCAGGCCCGCGGACAGCTCCTCCGCCAGCGTCTCGAAGCCGCCGTAGCGCGCGGGGACACCGCGAGTGCCGAGGATGGCGATGCGCATCAGAGGGAAATTGTGAATGGAGAATTGTGAATTGTGAATTCGCTTTTCGATCTATTCACAATTCACAACTCACAATTCACAATTGGGTCCTTCGGCGCCGAACTTTGTCTTGAATCTCGCGCCTTTTCGCCCACAGTCTCCGGCGGTTGCGCCAGAGCCACGAGAACGCCGGCAGCGAGGAGCGCTCCACGGTCAGGCAGGCGGCCAGTACGATGAGATCGCGCGCGAGCGTCGGCAGGCACGTGGCCGCGAAGTGACCGGCCGTCTCGTTGTTGATCCGAAGAAGAAAACGATTCTTGACGGAATGGAGGTTTGCGCCGGCCGTCATCGCCCGGCGCCGCTCGGGCAAGTTGCGCCGGCGGTGGTACGCCACGGCCCGCGGCACGTACAGACACTTCCAGCCGAGGCGCCGCAGGCGCCAGGCGAGGTCGGCATCCTCGCGGTAGAGGAAGAAATCGGCGTCGAAATATCCTGTCGAGATCTTCGCGCCCTCTAGCGCTTCCCGCCGGTAGAAGCCCGCCGCTCCGCTGGTTCCGAAGATCTCCCCCTCGGCGATCGAGCGGCCCTCGGCGGGCGCGCCGGAGTCGCGGTCGAAGTGGCGACCCGAGGCCGTAAAGTACAGGCCGGTCGAGTCGAGCCTGTCGGTCGCGGAAAGCTCCCGCCCTTCGGCCCTGTAGATCCGGCCCGAAGCCGAACCCACGTCGGGCCAGTAGTTCAGGCGCGAAGCGAGCAGGGCTGCAAAGTCGGGCTCCAGGCGACAGTCCGGGTTCAAGGCGAGGACATAGCGCCCGGAGGATGCCTCGATGCCACAGTTCATCCCGGCCGCGAATCCGACGTTCTCGGGGAGAGCGACGATCCGAGCCTGCGGAGCGAACACCGCCGCGACATCCCGCGAACGATCGGAGGAAGCGTTGTCCACGACGATCAGCTCGACAGAGACGCCCTCCTGTCCGACCGCCGATGTCAGCGTGCGCGGCAGATCGGTTGCGTCGTTGTAGGCGACGACGACGATCGAAACATCAACCATAAATTTTGGATTTTGGATTTTCGATTTTGGATTTGCCGAGACCGAGGGCGACCGCGAGGGTTGCGAGGTAGGCGCGGCGGGACTCGGCAGGCGCGCGCGGAGCCTCCCTGCGAAAGTACGTGCCGGCCAGACGCAGGAGCATTCCCGAGACGAGAAGGGCATGATAGGCGAGACGCGCGGGCAGGCTGTAGTGGCGTCGGCGGTAGAGAAGCGCGTTCTTGTAGTACACGGGCAAGAAACGCGCGTAGCCGAGGCTCCGCGACGAAGCGCCGCCCGCGTGCCGGAAGCGGGCCGCCGGCCAGTGCAGGATCGGCCCTTCGCGCGCCAGGCGCGCGCACAGGTCCACGTCCTCGAACCAGGCGGGCACGAACGCCTCGTCGAAGCCGCCCATCCTCCGAAAGACGCTCGTCCGCACGGCGAGCGCCGAGGCCGCGGGCTGCTCCACCGGGAACGGCGTGTCGCGGTCGGCGTCGGCGTAACGGTCGCGTCGGCGGCCCGGCGTGTCGTGCTGGAGGTGGTCCCAGAGCATCAGCTCCCGCAGATCCGACGCGAGCGTGGGCAGCCGGCGCAGTTGAAACGTGAATTGATCCTCGCGCCGAACCGAGCGCAATGCCAGCGGCCGCCCCGGATTCGACGGCACGGTGCGCCCGTCCTCTTCGACGAGCCGCGGCGCGAGCCCGACCGCTTCCGGATGCTCCTCGAAGCCCCGGGCGAGCGCCGAAAAGGGCTCTTCTTC
>WNGF01001101.1_pt1 | contig 66364 bp, 58 predicted proteins | sample 5400641 | NCBI WGS metagenome assembly WNGF01 (sample SAMN13153371, study PRJNA577476) | soil metagenome | isolation source: 80 cm soil or saprolite under grassland replicate 2 | place: USA:California | collected 2016-06-15
TCGAAGCGCTCGCCATACATCTCTTCCTCGGCCAGTTCGATCGTCTCGCCCAAGCCCTCGGCGATCGGGTGGCCCGGCTCGAGCACCCAGATACGCTCGTTGTCGTCGGCCTCACGCCACTTCAGGGCGCAGGTGGTGCCCATGAGGCGCTGGAAGATTTTCGATTCGTGGCCGGAGTGCAGCACAATCAGCCCCATGCCGTCGAGCACGCGTGTGTGTACCCTAGCCACAATCTCGTCGCGCACCTCGGCATGCGCCTGGTGGCCCCACCATGTCAGCACATCGGTGTTCGCCAGCACCTCGTCGGTCAGGCCGTGTTCCGGCTGGTCGAGTGTGGCGGTGCGCACCTCCAGCCCGGCGTACTCGCGCAGGCCTTCGGCAATCGCGCCGTGGATGCCCTGGGGGTAGATCGTGCCGGCCGGGTGAGATCTATCCAGTTCGTGGCGGTATTCATTCCATACAGTGATACGAATTGGAGCGCTCAACACACTATCCTTTCATAGCTAGACTGTTCAGGCGGCCAAAGTATAAGCGACGGCACGATCAGCGTCAATGTGAATTGGGAAATTGTTGCTGCTTACAGCACCTACGCAGTGGACGCGACTATTGGACCAGCACGGATTTAAAATTTCTCGTTGTGAACACGTTCTAATCGACCGGGGGTGTACTCATATGGCTAAACCATGTATAATACGCCGGTAAGCAGACATCCAGGTAGTTACGATCTTGTGTAGTAAAACAAGCCTGGCCTGCGGGGCGGGCGAAAGCGGCAACAGCAAGCAGTTGTGAGTTCCCTCCTCGACAATCGGCGGTTGCGTCGCGGCGTATCGATACGTCGCAACCCGGCGCCAAGCCATGTACTGGTGGGCATACTGGCAGTGACGCTTGGATTGGCCGGCGGCGCTGCCGTGGCCTTTGGCCCATTTTGGGCCGGCTTTGTTGTGCTCGGCGCGCTGGCGCTGGTGTACGCCATGCTGCTGAATACCGGCGTGGGGCTGGCGCTGGTGGTGTTGATCGCCACAGTGCTGCCGTTTGGCACGCTGCCGTTTAAGGCGCTGATCACGCCAAATTTTCTCGAGCTGGCCTTGCTGGGTTTGCTGGTGGTCTGGCTGCTGCGGCTGCTCACCCATCCCGACGATTCGTTTTATCTCACGCCGCTGGGACTACCAATTATTGGTTTCATCGGCGTAACGCTGTTTTCGTTCATCCTGGGCTCGAACGCGCACCCGGACTCGCTCACGCTGCACAACTATTTCAAGTTTATTCTGGCGGTGCTGTTCTTCTTCAGCGTAGTCAACTGCCTGCGAACGTTCGATCAAGCGCGCTGGGCGGCGCGGCTGCTGATCATCGGCGGCGCCATCTCGGCGCTGTTGGGGCTGGCGCTATTCTTCTTGCCCGATCGCTCGGCGCTGCAGATTCTGGTAGCGCTCGGGCGGATCGGCTACCCGACGACCGGCCGGGTGCTGCGCTATGTGGCCGATGATCCGAGCGGAGTGGAGCGCGCGATTGGCTTCGCGGTCGACCCGAACAGCTATGGAGGCATGCTGGCGCTGATCGGCGCGCTGACAATCAGCCAAACGGTCGCCGAGCGCCCGATCTTGCGCCGCCATTGGCTCTACGCTATGGCCGGCGCGCTGGCGCTGGCAACCTTCCTGACGCAGTCGCGCGGTGCGTTGGGTGGGCTGGTGGTTGGTACGCTGTATGCGGCGACATTGCGCTATCGCCAGCTGTGGCGGCCGATCATCGGCGCGCTGGTGGCGGCGCTGCTGCTTTACTTCGTCTTTGGCATCGGCGAGCATTTTGTCACGCGCGTGACCGAAGGGATCCAATTTCAGGATCAAGCCAACCAGATGCGCCTGAACGAGTATCAGAACGCCATCCAGATTATTCAACGCTATCCCATTTTCGGTATCGGCTTTGGCAGCCAGGGGCCCGATCTCGACCTAGGGATTGGAGTTTCGAGCATCTACCTGGCGCTGGCCGAGCGCGCTGGGTTGGTCGGCCTGTTCTGGTTCCTGGGCATTATTGGCGCGTTCTTCGCGCGCGGCCTGCCGGCAATGCGATTCGCATTCGCCGGGCACGACGACGAGCGCGCCGGCTTGCTGCTGAGCCTGCAAGCGGCGATCGCGGCGGCGCTGGCGGTTGGGCTGCTCGACCACTACTTTTTCAATATCGAATTTAGCCATATGGTGGCGCTGTTCTGGGGCACTATCGGGCTGGCGCTGGTGGTCGAAGCGATGAACGATGAAGGCGGAACGATGAAGACAGCACGCGGTGTTGATCATTCATCGTTCATCGTTCATCGTTCGGAGGGTAAGCGTTGATTCGATCAAAGCCAACTACAAGCGCAGTAAGTGAGTTGCTCGGCCGCCGCTGGGTTGGCCTGGGTTATTCAATCTTCGCACTGGCCCTGCTAGTATTGGCGGCGCTGCAGATCGCGAATACCATCGGTGAATTCCTCGTTACCACATGCCTGATTGTTTTGGCGATCGCCGCGCCGCTGACCGGCATACTGCTCAGTCAGGGCCGCCGTAAGCGCGGCCGGCCGGCGACGCTCGCGCTGCTGGTGGTCGATGCGCTAGCGGCGTTGGGACTGATCGCCGCGACGGGTGGGGCCGCCTCGCCGATGTGGGTGGCGCTGCTGCTGGTCTCCACCGCGACGCCGCTGCTGTTGCGCGGGCGCTGGGCGGCTGGCCTACTGGTGGCGGTTTGGCTTGGCGATGGCTTATTTTTGCTGGCGGTGCCGGCCGGCGAATTCATCCCGATGTTATTGATTTGGGCGCTACGTGCGGCCGGGGTCGGGCTGATAGGGCTCGTGCTTTACCGCGCGCTCTCAATTGAAGAAGGGGTACGGGTTCGCTCGCAGCGGCGGGAACAAGTGCTGCATGATTTCCTGGAGCTGTCGAATCGGCTGCGTGTGACCAGCCAGCCGAGTCAGGTGCTCGAAGAAGTTGCCCTGGCGGTGCAAGCCAGCGGGCATTTCGATTGTGTCACGCTCAGCCAGATCGACTGGCACCGTGGGGTTGCGATTATTACGGTCGCGATCGGCGCCAGCGGCCGGCGGCTCGAAGCGGTCGAAGGACTGCATATTTCGTGGGACGAGTTCGCGCCGCTACTCACGCCGCGCCGGCGCGCCGGCCCAAACACCTTTAGTGCGGAGCAGTTGCCGTTTCGCTCGATTCGGAATGAGCAACATCTGATTGTGCCACTCAATAGCCAGTTCTCCGAAATGCATGGCCTGCTGACTGTTTCTGTGGCGAGTCTGAATCGCTTTCGCGATACGCTCGACGAAGCGCTTCCGCTGCTCGAGCTACTGGCGAACCAGGCTGCCGCAGCGCTGGATAATAATGCGCTCTACAGTACCATGGAGCAGCGCGTGCTCGACGCGACCACGACGATTGAGCGCGGCCGTGAGGAACTGGCGCTTGCCCGCGACCGCGCCGAGACGCTGTATCGAATCGTGCAGACCTTGGCGGCATGTACCGACGAGCGCGAACTGCTCGGGCAGGCGCTGTTGCTGGTGGCTAGTGCGACCGGTGCCCAGTGTGGCGGAATGATGTTGGTCGAGCCGAACACTGGTCGGCTGGTGTTCCGCACCACCCTCGATCGCGAGAAGTCGCCAGCGGCCGGCGCGCCGATGCTGATAACGTCCAGCCTGGAGCGCACGCAGGGATTGGCCGGATGGTCGCTCGCCAATCGCCAAGTCGTGATTATTCCCGATATCGTCCAAGATACGCGCTGGCCAATTCAATCCGATGCCGCTATTCCTGAGCGTTCGGCGCTGGTCGCGCCGTTGATGCTGGAAGACGAGCCGTTGGGCGTGCTGGTGCTGCTGCACTCGCAGCTCGATCATTTTCGTGAAGAGCATGGGCAGCTCGCTTTGGCCGCGAGCGGCCAAATTGCCGTGGCGCTCTCAAAGGCCCAGCTCTATCGCTACGTCACCGAACAAAGCGAGCGCCTGGGAATAACGCTCCAGCAGCGCGAGGAGGAAATAAGCAAAACTCTGGCTATTCTACGCTCGATCGGCGATGGCGTGGTCGTGTGCGACCGACTCGGGCGTATTCGGATGATCAACCCGGCCGCCGAGGAAATTTTAGGCATTCGCGCCGACGTATTTATGAACCGGCAGATGAATGAGTTGCCCGGCGTGCCGCTTGAGATGCAGCATGGCCAAGCCGAGGGCGTGCAGCAGCTTCAGGTGGGCGAGCGCTCGCTGCACGCACATTTCGCGCCGGTGCGCTCGGCGGCGGGCGAGTGGCTCGGCGGCGTGATTGTATACCATGATGTCTCGCGCGAGGTGCTGGCCGATCGATTGAAGAGCGAGTTTATTGCCACCGCCTCGCACGAGCTCCGCACGCCGCTCACGTCGATCCGCGGCTATGTCGATCTGCTACTGCTCGATACGCTTGGGCCGCTCAGCCAGCCGCAAAGCGACTTTCTTAAGGTTGTCAAGAATAATGTTGCACGGCTGGTCGAGCTGATCGACGACCTGCTGGATGTTTCGAAGGTTGAGGCCGGCGAGATCCGGCTGCGGCGCGAGCCAACCGATCTTTCGGAGGTGCTGTACGAGGTTGGCGAGTCGCTCTACTCGCAGTTCACCGAACGCTCGATCTCGCTGGCAATTGATGTGCAGCAGGGTCTGCCCAAGATCATGGCCGACCGCCAGCGCCTACGCCAGATCGCGGTAAATCTTGTCAGCAACGCCTGTAAGTACACACAAGTCGGCGGCCGTGTCGACGTGATGCTGCGCAATGGCGGCAATCGTCTGCGCGTCGACGTACGCGACACCGGCGTGGGCATCAACGAAGACGCGCAGCGCCATATCTTCACGCCATTCTTCCGCGCCGACAACCCCCTGCGCGACGAGGTTGGCGGCACGGGGCTGGGCTTGAGCATCACCAAGCGGCTGGTCGAACTCCATGGCGGCGAGATCTGGTTCGACACGCACGAGGGCCGGGGCAGCACCTTCTCCTTCACGCTCCCGCTTGACGGCGGCGACTGGAAGCCGGCCGAATGGTTAGAGCAGGTGCCTTGAACGAGACTGGCACCTGTTTTGTATCGATATCGCCCCAGTCCAGCGAGCGCAGCTATACAGCGGGCTTATGCGCGATCACCCACAGGAACTCTACCTGCTGGCCATCTTCATCCTCGGCCACCACTTCGGCCGAATCGAGTGTGAAGCCAGCCCGTTGTACAAGCGTGCGATTCGTCTCGGCGTCGAAATGGCTCCAATACATTGGCGCGCCCAGCCAATCTTGCTCGATTCCGGCAGGCGCATCGTTGGCGCCCATGGTTGCGAAGAACAGCCCGCGGGGGCGTAGCCAGCCGTTGATCCGCACCAGCAGCGCGCCATGCTCGGCGCGTGGAACATGCATGAGAGTGTAGAAGCCTACCACCGCATCAAAGCTGTGCGGCGGGAAATCGAGCACAGTCATGTCGGATTGGATGAGCGTCGCGCCGGGCACATGTTCGTGGGCGAAGGCAATCTGCGCCGCCGAGATGTCCACTCCTGTGACACGGCATTTCTGCGCCAGCGCCTGTGTCACCGGTACGCCCGCGCCGCAGCCCAGCTCGAGCAGCTCCATGCCAGGCGACAGCAGCGCAAGCAGCCGTGCCAGGTAGCGCATCCGCTCCGGCGAGGGATCGAGGGCGCTCCAAGCCAGGTAACGCTGGGCAATCGCGTCGTATCCCTCGGCGACGATCCGTTTGGGGTCGGGATGTGTGTGTTCTTGATCCATATCCATCCTCGATGCAAAGAGCGACGGAGGTTTCAGCACGAAGGCACCAATTGGCAATGAGAGATTAGAGATTCGCGATTGATAGCGGCCTCCCGAAACTCTAATCTCCGAGAGATCTGAGCTTCTTTCTTAAGAAGCCCTGAGCGACTTTTCCAGCAGCGCCAGCCCCTCACGTTGGGCAAACCCGAGTTTGCGGTTGATTGCCAGCATGCCCGGGTTGTTCGACTCGACTGCAGTGCGGATCTCGTGGCAGCCGTGCCGCAGGGCATACTCGATCGTCTTCAGCTTGAGCACCAGTGCGATGCCGCGCCCGCGATACGCAGGATGGACCGCGGTGACGCGCTGAAACAACCGCCACGGATCGGCGTCGGCGTGCAGATAACTCATGCCCACGTAGCGCCGGCCGTCGCGTACGATGATGAACGCCTCGGGCAGCGACTCAGGTAAGCCGATCGCCTGCTGGGCCAGCCACTCGGGCGATGGCGCGGGGTGCGGATGGATCGGAATGGGCACATCCCCGGCGACGCTGACGTAGAGATCGTGCAGCGGCGGCAGCCAATCGGCGCCGCGCGCCAGATCCGCGGCCAGCGTGCTGATCTGGAGGCCGCCCAGCCGCTCGTAGGCCGTGGTGAAGGGCGCCAGATCGCATGCGCGTGGGTCGAGCGCGAAGGCCCAACTATGCAGCAGCTCACGGAACCCGCGCCGCTCGAGCGCCGGGGCAAGCGCTGTAAGCGTGTCGTCCAACTCCAGCCACATGGCCGCCGCGCCGCGCTGCGCCAGATCGTCGAGCAACCGCGTGTAGAGCCGGGCGCCAATGCCGCGCCGCTGGTAGGCCGGCAGCACGCGGATCACGCACCAGTACCGGCCTTGCGGCGGCGCCCAGGCGATCTCGAAATAATAGGCGTATGCCACCATCTGGCCAGCTACTTCCGCGAGATAGCGCAGCAGCGGGCGGCCATCCCGCGCGAAGGTCGCGTCGAGCGCGCGCCAGTCGTCGGCATTGTGATACTCATAGTCGAGTGCGTACTGCGGCGGCGTGCTGGCGCCGATCGAGGCGAGCACGGCGTATTCCTGCATCGTAGCCATAAAGCGACGGATCTGGATCGAATCGTGCATGAATCACTTTTTCTTTCGGCAGTGTGGCCGAGGTTCTCTATCTTTTTTGCGGCGTATGAGCAACTGAGTATAAAACCGCTACATCACGATCGCGGCCTGCTCAGTTTCGACCGGCTCGGCAACTTCGTCGGCCCACAGGTAGCGCATTTCTTCGCAGCTGGCCAGCAATTCGTCGAGTGTGCCGGACGCCTCGACGCGCCCATCTTTCAACACGATAATCTGGTCGGCACGGCGCAGCGCGGCGCGGCGATGCGAAACCGCCAGAATTGTAGATTGCAAATTGTAAATTGTAGATTGCATTGCTACGTCGTCAGCAATCTGCAATTTACAATTTGCAATTTGCAATTGCTCATCGAGGCGTTCCCACAAGGTTTGTTCGGTTTCCACGTCCAACGCACTAGAAAGGTCATCGAACACCAGCAGCTCGGCGTTGCGCGCGAACATACGCGCGGCGGCGGCGCGCTGGATCTGCCCGCCCGAAAGCCGCACCCCGCGCGAGCCAACCAGCGTGTCGAGGCCGTTGGGCATGGCCGCGATATCCTGTTCCAGCACTGCCGCGCGGATGGCAAATGCCAGGTCGGCCTGCTCTTCGGTCGCGCCGAGCAGCAGGTTATCGCGCAGCGACTCGCTGAACAGCCGCGGCACTTGCGGGGTGTAGGCGCAGCGCGGCGGCGTCAGGAACACGGCCGGATCATCGATCGGCTGGCCATTCCAGGCGATCTCGCCGGCTTCGCGCGGCAGCAGCCCCAGCAGCGTGCGCAGCAGCGTGGTCTTGCCCGAACCAATTCGCCCAGTGATCACCGTGAACGAGCCGCGCTCCAGCTGCACATCGACGCCGGCGATCCCGCGGCCGATGTCGGGGAAGTGATAGGTCAGGCCGCGCGCTTCGAGCGTCGCCAGCCGGTGCGCGGCGGTCTTGTCGTTCGGCGGCAGCGCCGGCAGCGCGCCATGCAGGTAGGTCGGGCTATGCTCAACCAGCCGCCCATCCGGTGCGCCGGAAAGCAAGCGGTTCATACGCTCAATCGAGACACCAACCTGCTTCACGCGCGTCAGCAGGCGCCCGACCCAGCGCGGCAGCGCGGCGACCCAGCCGATATAGCTCGTGAACAGCGCAAAATCGCCCACGGTGAAGCTGCCGGACTGCATCGAGCGCGCCGACAGGATGAGAATCAGGCCGATCCCGATGTTGACCGTGTTGACGTTGAATGAGTCCAGCAGCGCGGTCAGCAGCTGGTCTTTCAGCGCCGCCTTGCGACGGGCCTCACTCAGCACGCGGAAATGCTCGACCACGCGACGCTCGGCCGAAGCAACCTTGATCGCCTGGGCCGCGCCGAACAGCTCGCCGATGAAGCCGGTCACGCGGCCGGTGGTCGCGCGGCTCGACACACGGTAGGCGCGGATGCGCGTGCCGGCGATGTGAGTCACGGCGACAATCCCAATCATTGGGAGAAATACCACGACGGTGATGAGCGCGCTCGTCTGGAGCATGATCGCCAGCGCGACGATCGAGAAAACAATGACGCCGGTGACGTCGAGCCAGGTGTCGAGAAATAGCATCAACTCGAACACGTCGTCGCGAAAGCGGCTGACCGCTTCGCCGGGCGACTCGGGCAGCAGGCGCGTGCCCGGCCCGTTCAGCAACCATTGCAGCAAATTGACGCGCAGCAACGTCTCGCCCGCATGCCAAAAGGTCATCCAGCAGGTCATGCAGGCCAACAGCACGGCGATACGTAGGGCTTCGGAGCCAACCAGCAGCCCGATCAGCGGCCAGACGTTGCCCGTCGACGGCGCGTTGGTCAGCGTGTTGAAGAACGCTCTGATGATCAGGCCGGTCGCCAGCGGCATAAACGCAAACAATACCCACAACGTAAATGATGCTGTGAATAGCCACGGCCGGCTGCGCGCCAATCGCATGGCTACGTGCCAGTTTTTGCTCATATCTTACCTATTGCGTAGTGCGTAGTGCGTAATTCGTGCGACTGCATACTTACGCACTACGCACTATGATGACTATTGAATCATTTCTCCAAACACTCCCAATCTGCAATCTGCAATTAGGCCAGGACTTCGGCCATGCCCACGCGCATCAGTGCTGCAAAGCGGGAATCCGGATCGCCGGCCAGCGCCGCGCGCGGGCCATGTTCGGCGATCCGGCCGCGCTCGAGGATCATGATCTCGTCGGCGCGCTGCACCGTCGCCAGCCGGTGGGCGATAATAATGCCGGTACGGTTGGCCATGAGCTTGTCGACCGCGCGTTCGATCAGCCGCTCGGTGGCTGGGTCGAGCCGCGACGAGGCCTCGTCGAGAATCACCAGCCCAGGGTCTTGCAGGAACACGCGTGCAAACGCCAGCAACTGCGACTCGCCGGCCGAGAGCCCGCCGCCGCCCACGCCCAGCTCGGTATCCAGGCCGTCCGTGAGCGAGTCGAACCAGGGCTTCAATCCCAGGTCGGCGAGCGTGCCGACGATCGTTTCGTCGGCGATCGTCGGATCGAAGAGGGTCAGGTTGTCGCGTACGGTCGATTGGAATAGTTGCACGTCCTGAGTCACGATTCCCACGCGCGTCCGCAGATCGGCCAGCCGCGCCGCGCGCAGATCGACGCCGCTCAGGCGGATGGCGCCCGCGCTCACATCGTAGAGCCGGAACAGCAGCCGCGTCAGCGTGGTCTTGCCGCTGCCAGTGCGGCCCAGCAAGCCCAGCACGCGGCCGGGCGCCAGGGTGAACGTGATGTCGTCTAGTACCAGTCCGTGGTCTGTGGTCCGTGGTCGGTGGTCGGTGGCCTGTTGCTGGTTGGCCAACACCTGTTGAGTGTGCTCGTGAGTCGCCACCTGCGAAAGACGACTGGCCACGGACAACGGACTCTCATCGTCATAGCCAAACGACACCGCATCGAAAGTAACCTCCAAGGCGCCGGCCGGGAACGCGGCGCCGGGGCCGTCTAGCACAGTTGGCGCAAACGCGGCGAGCTTGGTGATGCGTTCGACACCAGCGCTGGCCTTCTGAAAGTCGCGCAGCTGGTTCGAGATCTGTTCGAGCGGGCGGCGCAGCAGCTCGGTGTATTGGAAGAACAGATAGACTGTGCCAATTGTGATCACGCCAGCCTGGTAGAGATACGCGCCCATGCCGAGCGCAATCGTGTAGCCTACCGCGAATAACGCCATGGTGATCGACCAGATGCCGGCGCCTTGGATGCCCGCACGCCGGCCTTTCGTAAACAGCTCGCGCCCGACGCGATAGAAGCCATTCATGACATGCGCGCCGGCGCCGTTGGCGCGGATATCGTCCATACCGGCCAAACGCTCTTCCAGAAAGCCAAACAGATCGGCGCTGGCCGCGCGCTCGGCAGTCATCTGCGGCACGGCGAAGTTGCGGCTGCGATTCAGCACCAGCAGCGCAACCACGGCAAATAGCGACAGCGTCACGCCGACGCGCCAATCCTCGCGGAACAGCAGCGCCAGCACGCCGATTAACAGTAAGCCGTTTCCAAGCACCAGAATCACAAACTGCGAGAAGAATGTGGCCAGCGCCGTCACATCGCCGTCGACCCGCTCAATCAGCTCGCCGGGCGTGTGGGCCTTGTGAAAGGCCATGTCCAGACCGAGGCAGTGGGCGATCAAGTCGGCGCGCAGCGCATTGGTGGCGGTCCAGCCGACGTTCTGGCTGACATATGTCGCCGTAACGCTCACCAACTGCTGAATAAGCGCGATGCCGATGAATAGCAGGGCCGCGCGAGTCAGCTGCGCGATCGCGCTGCCCTGCGCTGCCATGTCGATGAATGAGCGCAAGATCTGCGGATTGAGCAATTCCAACCCAATTCCGCCAAGCAGCAGCGCACTCAGCAGCGCAACTCGTAGTCGCTGCGGCCGCAGATACCCGACGAATAGATTTCGATAGCCGGTTAATGAAACGTTCATATGCCCACCAATCGCTAGAGCACGTATGTGGATAACTCGCCCATTCTGGGCCAATTTCAACAAATATATTGCCGTTTTTAATCGAATCGCTAGACATGTTTTCGTGATTTGGATGCAATGTATAACTCGCTCAATTCAATATAGATACCAATTAGTTCCGATCCGCGATATGTGGATAAACACATCAATTTGTGGATAAAGCATGTTTCACTTTGAACAATCTGAACTCCCAAACCCCCGCTAAATTCTAACGTTGGTAAGAACCGAAACAAACAAGCCGTGAGCGATAATCACTCGCCCACGGCTTGATAGTTCGGCAAATGCTGAAGCTATAACGACATAGGCGCAGTAGAACCAAAAGAAAACACATTGCTGGAGTTTCGCAATGAAACACCAGCAGATCAAAGCATCGTCACAAAACGTGCTTGATTGCTTCTAGTTGGCCGGCTGCGTCAACATGTCGATCGACGACCTCCGATACGGTTTGAACAATTGAAGCACGACTAGCATAACAGATGTGTGGTGGGGCGAGATCGGACTAGCGACTGATTTCGGCATGCGGTGCCGCTTCGCCTTTTCGCGCCAGGATATATGCCCGACGGCTCTGGTGCTCCACATCCGGGTAGGGCGCGCGCTCGATCAGCTCCTCGACCACAAAGCTGGCGGCGCGCAGATGGCCGGCAATCTCTTCCGGCTGGAAGAAAAAGAAATCCAGCGACACCTGCTCGCCCCACCATTCATCGACATGCACGACCTCCTGGCCAATATGGAAGGCCAGCAGTAGCACGCCACCGGGCCGCAGCACCCGATGCAACTCGCGCAAGACGCGCGGAAGATCATCGCGCGGGATGTGGATGATCGAGTAGAATGCAGCGATTCCGGCCCAAGCGGCGTCGGGCACATCCAGCGCCAACATATTGCCCGTTTGGAATGCGATGCCCGGGTTGAGCCGCTGGGCCTGCGCGACCATGCCCGGCGAGAGATCGACGCCGATCACTTCTACGCCACGCTCGTGTAGGTAGCGCGCCACCTGCCCCGGCCCGCAGCCCAGATCGCATGCCGGCCCAACGGCGCGCACCCGATCGGCGAAGCGATCGAGCAGCGCGCGATCGAGTGGCTTATGCGCCAGCTCTTCGAAGATCCGCGCCGCATATTCGCCGGCGACTCGACTGTAGCCCGCTTGCAGATCGCGCTCACGTTGGGCATCCATAGCAATTGTGCCCTTCCCGCTACTCTCATAGTTATTCATCCACAGATTGCACAGATACTGTCTTTATAGTAAGCACAATCGGTGTAATCTGCATAATCTGTGGATAAAGCATATTCGCCCGAGGGTTGCCGCCGTTGCTTACATCGCCTCGCCCGCCCACAGGTGGCGCATCTCCTCGCTGGTCGCGAGCAATTCGTCGAGCGTGCCGGTCACCTCGACCCGGCCGTCCTTCAGCACGACGATCTGGTCGGCACGGCGCAGCGCAGCGCGGCGGTGCGAGACTGCCAGAATTGTAGATTGCAAATTGTAGATTGCAGATTGATTTGTAGTTCCTTTGTCAATCTGCAATTTGAAATCTGCAATCTGCAATTGTTCATGCAGGCGTTCCCATAGCGTCCGCTCCGTCTCCACATCCAGCGCGCTAGAGAGATCATCGAACACCAGCAGCTCGGGAGCGCGCACGAACATACGTGCGGCGGCGACACGCTGCACCTGCCCGCCCGACAGGCGCACCCCTTTGGCGCCAACCAGCGTGGCCAGGCCGTGCTCCATGTGTGCCAGATCCGGCTCCAGCACCGCCAGCCGCAGCGCCGCCGGCAGATCCACATGATCCTCGGGCAGGCCCATCAGCAAGTTGTCCTTGAGCGTGTCGCTGAACAGCCGTGGCACCTGGGCGGTGTAGGCGCTGCGCGGCGGCACGAAAAATGTGGTCGGGTTTTCGACCGGCCGGCCGTTCCAGCAAATCTCGCCGGAGTCGCGCGGCAGCAGCCCCAGCAGCGTGCGCAGCAGCGTGGTCTTGCCCGACCCAATTCGCCCGGTAATCACGGTAAACGAGCCGCGCTCCAACTGCAGATCGACGCCCACGATGCCGCGGCCAGATTCCGGGTACTGGAAGCTTAGGTTGGATATGTCCAGGGTGTGCAGCCGATCGGCTTCGGCGCGCGGCGGCACCGGAATCTCGGGAAGCGGGCCGCGCATATACACCGAGCTATGCGCGACCAGGCTCTGCGACGGCGCGCCCTGGAGCAGCGTGGTCATACGTGCAAACGAGACGCCGGCCTGGCGGTAGCGAGTGAGCACGATCCCGAACAGCCCTGTGAACTCGCTGATCCAGCCAAGATAATAGACAAACAGCGCAAAATCGCCCACCGTAAATGTCCTGGCGCGGATCGAGGTTGCCGCCAGCAGCAGGATCAGCCCGGTGCCGATGTTGACGGTATTGGCAAAGATCGACTGAAGCAGTTCGCTGAATAGTTTATCGCGTACGCCAGTGCTGCGCCGCTGGTCGTTCAATGCTCTGAACCGCCCAATGATGCGCGTCTCGGCGCCGGCGATCTTGACCGCCTGCACCGCCCCGAAGATCTCGCCGAGGAAGCCGGTCACGGCGCCGGTTGCCTCGCGGCTAGCCTTGCGATATTCTTCGATCCGTTGGCTGACGTGGCGCGTCACTACGACGATCAGCACCAGCGGCAGCAGCACCGCCAGCGTGATCGACGCATTGATCCGCAGCATAATCGTTAGCCCAACCGTCGCGAACGCCGTCAGCGCGATCAGGTCGTTGAAGTACATCACGCTCCACAGCGTTTCGTCGATGTCGTCGCGAAAGCGGCTCACCGCCTCGCCCGACGAGTCCGGCAGCGCCCGCGCGCCGGGGCGTTGCAGGATGCGCGCCAGCATATTCTTGCGCAGCAGCGCGCCGCAGGTGTAGACAAAGGTGGTGTTGGTCATGGGCAGCAGAATGTAAAAGCACATCCGCCCCAGCGCCCCAACCAGCAGCAGCGCGATCAGCGCGGTCAGGTCGAAGCGCACGGGCGCAGCGCCGGATAGCAAGTTGAAGTATTCGCGCGAAAGCAGCCCCGGCACCATCTCAAGCAGAAACGCGCCAACGATGCCGGTGAGGTTGATCGCGTACATCACCGGCTGATATTTCAGCAATCGGCGGTAGTACCACCAGGTCTTCATGTATTCCCGCCTTTGAGGATAGAGGATAGCCGGCTATCCTCTAAACCAACACTTCCTCCATGCCGGTCCTAAGGAGTTCCGCGAAGCGCGATTCCGGATCGTGGCGCAGCGCCTCGAGCTCGCCATACTCGCGGATGCGGCCGTCTTCCAGGATCAGAATATCGTCGGCGCGCATCACCGTGGCTAGCCGGTGGGCGATCACAATGCCGGTGCGGTCGGCCAGCAGCCGGTCGACCGCGCGCTCAATCAGGCGCTCGGTGGCCGGGTCGAGCCGCGACGAGGCCTCGTCGAGAATCACCAGGCCGGGCTCGCGCAAGAACACACGCGTGAACGCCAGCACCTGCGCCTCGCCGGCCGAGAGCCCGCCGCTGCCAGCCGCCAACATGCTGTCGAGCCCATTCGGCAGCGATTGGTACCACGGCAGCAACTCGAGCTCCTTGAGCACCGACAGGATGCGCTCGTCGGGGATGCTCGGATCAAAGAAGGTCAGATTCTCTCGCACCGTGGCGTGGAACAGCTGTACCTCCTGCGTCACCATCCCGACGCGCTGGCGCAGGCTGTCGAGCTTCACGCTGCGAATATCGGCGGCGCCGAGCCGGATCGCGCCCGCGCTCACGTCGTACAACCGAAACAGCAAGCGCGTCAGCGTCGTCTTGCCGCTGCCTGTGCGCCCAAGGATGCCCAGCGTCCGGCCGGGCGCGATGCGGAAAGAAATATCTTGCAATACGGTGTCGGGAGTTGAGAATTGAGAGTTGAGAATTGAGAAGGAAGCAACAGCAGTGATCACCCCGTTGCCATCCAGTTCTTCAGCGGACGGCTCCAAATTAGCTGCGAGGCTTGCGTCGCTACGCAGCGATTCAAGCAGTTCTTGGTTCTCGGTTCTTGGTTCTTGAAACGGTGTTGTTTGCTCTTTATTCCCTTCGGCTCCGCTCAGGGCAGGCGTTATTCTTTGTGGTTGGTCATCGTTATAGGCGAACGTCACAGCATCGAATTCAACCGCCAGTGCGCTCGCCGGAAGCTCGCTATGCCCATCGGCGAGACTCGGCTGCATGCTATACAGCTCTTGCACGCGCACAATGCCCGCGCCGGCCTTCTGCAGATCCTCGATCTGGCGGGTGATCTGAATCACTGGGCGAAGCAGCGCCTCAGTATAGAAAAAGATCAGATAGACCGTGCCGAGCGTCATCGTTCCGGCATTGAAAAAACGGTAGCCGAGCCAGTATGTCAGCGCGCCGGCAATTGCGAAGAACAGCAGCGGCGTCATCCAGGCCGATGATCCGATCACCGCGGCGCGGCGCTCGTTGTGCAACCTGTCGCGGCTGCGCTCGTACAGCCGGTTCATGGTGTAGTCGATCGCGCCGCTGGAGCGAATATCCTCGGTGCCGGAGAGCCGCTCCTCGATAAAGCCGAACAGCGCGGCGCTCGACTCGCGCGCCTTGGCCCAGAACGGCACGACGGCGCGCTGCACGCCGAGCAGCGCCACAAACAGCAGCGCCGCCAGCACGGTCATCGCCAGGCCAAACCGATAATCCTCGATCAGCAGCACGATCAGCACGCCGAACATCAGAATCACATTGCCAAGCACGCGAATGACGAACTGCGAGAAGAAGTTGGCCAGCGCGGTCACATCGCCGTCGATCCGCTCAATCAGCTCGCCCGGCGTGCGCGCCTTGTGAAACGCCATGTCGAGCCGCAGGCAGTGCAGTGCGAGATCGCCGCGCAGGTGGTTGGTCGCGCTCCAGGCCACGTTCTCGCTCACGTATGTCGCCGCGAGTGCAAGCAGTTGGGTGGTCAGCGCAATCGCGATAAACAGCGCCGCAGCCATGTACAGCGCGCGCAGCTCGCTCTGCGGGTTCTGTGCCGTGTCGATAAAATAGCGCAGCAGCTGCGGGTTGGCAATCTGCAGCGCGATGCTGGCCAGCAATAGCACTGCTAGCGCCAGCACCGCCCGCCGCTGCGGCCGCAGGTACGTGATCAGAAGTTCCCAGTACTTTTTGAAGGTGATCTTCATAAATATAACAGTTAGCCCTTCGCCAGCAGGATATCGCGAGCTATCGATTCATTTGGAACCATAGCAATCTCTTCAACACTCTTGGGAACAGCTGTGAAGATATGACTATACCCTGCAGGCCGCGAATCGTCATCGGCCAAAAGATTGAGCTAGTATGCATATTGCTAGGCGATCAGACGCCAAATGTGCGGGATGATCAGGGGCATGGGGACGGCTGAGTGGCCACAGGGTACCTGCCGCGGTACGCGATGGAGGGTAGGCGTAGAGTGATTTTGTGGTGTTTGAGAATTTTCTGCAAGGCGCTGCAAGAGGCGATCTGTGCGTCGAAGCCAAATGTCGCGTGAGGAGCAACCTGAGCCCGGCAAGGTAGGTCAGGAGCCCCGCCAAGGCGCGGCTTATTGCGGCGGCATCTCGATCCGGAGCAGTACATTAGGGTGCAATAGAAAAGAAGAAGTAAGGCTATTTCTCGGCGTAAAAAATACCATACTGCCACAATCCACGCTTGAGGGTAATGTGTTGAAAGCGTGTTGCCAGAATATCTGCTGTTTGGATTTTGGAACGGAGATGGGCCAATTCAAGCATCCTGCCGATGAATATTCCCAGAAACGAATAAAGGTAGAGTCTTCTCGACGACGGCATGACGTGCTGAGTGATATTGGAATACGACACATGCTTGAACCCGATCCCTCGTATGTGCTGTTCAAAGTGCTCTTTTGATTCCAGCGCTTCAACGGCCCATCCTCTCAACCATGCGTTCATCAAAAGTTGCTCAGCGGAAGTATAGATCGTTTTGGACGCAAAGCCGTCGGCAATAATTAATCGCCCGGTAGGTGTTAAGAGTCGAAATGCTTCTTGCAGAAATGCTTTTTTACTCTGGGCGTGGCACACACTTTCAATCGCCCATACTACATCAAAAGAGCCGCTGGGAAGCCCAGTGTTGCAATAATCGCCTGGGAGAAAGTGGGCCTTGCCCTCCACCCCATGTTTTTGCGCATTGGCCATGGCAGCGCGTACTTGCGACGGAACGAGGGTAATACCAACCACGTCGCAGCCAATCGTTTTGGCCAGATAGATGGCGCTGCCGCCAACGCCACATCCAGCATCCAGCACCCGGTCGGTGTGCCGAATGTGTGCGCGCTCCGCCAGGATCGCGTTCTCGCGGTCTAATGCATACCGCAAGCGCGTCACGTGCTCGTCCCAGTAGCCAAAATGCATGGCGCAGCATGTGTCGAGATGCCACACTAATCGATAGTCGATCGCACAGGTTTCATAATATCGAATGATTGTCGCGGTGTAGTCTTCCATATGTGCTTGCCTACTCACCTCTCCATGCTGTGTGATCGTTCGGTTCGGGGCTACGGTTGCTAAGCGCAACACGATGTAGCTGCACTAGATCGCACGCTCGCGCCAAAGTGCCAACCCCAGCCAGATGTACCAAGCTGGGTTGATCAGAAAGCCGTTCAGCAGCGCGGGGGCCAGAATGATCGGGTTGGCAGGATCAAGAATCACGAGCCGCCCTAGGTATAGGATGATCAGCAGCGCCGCTGAGAGGTAGCCGAGATAGCTTAACCCCCTAGAAAAGTGCCGCCCGCGCCCGATCAGCCAAGCCACCACCAGCAGCGCGATCCCCGCAATTCCAAACGTGAGCAGGCCGCGCGGGTCGATCGCACTTGGTAGGGTTGCCGTAGTGTCGGCAGGTGGGTTGATTGTATTCGCCAGATCGTAGCCACCGTGGATGGTCGCGCCTACTGCCCCAACGAGGCCAAGGAAGAGCGCCCAGAGCGCGAAGGCCGCATCAGTCGTGCGCAGGCGGCGATAGACCGCCACAAGCGCTGCGGTAGACAAGAACCCGGTCAGCAGCAGAAACACCGCGCTCAAAAGAGGGTTTCGGAGCAGGATAAAGGCAACCGCGTACAAGAAGCCGGCGATACCGGCGAGGATGGCGCACACGCCAGCAAAGCGCTCATACGCGGTATCTGGCAAGCCGGCCGCATTGGCCTGATTGGCAACTGCATTTGTGGTCATACTGCTCCTCTTGATCTATTGCTATTTGCCTTACACAGATATTCGGACGATCGTACCAGAATGGATGACTACGCATGATATTCCGAGATGGAACAGCAAGCGGTTCGTGTTACATACAGCCAAGCAGAAGTTTGATCCGAGTTCCGATCCGACCTACTATCGTCCGCTGTATCAGCGGATCGTAGACACGCTGGGTTTCGGCCGAAGCATATCGCCGCGGATGCGGCCTTTGATATTGGTACGTCTATCAGGATGCCGCCGACCGGGGTGGGATCGTGGCGGTGCCGCTCAACACGCGTGGGCGCCCCTGGCACAGCTGGGACCGAACGGCATCCATGTGTCCGATGTCTACTAGCTGAGTGGAATGACAGCCAACGGCGCATCCCCATCGCCAAGATAACGCGCGATCATTTCCGGCCGATAGATTCCACGGTTTGTGATAATCGCACTGATCTGCTCGGGCGGCACGATACTATTATCAATAGTATCGCCAACCATCAGATCGGCGCTCAAGGCGCTCGTCGTAGGACAATCTGGGTCTGGGCCATCATAGCCGAGAACGTAGCATGGCGTGCCATGCTGGCGCGCAAGCGCGACGTATGCGGCGCTCGCACTTGGGCCGGCGACACCGCCGTTCATGGCCATACGATCTGCGCCGATAAACATCACGTTGTATGTTTGATCTGTAAAGCTTTGCTCCGGCGTCATGTCGCGGTGATGCGTAACCGGCACGCCAATCTCGCTCGCTAGATTGGCGGCGAGACGCGCAGTATCAGGCTGTGCGGCGGGTGTGGTGATGGTCAGCTGTAGCTGTTTCCGCTCTTCGCCGTGTGCCAGTGCCAGCAACCAGTTCAGCGCGGGTCCGGCGAACCCATGCGTCAGCATATGGTCGCCCTCGTCCAGCAGGCCGGCGGCCAGCCGCCCGCAGCGCTCGGCTACGCGATCGGCGCGCTTAATCTCGCTCTCAACATACTCCAGCAGGGTCGCCTCGGCGTCGCCGCCGGCCAAGATCGCGGCGTCCGCCCGCGCCAGACCCTCCTCAATCATGCCTGCAACCCGGCGATCAAACGGGCGCGCGCGCCGCAGCCATTCGCCAGCCTGGATAATTGCCGCTCGGCGTGTCTCCGATGGGCGGCCGGCCCAGGCGCGCGCCGCCAGCGCCAGCCCATAGCCGGCCAGGTAGGCGGCCGCCCGCCCGTGCCCCACGGCCGCTGCCGCGATCGCCTGCGCGCTGGCTTCGGCCGTCGGATATTCGTCGAAGTCGCGCCGGGCCGGGTAAGTACGCCAATCGATTGCTGCTGCGATGCCGCGCGTGCGATCATAGCGCAAAATATCAGCGTAGCGTGTAAGCAGCGGAAGCTGCATGACGATCGTTCTTTCTGTTTGTGGTTTATCTCGCTTCGGGATGTCGATTGCCGATTGGAAATGCCGATCAACTATGCATTACGCACTAGGTATCCTGAATCTTGCCCCCGATCACCTATTGCCCGCCAGCGATTATTTCATACACAACCCTGTGCACGACGGCGCGAAAGCGGCCCCAATCGCGCCAGGTACCGGCGATTTGCTCGTCGCGCTCGTCCGGCGCCTGCGCGAGCAGATCCGCCAGTGCCGGCAGTTCATCGATTGCTAGCTCGCGGAAGGCGCCGATCTGCTCGCTCGCATCCTGTGCGCCGAGAGTGCCGCCGATCTCATCCAACAAAAAGGCAAACGTGGCGAACGAATGCTGGCCGCGCGCCAACCGATACTCTATCACCGCCAGAAATTGCCGTACGATCACATCCAGCCCGGTCTCCTCAGCAACCTCGCGTATGAGCGCGTCGGCGATCGGCTCGCCGTGCCGCACGCCACCGGTGAGCAGACGAAACGCGCCGGCCGGGTAAAAGGTCTTGATTGCGGTGATCAGCTTGCCATTTGGCCGCCGGATGACCATGCAGACCTCGCCATAGCGATCGGGCATCACCAGCGGATCAAATGGCGCGCCTTGCAGCTCGACCACGACGCGGCGCGGCGGGCCGTAGTGCGCGGCCAGGTCGGCGATCTCCGATTCAATCGCTTCGGTCAACATGTCGAGTCATTATAAATGATCTGGATCAACATTGTGAAGCGCTCGGCAAACAAAAAGAGAGACGTTGTCAAACGTCCCTCTACCTGACTGAAAAATTCTAGCCTACTCGTTTACAAGCGCTTCTTTTTGCGTTAGCGGTAGCGCGAAGGTAAAACAGCTGCCGCAATCTTCTTCGCTCTCGACCCAAATGCGGCCTCGGTGTCCAACGATAATCTGCTGGCAGATCGCCAAGCCCAAACCAAGATGGTTACCTTTGCTTGATGCACGATTATGTGCGCGATAGTAACGCTGGAAAATCTTGTCGCGATGCTCGGCCGAGATACCGACACCAGTGTCGTACACACGCACCCACACTTCATCGTCGTAAAGCTCAGAGCGCAGTGTGATCGTGCCACCCGGCGGCGTCGCTTTAATTGCATTCTCGATCAGATTGTTCAGCACCTGCCCGATTCGCTCGCTATCAAATAGACAGTCGGGTAGACTTAGATCGACATTATTGACCAGTGTGAGCCCGTTCTGCTCGGCTTGCAAGCTCAGCCGGGTAATGGTGCCCGCAACCAGCAAGGAGAGATCGTTCCACTTGGGATCGAGTACCAGCCGGCCAGCCTCGACGCGATTGTACTCCAATAGCTCGGCGATCCGGCTCTTGAGCTGCTCGACTTGACCGTCGGCGATTGTCAAGAATTCATTTTGCAGCGCTGTCAGCGCGCCGGCCTGGCCGCGCAGCACGACTTTAATGAAGCCATTGAGCGAGTTCAGCGGGTTGCGCAGTTCGTGCGACACCATTGAGATGAAATCAGCGCGCGATTTCTCCTCGGCCTTTTGATCGGTGATATCATGGAGCACGATCGCAACCAGCGGCTCCTCACTATCGTCGTAATGCACCTGCGACGCGTACGCCTGATAGATCTGATCGCTAGCGCTCTCGCCATGGTTGAAATGCAGCTCGTGCATCAGTGTGGCTTTACCCTCGGCACGAATACTATCGGCAACCGCAAGCAGCTCAAGTTGGGCCGACTCATCGCCGTACTGCTCGCCGAGCAGCGCCGCCCCAAGCGGATTGCTCAGGACGATCTGCGATCGCGCGTCGACCACCACCAGGCCGTCGTTGATATCGCGTAGCACAGCTTTCAGAAGATGCTGCTGTTGGCTCAGGCGGCTATGCAGCTCGGCGTTATTAATCGCGATACCGGCCTGCATCGCCAGCGCCGTCAGGTGGCGCGCGTCGCTACTAGAAAAGGCCGAGGGCGTCGCGCTCACAATCGTTAGCGCGCCTTGTGCTGGCCCCTCGCCGACGAACAGCGGCACACACAGCACCGCGCGCATGCCCTGCGGGATCGTCTCGGCTAGCTCGGCGTCCTGCGCGGCGTCGACGATGATCAGCGGAACCTCTTGATTCAGCGCGCGACGCGTGAGCGAATCGGCCCAGATACGACCCTTAGCGTCGTCCAACATAAAGAAGCGGTGATCGAATGTGCCGGCGTCATTGAGCGAGAGCACCATTCCATGCACACGTGCAACCCCAAGCATCTGTACAGTGCTATCTACAATCTGGGTGAGAACTTCATCGAGGCTCAGTGTGCTGGTAATAACGCGCAGACCCTCTTCCAGGGCATGCAGCTGCCGCATGCGCGCCCGCAAGTCGTTGGCGCTGCGCTCGAGGTCGCCGATGCGCGCCTCTCGGCCCATGCGTTCGGCGCGCAACTCCTGGCGAAGCGCGCTGTTAAGCTGCTGCTGCTTGGCGTTGGCCCAAAGCGCGATCGTGCCGATGCCCAAGCTACCAAAGAGCAGGCCCCACTCGGTACGCTGGTCGAGCGACGCGGCAGGAACTCCAAAATATCCAAACTGTGCCACAAAAGCGTAGGCAGGGCCAAACGCAAACGGCACCACCATGGCCAGCGGCAACCGCCGGTACGACGAGAGCGCGCGCATGATCAGGAGCAGGTAGAGCGGATGGATGGCGTCGCTAAGCGAGCTGGCCTGGCTCATTAAGAGCAAGCTAAACAACATATCAACGCCGACCGCAAGCCATACAATTGAATTCTGGCCGACTGCAATAGCCTTGTCGCGGGCGCGGCGGCGCTGAACAATCAGCGCGATGTGAGTGATCCCGTAGACGATCAGGCCAAAAACTAATAGCCCTGGCAAGGCCAAAGCAGAAAGCCACCAAGCCAATCCGAAGCTGAGAAGAGGAGCAACAATGCGCATCAAATCACGCCGATTGGTGGCGCTCCAATGCCGCGCATTAGCAAAAGTGATATCTCCAGCTGTCATGGCTGTCGCCGCCCTCATCAGGTGGATGGTTCAATTCTGTTAAAGAGAATAACTAGATCTCGAACTTATAGCCCAGGTTGCGAACGGTCAGAACATGATGTGGGTGCTCGGCGTCACGTTCGATTTTGGTGCGTAGACGGCGAATATAAACTGCGACAAGATTGCTTTCGCCCTCGTAATCGTAGCCCCAGACTTTGCTGAGAATCTGGCTGGTGTTTAAGACGCGGCCGGCATTCTTCATCAGATAGTACAGCAGGCGAAACTCAAGCGGCGTCAACTCAATCGTACGTCCATCCTCAAACAAAACTTTATGCTCGACAGGATCGAGTGTGATGCCGCCCTGACTCAGCCGCGCCGATGGATTCAGCATATCGCTGTTGCGGCGGCGCAGCACCGCCTCGACGCGCGCGAGCAACTCGGAGGGCTCGAAAGGCTTGACCAAATAGTCGTCGCCGCCGATCTGCAGGCCCATCACGCGATCTTGCAACTGCGAGCGTGCCGATAGGAAGATAATCGGCACATCGGAGGTGCGGCGGATTTGGCGGCAGATATCGAAGCCATTCGATTTCGGCATCGACACATCGAGCAGCACGAGGTCAGGGTTATACTGCTCGATAACCTGTAAAATACTTGGGCCATCGTAGGCTTTAAAGACGCGGTACCCCGCTTCTTCGAGCAGGAACGACGTTAGTTTGACGCTTGGAAGATCGTCGTCGGCAACCAAAATATGCATTTGCGGGCGCTCCTTACTTTCTGTGCCTATTAGAATCACTCACAGCAGTAGCAGAGTTGCTATGCTGCTTCACGGCTTCACTCATTTGCACTGGAAATCTAATGATCGTCTCTATGTAATATAAACAACCGCGATGACAAAAAAGTTACGGGGTGAGAGGATCATTTTGTCATCTTTTTTTAGGCATGCCTGTTGGTACACTATCGGTTGCTATATGAACGTCTATAGATTTTGTCGAGAAATAAAACAGCGGACATCGTTTTAGATGTCCGCTGCTATTGTACACGATGTGGCGAGCGCCGCGAAGAAGCGTTAAAACGGCAGATCTTCCTCGGCGAAAGGTGCCGTGCCGCGTGGTAATGCCGCGACCTTAGCAGATCGAGTGACCGCGGCCGGCGAGGTGCGGGTACGCGCGGTGGCTGGTGCGTCGGGCGCGGTGGCGCGGGCGGCTTTGCGCGCACTTGGCCCGCTAGGCTCGGCAACCGGGGCAGCCGTGGGTGGTGGCTCGGCAGCTGGCGCCGAGGATTCGTCGGCGCCCCGATCGGCGCTATCTCGCCGCGTGTCGAGGATAATAATGTCGTTGGCGATCACTTCGCTAAGATAGCGCGTCTGACCATCTTGATCTTGCCATTGGCGCGTCTGCATACGCCCTTCGACATATACACGCGAACCTTTGAGCAACCACTGGTTGCAGATCTCGGCTAGCTTATTCCAAGCAACCACACGAAACCACTCAGTTTCTTCGTGGCTTTCGCCATCGGTGCTGCGCCAGGAGCGGTTTGAGGCGACACGAAAGGTGGTGACCGCATGACCTTGCGGAGTATAGCGCATCTCCGGGTCGGCGCCAAGCCGACCGGTCATCTGCACTTTATTGAGGTCTTTTGTCATCGCCGCGCTCCTTTCAAGTTGGGGGCGTCTTGTAGAACTATAGCACATATGTTCTATATATGTCAAGGAGCTTTGCGCGGGCGGGAGATCCCACAGTTCCTGTAGTTCCTGACTGTAGTGTCAGGAAATAAAGGAACTACAGGAACTGCCTTTTGATTGTTGCAGCTATGTGCCGCTGCCAGCGCCCGCCAACATGTGGTACAATAAACGCACAGGCCATGACGGAGACGAGTAGGTGCTTGCGCCCGGTCAGCGAGCGCGCGGTTGGTGTGAGGCGCGTACGGTCAGGCATCGAAGATCCCTCCCGAGCCGAACCTTGAACAGTTACGAGTTATGAGTTTTAAGTTTTGAGTTCTGATTGTTAGTAACTCAAAACTCAACACTCATAACTTAAAACTAAGTAATCGTGTCCGTGGTCGCCTCACGTTATCGAGGCGGAGGTGCTTTGGCGCCTCACCAAGCGGGCGCTGGATCAGCGCCAAGCGGGGTGGTACCGCGGGGTTTTGTATGCCTCGTCCCTGGATAGAGGGGCGAGGATTTTTTATTGTAGATTGTAGATTGCAGATTGCAGATTGTAGATGAAGATAATCTGCAATCTGCAATCGGGTGAGGAACTATGCCGTTTAAAGAAGTCGATTCGAAGCTGTCGTTTCCAACGCTGGAACAATCGGTCGATCAATGGTGGAAGGAGCACGGCATTGTCAAGCAGGCGCTTGCAAGCGGCGACCAAGCCAATCCATTTATCTTCTTCGAGGGGCCGCCGACCGCCAATGGCCGCCCGGGCGTCCACCATGTCGAGGCGCGCGTCACCAAGGATCTGATCGTGCGCTACCAACGTATGCGCGGCCGCTATGTGATCGGCGCGCGCGGCGGCTGGGACACCCACGGCCTACCAGTCGAAGTCGAAGTCGAAAAAGAGCTGGGCTTCAACGGCAAGCCCGACATCGAGAAATACGGCATCAAGGCGTTTAATGCCAAGTGCAAAGAGAGCGTGAATCGTTATGTCGACGAGTTCGAGCGGCTGACCGACCGAATTGGCTTCTGGCTCGATCTCGACAACCCGTACACAACCTACGACAATACCTATATCGAGTCGCTCTGGTGGATCTTGAAGCAGCTTTGGGACAAGGATCTGTTGTTCCGCGACTATAAGGTGACGATGCACTGCCCACGCTGCGGCACGACGCTGGCCGACGCCGAGGTGGCGCTGGGATTTGAGGACGATGTCGAAGACCCTTCCGTATGGATCCGCTTCCGCCACCAGCCGAGCGGCCACCCGCACGACGACCAACTGGCCGGCGCGGCGTTTCTGGCCTGGACGACCACGCCCTGGACACTGCCGGCGAATGTGGCGCTCGCGCTCAAGCCCGACGCCGAATATGTGCTGGTTGCCCTCACCCCCCAACCCCCTCTCCCAACCGTGGGAGAGGGGAGGGAAGGGGGTGAGGGCGAACACCTGATCCTAGCCGCGGCCTTGGCCGACAAGGTGCTCGGCGAAGGCAATTACACGGTGCTGGCCAGCTTCAAGGGCGATGCGCTGTGGGGCGTGCGCTACGAGCGGCTGTATGATGGGGTGCCCGGCGCCGGCGATAAGCCCGACCTCGATCGGGCCTACCTGGCGATTGCCGACGATTTTGTGTCGTTGGAAGACGGCACCGGCATTGTGCATATCGCGCCGGCGTATGGCGACCTTGAGATCGGACGAAAGTACAACTTGCCGACCTTGTTCTCGGTCGATCTGAATGGCCGGACCTACTCGACATTCGGTCAGCAGGGCTTCGGCGACATGTTCTTTAAGCAAGCAGATCCGCTGATTACGCGCAATCTCAAAGAGCGCGGGCTGCTGTTCAAGAGCGGGCGGGTGCGGCACGCCTACCCATTCTGCTGGCGCTGCAAAACCCCGCTGCTGTACTACGCCAAGCCCTCGTGGTACATTCGTACCACCGCCAAGAAAGAACGGCTGGTTGCGCACAACCAGGCCATCCATTGGGTGCCCGACCATATCAGGAACGGCCGCTTTGGCAACTGGCTGGAGAACAATATCGACTGGGCGATCAGCCGCGAGCGCTACTGGGGCACGCCGCTGCCGATCTGGATCTCGGAAGACGGCAAGCATATGGAGTGCATCGGCTCGCTGGCCGAACTGGAGCAAAAGGTCGGGCGCTCGTTGAAAGACCTGGACCTGCACCGCCCGTATGTCGACGAGCTCATCTGGCAAGCGCCCGACGGCCATGGCGCGATGCGGCGCATCCCAGATGTGGCCGACGCATGGTTCGATTCGGGCGCAATGCCGGTGGCGCAGTGGCACTATCCATTCGAAAACAAGGCTTTATTTGACATCGCCGGGCAGGCCGATTTTATCTCTGAGGCGATCGATCAGACGCGCGGCTGGTTCTACACACTGCACGCCCTGGCGACGCTACTATTCGACCGACCGGCCTTCAAAAATGTCATCTGTCTCGGCCATATCCTCGACGCCAAAGGCGAGAAGATGTCGAAGTCGCGCGGCAACGTCGTCGATCCATTTATGCTGATCGACGAGTTCGGCGCGGACGCGGTGCGCTGGTATATGTACGCCAGCGCGCCGCCATATAACCCGCGCCGCTTCGGACCCGAGCAGGTAGGCGAGATGCTGCGGCAGTTTATGCTGACGCTATGGAACACCTATTCGTTCTTTGTCACCTATGCGAATCTGGATGGCTGGAAACCAGAGGCTGGAGACTGGAGACTTGAGGCTGGTAGCTCGGACAGTGCTCCCTCAAGTCTCAAGTCTCCAGTCTCAAGCCTCTCGCCCATAGATCGCTGGGCGCGATGTCTCGGCGGCCATGGACGACTACGACATCCACGCGCCGGCCAAGGCGATCGAGGGGTTCGTGGAGGAGCTGTCGAATTGGTATGTGCGCCGCAACCGCCGTCGCTTCTGGAAGGCCGACGACGACGCCGACAAGCACGCCGCCTATTACACCCTCTACACCTGCCTCACCACTCTCGCCCGCCTGCTGGCCCCGTTTATGCCCTTCCTCAGCGAGGCGATCTACCGCAACCTTGCGGGGCTGGAGGCTGGAGGCTGGAGGCTTGAGAGTGCGCGCTCGCTCCAAGCCTCCAGCCTCCAGCCTCCAGCCGCACTCCCTGAGAGCGTTCATCTCGCGCCCTGGCCGACCTACGACGAGTCGTTGATCGACGAGGGATTGCTCGCCGACACCGCGCTGCTGCTTGAGACGATTAGCCTCGGCCGTGCCGCGCGGCGCTCGGCCCAGCTGAAGATCCGCCAGCCGCTCAGCGCGGTGTGGCTGCGCCTGCCCACCGGCGCAGCCGAGGGCCTCAAGCGCTTCGAGGCCGAGCTGCGCGACGAGCTGAATGTCAAGAGCGTGCGCTTCCTCGACGCCAGCACCGAGCTGGTCGAGCAGCGCTTCAAGCCGAACTTGCGCGTGGTCGGCAAGCAGTACGGCAAGCTGGTGCCGGCGCTCACCGCCGCGTTGCGCGCGCTGGAGGGCCAGGCGGCACGGGCGGCGGCTGTGGCGGTCGAGGCCGGGCAGCCAATTACGCTGACAGTCGATGGCCAGCAGCTTGAGTTGCCGGCCGAGGCGGTACTGGTGGAGAGCACGTCGCCGACAGGGTATGCGGTGGCCGAGCACGGCGGGGTGCTGGTCGCGCTGGACACGAGAGTGACGGCGGAGCTGCGGCAGGAAGGGCTGGCGCGCGAGCTGGTGCGGCACATCCAGGATGCGCGCAAGGCGGCGGGGTTTGCGATCGCAGAGCGGATCGCGGTGAGGCTGGGCGGGGCGGAGGAGGAAGTGCGGGGGGTGGTAGAGGCGTGGGGCGAATACATCCGCGCCGAGACGCTGGCGGACAGACTGGAGCTGGGCACACCCGGCGCTGGTGCGCACGTCGAGCCGCTCGACCTGGATGGACGCAGCCTGACGCTGGGGGTGGAACGACGCTAGTATCATTGCATATTGTAGATTGTATATTGTGTCCGGGGCTAGCCAATGCTGACCTTCACAACCAACCAGCTAGATGCGCTGCGCGCGACCCTGGCTAACGAGATTCCGATCAGCAACTCGATTGGTCTGGCGATTGCGAGCTTCGATCAAAACGGCCTGACGCTCTCCGCTCCGCTTGCGCCAAACATTAATCACAAAGACACGGCCTTCGCCGGCAGCCTCAACGCCGTACTGACGCTAGCCGGCTGGAGCATGCTCTGGCTGATCGTCTATACCGAGGCGATACCGGCGAAAGTCGTGATCCAAGATAGCACCATCCGCTATTTGCGCCCGGTCACACGTGATTTTTGTGCGCGCTGCCGGATGCCCAAGCCCGGTGAAATCGAGCGCTTTTTGCTGATGCTGTGCAGGAAGGGACGCGCGCGGCTGGAACTACAGGCCGAAATCGCCGAGGATGGCACGATCGCGGTTGCTTTCAGTGGGCGGTATGTGGTTCAGACGCCTAGGGCCGATCCATTCTAGCGTTGCTTTAGCACAAGGCGAGTGACCACCGCGTAGCGTACCGCATCATGATGGGAAGGCTGCTATGGCGAAGTCGGCGCTGTTGTTAGAATCGCGTAAGAATGGATCGGCCCTATTCAGACGCCGCTGCGCCTTGACAAATTATAACCGCCTGAGTACCATGAGAGTCACTCAAGAACAACTCTTTCAGGATCTCTTTTCCGACCACCTTTCAATGTACCCATGGTAGATGGGCGATCTGCGGATTAGCGCAAGATATCGTGTCTTTCTATTGCACTATTCCAGCTTGGGGCTGAAAGGAGCGTTGTTTGAAAATCACCGGCAAGGCGACGATTGATGCGCCGCGCGATCAGGTATGGGCAGCCCTCAACGATATAGAGGTGCTCGCACGGATTGTCCCTGGCTGCGAACGGTTGCAGCAAGTCGGCGACAACGAGTTTGAGGGCACTGTCAAGATCGGCATTCAGTCGATCAAAGGCACCTATAGCGGCAAAATCCGCCTCGAAGATATTCAGCCGCCGCATCACTACAAGCTAGTGGCCAGCGGTCGCAGCGCCAGCGGCGTTGTCGACGGCGCAGGCGCGGTCGATCTGGAAGAGCAAGATGGGCAGACGATCCTGATCTACTCCGGCGATGCACAGATCGGCGGGACGCTTGCGAGCGTCGGCCAACGCCTGATCGAAGGCGCCTCCAAACAGATGATCAACCAATCGATCAAGGCGCTGGTCGAGCAAATCAAACAACGCGCCCGCGGCCCAGAGGCCAGCGAGCCGGCACCGCCACCTGCATCGGATGCAAGCACGCCTACCCCCCCAGCGACCGCGAGCGAGCCTGCGCCGACCGCGGTCGCGGCCGAGGCCGAACAAGCGCTGCCACAAGCCGACCCAGCGCGACCAGCAGCAACGGCGGCGCCACGTTCCTCCAGCGCACCTTCCGCCGGCCAGCCGGAACAAAGCTCGGTTGAGCGCCGCACCGTGATTGTGCCCGCCGGCGAGCAACTCAAGCCCGAGGCGGTCATTCGCGGTGTCGTCGAAGATGCCTTCAAAGAGCGGCCTTGGCTGCCATGGGTCGCAATCGCCTTTCTGCTCGGCATTCTGATTGGGCGCTCACAGCGATAGCTGTAAGCTGCACCAATCTGATTGCAGATTGACTCTATGCTTGCTCTGGAACATAATAGATTATTCTACTTTGATAGAGTATGTCGTGCGTAGGGCGTAGTACAGACGCGATATATCGCGTTCCTACGCCCTACGCCCTACGCTCATCGATGTGGAGGTGAAGTTGTGGCTAGAAAGGAGTAACCGCACAGATTTCCTTCGCCAAGCAGGAGTCTATCGCTGTAATCGAATCCTGGAATGATCGGGAGGTATACGACGTGAGTACGATCTCAGTCACGGTCAACGGACGGACCCATAAGAGCGATGTGGAACCACGGACACTGCTGGTATATTACCTGCGCGATCAGCTGAACCTGACCGGCACGCACGTTGGGTGCGACACCAGCCAATGTGGCGCTTGCACGATCCTGATGGATGGAGTGAGCGTCAAGTCTTGCACAGTACTGGCGGCACAGGCCGACGGCGCGGACATTACCACGATTGAAGGATTAGCGCAGGACGGTAACCTCCACCCTCTCCAAGAAGGCTTCTGGGAGAAACATGGTCTCCAATGTGGATTCTGCACCCCCGGCATGATCATGTCGGCCTGCGATCTCTTGCAGCGCAACCCTAACCCGACCGAGGCGGAGATTCGCCACGGCTTGGAAGGCAACCTGTGCCGCTGCACCGGCTACCAGAACATCGTCAAAGCCGTCCAGTATGCCGCGGCGAAGATGCGTGGTGAAGAACCGGTCGAAAGCGGCGCCGAGGCGACCGCACAGCCAGCCTAACGACGAGCGATTATCATCCCGCTCGTCGGTTGACTCGTCCCTTAGTTAAGGAGTGCTGAATGACAACCGAAACGATGTTCGGTAAGGCAATCAAGCGCCGCGAGGATCCGCGAATGATCACCGGGCGCGGGATGTATGTCGACGATCTGCACCTCCCTGGGATGCAAAGTGTGGTCTTCTTACGCAGCCCATATGCGCATGCGAAGATTACCAAACTTGATACGTCGGCGGCCGAGAAACACCCCGGCGTGCTCAAAGTGTACAGCGGCAAGGATTTCGACGTTGGTTTGCCTTGCGGTGTCACACCACCAGAGAGCAATATCGTGATGCCGGCGCATCCGGTGATAGCGAAGGACGTTGTGCGGCACACCGGCGAGATCGTCGCCGCGGTGATCGCTAGTGACGCCGGCACGGCTCGAGATGCCGTGCAGCTGATCCAGGCCGACTACGAGCCGCTCGGCGTGATCGTCGATTGCGAACAGGCGACCCAGCCAGGCGCACCGCAGCTCCACAGCGAGATCGCCAACAACATCTCGTTCCACTGGAAGCACAAGGGTGGCGATATCGACGCGGCCTTCGCCAATGCCGATGTAGTCGTCAAGCAGCGGATCGTCAACCAGCGGCTCATCCCCAATGCGATGGAGCCGCGCGCGGTGGCTGGGCGCTACGACAAGGCGACTGACGAGATCACTCTATGGGATACCGATCAGAACCCGCACGTGATCCGTCTGCTGCTGTGCTTGATCACTGGCCTGCCGGAGAACCGAGTACGAGTGATCGCGCCCGACGTCGGCGGCGGCTTCGGCAGCAAGATCTTTCTCTACGCCGAGCAGCCGCTGATCGCCTTGATGACCAAAGATCTGGGCGTGCCGATCAAGTGGACTGAGACGCGCAGCGAGGGGTATCTGGCGACGACCCATGGGCGCGATCACATTAGTTATGCCGAGATGCCATTCAAGCGCGATGGCACGCTCCTGGGTCTGCGTGTGAAGACCTACGCGAACATGGGCGCATATCTCTCAACCTTCGCGCCGCTGATCCCGACAAACCTCTACACTCCGCTGCTGGTGGGCGTCTATAACTTGCCGGCGCTCGACGCGGAGGTATACGGGGTGATGACCAATACCGTGCCGGTCGATGCCTACCGCGGCGCCGGCCGGCCGGAGGCGTCTTACCTGATCGAGCGTATGATGGATCTAGCGGCCGGCGAGTTGGGGCTTGATCCGGCCGAGATTCGCAGGCGCAACTTCATCGCGGCGGACGCATTCCCGCACGCCACCGTCGCCGGCATGACCTACGACAGCGGCGACTATGAGGGCAATCTGAACAAGGCGCTGGAACAGTTTGGCTACGCGCGCTGGCGTGAGGAGCAGGCGAAAGCTCGCCAGCAGGGACGCTACCTGGGGATTGGGCTGGCCTGCTATATCGAGGCGTGCGGCATCGCGCCGTCGAAGATCGTCGGCAAAGTGTGGGGTGGCGGCGCCGGGTTGTGGGAATCGGGCGCGATTCGCGTCCATCCGACCGGCAAGGTGACGGTCCTGACCGGTTCGCATTCGCACGGCCAAGGCCACGAGACCACCTTCGCGCAGCTGGTGTCCGATATTCTGGGCGTGCCGATGGATGATATTGATGTCCTCCACGGCGATACAGGTTTGATTCCGTACGGCTGGGGCAGCTACGGCAGCCGCTCGCTGGCCGTAGGCGGAACGGCGCTGTACAAGAGCGCTCACAAGCTCGTCGAGAAGGGCAAGAAGATCGCCGCTCACCTGCTGGAGGCCAACGAGGCCGACATGGAGTACACGGGCGGCAAGTTCTCGGTCAAAGGCTCGCCCGATCGCGCGAAGGCGTTCGGCGACGTGGTACTGATGGCCCACCTGGCCCACGACTACCCTGAAGATCTCGAACCCGGCTTCGAGGCCCAGACTTCCTATGACCCGACCAACTTTACCTTCCCGGCCGGCACCTACCTGGCGATCGTCGAGGTCGACCCGGAGACCGGTATCGTGACGCCACTCCAGTTCTACTGCATGGACGACTGCGGCAACGTGCTCAACCCAATGATTGCCGAGGGCCAGGTCCATGGCGGCGTCGCGCAGGGCATTGGGCAGGCGCTGTACGAGAATGCGGTCTACGACGAAAACGGTCAGCTCTTGAGCGGCTCGATGATGGACTATGCGGTGCCGAAGATCACCCAGTTGCCCACCTACACGAGCAGCTTCGCCGGCATACCGTCGCCAAGCAACCCGATGGGTGTCAAGGGTATCGGCGAGGCCGGCACGATCGGCTCTACGCCAGCGATCGCCAACGCGGTGGCCGACGCACTCGCGCCGCTGGGCATTCGGCACATCGATCTGCCGCTGACTCCGCAGCGCGTCTGGCAGGCCATCCAGAATGCCAAGAGCGGCAACGGAGCGTGATAGAGAACAGAGAACAAAGAACAGAAATTTCGATCTTTGTTCCTTTGTTCTTTGTTCTAGCATAAGGAGCATCGTATGATCCCATCACAGTTCGAATATGCCGCGCCGGCAACACTGAACGAGGCGGTGGCGCTGCTGGCGAAGGACCCCGACGCGAAAGCGCTGGCGGGTGGCCATAGCCTGCTGCCGGTGATGAAGCTGCGCCTGTCATCCCCGTCGATGCTGGTCGACCTGCGCAATGTTGCGGAACTGCGCGGCGTCAGCCCGAATGGCGGCGGGTGGCGCATTGGCGCGATGACAACCCACGCGCAGATAGCGAGCAACGCCAACTTGAAGAGCTATCAGGCGCTGATCGACGCCACTTCGATCATTGGCGATGCGCAGGTGCGCAACCGCGGCACAATCGGCGGCAGCCTGGCGCATGCCGACCCGGCCGCCGACCTACCGGCAGTCGTCGTGGCGCTGGAGGCGACACTCAACGTGGTCGGACCAAACGGCGCGCGCTCGATCGCCATCGACCAGTTCTTCGAGGGAATGATGGCGACGACGCTGGGCGAGGGCGAAGTTATCACGTCGGTCGATCTCCCGGCGCTCGCCGCCGGCACCGCCAGCGCCTACGCCAAGCTCGCTAACCCGGCCAGCGGCTATGCGATGGTCGGAGTCGCGGCACGGCTGACGCTCAGCGGCGGCGCGGCGCAAAATGTGCGCGTCGTGCTCACCGGCGCCGCGGATCACGCAACGCGACTGAGTAACGTCGAAAGCGCGCTCGAAGGCCAACCGATCACGGCCGAGAGCATCGCCGCCGCCTGCGAGCAGGCCGGCATGGGCATGGATCTCATGGGCGACATCCATGCCTCCGCGGAGTACCGCGCGGCGATGGTCGGGGTCTATGCGCGACGCGCGCTGACACAGGCGCTGGAGCGGGCCGGGGGGTAGATAGAAGATAGAAGATAGAGGATGGAGGATAGAGGACAGCTGGTCTATCCTCTATCCTCCATCCTCCATCCTCAGGTATCTCGGATCGGCTACCGCTCGGGATCAACCCAGATACCGCGCTCGTGCATAAGCTGAATCTGGCGCTTGATTACTTGCTCGCGATATTCGGCATGCTTCATCGGCTCGCGATCGAGATACAGGTTTTTCGGGTAGATCGGCTGTTCATAGAGCAGTTGGTAGAGTTCAGTCCGCAGATCCTTCAGCCAGTTGTCCCACTGCGCGCGCGCCCGGTGGTCGCGCAAGGCTTCGATGTCGATCACCCCACCAACATATGTCGATCCGGCGCCATAATCCTGCCGGCCGACGATCTGCCCCTTATAGTTGATAATGAACGACCGCCCGCCAAAGGTATCGATCGGCGTGGTCTCTTCGGGGAAGAGATAGTACGTGCCCATGTTGGGCGCCACGATATACATGTTATTGTCGAGCGCGCGGGCACGGCTCTGGATTTCAAAGATGTCGTTGCCGGTGGCTGGATGCGGGTACGATGCGCGATAGACGACTTCCGCCCCGTTCAGCGCAAGCGCGCGCGCATTTTCGGGGTACGAACCCTCATTTGTCAGTTTCGCATATTCCTTTGGTCGTAGATATCACCGGAAGGTCGCAATCACCACCGCAGCCAGCAAACCGCTGCCAAGCAAGCCATACTCCCAAAAGATCCGCTTCGAGAGCGTGCCTTCCAAATGGTTTTGAATCAGCCCGGTGGCGACATAAAAGATCACCAGCAGCAGCGCACCGCCAAGCAGGAACGATGCCGCCCAGTAATTCAGCGCCCAGGTGGCCTCGGCGAGCGACAACCCAACGATGCCGGCAAGCATCACTGGCCCATGGCGCGGCGCGTCCCACTGAAGCAGAGCATACGCCAGCAGAGCGCCGGTGGCGCCAATCAACGCGCCGGAGTATAAGAAGCGCAAACGGGCATAGTATGTGGCGCTGAACAGGCTAAACGCCAGCAGCAGCGTAATAGTTTGCAGCACCAGCCGCGCGATGTGCCGCACGTCGGGTCGCCGGTCGAGTGCATAGTGTTGGCCGAGCAGCGCCGCCAGCAGCAGCCCGCTGGTCGCGGCGAGCGCGATAATCGCGGCGGTCATTTCGAGTTGCGGGCTGAACAGCCGGAAGAACGCAAACGGCGCCACAATGGCGAATGAGGGCAAGATCCAGAAGCCCGGCGCGATCTCAATACGCACCAGTCCCAGGTTCAGCGTCGGCAACGCACGGCTTTGCATTTGCGGGTGGCTGCGGATGAATAGATCGGCGCCGGTGCTGGTAATCACAACCAGCGACGCTACCAGCAGCCACGAGAGTGTGATCACCGGCAGATCGCCGCCAAGCCGCGCGCGCAGGATATTGGGGTTAATATCGATCAGAAACACCACCGCCAGACCGATCAGCACCAGCAGCACAAGCGAGACGATTCGATCATAGCGGGGGGTTGGCGAAGGCGTCACCTTGCAGTCTCCTCGGTATAAGCAATCGTAAATCTGGTTAGAAACCGAAAGTTCCTGTAGTTCCTCATGTCCCTTACCAGGGAACTGAGGGAACAATGGGAACTTGAGTGCTTTTACGATAGTGTCTACTTCGTTATGTACATACCAGGCCCCGATTCTAGCCGGTGTTCGAGGCGCTGTCAAACTTCATTTGACGAGTATGGTATACTACCCATGCTTCTGAACCGCTCTGGGATTGGTTTAGGGCGTACTGATACATGAAGCTTACCGTTTCTCCCAGAGGGACGCGCACTGTAAGCACGGAGTCTGGTGATTGTGCCGGCAGTGTGAACCTCGTTTCACCCCTTTTGCACCTCGCGGCTCCCACACATAAAGGATTATTCTTGAACTTCGACCAATTCGAACTCGACGCGCGCTTGATGCAGGGCGTGCGGTCGGCTGGCTTCAGCGTGGCCACGCCCATCCAGGCCGCCGCGATTCCTCCGGCGCTGGCCGGGCACGACCTGATCGGCACCGCGCAGACTGGAACCGGCAAAACGGCCGCATTCGTGCTGCCAATTCTCCAGCGGCTGCTGCACGGGCCGCGCGCCCGCGGAAGCGCTGGGTGCCGCGCATTGATCGTCACCCCGACGCGCGAGCTTGCCGAACAAATCAACGGGGCGATTCGAGCGCTCGGCCGGGCCACCGGCGTGCGCAGTGCGACGATCTATGGCGGCGTGCCAATGGCGCCGCAAGAGCGCGCGCTGCGCGACGGCGTAGAGATTCTGGTGGCCTGCCCCGGTCGCCTGCTCGATCATATCGCCCAGGGCAATGCCAAGCTGGGCGGGCTGGAGGTGCTGGTGCTCGACGAGGCCGACCGCATGTTCGACATGGGCTTTCTACCGGATGTGCGCCGAATTCTGAGCCATGTGCCGGCGAAGCGCCAGACGATGCTGTTCTCGGCGACGTTCCCGCCCGAGATCGAGCAACTTGCCGGGCAGGCACTGCGCAACCCACAGCGCATCGCGGTAGGCCTGAGCCAGCCCGCCAAGACGGTGGCACATGCGCTGTACCCGATCGCCCAACACCTGAAGACCAGCCTGACGTTGGAGCTACTGAAGCGCACCGACACCAACTCGGTGCTGATCTTCACCCGCACCAAGCATCGCGCCACTCGGCTGGCTCAGCAGATCGAGCGGGCCGGTTATCGCGTCACGTCGCTACATAGCAACCGCTCACAGAACCAGCGCCAGAATGCGCTCGACGGCTTCCGCAACGGCATCTATCAGATCATGGTCGCAACCGATATCGCGGCGCGCGGCATCGACGTCGCGAGTATCTCGCATGTGATCAACTACGACATTCCCGACACCGCCGACGCCTATATCCACCGGATCGGTCGCACCGGCCGGGCCGAGCGCGAGGGCGACGCCTTCACGATGATCACACCCGAGGATGACGTGATGGTGCGGGCCCTCGATCGCGCCGTTGGCCAGCGCATTCCCCGGCTGACAATTGAGGGCTTCAATTATAACGCGGCGCCGCCGCCACCAACCAGCCAGCCGCAGTTTGGCCGGTCTCCGCGCCAGGGGCAACACACTGCGCAGCCGGCGCGCCACGGCCCGCGGCAGCAACCGACCGAACGTCCCAACGATCGATGGCCGCGTCGCGACCGCGGAAGTGCGCGGTAGCGTCGCATCCGCATCAAACAATCGTAATGAATCAGTAGCGCCGTGGTGTCGAACGCCACGGCGCTACTGTTGCTTTCAGGAATCGCCTGATCGCCATTGAAGCGCTTACGATTCTAGCAGTATCTAAATATCCCATCGAAATAAGTATATCATTCGAAGGCATCAAATATATTGACGTCATCGATGTAATATGCTAAACTGCCGCCATCACTACAGGAGAGCGTAATGGCAGACGAACGACAGTTCATCATCGAAGACATTATCGCGTCGCATCAAAGCATCTATCGCGCGATCGGGGCTTCGCTCCCATCGGTGTGGATGAATCTTGATCTATCGATGGCCCAGCTCAAAACGCTCATGGCGCTCTATAATTGCGGCGCGCTCCCAATCGGGCAGATTGCTGAAATCCTTGGCATCGGGCAACCAACTGCCAGCCACCTGGTCGATCGGTTGGTGCAGACGCGGTTGGTTAGTCGAACAGAAGATCCACTCGACCGCCGCCGGACCTTGGCCCAATTGTCGCCGAGCGGCGAAGAGCTGGCCGAACGGATCAATCAGATTCGATTCGGGGCGCTACGGCGCTGGCTGGCGCAGTTAGATGAGGCAGCGCTCGCGGCATTCCATCAGGGCTCGCAAGCGCTCGCGGCTGTGGCTAAATCAGAAGGCTCTCACGTTTCAAAAATCACTTGATCGATGTTCGAGCGTACAGTTCGCCGTCGCCCGGGCGGCGGCTGATCTGGCGTTTGTGCGTATTGATGGATAGAGGGAGATCTTTATGGCTACAAGCACGATTCCACCCGATCCGGCGCAGCCGGCACCCACCACTGTGACGCGTACACAAGCGCGTATCAGGGCGCGCCCGCTGCTGATTGGCTTGGGCGTGCTGATCGTGCTGGCCGTGGCAGCCCGATTTGGCTATACCTACTACGTCGACTCCACAATCTACGTGTCGACTGACGACGCGCTGGTCGACTCGAACCTGGTGCCGGTCGCACCACTGGCATCAGGTACACTGGTGATCTGGCGGATCAAGCCGGGCGATAAGGTGCGCGCGGGCCAAGTGCTTGGCCAGGTGAAAACGACAACTGGTTCGGCCTACATGGATATCACCGCGCCGATCGCCGGGACGATCCTGCGCGTCGACGGCAAAGAAGGGCAGGTTGTCGCACAGGCCCAACCGCTGGCATATGTCGCGAACCTCGACGCTATGCACATTACCGCCTACATCGACGAGAGTGCGATTCACAAAGTCCACCCCGGCCAGCAAGTCGACGTGACGGTCGATGCGACGGGCCGCAATGTATATCACGGCAGCGTTAGCGAAATACTACCTGCAACGGCCAGCTCATTCGCACTGATCCCGTCAAGCGATCGTTCCAATAGCAACTTCACCAAGGTGACCCAGCGCATCGAGGTTCACATCGACATCGGCTCAACCAGCGGCACCGCGCTGTATCCTGGCGAGAACGCGTACGTGCGTATTCGCACGGCATAATACCGGATTGCGAACAAAGAGCAAAGAGCAAAGAACAAAGAACAAAATACAGCGTTCTGTGCTCTGTTCGCCCAGAGGGCACCCGGTTCTTTGTTCTGATACGCTTGAACGCACAGTAGCATAAAGAGCATCATGAGTACAGCTGAACCGCTCCAATCCGCCCTCCGGCCGCAGCCTGTCGCAGGAAATTTTCTGGGGCTTGAATACAAATGGCTGGTCGCCATTGCGGTCATCTTCGGCCTGTTTATGGCCGTGCTGGACACGACAGTGGTCAATATCGCGCTGCCGAAGCTGCAGGCCGTGTTCGGGGCTACGCTGAATGACGTACAATGGGTGATCACCGGCTATATGCTGGCCCAGACAGTCAGCATTCCGCTCTTCGGCTACCTGGCCGACCGTTACGGCACCAAGTGGATCTACATCATGTCGCTGGGTCTGTTCACGATTGCATCGATGCTTTGCGGAATCTCGTGGAGCGTCAACAGCATGATATTCTTCCGCGTCGTGCAGGGCCTGGGTGGCGGCGCACTCCTGCCGCTCGGCATCGCCCAGGTCTACGCGGTATTCCCGCCCGCAGAGCGCGGGCGGAGCCAGGCGGCAGTTGGCATCCCAGTGCTGCTCGCACCGGCGATCGGGCCGACACTAGGCGGCTATATTGTGCAGTACTCCGACTGGCGGCTGATCTTCTACCTGAACGTGCCAGTTGGAATCGTGGGTCTATTCATGTGCGCCACGCTGCTGCGGCGCGGGCGCTTCAATCAGCACGCGCGTCTCGACATCCTTGGCCTCACGCTCTCTACACTGGCGTTCGCTTCGCTCGTCTACGGCGTTGGAGAAGCCGCGAGCGACGGCTGGAACTCCGCCACGGTGCTTGGATTCGGCATCTTGGGGCTGATCAGTCTGATTGCGCTGATTATCGTCGAGCTGCGGGCGGATGACCCACTGCTCGATTTCAGTCTATTCAGGAGCTGGAACTGGACCAGCGCTAACCTGATCACTGTGGCCACCACCTTCGCGCTATTCGGCGCGCTGTTCCTCGTGCCACAGTATTTGCAAGTGCTGCGCGGGCTGAACGCGATGCAGTCGGGCCTGGTGCTGCTGCCTGCCTCGCTGGTGACGATCGTCGCGCTGCCAATTTCAGGTATCGCCATGGACCGCTTTGGGCCGAAATGGTCGATCCTGATTGGCCTGGTGGCCCTCGGCGTCGCGAGCTATCTGCTGTCGGGCCTGACGCTCGCGACCCCGACGTCGCTGCTCCAACTCTGGCTGGTCGGGCGCAGTATTGGGATCGGCTTCGCGAACCAGCCGGCGAGCGTCATCGCACTCAGCGATGTTCCACGCGAGGAACTGGCCCGCGGATCGTCTTTCTTCACCGTGCTACGCCTGGTGACGTCGGCCTTCGTCACCTCGTTCCTCGCGACCTATGTCAAAGATCGAACGATACCGCACTTCGCGCACTTGGCCGAGCAGACCAATCCATCGTCGCCGCTATACAGCTATGTGCGAAGCGTGATCGCTCAAGCCGCAGCACAAGGCCGCTGGACCTTGCCGGTTCAGGCCCAGGTTATCAGCCAGATCGCGCGCCAGCTCCGACTACAAGCCGCCGTCATGGCCTACCGCGACGCGCTGCTGCTGATCACCGGCTTGATTGTGGTTGCGTTCGTGATGGCCTTTTTTGTCGGCAACCCGCACGGGGGCGAGGGCGCGGTGACGGAGTAAGAGCTTTTTGCACTGGAACCGCGAGGATGTGGCCACGCCGGTCAAGCCACTCACCGTGAAGACGCAGACCACCGACGGCACCACGATAGGACCGGACGGCTTCCGAGATCTGACGCTGCATGTGCGTTTGAATTCATGTACCAGCGTGCTGCCGCTGCATCGCGTAGCTGATTCCACCAGCGAGCCAGAGTCCTCTTCCAATTGCTCTACATCGCCTTTGTGTGCATTCAACACATCCAACGCACGATCGATTGCACCCGCATCGTTGGCATCCACCGCGCAAGAGATCCTCAATGGACGGCTGAATACTGCCGTACCCAGCGACCCGCCGCTGTTGTAGCTGCGCGCGCTCAGTCGCCAGTTCTGGTGCATAGGGGTCGCGCTGCGTCTCTAGAGCAGCTAACTGCTCCAAGAGCGTCTGGGCGTCGCGCATCTCTTGACGGGCGCTGTCGCAATTGTCTGGTTGGTGGGTGCGCGCGTACGACACGGCTTCGGCGAAGCCCCGAAACATGTCGGTGTTAAATTGCCCGCTCAACTGACTTGCGCAACAGTGTTTGTACCTAGATGGGCGGCCGCGTCGCGAATGCCGAGGATATTCGCGATCGCAACGACCGCCATCACAACGAACAATCCCAAGCATAGCAGCGCGACCAGGGTTACTTTCTGAGACAATCTCCTCAACATTGGCGGGTACTCCTAAAAACCCTGGAGGTACAATGTGCGCAGCATCAATACACAGCAGGAATTCAGCGCTTGCGGGCATACTATCCCCCATAGCACAATCGTCTCAGTTAGTCATACGCCGAGCGATACTACAGGAGAGCACCTGGATCAAAATGCAAAGCCAGTGCTATCATGCAAACAAAGGTAGGGATCGATCAGGAGTACTGAACAACAAAACGAGCAGCATATCAGAGAATGTCGTCGCCGTGTTTAGTATACTTCTGGCGTAAAGTGCAGCGGAGCCTACGATGACTCGCTTACGCTTCGCTGAGTTGGCGCGTAGATTGATATAGCGGCAAGAAAAAGGGCATTAGACGATGCGCGAGTATCAAGGCTGGTAGCGTGTCGCTCAAGGAGATTCGCGATGCAGGCAGAGCGCAGTCGGCAAGCATTGGCGGCGTTTCAAGCATTCCTCTCCACGCCGCTTGATGTTATTCTCAATCGACATACTGAAACCTCGCCAGAACAGTCCGTGCTTGAACTAATGCAGGCAGTCGCGGCTTCTGTTCCCGGATACCGCGCGTTTCTGGCCGAGCACAATGTCGACCCCGCCGACATCCAGACGTTCGACGATTTTCAGAAACTCCCACGGGCAACCAAACAGAACTACCAATTGCGCCACCCGTTAGCCGAACTGTGCCGCGATGGGCGGCTGGAGAACTGCGATTTTATCGCCGTCTCATCGGGATCTACCGGCAAGCCAACCTTCTGGCCGCGCTTCATCGCCGACGAGCTGAGTATCGCCACACGTTTCGAGCAAATCTTCCACGACAGTTTCAACGCCGATACGCAGCGCACACTGGCGGTGGTGTGCTTCAGCTTAGGAACGTGGGTCGGCGGCATGTTTACGGCCAACTGCGCTCGCTATCTCTCGAGCAAAGGGTACCCGATTACGGTGATTACGCCCGGCAATAACAAAGAAGAAATTTATCGGGTCGTCCAGGAACTTGGAGCGGCATTTGATCAACTGGTGCTGCTGGGATACCCTCCGTTCCTCAAAGACGTCGTTGATGGCGGGATTGCCCGTGGCATCGACTGGAGAACGTATCGTCCGAAGTTTGTCATGGCTGGTGAGGTCTTTAGCGAGGAGTGGCGAACGCTGGTTGGCGAGCGAGTGGGCTCGAAGAACCCTTGTTACGACTCAGCCTCTTTGTATGGCACAGCCGACGCAGGCGTGCTCGCGAACGAAACACCGCTTTCGATCTGTATTCGCCGCTTTCTGGCGGGGAATCCTGAGGCCGTGCGGGCGCTCTTTGGCGAGGCGCGCTTGCCAACCCTGGCGCAGTACGATCCGCTCAGCCGCTTCTTTGAAAGCGACGGACGGTCGTTGGTCTTCTCGGGCGACAATGGCATTCCACTCATACGCTACAATATTTTGGACACAGGTGGGATTGTCGCATACGACGAGATGCTATCGTTTCTTGCTGCGTGCGGTTTTGACCCAATGACCGAGCTCCGCCAGTACGGTCGGCGAGGGCTGCGGCCGCTGCCGTTTGTGTACGTCTTTGGGCGCTCAGATTTTACCGTCTCGTACTTTGGCGCAAACATCTATCCCGAGAATGTAGCGGTGGGGCTTGAGCAACCCGAGATCAGCTCGATCGTTACCGGCAAGTTTGTGCTGGAAGTCAAAGAGGATGCCGACCGCAATCGCTTTCTTTCGGTGGTCGTCGAATTGGCGCCGGGCCTAGCAGCCGACGATGCGAAAGCCCAAGCGATCGCTGAGTCAATCTTGGCACAACTGCGGCGGCTGAATAGCGAGTTCGCACATTATGTACCGCCGGGATACCAACTGCCGCGCGTCGAGCTGCGGCCTACGGGCGATGCCGAATACTTCCCGGTGGGGGTGAAGCATCGCTATACGCGCAAAGTGTAATTGCAGCTTCGAATGGGCTAAAGGCCCTCACCCCCAGCCCCTCTCCCGTTGCGACAGGAGAGGGGAGGGATGCATTCCAATGAAGAAACGTGAATAAAGCATCTATTTTCGCGTCTCTTCGCGTAACTTCGCGGATCGGAACACCTGAAGGCGAAAACTTGACAGGTATTCTAAGAAACTGACCCATGCATCCGAGAGCGCAGCTTGAACAGCAGCACCGTGCCGAGGATCAGCGTCTCCAGCGCAGCAGTGATGGCGAACGCCACCGGTATCGCAATCACGCCGATCCGGCCAATCAGGAGCGCCAGCAGCAGCGCGCGGCCGGCGATCTGGGCGCTATTGGTCACGAGCGGCGTGCGAGTGTCGTCGAGCGCGATCAGCGCGCGGGTGATCACCTCAGTCGCCACATAGGCCGGCAGCGCCACGGCATAGGCCACCAGCACTTGGTAGGTCAGCGCGCCGGCCGCGGCGTCGAACTTGCCGCGCTCGAACAAGATTCGAATCACCGTGCGACCAAGGACGATCAGGCCGATCAGTGCCGGCAGCGCCAGCGCCACCACCGCGCCGAGTGAGCGCAGCAGCGTGCGCTGCATCAGCCGCCACTCGCCAACGGCGGCGTGCCCAGCCAGCCGAGGAAACGCCGACTGGCCAACCGCCTGCCCAAGCAGCGCAATTGGCAGCCCAACCAGCAGCCAGGCATTCTGGATCGCCGGCAGCCCAGCTAGCTCCGTCGCCCGCGAAGCATACGCAGTGTCCAGGATGAAGCCGGCGTAATTCACGCCGACCGAGAGTCCATTTGGAATCAGCAGGCGCCTGACCTCGATCAGCCGGCGATCGGTCCAGTTGACGATCGGGCGAAAGCGCGCGGCGCGCCCGGCCAAGCCTGGCAGCAAAATCGCGACCTGTAGCACCGCACCACCAACGACCCCAAGCGTCGGGCCATAGATGCCGAGGCTGGGAAAGATCCGCGCCGCCAGGATGCCGGCAATCAACGCGACATTGTGGCTGGCGACCGAGAGCGCGGTGAGCAGAAACTGGTTGCGGCTATTGAGCACCGCCGTCGCCACACTGCCGATCGCCAGGATGAGCGGCTGCGCCAACATGACGCGTGTGAGGGCGACGGTGAGCTGGTTGGTTGGCGCGTCGAAGCCGGGCGCAAGCAGGTAGCTCACAAACGCGGGCGCAAAAATCTCGCCGACCAGCACCACAGCCGCGAAGACAATCAGCAGCGCAGTCAGCACCAGGCTGGTCAGCCGCCAGCCGGCATCCGCGCCATCCTCCTGGTTGGTGCGCAGCAGCACCGGGATCATCGCGCTCGACAGCGCGCCGCCGGCGATCAGGCTGAAGAGCGTATCGGGGAGGCGAAAAGCGGCGTAATAAGCGCTAGCTTCGGCGCCAGCGCCAAACGTGGCATTGAACAGCACCTGCCGAATGGCCCCCAGCAGCGCCGAAACAAAAAACGATGCCATCAGAATAAATGTCGCCTCGGCAATGCTGAACTCGCGCGTCAGCAGGCCGGCGAGGCGCAACCGCGGCAAACGCGGAATAACCACGCCGCGCAGCCGCCCGCCCGGCGCGGCGCGCAACGACTCGAGCACATCGCTGGCCTGGGCCGCGCCCATCCATGCGCTCTCGGCCAGCGCCGTGTAGCCGCCCAGCACTAACTCCGGCGTGTCGCCCGCCGCTGGACGCGCCGCCTGCCCGCCCCATGCGATAGCCATTGGCTGCCTCCTTGTGATCTATTCCGCACAGCGATGCTTATATTATAGGCCAGCCTTATAAAAAGTTGAATTGAATTCTTGGTCCAAATGGTGCGACTGGTAAGCTAGCACGCTGCGGAACGGGCCGGTCTGCGCGGGGAAGCGCCCATACCGCCGGTAAATGTAATCGCAGTAGGCGATTGTGGCGGCAATCGTTTGGTCGGAGTAGCGCGGAATTTCCGCTTGCACCGCGGCGCCATCGCGCCAGGCGGTATGCGCGCCGCCATCGCGGAATGTACCGCGCCCCTGAGCGTATTTATAGTCGACATAGGCCAGCACGGCCTCTTCCATACTGCGATAAGTTGAGCACAAAGACAGTATTGCTGTGAATGGCGTCGCCGCTTGCCACCGTGCGGCCGACGAGGTGACCCATAATATTGCCGCTGCTGGCATCGGGCACATCGCCAGTCTGATAGGGCAGATCGGCTACAACTGGGCCGGTGATGCCACAGGCCGCAAAGGCCAGGGCCGCTTCCTCTAAACATGTATGCGCTGATGCTAGCCATGCTGGATGACTGGCCTTCAAGAAATATAACGGCTTACACAGTTGAGGAGCTATGGACGGCCTTAGGCCGTCCATAGCTCCTCAACTGTGTAAGCCGAGTAATAATGGAAATTAATCCTGGCGATCGGCGTCGGGCTGCGACAGAATGGCATAAATCTCGCGCCTGGTGCTGTCAAGCAGCTTCAGCACTGCCTGCAGTTGCTCAGGGGTGCCATGCTGAGCCGCCTGCATCACGCTGGCGACCAATCCCATACCACTTTCCCGGAGCGCATGCAGCTCTGGGCCACCACGCCCACGAAAGCCATGGTGGTGCGGCCTAGGGCCAGCATCCTCGCGTTGCGAGCGCTGCTCGTCGAGCAACTGCCGCCCTGAATCGGTGATAGTGTAGACGCGCTTGCCATCGATCGTCTCGCTGGTAAGGTGCCCCTCATCTTCGAGCAGCTGCAGCGTCGGGTAGACCGACCCTGGGCTTGGTCGGTAGAATCCGCCATAGCGCTGTTCGAGCTCTTTGATCAGTTCGTAGCCATGGCGCGGCTGCTCAGCCAGCAGCTCCAGCAGGGCGTATTTAATATCGCCGCGCCGCTGGCGCCGCCGCCCGCTGCCACCTTCATCGAACGGATCGCCGCCGAATGGACCGCCGCGCCAAAACGAGCGATCAAATGGGGGGCGCCCGCGCGGCCCAAACCAGAACGGCGCCTCCTCTTCCCACCCGAACGGCGGGCGCCGCCCACCCCGAAAATGATTCCATGGCCCGTGGTGGTGCTCATGCGGGCCATCCGGCGAGTCCCACTCGTGTTCGTGGCGCGGCCCTGGCTCGCGCGGATCATCGGCCCACGGGCCACGGAACCGCCTGGTAAAACGTCGATGAAACATCATAATCCTCCATTCATGTAATAACGATATATCGTGATGTATCATATCATGATAACGATATATCGTCAAGAGGGAATTTTATGCTCGACGCGATCGCTCAGGTAATCATTAGTCCAGTTTCATCAGGGCCTTATGTTGCGGCGCTACACTCTAGTTTGATGTTCAAACACAGTACGAGAATGCCCGTGAGGCATCGAAACACGCTTACTGCTATGCTGATCGTCGGATCAATTATTTGCGCCGGTTGCGTTGCCGGCAACAGCCTACCGAGCGCGCTCCAAGCAACGCAAATATCCCTGGCTCCCTCAGCCGTACTCACGCCAACTGTTGCACCAACTGCGATCGATACAGCAACTGCGCTGCCGACTGCAACATCGATGCCAACGTCCACGCCCGTGCCCACCGCCACGCCAACAATCACACCCGCGCCCACTGCCACACCAATGCCTGGTCCGACCGCCTGCGGCGAGATGCACGGCGCAATCATCCATAGGCAGCTGCGCAGCGCGGCGATGGGCCGCACCGAAACATACCGCATCTATACGCCGGCCTGCTATCGCCAACAGACCAATGAGCGCTATCCCGTGATCTACCTGCTGCACGGCGGCGAGCACAACGAAGAGCATTGGGACAACGTCGGCGTCGACGATGCGGCCGACACGCTGATCGCCGAGGGCACAATTCCGCCCCTGCTGATCGTACTGCCCGACGGCGGGCGGGATTTCGGGACGCTGAAGGGCGACCCGCCGCCCTTCGCGCACTACCTGCACGACGAACTCATCCCACAGATCGACGCGGCCTATCGCACCCTCGCCGATCGCGATCACCGGGCGCTGGGCGGCATATCGTATGGGGCCGCATGGGCGCTACTGCTGGCCGCGCGCTACGCCGATACGTTCGGCGCGGTTGGCGCACACAGCCCCGCGATTGGTACATTCAATGGTATCTATCCTGATGTAGCGGCGCTGGCCGCCGGCAAGTTGCGCATCTACGTCGACGTCGGCGATCACGATGGGCTGCGTAAACCGGCCGCGGCCTTCGACGTAGCCTTGACACAGGCCAGCGTACCGCATGAATTTCATATTTTCCTCGGCCGGCACATCGAGTCATATTGGAATAGCCATCTAAGCGACTATTTGCGCTTTTATACCCGGGAATGGCAGAGATAGCCGGCCAAGACAGCTTATGAAGGGTCATTCAGATGCGCAGAAAGTTGCATGTTTCTCAACTATTCCCGACGCTGGAAACGCGGCGGCGCCGCTTGTGGCGCCGGATGATCGCGTGCACCGTGGTCGTCGGCCTGGCGATCGTAGGCGGGGGCGCCGGGCTACTGGCCTACGAAGATCCTGGCATCATCCCGCAGGCCATCGATGCCGCGCGTGCAATTTTCGGGCCTCAGCCGGTTGCGCTGGTCGAGTCCTGGGTCTTCCAAGCCCAAGATCGCGTGCGGCAGGCGCGCTACCAGGCCACCGGCGCGGCGCCGCAGCTCCAATGGGCTGAGCCAGTCCAGCAACCCAAACCTAGCAAGATCATCAAGCCAGCCAAGACAAATACATCTACCGAAACAACGCCGCTATCGAGCGATACGACCGACACTAGCAGCGGGCCTGCTACCGAAACAATGGTCGCGTGGTCACCGTTGATCTACGCCGCCAGTGGCCAGCCGGCACTGGAACGCGCGCTAGTGTCGCCCGACCCAACGCGGCCATATGTCCAGACCGCGCTGGTGCGCATCGACCTGCACGCCACCCAACTGCACTTGATCGCCGGGACCCAAGAGCCACGCTCGCAAGTACATGTTGCGCGCCCGGGCATGATCCCGCTCGCCGATCAGCGGTCGGGGTCACTGTTGGCGGCATTCAATGGCGGCTTCAAAGCCGCGAACGGCGAGTTCGGCATGGCGGCGGGCGGCGCCACGCTGCTGCCACCGATCGATCGGCTGGCGACGCTGGCGATCTATCGCGATGGGTAGGTCAAGCTTGGCGCATGGGGGAGCGAGATCCGGCCGACGCCGAACCTGATCGCATTTCGCCAGAACTGCCCATTGCTGCTCGACGGCGGCAAACCAACCGAGGCGGCTAATAGCGATGATGCAGTGCTCTGGGGTAAAACCGTCGGCAATAAGATTGCGACCTGGCGCAGCGGCTTGGGCCTGAGCGCCGACGGCCGCTATCTCATCTACGCCGCTAGCGACGGACTCACCGTGCCAACGCTGGCACAGGCGCTCGCCGATGCCGGAGCCGACCGCGCCATGCAACTCGACATCAACAGCTGGTGGACGCGCTTCGTCACCTATTCACCGATCGGCAGCAGTAACCGGCTGATAGCTCAGAAGCTGATCACCAGCATGGTCGGTGATGCGCGCCAGTTCCAGATACCCGACACGCGCGATTTCTTCTACGTGACGGCGCGGTAAGTACTCGCTACCGTAGGTCTGATCCGGGTTTGACGGAGGGCGAAGGAAGAAAGACCGCAATCATTCGTCTTTCGTCCTTCGTCTTTCGTCAATATCTCGGATTGGAGTTAATTTCGAGTGATGCTTCCGAAGCCAACGGCAGCCGAAGCGTGAACGTGCTGCCCTGATCCGGCGCGCTCTGCACTTCGACAGTACCGCCATGCGCATCGGCCACCCACTTGACAATCGCCAGACCCAAGCCAGCGCCGCCGGATGTGCGCGAGCGCGCCTTATCAGCGCGGAAGAAGCGCTCAAAAACATGTGGCAGATCTTCGGCGTCGATCCCCATGCCGGTGTCGCTAACGGTGAGGCGCGCACATTCATCGGTGCAAGCGATCGCTACCTGCACTTTGCCACCGGCCGGCGTATGCTGGAGCGCATTGACGACCATATTCATTAGCGCCTGCTTGATTCGATCGCGATCGCCGGGCGCTTCGACCTGTTCGGCCACATCGGGCAGTAGCACGACGCCACGGGCAAGTGGCGCCAGGTCGCGCACGACCTCCAACACCAATTCATCGAGCGCGACCGGCTCGCGGCGCAACTGCACGCCCGACTCAGTCTGAGCCAGCAGCAGCAGATCGCTGACCAGCCGCCTCAGCCGATTCAACTCACGCTCCATAGCAGCCAAGGCCTGCGGATCGGTCGCCGCGCCGCGCCGAATCATTTCCAGGTTCCCAAGCATCGCTGTCAGGGGCGTGCGGAGCTCGTGCGAGACATCGGCGACGAAGCGGCGCTGCGCGGTGAACAGCGTCTCAAGACGCTCAAGCATCTCGTTGACTGTTGCAGTTAGCTGGCCGAGCTCATCCGAGCCGGAAGCGGCCGGCACACGCTGGCCCAAGTCTTCGGCGCGCACGATCTGCTGGGCGGTTTGAGCCACCTGCGCGACCGGCAGCAGCGCACGCTGAGCCAACCAGGCTCCGCCGCGCAACGCCGCCAGAAGTGCGATCAAGCTCAGGCCGGCGACGCTGATGCTCAGCAGCCGTAGGGTCCGATTAATCTCGCGCATCGGCTGGGCCACCTGTAGGATGCCAACTGCCTGGTCATCGGCGATCAGCGGACGAACGAGCATAAGTACGGGCGACTCGCCAAGATCCACCACTTCAATCTTGGGTACCCGACTGCGAATAACCTGTCGATCGTCGTCGTCGAGTGGCAGCGATTGCTGCTGCAGATTGGAAGAGGTCGTCACGATCTTGCCAGTGGTTGTCGCAATCTGTAAATAGAGCGCGGGCGACTCTAGCCCTTCGACGCGCAAGGGGCGGTTGCGCAACAGAGACTCCGGGGTCTGAAAATACTGGTTCAGGCCGGCATTGCTGGCATCAAAGTCTTGCGCAATTAACTCGCTGGTCGTCTGCAGTTCGCGCTTCATCTCCTCGAGCAGAGCGTTGCGCACGGTGAGTACGACGCCAACACCCAGCAACGCCAGCACCAACCCAAAGAAAGCGGTGTAGCCAAGCGCGAGGCGAGTTCGCAGCGGCATTCGTTTTCGCATAACAACGACACGAAAATAGAACCCAGAACCGAGTGCCCTCTGGGCGAACCGAAGATAGAGGATAGAGGAAAGCGCTCAACACGAGGCAATCGCTATCTTCTATCTTCTATTCTCTATTCTCAATTGTCACCCCGTCACCTTGTCATCTTGTCAGGAGTCGTCGCGCAGCACATAGCCAACGCCGCGGACAGTATGGATGAGCCGCGGCGCGCCGGCCGACTCGATCTTTTGGCGCAGCGCGCGAATATAGACTTCAATGACATTGCTCTCGCCACCGAAATCATAGCCCCAGATCCGCTCGTAAAGTAGATCGCGCGTCAGCACTTGCCGCGGGTGGCGCATAAACAGCTCCAGCAGCTCGAACTCTTTTGCTGTAAAACTGAGGCGCTGATCGGCCAGCCGGACTTCATGGGCGACGAGATCAAGGCTCAATGGGCCAAATGCTAACACTTCACCGGACGCTTGCGCTTGATGCCGGCGCAGCTGAACCCGAATGCGCGCCAATAGTTCTTCGAAGGCAAACGGCTTGACGAGGTAATCATCGGCGCCGCGCTCCAGCCCGGCCACCCGATCGGCGACTGAGTCGCGCGCTGTCAGCATAATGATCGGCACGCTCGACCCGGCGCGCAGTCGCTGAGCGACCTCCATGCCATCGAGGCCAGGCAGCATCAAATCGAGCACCACCACATCGGGTGGGCGCTCGCGCGCCGCCGCCAGCGCCGCGTGCCCATCGCCGGCTACCTCAACCACGAAGCCCTCGAATGCAAGCCCGCGCCGCAGATAATCGGCGATTTCCACCTCGTCTTCCACTATCAGGATGCGCTGAGTCATGGAACATCCTTGAATTTATATGACTTGCGTAGTCACTTGCAAAACACGGATTTTTGTTCTTCGTAGCGAATGTTTTTCGTTCGCAGAACGAAAAGCATTCGCTACGAGAGTTTTTAATCTGGTTGGTATCCTAGCACAAAGCGTGGGCTTGAACAACAAACCAGCGCCATGGCCGCATTGCAGTATCGCAGCGCCTAGCGCAGCCCGTAGGTTACCTGCACGTCAACGCTGAAGCTCTGCTCACCCGGTTGCACGGGCACCGCTGGAGATTGAGCGGCCTCGGCACGCGCGGCCATCGGCAGGGGCACCGGGGCGTTGGCATTCTCGTTAATCACCAGCACGTCGCCGATCGCTGCCCCGCCCGCGCTGGCCAATTGCGTCGCGCGTGCCTTGGCGTTGGCCATGGCCTGCTGGCGGGCCTGCTCCAGTAGCTTCTGAGGATCTTCGACACTGAAACTGATGCCGTAGATGCTATTCGCGCCGGCCTGCACCACCTGATCGAGCAGTGCGCCGGCCTGATCCAGGTCGTGGATCGTCACCGTCACGCTATTGCTCACATGGTAGCCGGTGATCTGGCGCCCATCGGTGCCGTAGGTTGGGTTGACGCCGAAATTGCTGGTCTGCAGATCCTTCTCGGCCACGCCTAACTCCTTGAGTTTCTGCTGGATCGCCTGCGCCTGGGCAGTATTTTGCGCTAGCGCCTCTTTGGCGGTGGCTGCTTCGTTCTCAACACCAATTTGCACCGTCGCGGTATCGGGCCGGCCCTTCACCTCGCCATGGCCCACCACCGACACCTGGCGCATACCTGGCACGCCCACATTCGCCTGCGCCGTCGCCGGGCGTGCGTATAGCAGGCCGACCACGCCGGCCAAGATCGCCAGCAGCAGCAGTGCCGCCACAATCCCAAGCGTTGTTCCAATTCGCCGTGTCATCTGAATGCTCCTTAGGCTCACAACCCGATGCGCTCGCCGCACCGGTATGTAGATACGTTACGCCTGAAGGACGGAGACAGGCGACGAAAAGTTCCGGGCATTGGATATAGCAATTCTCAATTCTCAGTTCTCAATTCTCAATTCTCTCAGCGACCTCCAGCAGCTTGAGATCGGGCAGCGACAGAACGGCGAACGCGGGCATGCCCTGGCGTTTCCAGAACGGAATTGGAGCGATGTGAGCATGTGCGGCGACGAACAGAGTGATGACCGTGCCATGCGCGACGATCGCGATGGTTTGCTGGGGGTGGCGGCCGAGCACGCTCTGCACGGCATCGCTGAACCGCGCGCAGGCCTGGTTGGCGGTCTCCTCGCCCAGCACCAATTCATCCGGCAGTTCGAACAGCGCGGCGATGCTTTGCTCGAATGCCTCGGGCGCGAGCCAGCCGACGCGCTCGCGCGCATGCTCGTGCAACCCGGCGGCGAGCTCATGTGCTATGCCCAGGCGCATTGCGATGAGCGCGCCAGTCTCAGCCGCCTTCCGCTCGGCACTCGTGACGATCAGATCGGGGGCGAGGCCGGCTAGCCGAGCGGCCAGCGCCTCGCAGCGCCGGCGACCCTCATCGGTCAAGCCCCACTGGCTAGCCGGGCGCGCGGGGTCTTGCCGCGATTGCGAATGGCGCACCAGAATCAGAAACACTAGCGTAGCACCGTCTTCGTCCAGGCGTCGAGCCACTGCTCGCGGTTCTGATCGATCTGATCCGGCGGCACGCTCACCGGCTGCTCCGGCACGACCGAGAACTTGGTGAAGACTTCCGGCAGCGCGCTGTTCGGCACGACCGGGTAGACGAACATCTGCAGCGGCATATCTTCCTGGAATGGCTTGCTGAGCATAAAATCGATGAACCGCTCGGCCAGGTCGCGTTGCTTGGTGCCCTTGAGAATGCCGGCGAACTCGATCTGCAGAAAGCTGCCGCTTGGCATCACAGCCGTCGGCGCATCGGTCAGCTTGCCCTCGCTGTAGAAGACCTCGGCGGGCGGGCTGCTGGCATACGAAACTACCAATGGGCGCGGGCCTTTACCGCTGGAGCCGCTGAATTGCGTGCTGTATGCGTCGGTCCAGCCATCGACCACCAGCACGTCGTTCTTGCGCAGATCCTGCCAGTAATTGAGCCAGGTGTAGCTGCCGGTGGTGCCAAACTGGCCGACCGTCGCGAGCAGAAACGCCAGGCCGGGCGATGAGGTGGCCGGATTCTCGACGACTAGCTTGCTCTTCCACTCCGGCTTGGTTAGGTCTTCCAGCTTAACCGGCGGCGCAAGGTTGTTCTTGGCCAGGTAGTCTTTATCGTAGTTAATCGATACGTAGCCATAGTCGATCGGCAGCAGGCTGTTGCTCGGATCGAGCTTATATGCCGCCGGAACGTCCTTCAGCGCCGGCGCGTCGTATGGCTCGAAGATGCCGGCCTTGAGCGCGCGGGTCAAAAAGGTGTTGTCGACGCCAAAGAACACATCGGCCAGCGGGTTGTCCTTGCTCAACGCGGCCTTGTTGAGCGCCTGGCCGGCGTCGCCGGACTTGAGCACTTGCACCGTGGCATTCTCCTGCTGCTCAAACGCCTTGATCACATTCTCGCTCACGCTGAAGCTATCGTGCGCCATCACCGTCAGTGTGCGCGCTCCAGCGGCCGGAGCCCCGGTTGGCGCCGCAGCCGTTGGTGCCGGCAAGCTCGTCGGCTCGGGCGGCACATCGGTCGCGCGCGGGGCAGCAGTCGGCGCCGAAGCGCTGGTCGGCGCGCCGCCACCGGGCTGGCTGCCACAGGCCGCCAACAACAGGCTCAGTAGGAATATACCTGCCAATAGTTTTCGCATAGCCTGGACTCCTTTGACTGTATTTGTGAACATTAGACCACCACGGATTAAAATCTCTCGTATCGAATGGGCTTTTCGTTCGCAGAACGAAAAGCCCATTCGATACGAGGAAGAACAATCCGTGATTTGCGAGTGACCGCGTGAGTCCTGAATCTGATCAGAACTCGCGCAGTTGGCGATCTAGCCTTTTGTGAACGCACTATCGAGCAAAACAAAAGATCGCCGACCTGGGGTTGGTCAGCGATCTCTATCGTGCTGGCGCTTCCCTACGCTGGCATAACCCAGGTCAGGTTCGGAGGGTCAGCGGCATCGGTCGGGCCACGCTCTCAGCCAGGCTCACCTGGCACCCCTAGCGATCTTCGGTTGTGTGATGCCTGGTACGATACCACGCAGGCCAGGGCTTGTCAAACATTGGCGACTGCTCCTCTCCGTAGTGCGTGGTGCGTAGTTGGCACACCTACGTACTACGCACTACCTATGATGGGCTAACAAATATTGGGTGGTACAATGGGGGTATGCGACACTTACCCACCATCGACGAATACCCCACGCGCCTGCGCTTTCGCTTTTGCCCGCTGTGCGCTACCCCGCTGGAGCGGCGCATGGACGGCGATCATGTGCGGTTGGTCTGCCCCGCCGACGGCTGGACACACTACCCGACGCCAAACCTGGCCGCGACGGTGGTGGTCGAGCACGGCGGGGGCGTGGTGCTGTTACAGCGCGCAATCGCGCCTGACGCTGGTATCTGGCATCTGCCAATGGGCCATATCGAGTATGGCGAGGCACCCGGCGAGGCGGCCCGCCGCGAGGTAGCCGAAGAGACCGGGCTGCAGGTCGACGAGCCGATGCTGCTGGATTACGAGCATAGCCCTTCGTACGGCGACCCGCTCATGCTCTACATTGTGTTCTGCTTCCGCGCCCGCGCCATTGGCGGCGAGCTGCGCGTCGACGCGGAAAACAGCGCCGCCAGGGTGTGCCCGCCGGACACGCTGCCCAAGCTAAAGTGGACCTCGCAGCGCCGCGCACTAGCGGCTTGGCGCGCCTGGCGTGCAGGCCAGCCCTGGGCGATCGGGCGGCCGTTATAGCGATTGGCAAAATGAAGGAGGCAAATCATGCTGAGCAAAACCGTCCACAAAGTGCTGAACGACCAAATTACGCACGAATTCTACGCATCATACCTCTACCTCTCGATGGCGGCTTACTTTGAAACGCAAAACTTGCCTGGTTTCGCGCGCTGGATGGAAGCACAGAGTGAAGAAGAACGCAAGCACGCGATGAAATTCTACAACTACATCAATGATCGTAACGACAGCGTTGAGCTGCAGGCAATCGCGCAACCGCCGAGCGAATTCCAATCGCCGCTCGATGTGTTTGAGCAGGTGTTTAAGCACGAGCAGAAGGTTACAGCGCTGATTCACAAAATCTATGAGACGGCGCTGAAAGAAAATGACTATGCCACCCATGCGATGCTGCACTGGTTTATCAACGAGCAAGTCGAGGAGGAGAAGAGCGCTCGCCAGATCATTGAGCGGCTCAAGATGACGGGCGGGGAGAGCAGCGCGCTGCTGATGCTCGACCACGAATTGGGCGCGCGCGGCGCCAATGCGAGTTAAGAGTTAAGAGTTGTGAGTTGTGAGTTATCAAGCATGCAATGTTCAACTCAAAACTGAGAACTCATAACTCTTGAAAGTATCGAACGTGCAGAACAAGGCGCCCATACTCGATGTTCGCGACATCATCAAGACCTACGACGGCGCGCCGGCACTGCGCGGCATCAGCCTGAGCGCCCCGGCGGATACGATCGTCTGCTTGCTTGGGCCGTCGGGCAGCGGCAAGAGCACACTGCTGCGCGTGATTGCCGGGCTGGAGCGCGCCGACCAAGGCCAGGTGCGGTTCGGCGGTCGGCCGATCGACGCGATGCCAACTCACCAGCGCGGCTTTGGGCTGATGTTTCAAGACTATGCGCTGTTTCCGCATCGCGATGTCGCCGGCAATGTCGCCTTCGGCCTGCGCATGCAGAACCTGCCGCGCCCGCAGATCGACGCGCAGGTCTCCGCAATGCTGGAGCTAGTCGGGCTCACCGGCTATGAACGCCGGCCGGTCTATGAGCTGTCGGGCGGCGAGCGGCAGCGCGTGGCGCTCGCGCGCAGCCTGGCGCCCAGCCCGCGCCTGCTGATGCTCGACGAGCCGCTTGGCGCGCTCGACCGCGCGCTACGCGAGCGCCTGCTCGACGACCTGCGCACGATTCTCAAGCGCGTTGGCGTCACCAGCATTTATGTCACACACGATCAGGCCGAAGCCTTTGCAATCGCCGATTGGCTAGTGCTGATCGACGCGGGGCAGATCGCTCAGCAAGGCCCGCCCGAGCAGGTCTATCGCCACCCGAACAGCGCGTTTGTCGCGCGTTTCATGGGCCATACGAATCTAGTTGCGGGGCGCGTAGTCGATCTGCGGGAAAAGAACGTTATCGTCGAGACAAATGTTGGCCGTATAGCCAGCGCCGAGCCCAACCCCAGCGCTTTGCTCAACGCCCAGGTGCTGCTTGCGATTCGTCCCGAGGCAGCTGTTCTGGCCGAAGTCGGCGCGCCGGACTCTCTCAATCGCATCCAGGGGCTTGTGGCCGAGCGATCGTTTCGCGGGAGCCGCACCCGCCTGACCGTTCAGCACGCCAGTGGCGTAGCATTGGAGTTTGAGCTCGACGACACAGATCTGCCGGCGCTCGGCGAGCCGATCGCGTTGGCGCTACGCGCGGAAGCAATCAGCATCATTCGCGATACATAGTATATTTACAATGCTGCCGTCTATCCTAAGCTGGCCCACCCTGAGCTTGCCTGCCCGGAGCGTAGTCGAAGGGTCGAAGGGCAGGCTAGAGCAGCCTTGAGCGCAATAAGCGACCCGTTCGCGAAAGCGAATACCCAATGATGAGCATCCGCAAATACACCTGGATCGGCCTGACCGCCGCGCGCGCGAATCTGGCCTACCTGGGCGAGGTAGCCACGCGCACGGTGTTTCTCGCGGTGATCCTGTATATCTTCCTACAGCTCTGGCGCGTCACCTACACCGAGACCAGGTCGACGCAGCTCGGCGGGCTGACGCTGGCGCAGATGTTGTGGTACCTGGCGATGACCGAGGCGATCACGCTCTCGAGTCCGCGTGTGGCACAGGAGGTCGACCAGGAGGTGCGCACCGGCGCGCTGGCGGTGCAGCTGATCCGCCCGCTCGCGTACCCGCTGGCGCGGCTGTGGACCACACTGGGCGAGCGGCTGGTGCGCTTCGCGCTGAACGCCGTGGTCGGCGCGGCAATTGCGGTCGCATTCGTTGGGCCGATCGCGTTTTCGCCAGCTGGGTTGCTGCTGTTCACGCTATCGCTGCCTCTCGCGTTTGTGCTCGACTTCCTGGGCAACTTCCTGATCGGGCTGGCGGCCTTCTGGCTGGAAGATACCTCCGGCCTGACATTGATCTACTCGCGCGTGACGATGATCCTCGGCGGGATGCTGATTCCACTTGAGCTCTTTCCTAGCGCTTTCCAGCCGATCCTGCGCGCGCTGCCATTTGCCAGCATCGTCTACGGTCCAGCGCGGCTGTTTGTGCACCCCGACATGGCTTTCCTGAGCGACTTGGTGCTGCGCCAGGGCATTGCAATCGTGTTCTTTGCGCTCGCGGTGGCGCTGGTGTACCGCGCGGCGCTGCGGCGGATTCACTCGAATGGGGGGTAATGGTTTTGTTCCTGGTTTGTCGCCCGCAAGGCGACAAACCAGGAACAAAACCATATCAAGTATCTCATGTTGACACAAATCAAAAACTATCTCGGCCTCGCGGCCGCCTACACTCGGCTGAACCTGAACGCCCAGTTGGAATATCGCGGCGCATTTATTTCGCAAGTGGCGGCGATGTTCTTGAACGATGGCGTGTGGGTGGTGTTCTGGGCGCTGTTCTTCACGCGCTTTCCGGTGCTGCGCGGCTGGAACATCGACGATATCATCACCGTTTGGGCGGTAGCGGCGGCGGGCTTCGGCCTGGCGCACGCGATCTACGGCAATGGGCTGCTGCTGGCGAGCTTGATCGCGCAGGGCCAGCTCGACGTTTGGATGCTGTACCCACGCGCGCTGCTGCCGCATCTGCTGCTTGGCAGGATGAGTGTAACCGCATGGGGCGATGCGCTGTTCGGCTATGCGGTGTACCTGGCGTTCGTGCGGCCTGATCCAGCGCGCTTGCTCCTGTTTATCCTGCTGACGCTCTCGGCGGCGGTGCTGTTTGTGGGCTTCAGCGTACTAGCCGGCAGCCTGAGCTTTTTTCTTGGCAATGCGAGTGGCCTGGCCGATCAGTGGCGTTTCGCGATGCTGACGTTCAGCACCTACCCGGCAGTGCTCTTCGACGGGGCAATCAAAATTCTGCTCTATACGCTCGTGCCGGCCGGCTTCGTGAGTTATCTGCCAGTACAAGCCCTGCGCGACCTATCGCTCTCCAGCGCGGCGCTTGCCATCACGGGATCGGTCCTTGTTCTCGCTGCCGGCGTGGTGGTCTTTTACGTGGGCCTGCGCCGCTATGAGTCGGGTAATCTGATGGAGATGCGCGGCTAGTATACGACGGCGGAAGTCTTCCACCGGTTTATACGACTAAGCGTCCTAATAATGGAGAACGAATATTCGCGAACAGGTACGAACCCCCGCAAAATGGTTCGTAGAAACCGTTCATTTATCTGAAACCTTCTGCATTGTTCATTCGTCTCAATGGATGAATGACGCCGAGGACCGCGGCTCAAACAACACGCCCTGCGCAGCAGGAGTGAGGAGCAATGATGATCCAGGCAACGCATCGTGTGCTGGTGATCGATGACGACGGGAATTTGCGGCAATTGCTAAAGCTTTTGTTCGAGCACCACGGCTATGAAATACTGCTAGCGCCGGATGGCGAGATTGGGATGACCCTCGCTGAGGGCGGGCGGCCCGACGTGATTCTGCTTGACGTCGCGATGCCCTATCGCAGCGGCATTGAGGTCTACCTCGACCTTCAGAATAACCCGCTGACATCCAACATTCCGGTGCTGATCTGCTCGGCGGCGCTGACCAAGCGCGAGACCGAAACCTGGCAGGGCATGCCAAATGTCGTCGAAGTCGTTCAGAAGCCATTTGATATCAACAGGCTGATTGCGCGGATCGGCGATATCTGCGAAGAGCGCGCAGCTGAGATTGGCGTATAGAACGCCAGTCAAGTATTCCGATCCGCGAAGTTACGCGCAATGTCGACGAGCAAACGGCGATTGGGAAGAATTCCCAATCGCCATTTTGCGCGCGCGGATGTGAGATTAGTGCTCGCCAACACACAGCGGCTCGGTCCAGCCGAACGACACCTCGCCGGCGGACGCGGAGCCATAGCTCACACGCAGGCCATCGCACTGTAGCGGCGCCGAGCAGATCGCCTCGGTTCCCTTGATCGCCCAGCCCGACAACGCCTTGACGATTCTCGACTGCTCGGATTGGTCGGCCACGATCTTGCCGCCCTCGCGCTTCCAATTTTTGCTCTCTTCCCTTTGAGCCTGGTGGGCGGGCTGATCGGCCTGGCCCTGGGGGCGGCGATTCCGCTCGCAGTGACATTGACTGGATTGCTCACTGCGCCAGTCACAATTGGCGCAGCCGCGATGGCGCTGGGTTTCGCGCTGGCAGTCGGGCTATTCTTCGGTATCTACCCGGCTCAACGCGCCGCGCGGCTCAATCCGAATCGATGCGCTGCGGCACGAGTAAATGCCATCGCATTTGAACTCGGGTCATTATGCACTGCATGATCTCACAATTGTGATACACTCAGCAACGGAGTATACTGATATTCAAAAGGTATTGATTCCGGATCGGCTCGTGGTCGTATGATTCCACCTCCCTTGATCGATAGCGAGAGCCTGCTGGCCGACCTGGATGCGCTGGCGCGGATCGGGCGCGACCCCGACGGTGCGCTCAATCGCATCGCCTATAGCCCCACCGACCAGGCCGGCCGCGCCTGGGTCGCCGAGCAGATGCGCGCTTTGGGCCTGCGCGTACACGCCGACGCCGCCGGCAACACGATTGGGCGGTACCCTGGCAGCGCCGATCTGCCGCCGATCGCGCTTGGTTCGCACAGCGATACGGTGCCAAATGGCGGCAGCTACGATGGCGCGCTCGGCGTCGTGGCGGCGCTGGCATGCGTGCGCGCCCTGCATACGGCTGGCGTGCGGCTGCGCCACCCCATGGAAATCATTAATTTCGCCGCCGAGGAAGCGACCATGGCCGGCGGCACGACCGGTAGCCAGGCCATGGCCGGGCTGTTCGATCCCGCGATCTTCGACAGAGCAGCCTGGGATGGGCGCCCAGTGCGCGAGCACCTGCTGGCGGCCGGGCTGGACCCAGCCAGCTTCGCTACCGCCCAACGCCCGCCGGGCGCTCTGGCGGCCTATCTCGAACTGCACATCGAGCAGGGCGATGTGCTAACGACCGCTGGCGTGCCGATCGGCATCGTCGAAGGCTTTGTCGGCATCCGGCGCTATGCTGTCACGTTCGCGGGCTACGCCAATCACGCCGGCACAACGCCGATGCACCGCCGCCAGGATGCGCTGGTGGCCGCGGCGCCGTTGATCACCTTTGTCCGCGATCTGGCAGTTGCGCACGGCATCGTTGGAACGATCGGCACGCTGACGGTGCATCCTGGCGCGCCCAATGTCATCCCCGGCCTGGTCGATTTGATTGTCGAGACTCGTGGGCTCGACACACCCGTGCTCGATCGGGTCGAGGTCGCGCTGGCCGAGCAAGTTCACAGCATAGGCGCCCGGATCGCCACCGTGGTCAGCAAGCCGCCGGTGCAGGCCGATCCGGCTGTGGTTGGCGCGCTGGCCAGGGCATGCGAAGCGCTGGGCCTCGGCTACATGCGGATGCCCAGCGGCGCTGGCCACGACGCGATGTGTATGGCGAGCCTCTGCCCGCAAGCCATGATCTTTGTCCCCAGCCAAAGCGGCGTCAGCCACTCGCCGGACGAATACACGACACCAGAGGATTGCGTTCATGGGGCGCGCGTGCTGCTGGCTGGGCTGCTGCAGTTGGAGGAACTCTTGTGACCAATAGCCCACACGCCGATCCACGCGCCGCCGTGCCGGCGATCCAGCGCCAAGGCCGCCATCTGGTGATGCCGGGCATGGCCACGGTGCATTCGCACGCGTTTCAGCGGGCATTGCGTGGGCGGACCCAGCGGCGCAGCACGGCGGCTGCCACGTTCTGGACATGGCGCGGGCTGATGTTTGCGCTGGCCGAGCGGCTCAGCCCCGACGCAATCTTCAATATCACGCGCTTTGCCTTTGTCGAGCTGGCGATGTCGGGGGTGACGGCGGTCGGCGAGTTCCACTACCTGCATCACGATCAGGGTGGGCGCCCGTATACCAATCGGGTTGAACTTTCGGAAGCGATCATCGCGGCCGCGCGCGCCGCGGGGGTTCGGGTCACATTGATCCGGGCGGCCTACATGCGCGCTGGGCACGAGCAGGCGCTCGCACCGGGGCAACTGCGCTTCTGCGACGCGCATGTCGAACAGATTCTCGCCGATGTCGAGACCTTACAGGCTCGCTATGCACATGACCCGCTGGTGAAGGTGGCCGTCGCGGCACACAGCATTCGCGCTGTGCCACTGGAGCACGTGGCGACGCTCGCGGCATACGCTCGGGCGCAGCATCTGCCGTTCCATATGCATGTGGCCGAGCAGCGGCGCGAGCTGGCCGAATGCCAGAACGAATATGGTACAACACCCGTCGACCTCTTGGCGCGCCATGGCATCCTCGACGAGCGGTTTGTCGCGATCCACGCCACGCATCTGACACCCGCGGAGATCGCGGCCCTGGGCGCGGCGCGCGCTTATATCGGGCTCTGCCGCACCACCGAGCGCGATCTGGGCGACGGCGCACCGAAAACGGCCGCGCTCATTCAGGCGGGAGCACAGCTTTGTTTTGGAGTCGACAGCCACGCCAGCGGCGATGCCTTCGAGGAGGTGCGAGCTGCTGAGCTGGACATGCGGGTGCAAGCCGAGGCGCGGCATGTCGCCGTCGAAGCGCCGCGCCTGCTCGACGCAGCCACGCGGGCCGGCTACCAGGCGATTGGCTATGGAGCAGAATGGCAAGCCGACACGGTCTGGCTCAGCGCCGCCGACGCCTCGATCGCCGGCGCCGACGACGAGCTCCTGGCCGACGCGGTGATCTTTGGCGCGACGCCGCGCGCTGTCGATCGAGTTGCGGTCGCCGGCCAGGTGATTGTCGATGGCGGCCGGCATGTGCGCTACGAGGAAGCGCTGGCCGGGTTTCAGCAGACGATCAGCAGTGAGGGATCGCTATTATTCCACCAGTAGTGCATATTTTCGGTATGGTGGCACATAATACTCGATAGCGTGCTTTATCGTCGGTATGGATTGCTGGATGGTGTGCCCGCCGCGCTTCCCTGATCTGACCACGCTTGATCTGCTCATCGATGAGGTGATACCACAGCTCAAAGCCAAATACGACGATAACGCGTGAATAGGAACCGCAGGAGAATCTCACATGCCAGTGCCGGTTGGTCTGAACGTCTGGTCCAGATTTGTAGCGGAGCTTTTTCCATACCTCGATCGCGCTGCCGCAGCCTTCGACTCGCTTTGGTTCCCTGATCATGTGCAGTACGACGACAACAATGTCGCCGAGGGATGGAGTCTGCTGGCATTTGCGCTGGCGCGCTATCCGAACAAAATCTGCGGCCATGAAGTATTATGTAATAGTTTCCGCAATCCGGCGCACCTGGCCAAAATGGTCGCCACCGCCCAAGCGCTTTCGGCAGGGCGGGTGGTATTGGGCATCGGCGCAGGCTGGAACGCCGAGGAATATCGGGCCTACGGCTGGCCCTTTCCCCCAACTCGCGAGCGCATTGCCCAACTGGCCGAAGCGATAGAACTCATTCGAGCGATGTGGGCCGAATCGCCGGCAAACTACCATGGCCACTATTACCAGATTGCCAATGCCTATTGCGAGCCGCGGCCCGATCCGATCCCGCCGATCATGGTCGGTGGCTCGGGCGAGCGCTATCTACTGCGGGTGGTGGCGCAGCACGCCGATTGGTGGAACTACGGATTCGCCGACCCGGCGACCTTCACACGCAAGCAGGAGGCGCTCAAAAATCACTGTCGCGCGGTTGGTCGCGACTACGACGAAATCACCCAAGTCATTCGCGTGGGCGTTTTGATTGGCGAAACCGAGCAAGATGTCCGGCGGCTCCAACAACAACCAGATATACGCCCGATTGAGCAGGGGGCGATCGGCACGCCCGAGCAGGTGACCGAGATGCTCTTGGGCATCATCGACCAAGGCGCCGATCGGCTGACCGTCCACTTCGCCGACGCGCCCCGGCTAGAAGGCACCGATCTCTTTACCGCAACTGTTTTGCCGCACCTATCGCACTAGCTCATCCTGTCGCTTGGCCATAGCATATCGTTTGTTGTGCTAATCAGGGTCGCTCAGATACGCCAGCTCCTGATCCACAAATTTTCCCAATCACTTCCTCACAATGTCTGAATACGCTCTTGCTATGATAGCCCCATCAGATACGACACACCGCAGCGCGACAGCACTGCACAATCGAATGATGGAGGCTACTCATCTTGCAGACAACACTTCCTTTTCCCCGGGCCGGCAGCACTGCCGGCGCCCAACGGCCCAGGCGGCGCTGGCTGCGCTGGCTGCTCGTTCCGCTGATTGTGGCGGTGCTGGCCAGTGGCGGCCTGTGGTGGCGCTCATCACAGCAGACCACAGCGGCGACCACCACGACCGCCACCGTCAGCCAGGGCGACCTGGCCGTCACGGTGAGCGGCAGCGGCACCGTTGCCGCCGCCCGCACAGTCGAGCTGCCCTTCCAGCAGGCCGGCACGCTGACGTCGGTTGACCTACAGGTCGGCGACACCGTCTCGGCCGGCCAAACCCTCGCGACGATCGACGATAGCGCGCTCCAGCTCGCGCTCCAGCAGGCCCAGGCTAATCTCACGGCGGCACAAGCCAGCTACGACAAGGTCAAGAGCGGCAGCGCGACTGAGCAAGATCTCACCAGCGCGCAGGCGCAGCTCGACAGCGCCAACGCGCAATTGTCCCAGACTAAGAGCGGCACGGCCACGGCGGCGGATATCGCGAGCGCCAAAGCGCAGCTCGCCGCGGCCCAGGCCCAGCTCGATGCATTGAAGAACCCCTCGGCGGCCGGCCTGAACGCCGCGCAGAGCAAGGTCGACCAGGCCCAGATCGCGCTGCAGAGCACCCAGAATAGCGCTTCGCAGAGCAAGACCAATGCCCAGCTGGCGCTCCAAAATGGGGTCAACGCGCTGACCCAGGCCCAATCGAAATATTCGGTCGCCCAAAGTAACTGGCAGCATGTCCAGGATGAGGGCACCGATCCGACCAATCCGACCACCACGAGTTCGGATGGTACGAAGAAGGCCAACAAACTGAACGACGCCGAACGCCAGCAGTACTACGACGCCTTCGTGCAGGCCCAGGCCGCGCTCGACAGCGCGCAGAACGCCGTGACCCAGGCGCAGGTCGCCTACGACACCGCGCGTCAGAACGAGGTGACGCAGATCGCTCAGGCTGAGACGACGCTCAAAGCGGCTCAGGACGAGCTCGACGCCTTGAAGAATCCAAGCGCAAGCGATCTGACCCAGGCGCAGGCGGCGGTGACCCAGGCTCAGGCCAATCTGACGAATCTGCAGCAAGGCGGCACCGCGGCCGAGGTGGCCCAAGCGCAGGCGGCGGTGACCCAGGCTCAGGCCAACCTCGACAGCCTGACCGCGCCCGCGTCTGATTCGGACTTGGCGTCGGCTGAGGCGGCAGTAACCCAAGCGCAAGTCGCGGTTGCGACTGCACAGACCAATCTCACCCAGGCCACGTTGACGGCACCATTCGATAGCGTGGTGTCGGCGGTCAATGTCGTATCAGGCAGCACGATCAGCGCGAATACGAGCGCGGTCACGCTGGTGGACGACTCGAAATTGCACGTCGACGTCAGCCTGAGCGAAACCGATGCGGCCAAGGTGCAGGTGGGCCAGCCGGTGACGCTGACCTTTGATGCGCTGCCGGATGCGACACTCACCGGCACGGTGACGTCGGTGGCGCCGGTGGCGACCGAGGAGCAGAATGTCGTGACCTACGCCGTGCAGGTCGAGTTCGACCCGGGCGAGACAGCGGTCAAAGTTGGGATGAGCACGACGGCTGACATCCAGGTCGATCAGACGACTGGCGCGCTGCTAGTGCCGACCCGCGCCATCCAGACTTCCGGCGACACCAAGACGGTGATCGTACAGCAGGGCGACACCACCGTGACGGTGCCGGTCACAACCGGCCTGGCAAGCGATGGCAAGACGGCGATCGTCAGCAGCGGTGGGAATGGGGTTGCGGCGCTCAAAGCCGGCGACGTGGTCGTGATCCAAGGCACGAACACAAGCACGAGCAGTACGGCGAACACGTCAAGTGCCAGCGGGTTGAGTAGCCTCACCGGCAGCGCCGGTGGCCCACCCAGTGGCGGCCCGGCCGGACCGTAGATGTTGTGACACGGTGACAAGATGACAAGGTGAGAGTACCGCTTTCACACGCTCCGATCTCACCTTGTCACACCGTCACCATGTCACCCTTTCAGGAGAATACAGAAATGGACACTATGATACACGTGCGCGAGCTGCGCAAAACCTACCAGATGGGTGAGATCGAGGTGCCAGCGCTACGGGGCATCAGCTTCGACATCCAACGCGGCGCATTTGTGGCAATTATGGGGCCATCCGGCTCCGGTAAATCGACCCTGATGAATCTGCTTGGCTGCCTCGATACGCCCACCAATGGCCAATACAGGCTCGATGGGCTACCGGTCGAACAGCTCGACCGCAATCTGTTAGCGGCAGTGCGCAACCGTAAAATCGGCTTCGTGTTCCAGCAGTTTAATTTGCTGCCGCGCCAGACTGCGCTCGAGAACGTCGCGCTGCCCCTGATCTACCTGGGCGGCGTATCGGCCGAGGAGCGCCACGCCCGCGCCCAGCAGATGCTGGAACTTGTTGGGCTGGGCGATCGGCTGGGCCATCGGCCGAAGGAGCTCTCCGGCGGCCAACAGCAGCGCGTGGCGATTGCCCGCGCGCTCATCACCCAGCCAGCGCTGCTGCTGGCCGACGAGCCGACTGGCAACCTCGACTCCCGATCGAGTGTCGAGATTATGAGATTATTCGAAGAGCTCAATAGCCAGGGCATTACGGTTGTCTTGGTGACCCACGAGCCAGATATCGCCGCACACGCCCAGCGCGTGCTTAGCGTGTACGATGGGCTGCTCGCCAGCGACACGACGCCGCACGCGCGGCGCGACGTACACGTGCCAGCCGGATCGATCCGGAACGGCGATGCTGGTGCAATTGGGCAGAACAAACGGCGGCCGTCGATCGTGCGCCGGCCGCCAGTCATGAGCATGCGGAGGGCATTATGAACGCGCTCAATTCTCCAACTGTGGAACGCTCATACATCGCGACAGACGTTGACAATAGCGCGAGGGATGTGGCCGAGCTGAACTCCCAGATTTCCGCCCTGGCGAGCGGCGGGATCACAGTGGCCGAGACGGCACGGATCGCACTGAAGAGCCTGGTCGCCAATAAACTCCGCACGCTCCTGACGGCGCTAGGTATCATTATCGGTGTTGCAGCGGTGGTGGCACTCATGGCGATCGGTCAGGGCTCGCAGGCCTCGATTACCTCGACGATCACCGCGAACGGCGCCAATCTGCTCACAGTCCGCTCGGGTGCAAGCAATGCTGGTGGTGTCGGCGGGGGCATTGGCAGCAGCCAAACGCTGACCACTGCGGATGCGGCGGCCCTGGCCGACGCGACCAATGTGCCCGATGCCGCGCTGGTGTCGCCCGAGTACTCCAGTAACGGGCAGCTGGTCGCCGGCAGCCAGAATACCAATGCGCAAATCACCGGGGCGACGTCGACGTACCTGACGGTCCACAACGTGAGCCTGGCAGCCGGCG
>WNGF01000350.1_pt1 | contig 66326 bp, 61 predicted proteins | sample 5400641 | NCBI WGS metagenome assembly WNGF01 (sample SAMN13153371, study PRJNA577476) | soil metagenome | isolation source: 80 cm soil or saprolite under grassland replicate 2 | place: USA:California | collected 2016-06-15
AGCCGGCAGACGTGGGACTGTGTACAGTCCGGGCCGAGCGCGTCGCACGCGAGGGCTGCCAGTGCGGAGCACACGACAACGAGCCACTGTTTTTTCATGTTCCCCTATCCGCGTTGGGGGTCTTGGCTGCTGCCTAACGAATCGCGCTTAAGCTGCGGCGCAGACTTGAAGTGATCACAAACGGAATTCTAGCACGCCGTAGTTCAAGGCGTCCACCGAATCCGTTGGGAACGGGCGCCGTCAGCTTCAAGCGCTTGTTAGGCCGCGGGCCAAGACCATATTGCACTAGCGCACGACGCGAAGCGTGGAGAGCGAGCCCAGGAGTAGCGCCTGAGTGGCAGAATCCGGCGCGTGCCCGCTTCCTTGTATGTACACTCCATTCTGAATCTTGAAGTAAGTGACCACCGCGTGACCACCGATCCGCGGCTCGGTCGACTCCACTGCAAATAACGCGACAGGGAGAAGGCCAATTGCTGTCTGAACGCGGCATTCGGTAAAGGAAACCTGCCTAACCTCTGCACCACCAATGCCCCAAGTGGGATAGCCTTCCTTAGGACCTATCCAAATGGTGAAGTCGGCTGGAACCCCTGGCGAGGTCGCGTCGAATCGAACCCAAGATCCCAACATGTGCCCCCAATACTCGCCAGAGTCGGCCAGCTCCTCCGAGTCCTCTTCGTCGGAATCTCGAGGATGAGAATACCAGGCCGGCATGAACCCAGGCGGAAGACGAAGGGCTACAGCCTTGAGGTAGCGGGATTCTATTGGCGTCTGGACTTCGTCCCACGTCGACGTCGTGGAGTTCAGATCAAGCGAGCAGAGAGGTGCATTGCGGGCGGCGAGGAGCGACGAAGCCCGCGTGGGGTCGCTGATTTGCGGGAATAGACCGCCCGGCTCCGAATCAGGCATAAGGGCCACAGTTCTTTCGATGCGACTCCCTGGTTGTGGCCGTGTGACTCGGTGTGAGCAGCCTAGCAGAACTAGTGTCGCGGCTAGAAAGATGCGCATTCACATTGACCCGCGGCCTAACGTGAATTAGACATACCTGTCTAAGATACCCCGCCCATCACCCTTTGCTGCCTAATCGCGTCGTTTGAGCTGCAGGCCGTGAGTTAGGCTGGTCAGCCTAGACGGTTTATTACAGCGTGTCGACCGGGCTTCGGGGCTTCGCACACCCAACCCCCCACGATTCAGCACATGCGTGTAGATCATCGTCGTCTCTACGCTGCGATGGCCCAACAGCTCCTGAACCGTGCGGATATCGTACCCCGACTCGAGCAGGTGCGTTGCAAATGAATGCCGCAGCGTGTGGCAACTCGCCTTCTTTGGTATGCCGCTCGCACGGAGTGCCTCCTTGAACGCGCGCTGCACCACCGTCTCGTGCATGTGGTGGCGGCGGCGTTGACCGGTCTCGGCATCCTCATACATCCGCCCCGCCGGAAAGACCCACTGCCACCCCCACTCTCGGCCCGCATTCGGGTACTTCAGACCGAGCGCACCGGGCAGCGCCACCCAACCCGATCCAGCCGCGACGTCGCGCTCGTTCTGCACCCGCACCTCGGCCAGGTGCTTCAATAATCGGCTCTTCAATCGATCGGGCAACATCGTGCGACGATCGCGATCGCCCTTCCCGCCCCGCACCGTGATCTCGTTGGCCCCGAAATCGATGTCCTTGACCCGCAGGCGCAGCCCTTCGAGCAGCCGCATCCCCGTGCCATAGAGAACCTCGAGCACGAGACGCGCAGCGTCGCCACCGCGCTGTTGGCCGAACAGCTGCCTCACTTCGTCCCGGGTGAGCACCACCGGCACCCGTGCCGGCCGCTTCGCCCGCACCAGCACGTTCAACCAGCCCACGGGCATGTTCAGCACGTCGCGATACAGGAACACGATCGCCGCGAGCGCCTGATTCTGAGTCGACGCGCTGACGTTGGCGTCCACCGCCAGGCTCGAGAGAAAACGGGTGACGTCTTGGGCACCCAGCTCGCGCGGATGACGCGTGCCACAGAAACGAATGAAGCGACGCACCCACTGGACGTACGCCTCCTCAGTTCGCGGACTGTAATGCCGCGTGCGAATCGCGGTGCGCAACTGCGTGAGGAGCGACGGGGCCGCCACAGTCATGGCCCACAATAGGTTCAGGGGATCGGTGACGCGGTACCGAAAAAACGCGGGCGCGGAACGACCCACACGCGCGTGCTGTCGTTACTGCGGCCGAATCTTCAGATTGGCGAACTCGCCGCCCGACCCGTTCCCAACCCACAAGCCCACGAGGCCCTTCGTGCTCTTGCTCAATCGGGTCACTTCGAGACTCGGTTCCGTCGCTCCGTTCACAAACACACTGACCCGGTCGCCGGCGACGACCACGCGCGCGTGGAACCAGTCGTTGGGATCGGGTGCCGGATTCACGGCCTTCTCATAGATCCCTGGATGCTCCGCGCGCAGCTTCTGCCACGTGTCGGTGGGTTGCGAGACATACTGGACTGCATGCGCGTGCCGGGCTGAGTCCGCCGTCTGGAAGTTGAATGGGCGGAAATAGATCGCTTCGTATTTGGCGCTGTCGATGCCATGGAACGCCAATCCGACGAAGCTCTGTCCCTGCACATCCTTGCCACGGATGTCGAGCTCGATCGTGCCGTTGGCGAATTCCACGCCTTCAAGGTAGGTGGCGCCTTCGGCCGGACCTTCACTCAGACGCAGACCCTGCCGGTCGCCGTCGGTGAAGCCGGACACGGTGCGGTTCGTGACCGTGACGCGCAGCCCGCGACCCGGGGCCAGCTTGGCAAGACCGGGATCGATGACTCGTTGCTGACCATGCGCTCCCGACGTGCAGAGGCCGAGCGCCGCAACAACCGACAGGAGAGCAATTCGTTGATTCATAACCGCGTTTAGCTCGGGAGTTTCCAGTTACAGGCATCGGCGACATGCTGCAGCGCCGTTCGGCGAACGCTGTCCGCGCCCAAGCGAAACTCCACCAAGACGTTGTCTCCGGATGACGTCGGGAATCGCAACAGCAGCGTGTCAGTGGGCAGGAGGAGATTGCTGACGCCTCTCCTGCCGAAGTAGTACAAGATCCTTTCGTCCTTGACCGTGAAGTCCCCTTCCTTCGAGCCCTTCGCCTTGTCCCACCCATCGAGCTTCACTTCGACTTTAAGATCTTCGATGGTCTCGGTACCAAGAATGTCGTGTCGCATGGCGTTCTTGACCGGGGGGGCTCCGACGATATAGACATCGATCTCAATCCTTGTATGGATCGAACTCGTCCGCCCCGGCCATCACCACGATCAGCGGTCGCAGCGTATGCAGCACCTCAACCGTCGCGCCCTGAGCCTTCAGCACATCGGGCAAGCGCCGGTACACATGCGGGCTCTCGTCAGTGCCACCACCGCGCAGCACCACACCCTTCCCTTTCACCCACTCATGCATCATCTCGCGCGAGATCGCGCCCGGCTTCAGTACCTTGCCCTTGCGCGTGCGCTTCCCCGCAGCGGCCGTGCGACTCATCACACGGCCCGCCCCGTGCACCGTCGAGTACAGCGCGCGCGCCTGCAGCTGCCGCGTCGCTGCGTCGGCCGGCGTGGCGCCCTGGAGAATCACGGCGTCGTCACCCATCGACCCACCCACAAACCCCTTCTGGCCCGGGAACGCCGGCGTCGCGCCCTTGCGGATCACGTACAGCTTCTCGCCACCATGCTCCTCGATCCATGCGAAGTTGTGGTGGTTGTGCACCAACTCCTCCTCGCGGCCGCCGAGGATCGACACGACCTTGCGCGCGACCCACTCGCGGCCGGCGTAGGCGTAGCGGCCGGCGAGATTCATCAGCTGCCAATACGCATCGCCGATGGGCGCATGGACGTCGAGCAACGCCTCGCGCTCGGGCGCACGCTCGCCCCACTGCTTGTTCTGCGACAGCGCGAGAAACCCGTGCGCCACACCGAACCCAAAACCGCGCGATCCGAAATGCACGCCGACCCAGATGCGGTCCGCTTCGTCGGCGAACACGTCGACGTAATGGTTGCCGCTGCCCACCGTGCCGATCTGCTCGCGCGCCTTGGCGCGCAGCCGATCGCGCTCGTGCCTGTCGGGCACCGCGTCCCACGCGGGATCCTCGAACAGCGGATCGTCGCTCGGCGCATCCTCAGACCGATTCCGCAGGCCGACGCCGAACGACAGCGACGCCTGAATCGCATCGGCCAGCTCGCGCAACCGGCCCTGGATCTGCGGCAGCTTCAGGTCGGTACGAATTGCGGCGTTGCCGCAGGCGATGTCGAACCCCACCCCCACGACCGAGACCTTGTCGCGGTAGGCCGCCACGCCGCCGATGGGCATGACGTAGCCCAGATGGCCGTCCGCCATGAGCGCGGCACGCTCAGCGCGGCTCGCGACATCGTCGAGTTGTGCGAGGGTGTTCGGTTCGTGCGAACCGAAGACGGCAGGCTTCGTCATATCGTCTAGTATAAACGCGCGCTGAGAGCGCGCGCTCGGCGACGAGTGCGCCCTTTACAGGGCGCACAAATGCCGAGCCCGGGCTCTCAGCCCGGGTCTACGGCCACAACCGGTACAACGTCCGCGGAAACGCGATGGCCTCGCGGATGTGCGGAGTGCCACAAATCCACCCGACCGTCCGCTCGACCCCCAAGCCGAAGCCCGAGTGCACAAACGTGCCGTACTTGCGCAGGTCGAGATACCACGAATACGCCTCTTCCGGCAGCTTCTCGGCGCGAATGCGCGCGAGCAGCTTGTCGTAATCGTCTTCGCGCTGGCTGCCGCCGATGATCTCGCCGTAGCCCTCCGGCGCCAGGCAGTCGTTGTTCAACACCGTGCGCGGATCGTCCGGGTTCTCCTTCATGTAAAACGCCTTCACCGCCTTCGGATAGTTGTAGACGAACAGCGGCCGGTCGTACTGCTTGGCGAGCGTCGTCTCGGCGTCGCCGCCGAGATCGCGGCCCCACTCCATGTCGCCACCGAGCTCTTTCAGCTTCGCCACGGCGTCGCTGTACGAAATCCGAGGAAACGGCGGCACTACCCGTTCCAAAGGCGCGACATCGCGCCCCAGCTCCGCCAGGTCATTCTTCCGTTTTTCCAGACACCGACCCACGATATAAGAGACGAAATCCTCCTGGAGTCGCATATTGGCGTCAGAATCGTTCCAGGCGACCTCCGGCTCGACCATCCAGAACTCCGTCAGATGCCGACGAGTCTTCGACTTCTCGGCGCGAAACGTCGGCCCGAAGCAGTAGACCTTGCCGAGCGCGGCGGCCGCCGCTTCAACGTACAACTGGCCGGTCTGCGCGAGATACGCCTTGCCGAGATCGAAGTAATCGACCGAGAAGAGCGTCCCCGCGTGCTCGCCGATGGAGCCGGTGAGAATCGGCGTATCCACCAGCGTGAAGTGGCGCTGGTAGAAAAAATCGCGGATCGCCTGGATGACTTCGTGCCGCACGCGCGCGATCGCCACCTGTTGCCTGGACCGCAGCCACAAGTGGCGGTGCTCGAACAGAAACGCGGTGCCGTGTTCCTTGGGCGTGATCGGGAACTCGGGGCTCGGGCCGAGGATCTTCAGGTCGGACGTTTGCAGCTCGACGCCGCCCGGGGCGCGAGGCTCGGCGCGCACCACGCCCGTCACCTCGACTGACGTCTCTTGTGTAAGTTTCCCGAACGCATCCCAGACGTCCGCGGGCAGGTCTTTCTTGGAGAGAACCGCTTGCAACAGGCCGGTGCCGTCGCGCACAACGACGAACGCGATCTTGCCGCTGGACCGGGTCGTCGTGACCCAGCCGCGGACGGACACTGTCTGTCCCGCGTGCTGCGGCAGCTCCTCGATCCAATGACGATCCGGCATAGGCGCGGCATACTAGTGGCGGGCCTTTTCAGTGTCAACGCGATCGCCGCCGGCTGCACTCCCGTAATGAAACCCGGCCCGGAGCGGCAGGAATCGGGCTGGCCCGCCTATCTCGGCAACCAACGGCACGACGCCAGTGCGCGCGAGACGCTCAATCCCGACCCCCGGCCGCTGTGGCATGCGTCGATGGGGCGCGGCGTCCGCGGCAGCCCGGCGCTCGGCGAAGCCGTCGTTGCGGTGGGCACGGCCGATCGCACCATCGTACTGGTGGACCGCGCCAGCGGTGACGTCTGGTGGCGCACGCGGCTCGACGGGACGGTCCGGGCGGGCCCGCTGCTCGATGAAGACCGGCTCTACATCGCCACCGAAGCCCAGCCGCAGGGCCGGGTCTATGCGATTCGGCTGCGCGACGGCAAGGAGCTGTGGCACCGCGGCGTCGGCAGCGTCCCGGCGCCACTCGCGTTCGACGGTGATGCCATTTATGCCGGGACCGAAGACGGGACGGTGGCGCGGCTCGATCCCGAAGCGGGCAGCGTGATATGGAGAACGCCGCTCTCCGGCGCGGTGCGGGCCGGGCCGCTGGTCACGCCACACGGCCTCGTCGTCACCACGACGAGCGACACGCTCTACTTACTCGACCGCGACAACGGCACCGTACACGCGCGCCTGGCACTGCCGGGCGCCGTCCTCGCCACGCCCGCGACCGACGGCCGCCGAGTCTACCTCGCGACCGTCAGCGGGCGGATCGTCGCCGTCGATCTGGCGTCCTGGACCGTCAGCTGGGATCGCTCCGCGGGCGATGCCGTGTACGGCGCGCCGGCGATCGTCTCCGACACGCTGTACGTGCTCGCCCGGGATGGCCGGTTGTGGGTGATTCCGGCGGCAACGCCGGACGGCGCCATCAGTCACACGCTCGACATCGTCGCGACCGCAGGCCCGACGCCACTCGCGTCAGGCGTGCTGGTCGGCAGCGTCAGCGGCGAGGTGCTGCTCGTCGACCCCAGGAGCGGAGAGATTCGCTGGCGCGCCCAGGTCACGGGTCCGATCGAAGAGCCACCCCTGGTGCGGGACCGCCAGGTGGTGGTCGTCGCCGGTCGCGGCAATATTCATACGTATCGATGATGCGCTCGATTTTCCTCGTCGCCATGCTGTGCTGCGGTGTCGTCCCGACGCTGCGAGGGCAGGTCATTTGTTCTCAGTCATCAGTCGTCTGTTCTGACAACAGAAAACTGATGACTGATGACCAACGCGCATCTTTCCAACAGGCGGTCGTGCATCACGGCAAATGGCTCACCGCCGCAGGCACCGTCGCGCTCACGCTGCTCGGCGCGGAGCAGCACCGCTACTCGCGGCGCGATTGGAATGCGCTGCTCGCCATCTGCCGCTCGGCGCAGGACGCCTGCGCGTTGGGACCGGACGGCCGCTATCTGCGGAGCGACGCGGAGCTGTTGTATCAGCGGTCGCGCACATTCGACCGGCGCGCCAATCGCTGGCTGCTCGGCGCCCAGGCGAGCCTGCTCGCGACGACAGCGCTGTTCATTATCGATCTGCATCCGGGGGCAGGACCGGATAATATTCCGTTTGCTCCAATGAAGGTGGGACTGCGGATCCCTCTGTGACCCGGGGCACGGCCCCGGGTCACCCCACCCGGAAGAGTTCGAAGCCGCGCTCATAGCGAGTCACAATCCGCTCCCGGTAGGCCGAGTGCTCGCGCCGCTCGAGGGCGGGGTCGGTGGCGATCATGGCGGCCGCGGCGGTGCGCGCAGCTTCGAGCAGCGGGATATCGGTTTCGAGATTGGCGTAGCGCAGCGGCACGCCGCCCGATTGCCGCGCACCGGTCAGCTCCCCCATGCCGCGCTCGTGCAGGTCCAGCTCGGCGATCTTGAAGCCGTCCGTCGTTTCGCAGAACGCCTGCAGCCGAGCCGCGGCCTCCGGCGAATCTGACAGAAGAATGCAGTGGCTCGCCGCGGCCCCCCGCCCTACCCGGCCGCGCAGCTGATGCAGCTGCGCCAGCCCGAAACGCTCGGCATGCTCGATGAGCATGACCGTGGCGTTCGCGACGTCGATCCCGACCTCGATCACGGTCGTGGCGACAAGGATCTGCACCTGGTTGTCGCGGAACGCGCGCATCGTGGCATCGCGCTCCTCGGCTTTCATCTTTCCGTGCACCAAGCCGACGCGGAATTCGGCAAACGTCTTCTTGAGCTTCTCCGCCATCGTCGTCGCGGCCTTGAGATCCGCGCGCTCCGATTCGTCGATCACGGGATAGATCACGTACGCCTGCCGGCCGGCCGCGCACTCGCTGCGGATGAACTCGTAGATCTTGGACCGCGCGGCGTCGGTGCGGAGCGCGGTCTTCACGGCGCCGCGCCCCGGCGGCCGCTCACGGATCTGCGTGACGTCGAGGTCGCCATACAGCGTGAGCGCCAGCGAGCGCGGGATCGGTGTCGCGGTGAGGAGCAGCACGTCGGGGGCGTCGCCTTTTTCGACCAGCGCGGCCCGCTGCTCCACCCCGAAGCGGTGCTGCTCATCGATCACAGCCAGCCCCAGACGACGAAACGTGACCGACTCCTGGATCAGCGCGTGGGTGCCGACGACGATCCGCGGAGCACCAGACGCGATGCGCTGCCGTGCCGCCGCCTTCTCCGCGACAGTCATACGGCCCAGCAACATCTCGGGCCGGATCGCCAGCGGCTCGAGCAGCCGCGTCAACGTCGCGCCGTGCTGCTCGGCCAATAGCTCCGTGGGCGCCATGATCGCCGCCTGATACTCGTTCTCGGCGGCGAGCAGCATGGCGAACAGCGCCACCACCGTCTTGCCCGTCCCCACGTCCCCCATCAGCAGGCGGTGCATGCGCAGCGGCGCGGTCATATCGCCACAGATCTCACGGATCGCATGACGCTGATCGGCGGTGAGCGCGAACGGAAGATTCTCGCTGAGCCGCGTGGTGAGTTCCCGCTTGAGCTCGAAACGAATTCCGGCGCGCGCGCGCTTGGCGAGATGCCGGGCGCGCGCCTGCACCAACTGCTGATCGAACAGCTCGTCGAAGGCGAGGCGGCGGCGGCCCAGCTCCGCCTCTTCTACGCGCTTGGGCCGATGCATCAGCTCCAGCCCGCGCCGCAGCTCGATGAGGTCGTGACTCGCACGAAACGCGGGAGGATGCGGATCAGTGACGAGGGGGAGCAGCAGGTCGAGATGCTGCTGCACCAGCGCGCGGATTTGGCGGTGCGTGAGGCCTTCGGTGGCGGGATAGACCGGAAGCACCAGCCCGGGATCGCCAGCGCTGTCGTCGTCCGGCTCGGCCAGCACGATGAACTCGCTCGGCACGAGCTGCTTGCCGTGGTAGTACCGTACCGGCCCCGTCACGAGCAGCAGCTGGCCTTTCTTGATCTGCCGCTCGAGAAATGGGCGGCCCGGCCAGGCGCATTCGAGCAATCCGCTCTCGTCCTTCAGCACCGCGCGGAACACCCGCAAGCCACGCCGCGTCGGCAACACACCGGTGCTCACGACGCGACCGACACAGGTGACGTCCTGGCCGACGGCAGCGCGGGCCAGCGGCGTCACGGTCGTCGCGTCGAGATAGCGATGCGGCGTGTGATACAGGAGATCGCCCGCGGTGCGGATGCCCAGACGCATGAGTGCTTCCGCGCGCTTCGGTCCCACACCTTTCAGGAATTTGACGGGACTCGCGAGCGTTAGCGCCGTACCCTTCCCCCTTCCCCCGTCCCTCTTCCCCTCATTCGGAGACCAGACGGTGCGCGAACCGCACGGGGTCGAACAGCTCGAGGTCGTCGAGGGTCTCGCCGGTGCCGAGGAAGCGAATCGGCGCGGGCACCGCGCGACGCAGCGCGACGACGCTGCCGCCTTTCGCGGTGCCATCGAGCTTCGTGATCACGAGCCCCGTGAGCGGCACGGCGGCCGAGAACTCGCGTGCCTGGTGCACCGCGTTTTGGCCGACGGTCGCGTCCAGCACCAGCAGCGATTCGTGCGGCGCGCCGGCCTGCCGTTTCCCGACCACGCGCGCCACCTTCTTGAGCTCCTCGCGCAGGCGCTCATCCGTGTGGAGCCGGCCGGCCGTGTCCACTAACACCGTATCGATGCCGCGCGCGAGCCCGGCGTCCACCGCATCGAACGCTACGGCAGCCGCATCGGCGCCCTTCCCCGAGTTGGCGCCGACGAACGGCACGCTCAGACGCCGCGCCCAGGTCTCGAGCTGCTCGGTCGCGCCGGCCCGAAAGGTGTCGGCGGCGGCGAGCAGCACGCTGCGGCCTTCCCGCTTGAGTCGCTGCGCCAGTTTGGCGACGGTCGTGGTCTTTCCAGTGCCGTTGACGCCAAAAACCAGCACGACGGTCGGCGGTTTGTCGGACCGCGCGAGCGGCGGCGCCGCCGGGCCGAGCAGCTCGACGACGATACGTTCGAGCGTGGGCTGATCGACGTTGTTGGCGCGGCTGAGGCGCTCGACGGTTTCGTTTGTTGCCGCGACGCCGAAATCTGCTTCGATCAAGAGGCGCTGCACCGCCTCGAGCTTCGCGTCATCCGCGCCCGGCGTGAGGAAACGCGACAGCTGCTTCCACAGCCCCATTACGGCAGGCCCTGGCGACGCCGCAACGCCCACTCCGTCGCCAGTGCAGCGATCGCGATGACGAACAACCACCAGCGGTCGCGCAGTCCGACCGATGCCAGCCGGGCCGTCGCCTCACCGGGCTGCGAGGCGAGCGTGGGCGTGCGCGGCAGCCATTCATCGGAATAGGTCTCGACGGCGACCACGCCGCGCTCGGTTCCGCCGCCGATCGCATAGTGATAGACACCGGGCGGCAGCCGCAACTGGGCGCGGCCGGCGGCATCGAAGCGCAGCGTGTCGACGCGCGTCGTGTCGTCGCTCCGCAGCGTAACGGCGACGGGCCGCGCCGTATCGGCTGCCACCCAGCGCCACACCGTGGGAAGTCCATTCGGCGCTTCGAAAGATTCCGGCACCACCCGCTCCCTCGTCCCCCGTCCCCCGTCCCCCAGCAGCCAGTCGACCAACGCCGCGACGAAGCTGCGGTATGCTTCGTCCGCCGCGCCGCCGCGGAATGCCCAGCGCCACAGCCCCGCGGCACTGACCGTCGCCACGCGCTCCCCGTTGCGGCGCTCCAAGGTGAGAACGGGACGCGGCGGGCCGCGCCGGACCAGGCGCGCCGTGAGCGCGACGGTGGCCTGTGCGGAATCGCGCGGTGCCACCGCGACGGCCGTCGCGGGCGGCAGCGAATCCCACAGCACGCCCGCCAGTGCCGCAGTGAAGGGAGACGAAACGGGGCGCTCCACGTACCAGTCACCGGGCTGCCCGTTCGTGGACCAGATCACGCGCGCAACATGCGCGCCGCTGGTGAACGCGCGGGCGCGCGCCGGGTCCCCCAGCGCAATCACGAGGCGCGCGCCTTGTGCCGCGCGGGTGAGGTCGCCGCTCGCGACCGGGACCAGTGTGGCACCATCCCGCCACCGGCCCGGCTCGGTTTCGACGAACATCCTGACCGGCAGGCGCGCGACATCGGCGAGCGTCCGGGCGAGGAATCGCGCTTCCCAATCAGGCGGCGATGCGAAGATCACCGCGGCGGGATCGAGGCTCACGTCAACTACGAACTGACGGCTGTCGTCTCGAGGCTCGGCGTCGTTCACGCCATCCAGCGCGATCTGCAGGACGGTCCAACCGGGATGCGGGATGCGAGATGCGGGAAGCGTGAGATCCTGCGACAACACTCCACTATCGGGCAACGAGACGCGTTGCGACATCAATTCACGACCTTCGGCCCTTAGGGTGAGCCGACCAGTTCGCATCCCGCTTCTCGCATCTCGCATCCCGACAACGCCGTAGCTCACCCTGAGCCGGACAGTATCCGATCGCGTGACGTGGCGACCGCCCTCAACCCGGGCAACGTACGCATCCCAAAACGCGGGACGTGGCGTGGTAATCACGCGAGGCCGGCGCAGGAGATCGGCGGGAATGTCGGCCGCGTCATCCACGGCGCCGTCGGTCACGATGACGACCTCGCCGGCACGCGCGGCGGCCGCTTCCAGCGCCGGACCGAGGCGCGTCGCGCCGTCCGCCGGCGGCGCGGTGTCGAACGCCGCCACGCCGCTGCCGAAGCGCCACACGACGGCGCGGTCGTGCGCAAAGCCGCGGGCGCTGTCAAGCGCCGCACGCCACGGTGCGCCGCTCATGCTCAGCGAGGCATCGAGCAGCACGATCGGCTGGTCGCCCGAGGGCAGGAGCCGGGAGCTGGCGGGATTCCAGAGCAGCAGCAGCAACGCCAGCACGGCGACGACGCGCAGCGTCACGAGAGGCACGCCAGCGCCTCCGCGATCGTGAACTTCTCGTCGTACAAAGCCCGTCCGACGCACGCGCCCGCGAGCCCAGCGGCGCGAGCGGCGCGCAGGTCGTCCAGCGAGCCCACGCCGCCCGAGACGATCACCGCGAGACCGAGTTCTGCGAGCTGCCGGGCGCCGCCCACGTCGGGGCCCGTGAGCTTCCCGTCGCGCGTGACTTCATTGTAGATGATCGTGCGAATGCCCAGGCCGGCGACGCGCGCCGCGAGCTCGCGCGCGGTGAGATCGAGCACGTCGCTCGTGCCGCGCGGCGCGACGCGTCCGTCCTTCGCATCGATGCCGACCGCCAGCCGCTCGGCCCCGTGGCGTGCGAGCAGCCGCTCGACGAGACCGGAGTCCACGGCGCCGCGCGGGCCGATGACCACGCGCGTGGCCCCCAATGTGAACACCTGATCGATGTCCGTTTCTCGAAACAGGCCGCCCCCGACCTGCACCTGAACCCTCGCCGCCTTCAGCACTGCGCCGATGATTGCGGAATTCTCCTTGCGACCATACGCCCGGTCCATGTCGACCAGGTGAATCCAGTGCGCACCCGCGCGCGTGAACCAATCGAGCGCCGCGAGCGGCTCGGCCATCGCGCCGTGGGCACGTGCCACGCGCCCGCCTTCGACGTCAACGGCGGGATAGAGCTCCACGGAATTCTGTGCGCGGAAGGTTGGAGGGGGGCGCTAGTCGTCGCGAGCGGGCCCGGCGACCGAACCGAGCGCCGGTGCCGCGGCAGGCAGACCGGTGGGTTCGAGCTCCGCCAGTAGCTGCGCGCGCGCGGCGTCGAACGCCGGTTTCAACTTCGACGGCACGGGCTCGCCGGCGCTGGCGTCCTTGCGCTGCGGATTCGTCGGCCGGCCATTGATCAGGAACTCGTAATGCAGATGCGGCCCCGTCGCGAGGCCGGTCGCGCCCACGTAGCCGATGATCTGTTGCTGACCGACGCGCTGCCCCACATGCACGCCAGAGGCGAACCGCGAGAGGTGGCCGTAGCGGGTCCGAATGCCGTTGGCGTGGCGGATCTCGACCAGGTTGCCGTAGCCGCCATTGCGGCCGGCGATCATGACGACGCCGTCGGCGGTGGCGCGGACCGGCGTCCCGTACGCCGCCGCATAGTCGGTCCCCTGATGGGTCCGCCAGCGCCTGAGAATCGGATGAAAGCGCCCGCCGAAGCGGCTCGAGATGTGGCTGAAGCGCAGCGGCGCGCGCAGAAACGCGCGGCGCAGCGAACGCCCCTTGTCGTCGTAGAACCCGCCCCCGCCCCCGCCCCCCCCCCGGCCGTTCGGATTGTCGAACGCGAAGGCGAAGCTGGGGGAGCCCGCAACGTCGACGCGGGCGGCGAGAATGCGGCCCAAACGCTTCTCCCCCTCCGGCGATTGCAACCGCTCGATCAGCACGTCGACGCGATCCCCGGGGCGCAGATCGCGCGTGAAGTCCACTTCCCAGTCGTACACGTCGGCGATGGCCCAGGCGAGCGCGACGCGTTGACGGACCGGGAGAAACGAATCGGGGATCGCGGCGTCGAGCGCGTCGTACAGGTTCGACTGAATGACGGCGGTGGTGCGCAGCCGTTCGGTCGCCCAGGGGATGTCTTCGACGGTCTCGCGCCATCCCGCGTCGCCGCCGAGGCGCGTCATCACCAGATGCCGCTCGGGATCGAGGCGCACGCCCAGGCGATTGGCGACCGTCGTGCCTTTCAACCGGCGCACTTCGAAGATCAGTCCCGGCTGCATGCGGCGGGGGTTGAGCGTGTGCTTCGCCTTCAGGAAGCTGACGTACTCACGGCCGGTGATGCCGGCGCGCATGAGCACATCGGACAGCATTTCGCGGCGGCCGAGGGTGTCGGCCCATTCGTCGTACGCGCTCGTCACCACGATGGGGAGCGCGACCGGGACCTCGCGCGACGGCCACGCCTCGTGTGCGGCCCACACCAGCATCCCGGCAGCGAGCGTGCCGGCAGCAACGTAGTGACTCGCTCGCCAGGCCCCAACCATCAGTCCATCTGTCTCCGGATGAAAGTCGGAATTTCCATTTCATTCAGCTCGGGACTGCCGGGCGGAGGCGCCTGCGCGGGACGCTTGGGCGCTCCTCCCACTTCTGCCGGCTTCGCAAATCCCGGCGGCGGCACGGGCGTCGGTCGCGCGCCACGGTCACGGAACGGCAGCACGCCGGCGGCGGGCCGCTGCACGCCCGCCAGCGCATCCGCCATCGCGCCGGTCTTGTCGAACCCCGTCGCAATCACGGTGATCCGCACTTCGCCGTGCATCGCGGGATCGTTGACGGCGCCGAAGATGATCTCGGCGTCGTCGCCCGCGGCATCGTGAATCGCTTCGCTGATCTGCGTCACTTCGCCGAGCGTCAGGTCTTCGCCGCCCGTGATATTGATCAGCACGCCCGTCGCGCCGGCGATCGAAATGTTGTCGAGCAGCGGGCTCGAAATCGCCTGCTGCGCCGCTTCCATGGCGCGGTTCTCGCCGCGTCCCTGGCCCGTCCCCATCAAGGCCGCGCCGCCGTTCTGCATGACGGTGCGGACGTCGGCGAAATCTACATTCACGAGCCCGGTGACACAGATGAGGGCCGAAATCCCCTGCGTCGCATGCAGCAGCACTTCGTCCGCCTTCTTCAGCGCATCCTGGAACGGGATGCCCTTGCCGACGACGGCGAGCAGCCGCTCGTTGGGCACGACGATCATCGTGTCCACGTGCTTGCGCATCTCCGCGATCCCCATCTCCGCCTGACGCATGCGCTTGCGGCCTTCGAACAGGAAGGGCTTGGTGACGATCCCGATCGTCAGCGCGCCGAGGTCGCGGGCGACCTGCGAGATGATCGGGGCCGCCCCGGTGCCGGTGCCGCCGCCCATGCCGCAGGTGACGAACACGAGGTCCGCGCCTTGCAGGGAGTGCAGCACCTCGTCGCGGTTCTCTTCGATGGCCTGGCGGCCGATTTCAGGTCGCGCGCCGGCGCCGAGCCCGCGCGTCAGCTTCTTGCCGATCTGGACTTTGACGTCGGCCTTGTTGTTGAGGAGCGCCTGGGCATCGGTGTTCACCGAGATGAACTCGACACCGCTCACGTGCTCGTCGATCATGCGGTTCAGGGCGTTGCCGCCGCCCCCGCCGACGCCGACGACTTTCATGCGCGCGTTCTGTGTAACGGTTTCTTCGAGTTCGAAGATCATGGTTCTCCCCTAGGGCTCAGAAGAAGTCCTGCAACCATCTCTTGAGAGGCGCAAACAGCTTCTCGGGGCGGCCGCCGAACAACACGCCGGGCGCGCCTCCCTGGGCGCTCTTGCGCGCCGCGTACAACACCAGACCGACCGGCACCGCGTAGCGCGGCGCTTGCACGCTGTCCACCAGTCCCGAAATGCCCAGCTCCGGATGTCCCGCGCGCACCGGCACCGCGAACACCTCGCGGGCCAGCTCGACCATCCCCGGCAGGTGCGCCGTGCCGCCGCTCAGCACGACGCCGGCCGGCAGGCGGCCGCCGCCGTACCCGGCGCGCTCGAACTCGCGGCCCACCAGCTGGAAAATCTCATCCACGCGCTGGTGGATGATGTGAGCGACCAGCTCGCGGGAGGCCGTGCGGGCACCCTGTCCCTGTGTCGACGGCAGGCTGATCATTTCGCCCGCATCGACCAGCGGGGTGTATGCCGCCCCGTGCCGCTCCTTCAGTCTTTCGGCATCCGACTGCGTCACGCCGAGGCCCTGCACCAGATCGCTCGTCACGTGCGCGCCCGCGTACTTGAGCGACGCGAGGTGCCGGATCTTGCCTTCGTGAAAGATCGCGACGCCGGTCGAGCTGCCGCCCACTTCCACCAGGGCGACGCCCAGCTCTTTCTCGTCATCGGTCAACACCGCGTACGACGCCGCGAGCGGCTCAAGCACCAGGTCGGCGACGCGATAGCCCGCGCGCTGCACGCTCTTGCGGAGATTCTGCGCCGCCGTCGCCTGCGCGGTGACGAGATACATCTCCACTTCGAGCCGTGTCCCGGTCATGCCGACCGGATCCGAGATGCCGTGCTGCTGATCGACGACGTACTCCTGCGGAATGTCGTGCAGCAGCTCGTGATCCCGGCCCAGCGAGACCGCCCGGGCGACTTCGTTGACCCGGGCCACGTCCTGCGGCGAGATCTCGTCCCCGCTCACGGCGACGACGCCGCTCGAGCCGCGCGCCGACACATGCTCGCCGGCGATGCCGCACGTCACGTCCGGCACCCGCGCGCCCGCCATCCGCTCGGCGTCCTTGAGCGCGGCCGCGACCGAGCGCGTCGTTTCGTCGATGTCACGCACCATGCCGCGCCGCACGCCGCTGTTCTTCGCGAGCCCGACGCCGAGGATCTTCGCGAGCGGGGCGCGCGGCAGGTCGCCCGCGAGCTCCGCGATGACGGCGCACGTCTTGGTGCTGCCGAGGTCGAGGCCGGCGACGAGGCGGCGGTCCGCCATCAGGCGCTCCGGGCACTCCGGCGCCGCACGACGACCTGTCCGGCGTACCGGCCGTCGAGCTCCGCGTAGGGGCGCGCTTTCGCCGCCAGATCCCTCGCCACCAGCATCACCGCCTCGATCACCTCCGGCCCCGCATCGCGGCCCAGCAGCACGCGATGCGCGCCCAGCTCGAGAAGCACGTCACCGCGCGGCGCATTCACCCGCGCGGCATCGATCGATTGAAACAGCGCGGGATCGAACGCTTGCACCCGCGCCAACAGCGCGACGACCCCACTGTCCGCCGTCCGCACGATCGGGAGATCGAGTCCCGCCGGATCGAAGGGCATCGCCCGCCCGTCCGCCGCGACCGGCGCCAGCGCGCCGCGACCGTTCGCCACCAGCGCCACCGGCTCGACCTCGCGCACGATCACCTTCAGCGATGCCGGCGGGCGGCGGATGACCGAAGCATCGGCAACACCATCCAGCCCGCGCAAGCGCTCGGCGAGCACGCCCGTATCGTCGAACACGCTGGCGCGGGGCGACAGCCCGAGCGCCGCCAAAACCTGATCGGCATCCAGATAGCGGATGCCGATGAGCTCGACCTGCCGCACGCGGAAGAATGCCAGGCGGCGCAGCGCGAGCGGCGCCGCCATCCACATCGCCATCCCCAGCAGCGCCGCGCCGGCCCACAGCAACACGCGCCGGGACTGCCGCGGCCACTTCACGCGACCGCTCCCTGCTCCCGGCTGCCGTTCCCCAGCATCTGCAGCAGCTCAGGTCCGACCCGTGTGATATCGCCCGCCCCCAGGGTGAACACGACGTCGCCCCCGCGCACCGCGCGGGCGACATGCGTCGTCAGCCCCGCACGATCGCGCACCGCCACCGTCGCGGCGCCCGCGCGCGTCGCGCCGCGCACCACGAGGTGATGCGTCACGCCGGCGAGCGGTTGCTCGCGCGCTCCGTAGATCGGTGCCACGACCACCATGTCCGCCGCGGCGAGCGCCTTCCCCAACGCCTCGCCATGCAATGCCGTCCGTGAATAGAGATGCGGCTGAAACACCGCGACCACGCGCCGGCCGGGAAACGCCTGCCGCGCCGCCGCCAACGTCGCCGCCACCTCCGTCGGGTGATGGGCGTAATCGTCGACGACGGTCACGCCACCCGCGTCACCCAAGCGCTCGAAGCGCCGTCCTACACCGCGGAACGCCGCCAGGGCGTCCGCGCCGGCCTGCACATCCGCGCCCAGCGCCTGCAGCACGCCGAGTGCGGCGGCCGCGTTGCGCACGTTGTGCATGCCCGGCACCGCGAGCTGCAGCTCGACCGTGTGGCCGCCCGGCAGCGAGATCGTCGCCCGCGAGCCGCCCGGCTCCAGTCGCACGCCGCGAATGCGCACGTCCGCCGTCGCACCGAGGCCGACGCGCCACACCGGCGCGCTGACTTGCAACGCGACGCGGTCCGCACCCACGTCGTCCGCGCCGACGATCACCCGTGCCGCACGGCCCGCAAAATCGGCGAACGCTTGCTCGAGCGCGTCCACGCTGCCGTAGCACTCGAGGTGATCCGCTTCGACATTGTTCACGACCGCGATCGTCGGCTGCAACGACAGGAAGGCCTTGTCGTACTCATCGGCCTCCACGACGAACAACTCAGCACCGCCGATGCGGGCGTTGCCGCCCCAGGCAGCGACACGGCCGCCGGCGAGTCCCGTGGGGTTTCGCCCGGCGGCCGTGAGCGCCTCAGTCACCATGACCGTGGTGGTCGTCTTGCCATGCGTGCCGGCAACCGCCACGAGGCTCGCTCCACCCTCGGACACCAGCTCGCCCAGCGCATCGGCGCGACGCACGACCGGTAGGCCCAACGCCCGGGCCCGTTCCAATTCCGGATGGTCTCGCGGGACCGCGGCCGTCACCACAACGGCCCGCACCCCCTCTAAATGGCTGGGATCGTGGCCCCGCCAAACACGAACTCCCAAGGCGGTGAGATCATCGACACCTGTCCCAGAAGTCTCGGAATCACAACCAGTTATGAAGACTCCCCGGTGCGCGGCAATCATCGCCAGGGCGCTCATCCCCGCCCCAGCTATGCCCATGAAGTGGATGGGTCGGGGATCCCCGGTTAGAAACAAGGTCATCTGTGGGGAGCTAATATAGGAAATTTACACAACTTGCGAAAGCTCTAAAACCTTTTCCATGATGGTTCGGGCGGCGTTCGGGTGCCCCCGTTTTCGGGCACTGCGGGCCAATTCCTCGAGCCGGCCCCGGTTCTGGACCAGCGCGGTGATCGTCTTCGCAAACGACTCGGGCGCGAGCTCGCTCTCGAGCAGCAACACACTCGCGCCGGCGTTCGCCAGGGCGTGGGCATTGAACGTCTGATGGTCCGCCGCCGCCGTCGGCAGCGGCACCAGCACACTCGGCTTCCCCCACGCGCACAGCTCCGCCACCGTCATCGCGCCCCCGCGCGCGACGACGAGATCGGCGGCCGCGTACGCCGGCGCGATCGGATCGAAGAATCCGCGGACCACGACGCGCCCCGGCACCGCCAGGGCGGCGTAGCGTGATTCGTGCGCCGCGCCGGTACCCCAGATCAGATTCACGTCGCGCAGCAGCTCGAGTCCCAGCGCGCGCGCGACGGTCTCGTTGAGCGCGCGCGCGCCCTGACTGCCGCCCACGACGAGCACCGTGCGCCGCTCGGCGGCCAAACTGAATTCGCTGCGTGCCGCGACGGCGTCGACCCGGCCCGGCGGCGTGATCGGATTGCCGAACACGAACACCGGTGTCCGGGGGCCGGGCGAGAGCCGCAGATTCGCTTCCGGAAATCCGAGGTGCACCTGCCGCGCGCCCCGCGCCAGCCAGCGCGTCGTGAGTCCGGGGAACGCGTTCTGCTCCTGCAACGCCGTCGGAATGCCGGCGCGCTGGGCGCGCCACACGACGGGCCCCGCCGCATAGCCGCCGGTACCGATGACGATCGCGGGCCGCTCGTCCTGCAGCACGCGTCCCGCCGACCGCCAGGCACGCAGCGCGATCATCGGCCAGCGCAGGTTGCGCCACCACGCTCTGCGGTAGAACGGCTCCATCGGGAGCAGATGGAATCGGAAGAGATGGCGCGGCAGGATCTGGGCTTCGATGCCACGCGCCGCGCCAACTAACACGACGTCGTGGCCGAGATCGGCGGCGACGCGCGCGAGCGCGAGCGCGGGCATGAGGTGGCCGCCGGTGCCGCCGCCCGCGATGAGGATCTTCATGAACGCGGAACGTGGAAGTCGGAACGCGAAACAGAAGCGAAAGGCCTACGTGTTCCACGTTCCACGTTCCGAGTTCCGCGTTTACGACACACGTCGAGCCCTCCCAACACTCGCCAACACACCGGTCGCCGCGAGCGCGACAATCAGTGACGACCGCCCATACGACATGAACGGCAGCGTCACGCCCGTCGCCGGAATCACCGCCAGGCTGACGCCGATGTGCAGCACGACGCTCAGGCCGATCATCACGCTGATGCCCGTCGCAAGCAGTTGCCCGAAGGGATCGGCGGCGTGGCGCGCGATGCGAAAGCCGAGCCAGACGAACGTTCCGAACAGCAGCGCGATCATCACCACGCCAAGGAAGCCCCACTCCTCGCCGATCGTCGAAAAAATGAAATCGGAATAGGCGTAGGGCAGGTAACCGAGCTTCTGTTGCCCCTGTCCGAACCCCGCGCCCAGCAGCTGTCCCGCGCCGATGCCGGTGAGCGATTGCTGGACCTGCCACGTCGCCTCCGTGGGGGCGGCGCCGGGGTTCAAAAACGTCAGCACGCGGGCGAGCCGGTACTGCGCCGTCGCCACGGCGCCGTAGAGCAGCGGCCCGGCCGCCACGCCGAGCGCGAGGAAATGCCCGATGCGGGCGCCGGCGGTAAACAGCACGCTCCCCGCCAGCACGGCGACGAGCAGCGCCATCGACAGATGCGGCTCGAGGAAGATCAGACCGACGACCGGCCCGAGAATGACGACGAAGGGCAGCACGCCGAGCTTGAAGTCGCGCAGCTGCTCCCCTTTCTTCGCGGCGAGCATCGCGCACCACACCACGACCGCGAACTTGGCGAGCTCCGATGGCTGCAGCGTCAACACGCCGAGGTTCACCCAGCGGCGCGCGCCATTGATCGTCGGCGTGATGGGATGGGTGAAGGGCAGCAAGGGAATGAGCAGCAGCAGCACGGTGACGCCGAGCAGCGGCCACGCCCAGCGCCGCCAGCGGTGATAGTCCATGCGGGCGAATACAATGGCCAGCAGGCCGCCGACGGCGGCGCCCACCGCCTGGCGCAGCGCGAAGCTCGCGCCTACCTGGCCACCGGCGGTCGTGACGAGACTCGAGGCGCCGTACACCGCCGCCAGGCCGAATACGACGAGCACGGCCGTCACGACGGCGAGCAGCCGCCCTTCCCAGGTCACGGTGCTTCGACGAGTCGCCGAAATGTGGCCCCCCGCTCCTCGTAGTTCTTGAACATGTCGTAGCTCGAGCACGCGGGCGACAGCAGGACGGCATCGCCGCGTTGCGCCGCCCGCCGGGCACGCGCGATCACATCCTCGAACGTCGTACCGCGTTCGAGCGGCACCTTGCCTGTGAGATCCTGCTCGACGAGCGGCCCCGCTTCACCATAGGCGATCACGAGCCGGCAACGATCGGCCAGCAGCGGGGCGAGGCTGGTATACGGCTCGCCCTTGTGCCGGCCGCCCAGCAGCAGGACGTACGGCCGCTGCATCGCGATCACGGCCACCGTCGTTGCCGCGATGTTCGTCGCCTTGGAATCGTTGATCCACAGGACGCCGTCCACTTCGCGCACCGGCTCGAGGCGATGTGGCAGCGGCCGGAACGAACGCAGCCCCTCGGCAATCAAGGGCGTGGGTACGCCGGCTTCGTGCACCGCGAGCGCCGCGGCCAGCGCATTCGCCACGTTGTGGTCGCCGAGCAGGTGCAGCCCCTCGCGCTCCAGCAGCGCCTCTCCGCCAAGCCGCAATGTCCGGCTGCCACTGTCGTACCAGGCATCGCTCTGCTTCAGGAGCGAGAAGTGCACCCGGCGCCCAGCGACCCCCTGGGCGAGCTTGAGGACCAACGCGTCGTCGGCGTTCAAGACCCACACGTCGTCATCCCCGGCGTTGCGAAACAACAACCGCTTGTCCGCATAGTAGGCGTCCGCCGACGGGTACCGGTCCAGATGATCGGGCGCCAGGTTGGTCAACAGACCCACGTCGGGGGCGAAGTTCGGGCTGTCGTGCAATTGAAACGAGGAGACCTCGAGGCTGAGCCATTGGAAGCGCTCGTTCGACAGCGCGAGATCGGTCACGGGCCGGCCGATGTTGCCCGCGGTCGTCGCGCGCAGGCCGGCAGCACTCAGCAAATGCGCGACGAGCGCCGTCGTCGTGGTCTTGCCGTTGGTTCCCGTGATCGCGATGCTGCGCGTGCCGGGCTGCAAGGCCGCGAGGGCGCGGAAGCCGAGATCGAGCTCGGAGACGATTTCCACGCCGGCATGGCGCGCGGCGGTCAGGACCGGTGCGTCAGGCGGGACACCCGGCGAGACCACCACACCGGCGGCCTGGCGAATCTTGTTGACGTCGTGGCGGCCGATTTCGACGTCGATCCACGGCACACCCTTCAGCGCTTCGGCGGCCGCGCCGGCGTACGGATGGTCGGACGCGTCGCTCGCATAGACGCGCACCCCTTCGCGCGCCAGCAACCGCGCCGCGGCAACGCCACTCTTGCCGAGCCCGACGATTGCCACCACGCTCCCCGCGCGGCGCCAGGCATCGGGTACCAGCCGGGGGGTTGGGGACACCTGCTCGATCATCGCACCTTGAGCGTGGCCAGCGCGATCATCGCGCACAGCACCCCCAGGATGTAGAAGCGCATCACCACCTGCGGCTCGGCCCAGCCGAGTTTTTCGAAATGGTGATGCAGCGGCGCCATGCGGAAAACCTTATGCGCGTCGGCGTATTCCCTGCCGTACCGCCGCTTGCGCCATTTGTACGTGGTGGTCTGAATCAGGACCGACAACGTCTCCGCGGCGAAGACCGCGCCCGCGATCAACAGCAGGAACTCGGTCTTGAGGAGAATCGCCACGGTGCCGAGCGCGCCGCCGATCGCCAGCGCACCGGTATCGCCCATGAACACCTGCGCCGGGTGCGCGTTGAACCACAGGAAGCCGAGCGCGGCTCCCATCAGTGCGCCGCAGAAGATCGCGAGCTCACCCGCTCCCGGGAGGTAGAGCACGAGCAACCAACGCGTCGCGTCCACACGGCCGAACAGATATGCAAAGATCGCGAACGCGCCGGCGACGATGACGGTCAGTCCCGACGCGAGCCCGTCCAGTCCATCCGTCAGGTTCACGGCATTCGAGCTGGCGGTGGTCACGAACGTCACGAACAGGAGGTAAATCGGCCACGGCAGCACCAGGACGATGTACTTGAAGAACGGCAGTTGCGTGGCCGAGGGGTCGACGCTGTTCGTGAGCGGAAACAACAGGAGATACACGGCCAATCCAACGCCGAAGGAGATCTGGCCGACGAGCTTCCAGCGGGCGACGAGCCCCTGCGACTTGCCGCGCACGATTTTCAGATAGTCATCGAGGAATCCGATCAGCCCCATCCACAGCGTGGCGATGACGGCCACGATGACGTAGCGGCTGTCGAGCCGCGCCCACAACAGCGTCGGCACGACGGTGGCCAGAATGATGATCAAACCGCCCATCGTCGGCGTGCCGCGCTTGGCGTGATGGCTGGCCGGTCCCTCGGCACGCACGATCTGGCCGATATGGTTCGCGCGCAGCTTGCCGATGATCCAGGGGCCGACGATGAAAGCCAGGAGCAGCGCCGTCACGGTCCCGCCCGCGACGCGGAACGTGATGTAATTGAAAAGATTGAAAATGATGTGCTGGCGTGCGAGCGGCGCGAGGAGATGATAGAGCATCAGGTCAGGTAGTTGAGGACACGTTCCAAGGCGACTCCTCGTGAAGCTTTGAGCAGTACCAGCTCGTTGCCCCGCAGCGCCGATTTCAGCTTGGGTCCCAGCGCGTCGGCATCGGGAGCGGTGATCAACCGCCCCCCCAACGCCTCCCGCAGCGACTCGAACACCCGCGCGAACGTACCGACGGCCGCGACGAGCGCGGGCTTGCGCTGGGCGATGTCGCGTGCCGCTTCGGCGTGCAATCTTGCACTTTCCGGCCCTAACTCCAACATCGGGCCCACCACCACGACCAGCGGCCGCCGCTGCCGGCGGGCCAGCCAGGCGGCGGTCTGCACCGCCCGCCGCAACGAGGCGGGGTTGGCGTTGTAGGTGTCGTCGATCACCACCATGTCACCGATCTCACGGACATCACCGCGCCCTTCGGGCAGCTGCACGCCCGCGAGCGCGCGGATCGCGGCGTCGCGATCGACCCCCGCCCGCTGCGCCACCGCCAGGGCGATCTGGGCATTCTCGAGCTGATGCAGCCCCAACGCCGGGAGGGTCACCTTCTCGCCTGAGTCGAGCGACAGGCGGGGATGGCCGTCCCGGTCGAGGTAGCGATCGAGCAGGGCGTCGTCGCCGCTCTTCCCCGGCAGCGCCGCGGGAATCACCTGCGTGCGACGGCGGGCTTCGGGCCACATCGTCTCCGGCCCCGACCCGATGACGGCGACCGGCGCGCCGTCGAGCAGCGACAGCTTCTCCGCCATCACTCGTTCCAGCGACCCGAATCCTTCGACGTGGGCGTAGCCGATGTTGGTGATGACGGCGATGGTAGGCTCGATGATGTCGCGCAGCCGGGCGACTTCTCCGGGGACGCTGGCGCCCGCCTCGACGACCAGCGCTTCGGTGTCCTCCGGCGCGCTCAGGATCGTGAGTGGCACGCCGACCAGATTATTCAGATTTCCCACTGTTGCATGCACCCTGTAGCGAGCGCCGAGGGTGGCACTGATCATTTCCTTGGTGCTCGTTTTGCCGCTCGACCCGGTGATGGCGACAACCGGCGTGCCCTCGGGCAGCATGCGGCGCCGCGCCCGCGCCAGCCGACCCAGCGCCACGAGCGTGTCGTCCACCTCGAAGAAGGGCAGCCCCTCGATTTTCGGTGTCCCGCGCCGGACGATCGCGGCCGTGGCACCCTGCGCTTTGGCTTTGTCGAGGAACGCGTGAGCGTCAAATCGCTCGCCCTTGAGGGCGACGAACAGGTTATCGGTTATCGGTTGTCGGGTATCGGTGACTACGCTTTTGAACTTGAGCTTCGCCGGCGCAGGGACCCCCAATGCACCGGCAACCTCGTCGCTCGTCCACGGCCGCCCGGCCATCAGTTCGCTCCCAGACTGCGCACCACTTCCCGCTCGTCGAACGGCTCTTTGACGGTGCCGACGACCTGATAGGTCTCGTGGCCCTTCCCCGCCAACAGGACCGTGTCGCCCTGGCGCGCGAGCTCGAGCGCCTGGCCGATCGCGGCGCGGCGGTCCACGACCCGATAGTGTTGCCGGCCGCTCATGCCCGCTTCGACGTCGTCGAGAATCCGTTCGGGATCCTCCGTCCGCGGATTGTCGGACGTGGCGATCGCGACGTCGGCCAGGCGCACCGCGATCTCCCCCATCGGCGCCCGCTTGCCGCGGTCGCGGTCCCCCCCCGCGCCGAACACGACGATCACGCGGCCAGCGGGCGGCGTCACCTCGCGAACCGTCTCCAGGGCGCGCTCCAGGGCATCGGGGGTGTGCGCGTAGTCGCGCAGCACGACGCAGGGATCGACGGCAATGCGCTCCATGCGACCCGGGACCTGCGGCGCCGTCGACAGCCGCTCGGCGACGACTCGTGCCGGGACGTCCAGTCCCACCGCACAGGCGGCGACGCCGAGCGCATTCGCCACGTTGAAGCGGCCGAGTAGCGGCAGGCTGACGGGGTGACTGCCGCCGGTCGTCACGAGGGTGAAATGCGCCCCCTTCGCATCGATGCGCACGTCGCGCGCCGTCACATCGGCGCGCGGCAGCGTCGCCGAGAACGTGATACGACGCGGCGTGCGGGGGAGGCGCGCCCACGCGGCGTCGTCCGCGTTGATCACCGCGAGCCCGGCGTCCGCCAGATAGCCGACGAGCCTGGCTTTCGCCGCGAAGTAGGCATCGAAAGTTTCGTGGTAGTCGAGGTGGTCGCGCGTGAGGTTCGTGAAGATGGCGGCGCGAAATATCAGCCCTTCGACGCGCCCCTGATCGAGGCTGTGCGACGACACTTCCATGGCGACACCGCCGGCACCGCGATCGACCAGCGCGGCGAGCGTCGCCTGCAGGTCGATCGGACCCGGCGTCGTGAGGTTGCCGGCTTCGCTTTCGACCGGCGCTCCCGACGGATCGAATGCGCCCAGCGTGCCGATCGCTCCCATCGGCCAGAGGGGGCTCAGCACATGCTGTGAGAGGATGACCGAGGTCGTCTTGCCGTTCGTCCCCGTGACGCCGATCAGCTGCAGCCGTGCCGCCGGGCGCCGGTACCACGCCTCCGCGGCGATCGCCGCCGCGCGCCGGCCATTGCGAACCAGGATTTGCGGAATCGCGACTGATTGCCGCGACTCGACCAGCGCGGCCGCGGCTCCCCGTGCGGCAGCGTCGCCCACAAACGCGTGCCCATCCAGCACGGCACCGCGCACGGCGCAAAACAGCATGCCGGGCGTGAGCCGGCGCGCGTCGGCGGTGAGGCCCGTGATTTCCGGGAGCGCGCCCCCCCCGGCGGCAGATTTCGGCGCATCGATCAAGACGCCGGCGCGCGCGAGCGCGTCGATGACTTCCTGCAGCGATCTGCTCATCGACGTCGCGAGGGGGGGGGGGGCTCCGCGAACATCGTGACCGTCGATCCCGCTGCCGCGTGCTCGCCCGCTGCCGGCCAGGTGTGATGGATGATGCCCCACCCTTTCACCACGACGTGAAAGCCTCGCGCGTGCAGTGCCCGCGCCGCCTCGCGCAACGGCCGGCCGGTCACGTTGGGGACCATGCGGTCCGGCTGCGCCGCGGCACTGTCCGGGACATACGGCCATGCGACGAGGTAGGGCACGACGCCGTCGGGCTCTTCCAGCGGCGCGCGGTCGGCGGTCGTGGCCACGTTCGAGAGACGCGCCCGATCGAGCGCCACGGTGCGCGCGGCGAGCGCCTGCTCGAGCATCGAGCGGGTCACCGGGGCGGCGGTCTGGGCGGCGAAATAGCTGCCCTTCTGGGGACTGTCGATCTTCATCACCACGACGAGCTGCGGCTGGTCGGCGGGAAACAGCGCCGCGAACGACGCCGTGTATTGCCCGGCGGCGTAGCGGCCCGCCACCACGCGGCGAGCCGTGCCCGTCTTGGCGGCCAGCTGAAAGTTGGCGAGCGCCGCCCGCTCCGCCGTCCCGCCCGCTGCGACCACGCCGCGCAACAAGTCGCGCAATTTCGCTGCCACGTCCGGCGTCACCACGCGCCGCACCGGTTGCGGGTAGTGCCGGTAGCGGACGAAGCCGTTGGGTGTGCGGATCTCGCGGATCAGCGTCGGCTCGAGCAGCACGCCGTCATTCCCGATCGCGCCGTACGCCGCGGCGAGCTGGATCGGCGTGACGGCCAGCTCGTAGCCGATCGCGAGGCTGGCGGAGCTGGGGCGCGACCATTCCCGCGGCGGCCGCAGCCGGCCCGGCGATTCGGCCGGAAACTCGACACCCGTCGGCGCACCGAACCCGAACCCGCGGAGCACCCCATACTGCTCGTCCGGATGCAGGCGCGCCGAGAATTTCGCCAGCGCGATGTTGCTCGACACGCGGATCGCGTCGGCGAGCGTGAGCGACGGCAGCGGATGTTCGTCCGTCAGCGGTGCCGGCCGGCCGGGCATCCGGTACGTCCCGCCTTCGCCGGAGACGCGCTCGCCGGGACGGATGCGATCGAACGTGATCAGCGCCGCGGCGGCGAAAATCTTGGCGAGCGACCCCGGCTCGAACGTCTCCGTGAACGCACTCGGCCGCATCGTGCCGTCGGCGCGGCGGGACGCGACCGCGAGGATTTCGCCGCTCGCGGGATCGAGCATGACCACGTCGCCGCCGTCGGCTTCCATGTTGTCGATCGCATCATCGAGCGCGCGCTGCGCGATCTCCTGCAGCTCGGCATCGAGCGTGAGCACGACGTCGTTGCCGGCGACCGGCTCGGCGATGACGCGCGCGGGGGATTCATACTCCCGCCCCTCACGATCTTTCAGCACAACCGCAGAGCCCGGCGTCCCAGCAAGCAGGCTGTCCAGCAGGCGCTCGAGCCCTCCCCCTCCACTTCCACCACCTCGACCGTCCTCCCCCACCCTCCCGATTACGGCGCGCGCGAACTCGTTCGACGGATAGAAGCGCCGCATCACCGGCTCCAGATGCACGCCGCGCATGCTGCGCAGCGGCTGGACCTCGGTCGCCGTGAACGGTCCCGCAAACCAGGCGTAGCGGCGCTGCAGCCCGCGCTCCAGATCGGCCCGCGGGAGATGGAGCTGGCGCACGATGGTGCCGATGTCGCGCGAGGGATCGCGCAGCTCGTTGGGCGCGATGCCGAGGTGATACGTCTCCTGCGTGAGCGCGATCGCGGTCCCGTGCCGGTCGTAGAGGGCGCCGCGCCGCGCGTCGAGCACCACGTGCTCGGTGCGCTGCGCCTTGGCGGCGGCCGCATAGCGCCGCCCGTCCACGAGCTGCACCTGCGCGGCGCGGAACAGCAGCGCCACGAGGGCGGCGGCGAGGCCGACCTCCACGACCCGGAGGCGCACCAGGGGCTTCGCCATCAGTGCGGCGCCGCCACCGGGACGGGGATCAGGATGATCTCGGTGTCAGCCGGCAAGCGCAGCCCCAGTCGCTGCGCCCGCGGCAGCAGCACGGCTCTGCTCTGGGCGGTGCGCACCCGCCGATCCAGTGCCGCGCGGCGGCCTTCCAGAGACGCGCGCTCCTCGCGCAGGTCCGCGAGCGCGCGCGCCGAATTGAGTGCGGAGGTTTGGCGGGCGATGACCGCCCAGAGCGCCGCGAGCAGCGCGACCAGCCAGAAGGCGATCCAGTGCCGGCCTCTAAACGTCACCGACGGTCTCGAACACGCGGAATTGCGCCGAGCGGGCGCGCGGATTGGCGGTGATTTCGTCCGGGTCGGGAACGATCGGCTTCTTCGTGAGCACCCGGCCGAGCGCCCGGCCGCGGCAGGTGCACACGGGTTGGCGTGGCGGGCAGATGCACGCGCGCGCCCATTCCCGAAACTGATGCTTGACGATGCGGTCCTCGCCCGAGTGATACGTGATGACGCCCAGCCGCCCGCCGGGCACGAGCGCGTCGCGCACGGCCGGCAGCGCGGCGCTGAGCGATTCGAGCTCTGCGTTGACCGCGATGCGCAGCGCCTGAAACAGCCGCGCGAACTCGGGCGGCCCCGAGCGCGGTCCCAGCACGGCGCGGATCGCGTTCACGAAGTCGTCGCTGATCGCAAACGGCGCCGACAGCCGCCGGCGCACGATTTCCCTGGCCAAGGCGCGGCCGCGCCGCTCATCGGCGTAATCGGTGAAGACCGTGGCCAATCTTTCGACGGGCCAGCTGTTCAAGACATCGCGCGCGGTAACGCCCCTTCCCCCTTCCCCCTTCCCCCTTCCCGTCATTCGCATATCCAAGGGCGCCCCCGGCCGGAACGTGAACCCGCGCTCGGCGCTATCGATCTGATGGGAGCTGACGCCGAGATCAAGGAGGATGCGGTCGGGTTGGAACTCACGAATGGCGGCAACGGCCGAAGGGGCGGCGAACGACGCTTCGAGGTACTCCACGTTGACGGTGCCAAGTCGGCGGCGAGAGGCGGCAATGGCATCGGGGTCACGGTCGATCCCAAGCACACTCGCACCGACATCGCGCAGGATGGCGGCGTGGCCCCCGCCGCCCAGCGTCGCGTCGACGGCCCGCGTGCTGCCGCCGGCCCACTCCCGCACGGCCGCGGAGAGGACGGGGACATGGTATGGAATGGAGCCTGAGGCAGCCGTGGGCACGCTCCAACATAAGAAAACCCCCGCCGAGATGGGGCGGGGGTTTCAAAATCGACGGTTCTCAGAGCGGGGCTGACGGGGCTCGAACCCGCGACCTCCGGTGTGACAGACCGGCACTCTAACCAGCTGAGCTACAGCCCCAAGCCCCTCGCGGAGCGCCGGAATATAGACCGGGGGTCAGGTCAATTCAACGGCGCGTCACACCGGCGGCGAGCACTTGAAGGCTTTTTGCACCTGCGGCTTGGCGGCCTCGTACTGCCGCACGAAGCCGAGCATCTGATCCGCCGTCGGCGGGTGTACGCGCCGGCCCAGTTGCAGCGACGCCTTGGTGCGCGACAAGCGCTCGAAGACGGCGCGCGCCGCGGGGCAGCGAGCCGCTCCTTTTGCCTCGGACATGGCCTTGTACACCGGCTGGAGCGTCAGCACTGATGATAGTCCGTACCAGAAGCTCGCATTGATCCGGACCTGGTGTTTTGGGCCCAACGTGTCCGCCGCGCTCTTCGGCGCGATGATCTGGAGCAACGTGTCGAGCCACGGGTACGCCCCGTCGTACGCCCCCGCCTGCGCGAGCTTGGAACCGGCCGTCAGCATCATGACCGCCCCCGCGAGGCGCTGGGTGGAATCGGCCGACCCGAGTCCGGGACGCAGATAGGGTTTTGCCGAGTCCACCTTTTGGACGAACACCGCACGCCGCATGCGCGCGCCGGCGGTATCTGCCTTGCCGGCGGTATCCCACACGGCGCGGTCGATCAGGATCTTCGCGATCTGCAGACTGGTGCCGACGTCATTGGGCTCGAGTTTCAAGGCATTGTTCAGGGAAACAATCGCTGAATCCAGCTTGCCGCGCATCTCATACGCCGCCGCTCGCGTCCGGTGGAAACTCGCGTTGCCGGGGAAGTGCCGGACGGCCGCGGCGGTGAAGAAGTCCAGCGCGACGGTGTCGGACGCCTGCTGCGCTGCGCCGATCGCCGGCTTGAGGAACGTGCTGTCCGCGAGCAGGGCGGTGTCGTGCTGCGCCTTTTGATAGAAGACGCGCGCCGAGCAGGTGAACTTGCTCGCCTCGTTGCAAATCGTCAGCTCCATGTCGAGCAGCTGCGGATCGCCGGGCGCGACCTTGAGGCCCTCGTCCAGCAGCTCGATGGCCCGGTCGTACTGCTTCATCTGCCGCAGCAGCTGCGCGATGCCGAGGCGCTTCTGCGTGTTGCGCGGCTCCCCGCGCAGCTGCTGGATGAACGCCTCGAGCGCCTTGAGGGTGTCGCCCTTCTGCTGATAGCCGCGCGCGATGTTTTCCAGCGCGGTGCCGTTGAGGGAGTCATCCTTGAGCGCGCGCTGCGACGCCGCGATCACGCTGTCGATCGGCATCCGCTGCGCTTCGTACACCGTCGCAATGCACAGCCAGGCGCCCGGGGAATTGGGGCTCACCGCGATCGCCTTCATCGCTTCGGCGCGCGCGCGCGCGAACTGGCTCTTCTTGCGCTCGTCGTTGCAATTGCGGATCGGCTCGCTGATGCGCACGATGATCGCGACACGTTGCGCGATGGAGTCGGCCAACGCCATGGCCGTTCCCGGATTGCCGTTCGTCACCGTGAAGCTGCCGGACATGCCGGAGCTCGAGATGTCGATCAAATGCACGTCGGCGGCGAGCGAGTTGCCGTTCTTCCCGTAACTGCCGGTGAGGTACGCGTGGACCTGCAGGAACCGCGCGAGCTGGCGCGCCTGCTGATCATCGAGCAAGCCGTTGCAGGGGAATCCCGAGGCCGCGAGTGCTTCGCACAACTTGGCCTTCGGCACCACCAGGACCTTGTTTTTCGTCAGCGCGGTGAGCCGATCCCGCACCGCGTCCGACAGCGCGATGCTGCCCGCCGAATCAGCGGCCGAGGCCACGAACGGCAAGACGAGAAGTCTCTGACTCGGCGCCTGCGGCGCGGCCAGCTGCGCGGCTGCCGTTGTCGCAACACCGACCGTTAGAGCCACTGCGAATGGAAGCGCTCTCACCTTGTGCGTTCCTCCGTTACAGGCTGCTACACCAATGGGCGAAGAGGGATTCGAACCCCCGACATCCTGCGTGTAAGGCAGGCGCTCTGAACCGCTGAGCTATTCGCCCGGGCCATTTGGGGGAGCGAGGTGCTAAAGGGCGAGGCCTACTGGAACCAACACACAGTAGCCCAGGACGAGCAGCACCGGCGCGAGCGTCGTTGAACCCCGCGACAGCAACCAGTAGCCAAGTGCGAGCGACACGAGCGCTCCACCGAGAACCATGTAGTTCTTCGGTCCGAAGCGCAGGCGCGAGCGGGCGAGAGTCTGGTCCGGCATGGGCACGGAGTCTATTCCTCAATCTCAAGCTCGTCAAGCAGTTGCCGCTTTGCGTGGTCGCGGCGACGGCGCAACCCCAGCAGCGCCGCCAGCACGGCGCCGATCGCCAGCCAGAAGAAGCCCATCGCGGCGAGCCACGACAGCCAGCCGTAGCGCGATGCGACGTCGCGCTGCCAGCGCTGCTCGAAGTCGCCCTCGGTGATGTGATAGGTCGCGCGCAACGCCGCATCGAACGATTCCGCCTGCGACAGGTTCGCCATCAGCGGCGCGAGCCCCCGCTCGCCACCCCACCGCTCCAACAGCAAAACGGCCGTCGCCGCCAGCGCATATCCCGCCTCGGCGTCGCCGCGCGAGCCACGCAAGGCGCGATCGACTTCGTCGAGATTCATGCGCACGCCGCGCGCCAGCTGCCAGTTGAGCCGCAACGCGTCGAGGCGATCCCACTCCTGTGCCGCGACCGCCGCATAGCCTTCCTCGAACCACAGCGGCACGCGGCGACCGACCTGCCAGCGCAGCGCCAGATGCGCGAGCTCATGACGAAGCGCGACAGCCGGACGGCCGGACGGCCCGACCGCCAACAACACGATCGTGCCGGCATCGGGGAATGCGGCGCCTTCACTCCACAGCGGCAGCCGGCCACGCGTGAGCGAGTCGTACGTCTGACGATCGGGCGCGAGGATGATGCGGAGGGGCCGGTCAGGAAGCGCACCGATGCCGGGAAAGTTCGTCGCGCGGTCGGCCTGCTCCGCGATCGCCGCCGCCAACGCCTCCTGACCCGGCCACGCGATCGCCGTCACACGACCCACTTCCGTCGCCGTGGGAGCCTGCAGCAGCAGAGCGACGAAGAGCAGCCCTAGTCTCGCGGCGGCTCCTCGCCCTTGGCGACGAGGTCCAGCATCTCCTGGCACCGCTTGCCCCAGGGATTGAACTTGTTCGCCTTGAAGCCCTCGTCCCAGGTGGATTTCGCCTTCGCTTGATCGCCCGCGAACCAGTGCGCGCGGCCCAGCTCGTAATAGGCTTCGATCAGATTCGGGCCGAGCTTGAGTGTCTTCTGGAAGAACGTCTCCGCATCCTCGAACATCTCGCGCTGCAGGTAGACGAGCCCCAGATAGAAGTGCGCGTACAGCGTCGCCTTCTTGTCGTTGTCGAGCCGGATCGCCTTCGACAGGTGCTCGATCGCCTCGCCGAAAATCCGCTTCTTCAGGCAGATGTAGCCGACGTTGATGCGCGCCAGCGAGTTCGCCGGCTCTTTCATCAGCACTTTTTGAAAGGTGCCGAGCGCGTCGTCGTAATCCTCGTGCAGCATCTGCGCCCAGCCGAGCAGCGACTCGGCCTGCGTCTCGCCCGGCGAGAGCTGCAGCGCCTTGGTGAGCGCCTGAATCGCGCCGGCATGGTCGCCCAGGGAGATGAGGCTCCAGCCTTTTTCGATGAACGTGGTCGCGCCGATGTGATCGGCGTGCAGCACGGGCCGCTGGCCGGTGAACTCGGGCGCGCCCGCCTGTTTCGTGTCTGCGGCGATCTGCTTGTAGCGATCGACGAGCTGGCGGATGTCGTCTTTGAGCTGCGTCATCTCGCCCAGCATCCCGTCGATCTTCTTGAAAAACGCGATGATCTCGCGCTTGGCGGCTTCGCGCTCGGCGTTTCCCGGCGGGCCCCCACCCTCGAGCTGGCGCGCGATGATATCGTATTCGCGACGCAACGCGGCGACCGGCGACTCCGTCATGACACTTCCTGCAAGGCCAGTTTCTCCTTCGAATTGAGCAGCTTGTTCGTATTCAACACGACGATCGTGCGGCCGTTTTGCACGACCAGGCCCGCGATGTATTCCGCGGCCAGCCCCTTCACGATTCCCGGCGGCGGCGTCACCGCCTGTGCCGCCACCTGCATCACCTCGGTCACGGCATCGACGATGACGCCGATCTTGCCGCCCTCGAATTCGAGGATGACGGTGCGCGTGTCTTCCCGCAGCGGCGCCGGCGTGCCGAGACGCTTGCGCAGATCGACGAGCGGGACGGCGCCGCCCTGATACTGCAGCACGCCTTCGAGGAACTCGGGCGCTTTGGGCAGCGGCGCGGGCGCTTCATACCGGAGGATGCGCTCCACCTGAAAAATGTTGAACGCAAAGTCCTGGCCGCCGACCTTGAAGGTGACCAGTTGGACGTCGTCACCCGTGGTCCCGGTCGTCGTCATCCGATGCGGTCTCCGAGGGCGTCCAGGTCGAGGATCGGCACCAGGTGTCCGCCCTCCTGCTCCGCGACACCCGCCGCCCAAGGCAGCGTGTGCCCGCGGGGAACGGGCAGCGGCTGCTCGCGGACGACGGAATCCACGTCATCCACCTCGAACGCCACATGTCGTCCGCCGGCGCCGAGCTCGACCAGCACGATGGTGCGCGCACCGCTGGGCGCCGCCGCGGGAGCTTCCCCGCCGGCGAGAAACGCACCGAGGTGGATCAGGGGGACGAGCCGGCCGCGCAACGGCGTCAGGCCGCGTATTGCCGGGAGCTTGCGCGGAATACTGAGCACTTCGGTGGCATCGCCGACCTCCAGCACCCGATTGACCGGGAAGCCGTACGCTTTTCCTTCGGCGCGCACCAGCAGATAGCCCTTCATTCCTTGGAGCCCCCCCCTCCCCCTCCCCCTCTTCGTGCCAGCTCGGCCGCGACGCAATCGGCGATCTGGCCGAGCGGCAGGACGGCATCGACCCCGCCCGCCTGCACCGCGGCGACCGGCATGCCGGCGATGACCGCCGACTCGCGATCCTGCGCGACGCCGGTCGCGCCCGCATCATGCATGGCGCGCAGCCCGTCGGCGCCGTCGCGCCCCATCCCCGTCAGCACGACGCCGACGCCGCGTGCGCCATACACCTCGGCGATGGAGCGGAACAACGGATCGGCCGCGGGGCGGACGCCGTGGATCGGCGCGGATTGATCGAGCGCGATCACGGGACCGTCGAGGGCGAAACGCACCCGCATATGATAATCGCCCGGCGCCACGTACGCCGTATCGGCGACGACCGGTGCGCCGTCGTCCGCTTCGACGACACGCAACCGGCTTATCGAGTCGAGCCGTTCTGCGAGACTGCGCGTGAACTTCGGCGGCATGTGCTGCACGATGAGCACTGCCGCACCGTGGCCGGTCGGGAGACGCGGCACGAGATCGGTCAGGGCGCGTGGCCCGCCGGTCGACGCAGCCACGCCCACGGCGAGCGCCGCGCGGCCCCGCAGTGCCAGCTCCGGAGGGTGGACGACGGGTGCCGGCGGCCGCGCCAGGACTTTGACGTGCGACACGTCCGCGGCGAGCGCGCGCCGCACCGCGGCGATGAGCTGCGGCGCCAGCGCGGCGAGCGCGGCGCGCGGATGGCCGAACCCATCGGGTGGCGGGGGCGGCTTGGCGACGATCTCGACGGCGCCCAGCTCGAGCGCGCGGATCGCGGTGGCGGTGCCCGGCCCCGCGTGCGCACTGACGACGACGATGGGGAGCGGCGATTCCGACATGATGTAGCCGATCGCGCCCAGGCCGTCGAGCTGCGGCATCTCGAGATCGAGCGTCACGACGTCGGGCTTGTGCTGGTGGATTTTGCGGATGGCGTCGAATCCATCGCGCGCCGTGGCCACCACGCGGAACGCGCCGTTGTCCGCATCGCCGCCGCCCAGGACGTCGACGAGCACGCGCCGCATCAGGGCGCTGTCATCGGCCACGACGACCGTCGGCCGCGCGTCAGATGACGTCGGCATGCTCCCCCACGGAGCGGATTTCCACGCGCCCGTCGGTGACGTGAAAGCGCACGCTGCGGCCGCGCTCACCGCCCACCGCTTCCCGAATGATGGGGATCTGCGCCGCGCGCAGCGCACTGCGCGACGCCAGAAGGTTGCGCTCGCCCATCTGGATCGTGCCGGGTGTGACGAGCTGGCTGAACATGCTGGCACCGCCGGCGAGCTTGGCGACCAGGCGCCGCGGATCGGCGCCCAGGGCCTTGAGACGCTCGACCAGCAACGGCACGGCGGTCTCGGGAAACTTGGCTCGGTTGGTGATGTCGCGCGCCAGGCTGATCGAGGGCAGGAGGACGTGGGCCATCGCGCCGGCTTTCGTCTGCGGATCGTGCAGCATGATCGCGACGCAGGAACCGAGCCCGAGGGTGATCAGCACGCCATCCCCGCGCTCGGCCGCCCAGTCGGCGACTTTGACGATAACTTCCTTCACGACGGAGGCTTCGTGTAGATCCGCTCGCGCGGGTCCTCGAGCGCCAGTTTGTTCCGCGCGGGGCCGAACAGCGTCTCGACCTTGCCGAGCAACAGCACGCCGCCCGGCGCCAGCGCGTCCACGAACACCTGAAACAGCCGCTCCTGCGCCGCTCGCTCGAAGTAGATGACCACGTTGCGGCACGCGATGAGATCGTACGGTGGGCGCGGAGGTGGGTGCCGGGTCAGATCGTGGGCGCGCACCTGCACCAGCTCGCGCACCGGGGCCGTGGGCTGGCCGTCCTGAAAATAGCGGCGCCGCAACGTCACCGGCATCTCACTGAACGCTGTGTCGGGATACTTCGCCTGCCGCGTCCGTTCGAGGCTCAGGCGATCGACGTCGGTTGCATCGATGAATCCGCCCGCCCCGATCTCGGCCAGCAGGACCGCGATCGTGTAGGGCTCCTCACCGGAGGAGCATCCGGCCGACCAGATTCGCAGGCTCGATCGCTGCTGTGCCAGTCGCTCGAGGTAGGGACGGAGCGCCGTCCATGTTTCGGGGTTGCGGAAGAACTTGGTGACGTTGATCGTCAGCGCGTCGAGCAGCTCCTGATACTCGTGCGCATCCTGATCGAGCACCGTGGCGTAGTCTTCGTAGGAGTGGACGCCGCGGGCGCGCATGCGGACCGCGATGCGGCGCTTCAAGCACTTGTCTTTGTACGATCCGCAGCTCACTCCCCGCTCACGCGAGATCTTCTCGGTCAACGCATCGAACGCTCGCTCCGGAGGAGCTTTGCTCACGACAACGTGCTCAAGGTGTCCAGATTCGCTTTCACCAGTTCGTGCTTCGGATTCAGCTCGAGGGCGCGATGCCACAGCGCGCTCGCCTGCTCCCGGTCGTTCCGCTTGTAGGCGATGTTGCCGAGCTTGAAGTACACGTCGTCGCCCAGCTCCGGGGACAGCTCGATGACGCGCTGATACAGGCCCCACGCTTCGTCGTAGCGGGAGCCGCGGTAGGCGAGATCGCCGAGGTTCTTGGAGAGCTGCGGCAGCGACGGCTCGTCCTGCAAGGCGGCGCGCGCCAGGTCTTCCGCCTCGGGCAGCTCACCGGCGAGCTCGTGCAGCACGGCAAGGTTGTTGCGCAGCACGCCGTTCTGGGGATGGGCCGCGACGGCCTGCACGGCCACCTGCTCCGCGGTCTCGAAATCCCCGGCGGCGGCGGCGGCGAGGGAGCGCGCCCAGAACCAGATCGGCGGAATCTTCTCGGCAAAGAGCTCTTTCGCCCGGTCGAGCCGGCCGGCCGCGCTCGCCAGGTCGCCCTGCTTCAGGGCCACGACGCCCCACCCCACGTACACGCGCGGGTCGGTGCGCGCGCGCGTCGCCGCCTCGGAATACGCCGCCTCCGCGTCCTCCAGCCGGCCGAGCTGTTCGTACGCCAACCCGAGATTGTGCAGCACGGCGGGCCGCGAGCCGCCCTTCTCGGCCGCGAGGCGCAGCGCTTCCATCGCCTCGCGCCAGCGCGCCTGCTTGAGCGCGACGAGCCCGATGAAGAAGTGCGCGTTGGCGTCGCTGCCCCGCAGCTCCGCAACCCGGCGGAACTCGCGCGCGGCCTCGTCGAGCATGCCCGTCTTGTAGAAGGCGATGCCGAGATTGCGGTGCTCCTCGACGCGCGCGTCGGTCATCTTCACGTCTTCGGCGCTGGCGGTGCGCCCCGCGCGATGCAGGAACCCCGCCGTGACGAGCCCGTACAGCGCCTTGCCCACCTCGAACTCGCCCATCCCGGAGTCTTCGATCACCTGGTTCACGTCGCGCGAGCCGTCGAGCAGCGGCAGCAGCCGCTCCTGCACCTCGGTGAGCTTCGCATCGCTGATGGCGAGGCGGTCGCGATCGACGAGGAAGATGAGATCGAACGACGGGATCTTTTTTTCGATCAGGCCCCACTCGTCCACGCGGCGGGCGCCCTCGAGCAGCAGCGACTCGGGGTTGATCGAGACGAGGAAGTCCTGCTGCTCCGGCCGGACGTCGGCCTCGAAGTTGAACGTCCCCTGCGTCCACGTGAACAGGTAGTAGACCGACTCCTCGATCTGCATGCGCATGTAGCGCTCGAGCTCCTGCTGCGAGATCACCGTCTGGTTGACGAGGATCTCGCCCAGCTTCTTGTCGCGTTCCTTGGCCTGGCGATGAATCGCGGCGTCGAGCTGCTCCTGGGTGATCTTTTCGTGCTTGACGAGGATGTCGCCCAGGCGGTCGCGGCGGTTGACGATCGACGCGTAGGCGATGCGGCCCTTGTCGAAATAGATGTAGCCGAAGTTGGAACGGTCGGCGATCGACAGGCAGCCCGTCTTCTGGCCCAACGCGAGCAGCTGCAGCACGTCGGGAAGCGACGCTTCCTTGAGCGAGCCTTTGATCGCCATTAGCGGAGATCCTCGATCACGCGGTCAGCGGACGAGGGCCAGTCCCACACCATCTTTTCGCGGCTGCGCACGCCGCCGGCGCTGGAGACGACGATGCCGCTGGTGCGCAGCCCGGTCGTGCGCCGGGTTCCGGGTGGAGGGGCGCCCTCCAGCACGTCGCGCGCGAGACCGGCGGTCACGGGCGCGTCCTGCGCCGCCGCCGCTTCCACCACCCGCTGCACCATCCCCGTCAGGCTGCGTACCGAATCGGCGGGCCGGTCCACCAGATAATCGAGCAGCGCAGGCTCCACCACCACGCGCTGATTCCTGAGCAGCCGCTCCAGCACGCCGCGACGGAGATCCTTGTCGGGCTCGCCAATCTCGACGACGAGCCCCCCCTCGAGCCGCGAGACGATGCGCTCTTCCAGGCCCTCGAGCCGGTTGGGGTGGGCGGGCGCGGTGAACACGAGCTGGTGGTCCGCGTCGATGCATTGGTTAAAGAGATTGAACAGCTCTTCCTGTGTCCGATCCTTGCCGGCCAGGAGCTGGATGTCGTCGAGCAACAGCGCCGTGGCGCGGCGATAACGGGCGCGCCACCAGTCGACGCGATTGCCGTCGATCGCGGCGATCAACTCGTCGACGAATTGCTGCGTGGAGAGGCAGGCGACGATCGCGTTTTTCTTCCGGGCGAGCTCGAGGCCGATGGCGTTGAGCAGGTGGGTCTTGCCGAGGCCGCTCGGGCCGACGATGACGACAGGGTTGTATTTCTTCCCCGGCTTGGCGATCGCGTCGCGGGCGGCGCTGAGCGCGACCTCGTTGGACGACCCCCCGATGTAGGTCTCGAGCGGGAAGGCGGCGGAGGGCGCGGGCGGCGGCGCCGCGCCGTCCCGCACCTTCGCCGCGGCAGCTTCGGCTTCGTCCATGTGATCGGGATCGCGAAACGCCTTTTCGCCCGCCGCCTGCGGATCGAGCACGGCGACTTCCGCCTCGAGCGTCTTGAGCCGCTCCACATCCTGCACGTAGGCGGCGATCGCTTCGTCGACGGCGGCCGGCGTTTCCTGGTCGAGCAGCTTCTCCAGCCTGCCGGTGCGGTAGCCTTCCCCCTCCCACCGGATCACCGCCTCCGCCACGCGCGCGCGCCACGCCTCGACCGCTTTACCGACGGTAACCGTGACGTCCGTTAAGAACTGGGAGAACTCATCTGATGAGGCCACGGTAGGTGCGGCGGCGGTAGATGAGGCGGCGGTCGATGAGGCAGCGGTCGGAACGCCGAGCACTTTTCGCGCGGCTTCTTCATTGATCGGCGTGTCATTCACGGCCTGGAAGGCGATGAGGCGATTCAGCGCCCCCATGAGCTCGCGCACGTTGGGGTAGTCGATCTTCGCGACCGTCTCGAGCACGCCGGGCTGGAACGACGTCCCGCGCTCGTCCGCCTTGCGCCGCAGAATCGCGACGCGCGTCTCGTAATCGGGAACCCCCATGTCGACGACCAGCCCGCCCGAGAAGCGGGAGATCAGCCGCTCGTCCAGGTCCGCGATCTCGGCCGGCGGCCGGTCGCTCGCGAGCACGATCTGATGCCCCGCCTGCTGCAGCGCCTCCGTCAGACGCAGCAACTCGGCCTGCATCTCCTTGCGATTCGTCAGGAACTGGACGTCGTCGACCAGCAGCACGTCCACGTTCTGGAAGCGACGCCGGAACGCATCGCCCTGACCGGCGGCGATGGCGGCGTGGAATGCCTCCACGTACTCGTCGAGCGTGAGGTACTCGATGTTGAGCTGGGTCGCGAGCGCCTTGGCCGCGTGACCGACGGCCATGAGCACGTGGGTCTTGCCCAGTCCGGAGCCACTATAAATGAAGAGCGGGTTGTAGGCCGAGCCGGGATTCTCGGCCACGGTCCGCCCGGCGGTGACGGCCAGACGGTTGGCGGCGCCCACGACGAACGTGTCGAAGGTGAAGCGGGGGTTGAGCGTGCTGGTCATGCCGCCGGGCTCCCGGCCGCGAGTTTCTTCAGGACCAGTTCCGAAATCGCCTTCAGCGTCTCGAACACGCCTCTGCCGTGCAGCGCGTCGGCCGCAAAACTCGGCACGCTGCGGAAGTTGAGCGCGTCGTCCAGCTCGGCCTGCGTGAGGATCAGCTCCCGCGGCAGATCCTGTTTGTTGTACTGCATCACCAGGGGCATGGTGCGCACATCGACGCCGTGCTCCAGGAGATTGCTCTGCAGGTTCTGCAGGCTTTCGATGTTTTCATCCAGCTGCCGCGCCTGGCTGTCGCCGACGAACACGACGCCATCCGCGCCCTGGAGTACGAGCCGCCGGGTGGCATCGTAGTAAACCTGGCCGGGCACCGTGTAGAGCTGGAAGCGGGTCGAAAAGCCGGAGATTTGCCCCAGATCGATCGGCAGGAAGTCGAAGAACAGCGTGCGGTCGGTCTGCGTGGCCAGCGAGACCATGCGGCCGCGCCGCGTCTCGGGCACGCGCCCATACACGTAATGGAGATTCGTCGTCTTTCCGGACCGTCCCGGCCCGTAGTAGACGATTTTGCACGTGATCTCGCGGCTCGTGAAGTTGACCAGGGACACGGGCTATCTCCCAAACAGCGTGTTGAGGCTGTCCGTCAGCTCGCGCTCGAAGTCCGCGGCCAGCACCTGCTTCGGGACTGCGCCCTTTGGGCTCGCCGTCTTCAAGTCCGCCGCAAGTTGCTCATAGAATAACTGCACCAGGCCAAGCGATGAAACATCGAGATCGTAGACGGCGAGCACCGCCAGCGTCCCGCGGTCGGCCGTGAGCGTGGCCAGAAAGAACCCGTTCTTGGGACCCTGATGACTGAGCGCCGCAAAGGGCGGCTGCCGCAGCTGCCGCGCCAGCTCTCCCGTGGAGGCGACGATCGCCGCGGCGAGCGCTGCTGCGGACATCACGTCGACGGCGCGCGAGAACCCGGACTGCGCCAGCACCTGTCCTGAAGGGGTCAGTACCAGTACAAGACGCACGGAGGATTCGCGCACGAAGTCGGTGAGCGGTTGCAGCGTCCAGCTTTCGACGGCGCGGGTCTGCGGGCTCATACGACCGACTCCGCCGCGCGCAGCAGCTCGAGGCGCACCAGGCCGATGTTCACGTCCGGCTCGGCGACGGCGACGACCAGAATTCCGCCCGCGGCATTTCCTCCCGGCACCACCAGGAGCGCGCCCTGCTCCGCCTGCAGATGCCAGAAGACGCTCGTGCCGGTGCCCGCCGCTTCCATCGCCCGGCGCAACCGGCCCGCCAGGCTCGCGGCCAACGCGGCGACAGCGCCGCCTTTGATCCCTTCCATGAGCTGCTCGGCGACGACGATCCCGTCATCCGCCGAGACGAGCATCGCGCCGCGCACACCGCGCACGCGCGTGATCAGATCGAGCGCGGTGCTCACGTCTTCTCCAACCAGCGACGCGCCATGGTGGTCGCGCGCTGCGCGAGAATCGCGAGCCGGCCCAGCGGCATCCCCCGCTCCCGGACTACGAGCAGCAGCGCTTCGGGGGTGGGATGCGCGAGATGTACGTTGCCGTGCTGCCCTTCCGCCGACAGGCCGTTCCAGGCGCCCAGTCCCAGCAGCTTCGCCGTGCGCGCGGCTTCCTGCGACACGCCGGCGAGGTAGGCGGCGACGGCATCCGTGACATCGGACCCCGATCGATTTCGCAATGCCCCACCGAGGACGCGGCCGGCGCCGTCGATGAGGAGCAGGCCCTCGTGGGCCCCCTCGAGACCCGCGAACACGCGGGCTTCGTCGAGCGGAGCAGCGACGGGAGGGGCGGCGGATGAAGCGGCGGCGGCGGGCGGCGAAGGGGCGGCGCCTTGTTCCGGTGCCGGGGGACTCACGCCTTTCCGCATCATGGCGATCGCCTGGTCGATGCTTGGATCGTCCGGCTCGACTTTCCGCGCGCTCTCGAGGTGCGCTTCCGCTTGCGCCGGGTCACCGACCTTGAAATAGAGGAACGCGAGTCCCTTCAGCGCACCGGTATGATTGGGCGCGATCCGCACCGCCATGTCCCATTCGTCGAACGCGCGCTCGTAGTCGTGCTTGTCCGTGAGGATCCGCGCATACAAGTCGTGGGCATCGGCGAGATGCGGATGCCGCTCGAGCCCATTCATGGCGACGCGCAGCGCGGCATCGAGCTGGCCCTTGCGGCGCAATGCTTCGCCGAGCCGCAGGAACACGAGGCTCTGCGGATCCTGGGCGAGCTGGGCGGAGAGTGCGCGAATGTCGTCAGCCATGGCTGAACACCCGGGCCGCGTCGCGCGCGCGCTTCACCTCGGATCGTTGCGCCTCTTCATCGGGGCTGCGGGCCACTCGCTCCCACTCGTCCCAGCTGGCGACCGCTTCGGCAAAGCGGCCCATCGACACGAGCGCGAAACCCAGCTGGCGGTGGGCCGCGGCGAGCTGCGGATCGAGCCGCAGCGCGCGCCGCAGCTCTTCGGCCGCGGCCGACCCGTGCCCCTGCGCCAGATGAATCCTGCCGAGGAGGAGATGGATGGTCGCATCGTGCGGCTGCATGCTTCCGGCTTGCTCCGCCGCGGCGCGCGCGGCGTCCAGATCCTTCGCCTGCAGCGCGCGCTCGGCCTTCGCCACGAGCTCGGGCAGGTCCGCCGAGCCGGTGGGACGGCCGCGCTTCGACGTCCCGGGGTCCATGAGCACGATGACGCCGGCACTCTCGAGACCGAACAGCGTTTTGGCGACCTCGAAGTCCGAGCGTCCCAGCTCCGTCGCCAACCCGCGGATGGAGCGCTGGCCGTCGATCAGCGCGAGCACTTCCCATTCCGGCGGCAGGAGGTCGAGCTCGCCGCCTCCGCCTTCGGGCGGCGGCGCGAGCGACGGCACGACGCCGATGTGGGGAATGCGGTTCTCGATGCGCGACCACTCGTCGATGCGCCGCGCCCCCTCCATCAGCAGCGCCTCGACGGGAATGCGGACCGTCACTTCGGTGGGGACTTTGCTCTCGGCCTCTTCGGCGAACGAGAAGTAGCCTTCGTTCCAGCTCATCACCTCGAAGACGACTTCCTCGATCTGGAAGTGGACCTGGCGCTCGACCTCGCGCTGCGTGATCACGCCGAGCGACACGAGGATCTCGCCGAGCCGGCGCTTGTCCCCCTGGCGCTGCTGCATGTCGCGCGCGCGCTCGAGGTCGGCCTCGGCGATCTTGCCGGTGCGCAGCAGCAACGCGCCGAGGGGATGAGGGTTGCTGCGGATCTCCGCCGAGACGACGACGCCGTTGTCGAAGTAGATCTTCCCCTCATTGTGGCGCAGCTCCGAGGTGACGCGGAGCGCCCCCGTCTTCCGGCTGAGGTCGAGCAGCTGGAAGACGTCGTGGATGCCGAGCTCGCGGAGCGGTCCTTCGATCGTCATGCGTTACGCCGCGTCCGAGGTGGAGAAGATGTGTTGCAGGTCGACCGCGGTGCGCGCATGCAGGCGCGCGCGCTGCGCGAACGGCCCGCCCGGATCGATGCGCGTCACGCGCTCCCACGCGTCGACCGCCTCGCCGTAGCGCTGCAGCCGCGCGAGCGTCGCGCCGAGGTAGAACAGCGCGCCGGTATGCTCGATATCGAACTTGAGGGCGCGCCGGAAGGCTTCGAGCGCCTCGGCGTTGCGCTTGTCGTCGAGCAGCGTCCGTCCGAGCAGCAGGAGCGCATCCATGTCGTAGGGATCCTGCTCCAGCATATCCGCCAGCCGCACCACGGCCGCGTGCACGCTGCCCGAGCGGCGCAGCAGATCGGCGAGCGCCAGTGACGCCTCGTGGAACGTGGGGAGGGCGTCGAGCGCCGCTTCGTACGCGTGCTGCGCGTCGGGCCATGCTTCGTCCTGCTCGTGCAGCCGCCCGAGGTCGAGCCAGACCTGGACGAAGCCCTCGTCGAGATCGAGCGCGGACCGGTACGCCGCCCGCGCGCCCTGACGGTCCCCGACCTTGAGGGCGATGTCGCCCTGGAGCTTGTGGAGGTCGGCGCGGTCCGGCGCGCGCGTTTGCGCCTGCCGCAGCGCGGTAAGCGCGCCCGCCGCATCGCCCGTGGCGGCGCGCGCCTTGGCGGCCGCGACCAGCACCTCCACGTCTTCCGGCGCCTTGGCGGCGCGCTCCTCGGCCAACGGCAGGGCCTCGGCCGAGCGATGCATCGCCAGCAGGCTCTTCACTTCGCCCAACGCCGCGCCGGCATTCGCCGCGTCCAGCGTGCGCGCTTCGCGGTAGCGCTCGAGTGCCTCGCCGTGCAGCCCGCGCCGCGCGTAGATGTCGCCCAGCAGCGTCGCCGCCTGGCCGCGGTCGGCGCCGCGCTGCACGGCGCGCATCGCTTCGGCGACCGCGAGGTCCATCATCCCCTTGCTCACGTAGTCGCGCGCCAGCGCGAGGGGATCGTCGGGTTTCTTGGCGAGCCCCGCAGGCGCCGGCTGCGCTGCCGTCGCCGCCGGCTCGAGCTCCTGGAAAATGTTGTCGAGCAGCCGCTGGTCGAACGCAAACTCGGCACCGAGGTTCTCGGCGGTGACGTCGGCCGAGATCTCCGGCACGATGCCGATCGACACCGTTTCGTACTGCAGGTCGATCGCGAGCGCGAACTTCTGCGAGACGTAGTAGGGATCGAGCTCGAGGGCGCGCTTGGTGGCGCGCAACGCGCCGTCGTAATCCCCGAGATTCGAGAGCGTGAAGCTCAGGTTGTAGTGCGCGCCGGCGTTGTGCGGATCCGCCTCGACCGCCCGGACGAAGGCGTTGCGCGCATCGGTGAACCGCTTCAGCTCCACCAGCACCAGCCCGACGCCGTTCCAGGCGGGCGCCGAGGCCGGCTGGTCGGCGAGCACCTGGCGATAGGCTTCGAGGGCCAGCTGGAAGCGGCGCAGATGCGTCAGCAGCAATGCCAGATTGAGCCTCGCCCCCACGAAGACGGAGCTGAGCTGTAACGCCTTGCGAAAAGCCTCGATCGCTGCCTCGGTGTCGCTCTGGTGCGCGAGCACCACGCCCACGTTGTTCCAGGCCAGCGCGTAGCGCGGATCGACCTCCGTCGCCTGCCGGTAGGACGTCAACGCCTCGGCGGGGCGGCCCGCCTGATGCAAGACGACGCCGCGCTCGTTCCACAGCTTGGGGGAGTCCGGGACCTCGTGGATCAGCGACTCGTACAGCTCGAGGGCGTCCGTGAAGTCCCGCTTCAGGAGGTAGACCTCCGCCATCGCCTGGCGCACCAGCCGGCGGTCCTCGCCGCGCTCGATCGCGAGCCGATACTCGCGCAACGCCTCCGCGTAATAGCCCCGCTGGCGGAACGCGAGCCCCAGGTTGTAGTGCGCCAGCTCGCTGCCCTCGGCCACCTCCGGCGCGGGCTGCTCGCGCAACCGCTGCTCGGCCGACTGCCGCTCGGCGCGGTAGCGTTCCAGCGAGAGATTCGTCTGCGCGCGCGCCAGCGGCGGATTGAGCTGAATCGCGCGCTTCGACGCGGCGCGCGCGTCCTGATGCCGACCCATGTCGCCCAGCACGAACGCCATCAGGTAATGGGCGTTCGCGTTGTCGGGATTGAGCGACACCGCGCGCTCCAGCGCGGTGAGCGCCGGCTCGTTCAAGCCACGATTGTAGTAGACCTCGCCGAGATAGAAGTGGACGACGGACGAATCGGGGTCTTCCTCGACCGCCCGCAGAAACCATTCGGTCGCGATTTCCAGCCGGCCGCGCGATTTCTCGGCGAGCCCGAGCTGAATGATCGACGCCACGTCCTTCGACTTGTGCGCCAGCAGCTCCTCGAATTCGGCGACCGCTTCTTCGTGCGCCCCGAGAATCGCGTACGTGCGGCCCAGCTCCCAGCGCGCGTCACGCTCGTCGGGCGCCTGGCGCAGCCGCTCCTGGAGCTCGTTGACGCGCCGGTCGTAGAAGCCGGTGTTGTGATACGCGATTTCGAGATTGCGCTGCGCGACCTGCATGCGCGGGTCGAGCTCCAGCGCCCGCGTGAACTGCTCGATGGCCTCGGGGACGAGGCCCTTCTGGTAATAGAGAACGCCGAGGTTGTTATGCGCCCCGGCGTCCGACGGATCGATCCGGCGGGCGAAAGAGCGAAGAACGGCGAGATCGCGCTCTGAGACCGCCGGGACAGTCACTGGTTAGGTGAGGCGGATGGCGTCGAAGATCGCTTTGAGAGACGCCAGATCGGGCAGGAGCAGGAAATGGCCGCGCAGCCCGTCCCGAGCATCGATGTTGAACTCCGTCTCGACGCAAAACACGAAGTCCCGGTCGTGCCCGAAGTTCAGATACGTGGTCGTGAGGACGGCGGCCGAGAGGTCCACCACGAGGCTGGGCACCGACGGCAACAGCAGCATTCCCATGAACTCCGACAGCGCGTTCATGTACGCGCCCGAGAGGATGTTCCCCGCCTCCTTGAGGCACGACTGCTCGATCGTCTCGAAGGTTTGGGTCGTGCCGAGGGGGCGCTTGAGCAGCATGTCGCAGAGCTGCCGGCCGACCGGCTCGGGAAAGAGCAGCAGCGTCCGCCCCGTCAGGTCGCCGAGCATGTGCATCAGCACCGCGGCGACGACCTCCTGCGGATCGCCGATCAGCCCGGGCACTTCCTCGAGCCGCGCGATGTTGATCTCGGGCACCGAGATCATGATGCGACGGTGGGTCAGCTGCGACAGCGCCGTCGCCGCGTGGCCCGCGCCGATGTTGGCGACCTCTTTCAGCGCATCGAGCTGCAGCGCTTTGAGATCACGGACGTCTTCCATCACCTCGCTCCTCTCTACACGAGTCCGGCGGCATCGAGAATCAGCGCCGGCACGCCATCGCCCATGATCGTGGCGCCACTAAACACCGGCAGCGTGCCCTGCGGCGCATCGAACCCCTTCACGACGATTTCCTGCTGGCTCAGCATCCCGTCCACGATGATCCCGGCCCGCCGTTCCCCCATCTCGAGCACAATCACAGGACGGCGGGGGGGCGGCGGCGGCGAGCCGCCGTTTGTCCCGAGCAGCTGACGCAGGTCAACGAGTGGCACGACGCGATCGCGCAGCACCATCGCCTCGCGCCCTTCCATCTTGGTCATCGGCGTCGTGCCCAGCTCGACGGTCTCGGCCACATAGGTCAACGGCAGCGCGTAGCGCTCCAACCCGACGGCCGCGATCAAGGCACGGACGATCGCCAGCGTCACCGGGAGCCGCAACACGAACGTCGTCCCCTTCCCCGGCTCGGTGCGGATCTCGATCGAGCCGCCGAGCGCGCGGATACGCGTCATCGCGACATCGATCCCGACGCCGCGCCCCGACACGGCGGTCACCGCTTCGGCCGTCGAGAAACCGGGCCGGGCCAGGACGCGCAGCAGCTGATCGTCCGAGAGTGACTCGACGTGCGGCCCAACGATGCCTTCGCGCTTCGCTTTGGCCAGAACGCGGCTGCGATCGATGCCGCGGCCGTCGTCCGCGATGCTGATCGCGACGCTGGAGCGCTCGCGCACCGCCGTGAGGACGATCTCGCCTTCCGCGTTTTTCTTGGCGCGCTTGCGCTCGGCCGGCGGCTCGATGCCATGGTCCACGGCGTTCCGCAGCAGGTGCACGAGCGGATCGCCCAGCTCGTCGAGGATCTCCCGGTCGAGCTCGATCTCTTTGCCTTCGACGCGGAACGCCACCTGCTTCCCCAGCTGCCGCGCGACGTCGCGCACCAGCCGTGGAAAACGGTCGAACACCTGCCACACCGGCGTCATGCGCGCCTGAATGATCTCGTTTTGGAGATCGGCGGAGAGGCGCGAGATCTGAATCGCGACCTCGTCGATCGCCGGATCCTGGCCGACCCAGCGCGCGGCCAGCTCGTTCAAGCGGCCACGCTCGGTCACCAGCTCGCCGATCAGGTCCATGAGCGTGTCGAGCCGGCGCAGATCGACGCGGATATGCCTGCCGCGCCCTCCCGCCGCCCCTGCCCCCCCCGCTCCCCCCGATCCACCGCCCCCGGCGGCGACACTCTCGGCGGGCGTGACGTGCTCCTCCTCGTCGCCCACCGTCACGCGCTCGACGTCTCCCATCGAACGGATCGCCGCCTCGATGTCCCGCGCGCCAGCGGCGCTCTCGAGCTCGAACACGAAGTGGCCGTCGAAGTCGTCGGACTCGAATGCCGCGGCCGCCGGCTGCATCCGCTGAATGACGCCCAGGCTTTGCACCTTGCGGACGATCAACATGGCGCGGCCGCCCTTCAACGGCGCCTCTGGCCGAAGCTGAACGCTGATGAGTCGTCCGGATCCGACTGGGGCGGCGATTGAAGCGGCGGCGGAGGGCGGCGAAGGGGCGGCAACTGCTGCTGTTGGCTCCTTAGCGCCTGCACGATCCAAATCCGCGAGGATCGCCGCGACATCCAGCTCCCGTTCCCGCCCCGCGACCGCGAGCCCGACCGCTTTCTCGAGCGCGTCGGTGGCGCGGAACAGGAGCTGGAGCGTGTCCTCGCCCGGCGACTTGCCGCCGCGACGCAAATGGTCGAGCAGATTCTCCATGCGATGGGCGAGATCGGCCACGCGGCCGTAGCCCATCGTCGCCGCCATGCCCTTGATGGTATGGACCGCGCGGAAAATGCCGCCGACTGGCTCGGGCGAGGCGGGATGACGCTCCCACTCGAGCAACAGCTGATTGCAGGCGCTCAAGTGCTCGCGGCTCTCGGCCAGGAACAGCTCGGCGTACTGCGACAGATCCATCGCTAACCCAGAACGCGCTGGACGGCTTCGAGAACGCGGGAAGGCTGGAAGGGTTTGACGACGAAGTCCTTGGCGCCCGCCTGGATCGCCTCGACGACCAGCGCCTGCTGCCCCATGGCGCTGCACATCAGGATCTTGGCGTCGGGATCCTGCTTGACGATTTCGCGGACGGCATCGATGCCGCCCATGTCGGGCATCACGATGTCCATCGTGACGAGATCCGGTTTCAGCTGGCGGTACTTCTCGACGGCCTGGCTACCCGTTTCCGCCTCGCCGACGACCTCGAATCCGGCCTGGGCCAGGATATCGGTGATCATCGTGCGCATGAAGATGGCGTCGTCACAGACGAGAACCGTGTGGCTCACTGCTCGCTCCTTAAGTGGTCAGAACCGGGCCCAACAGCGCCGGCACGTCCAATACGATGAACAGCTCACCATTGCGCCGCCCCACCGCGCGGACCAGGACGGGATCGATCCCCGGGAGACTCTGGCGGTCTTCCAACGTCGTGTCGGTCCCCGCCAGCATGTCCATCACCTCGTCAACGATAAAGCCGATCAGCTTCTTGCCGCCGTTGTCCTCGTCACCCTTTCCCACCTCGAGGATAATCGTCGACCCGGCAGCGGCCTCGGGTGTCGATGACGGGGAACCTGCGGCCGGACCGGGCGGAGGGGAGGGCGGGACCTGCCCCAGCGCACGCCACCCTTCCACGACCGTCACCAGTGTGCCGCGAACATTCACAAGCCCCGCCACGACCGGGGGCGCGCCCGGGATACGCGTCGTTGGGAGCCGCGGGAGTATCTCCCGCACCTGATCCACCTCGGCCGCGCACGCCAGTGTTCCCACACGGAACACGAGCAATCGGCCGGGCGGTGCGGGGGGGGCGGGGCCGGGGCCGGGGCCGGGGCCGAGACTTTCTTCATTCATCGGATACGAAGAAGCCAAGATACTGCAAGGGGTTGCGCTCGGCAAGCAAATTCGCATCGGCGGCCGCTTCCGCCAGCGCGGGACGCAAATCGTCGGGCCATTCCGACCGCAGCGCGAGCGGCTCACCGGTCACCGGATGCGCGAACGACAGCGCAGCGGCGTGCAGCAACTGGCGCGGTGCCAGCGCCTCGAGCCGCTCGGCTTGGTTCCGCGCCGACGGCGTCACGCGCCGGCTGCCACCGAACGTGTACTCGCGGTCGCCGACGATCGGACAACCGATGTGCGCGAGGTGCACGCGAATCTGGTGCGTCCGGCCGGTGCCCAACCGCACGCGCAACAAGTCGGCATGGGCGAAGCGCGCGACGAGGGCGGCATGCGTCACCGCATGGCGGCCACCGTCAGCGACCGTCATGCGTTTGCGCTCCCTGGGATGGCGGGCGATGGGCGCCTCGATGTCGACGGGACTCTTGCGGAGATGGCCCCACACGAGTGCCGCGTAGACGCGCTTCACCTGGCGCCGCTCGATCGCGGCGGCGAGACGGCGGTGCGCCAGATCGCTCTTGGCGACGACGAGCAGCCCCGAGGTATCACGATCCAGCCGGTGCACGATCCCGGGACGGCCCGCTTCCCCGGACGCGCCGCCCGACAGCTCGGTCCCCCGCCCCACCAGCACGTTCACCAAGGTGTCGTTCCAGTGACCGGGGCCCGGGTGGACGACCAGGCCCGCCGGCTTGTCGAGTACGGCGAGATGCTCGTCCTCGTAGACGAAGCGCAGGTCGGCGTGGGCGGGCGTGTAGGTGCGGGGCGGCGGCGCGTCGGGAGGCAGCTCGACGGTGACTTCGAGCCCGCGCGCGAGGACGGCCGACGCACGCAGCGCTTTGCCACGCGCGCGTACCCGCTTGTCGGCGATGAGGCGTCCGGCTTGGGTTCGGGAAAGCGCGAGCTGGTCGGCGAGGAATTTGTCGAGACGTTCGGTACTGACTGCGACAACACAAAACGCGATGTTCAAGGCTCGGCCGCCCGCGCCTCCTTCGCCCGTTGCTGCGCGCGGCCTTCCTGCCACAGCGATAGTCCGAGTGCGATCGCCCCGATCGTGATCGCGGAGTCGGCGACGTTGAAGGTGGGCCAGCGCCAGGCGCCGATGCCGACGTCGACGAAATCGACGACGCCCTGCGCGCTGCGGATCCGGTCGATCAGATTGCCGACGGCACCGCCGCACACGAGCGCCAGCGCGAGCAGGCGAAAGCGGTCGCCCGGCCGCGTGCCGCGCACCAGCGACGCGAGCACGAACAGCGCGATGATGGCGAGGCCGAGGAAGATCCAGCGGGAGTTGTCGCCGACGTGCAGCCCGAACGCCGCGCCCTCATTGTAGACCAGGCGCAGCTGCACGAAGTCGCCCAGCACCGCGAGCGGCAGCCGCCGCGCGAGGAATGATTCCGCGATCAGCTTGGTGGCGAAGTCGGCGACGACGACCGCGACCGCCGTGCCCCAGAAGAGGCGGCGCTCAGCGGCGCTTACCATCTTCCTCTTTGGCCTTGCACTTGATGCACAGGCGGGCGTGGGGGAGCGCATCGAGGCGGTCGAAGCCGATCGGATCGCCGCACTGCTCGCAGCGCCCGAAGCGCTCGGGCGCGCTGTACAGCCGGCGCAGCGCCTCGTTCACGTGCCACAGGTAGCGCCCTTCCTGCGACGCGAACAGGAACTGCTTCTCGCGCTCCATCGCGTCGGTGCCCTGATCGGCCATGTGGAAGGAATAGCTGGAGAGATCGCCGTCCGACGCCTGCAGGCTCGAGTTGAACGACTCGCCGTAGTGGCCCAGCTCCTTGATCACGCGCGCCCGCTCTTCGAGCAACCGCTTCTCGAGGTGCGTCAGCTGCTTTTTGTTGAGGCCGCTCTTGGCCTTCACCTTCAGCTTTGTCGATTTCGTCGGCATTATCTGGTTCCGCCCTTTCGTCCGTCGTGACGCCGCAGTCCAATCGTGACCCGGCGCCCTTCGATGTCCACATCACGCTGCAAGTCGGGTTCGTCGAGCTCGGCGCCTTCGCCGAGCAGCATCCGGCGGGCCAGCGTTTCGCCTTCGACAAATCCTTGAAACGCGCGGGTCGCGGCGACCACCTCTGCGGCGCCGGTGACGCTCAACTCGATGCGCGTCGTGTATTCGTATCCCGCCTCCTTGCGGAGGCGCTGCACGCGATTCACCACCTCGCGTGCCAATCCTTCCTGCACCAGGTCCTCGCTCAACTCCGGATCCAGCGCGACGACGTACGGGCCGTCGGCCTGCACCAGCCACTCACTCGCGACTTCGCGCGTGACGGTCACATCTTCCGGCCGGAACTCCCATTCGTCGGACCGCACGGCACTGCCCTGCTCCAGCGTCTGCAGATCGGCCGCGCTCAGCTCCGCAACGGCGGCGGCGGCGCGCGGCGTATCCTTGCCGTACCGTTTGCCAAGGGTCCGAAAGTTCGCCTTCCCGCGCAGCCGCACCAGATCATGATCCGAGGCGACGACTTGCACGGCTTTCACGTTGACTTCGGCAGCCAGAATATCTAACAGGTCTGACAAGGCCGGGCCCTGGGCGGCGGCGGGAACGGCCAGTTGCATCCGCGCCAGCGGTTGCCGCACCCTCAGGTTACGCGATTCCCGTGCCGCCCGGGCCAGCGAGGCCAGCCGCCGCACGGTGTTCATGGCGGACAGGAGCTCCGGCTCCCGGTGCCCGCGGTCGGCGGGGAACGGGGCGAGGTGAACGGACGTCCCCGTCATGGCCCGGTGCAGCCAGTCCGCAATAAAGGGGGCCGCCGGGGCGAGCAGCCGGAGGGCGGCCACGAGCGCCTCATGCAGCGTTTCGAGCGCCACGGGATCGGTCGCCCGGTCGGGTGCCCAGAAGCGGGGCCGGTTGCGCCGGATGTACCAGCGCGACAGGTCCTCGCCCACGAAATCCATGATCGCGCGAACGCCGGCGGTGACGTCGTAGGAGGACCACCCGTGCCGGACCGCCGCGACGACCTCATCGAGGCGCGCGAGCAGCCAGCGGTCCGCCGCCGGGCGTTGCGGCGGCGGCGTGGCCTCCTCCTCGGCGGGCGGACTCCAGTCCTGCGCGTAGCGGCGGAAGAAGTCGTAGGTCGAGCGCAGCGTGTTCAGGAACCCCCCCGAGACCTCCGGGATCTGCCGCTCGTCGAAGCGCTTGGGCAGCCAGACCTGACTTTGGCCGAGCAGGTAGAGCCGCACCGCGTCGGCGCCGTGCTCGCCGACCACCTTCCACGGATCGACGACGTTGCCGCGGCTCTTGGACATCTTCTGGCCGTGCACGTCGAGCACGTGCTCGTTCACGATGACGTGCTTGTAGACCGGCGCGTCGAACGCCGTCACGCCGATCGCGAGCAGCGAATAGAACCAGCCGCGTGTCTGGTCCACGCCTTCGCAGATGTAGTCGGCCGGGAAGTGCGCCTTGAAGTCGGCCTGATGCTCGAACGGATAGTGCCACTGCGCGTACGGCATCGAGCCCGAGTCGAACCAGGCGTCGATCACTTCGCTGACGCGCCGCATCGTCCCCGCGCATTCGCGGCAGGGCCAGGTGTAGGCGTCGATGTACGGCTTGTGGGGATCGAAATCGGCGGGCAGCGCCTTCCCCCAGCGCTGCGCCAGCTCGTCGTAGGACCCGATCACCTCGCGGTGCTCGCGGTCCGCACCGCACTCCCACACGTTGAGCGGCGTGCCCCAGTAGCGATCGCGCGACAGTGCCCAGTCCACGTTGTTCTCGAGCCACTCGCCGAAGCGCCCCGTGCCCACTTCCGCGGGGTGCCAGTCCACTTCGGCGTTTATCTCGAGCATCCGCACCTTCACCGCCGTGGTGCGGACGAACCAGGAGCTGCGCGCGTAGTAGATGAGCGGCGAGTCGCAGCGCCAGCAGTGCGGATAGCTGTGCGTATAGGCCCTAGTTTCGAGCCAGCGGCCGTCCTGCTTCAGCCGCTCGATGATGATGCGGTTCGTTTCCTTGTCGGTGACGAGCTTGCCCTCGATCTCCGGCCAGCCGTCGCCCACGCCGCGGAACGTGCCGTCGGGCGCGACCGGGTTGACGAATGCCAGCCCGTACTGCTGCCCCGTCGCGTAGTCGTCGGCGCCGAACGCCGGCGCCATGTGCACCAGGCCCGTCCCCTCGTCCGCCGACACGAAGCCGCCCGCGACGACCACGGCGCGCTGGCCTTCCGGCGGCAGCGGTACGAGGTCCAGCGGCCGGATGTATTTCTGGCCGACGAGATCGCGGCCCGGATATGACGCCACGCGATGGAGCTGGGCCAGCGGCTTGCCGTGCACGTGCACGTCGCCGGCGCGCTGCTCGGCGGCGATGTAGCGCACGCCGTCCAGCTCCCATTCGCCGTATGCGATGTCGGGATGCGCTGCGACCGCGACGTTGGCGAGCAGCGTCCAGGGGGTCGTCGTCCACACGACGAGCTGGCGCGCGGTATCGCTCGCCAGCGGGAAGGTGACGTAGACCGAGTTGGTCTGGACCGTCTCGTAGCCTTGCGCCACCTCGTGCGACGACAGCGCGGTGCCGCAGCGCGGGCAATACGGCAGCACCTTGTGACCGCGGTACAGCAGCGCCTTTTCGTGCAGGCGCTTGAGCAGCCACCAGACCGTCTCGATGTACGGGTTACTGTAGGTGACGTACGGGTGCTCGTAGTCGAGCCAGTAGCCGATCCGGTCCGACAGCGATTCCCAATCGGTCTTGTACTTGAACACGCTGTCGCGGCACAGCTTGTTGAAGCGCTCGATGCCGTACGCTTCGATCTGCCGCTTGCCGCTGATGTTGAGCGCTTTCTCCACCTCGATCTCGACGGGCAGGCCGTGCGTATCCCAGCCGGCGATGCGCGTCACGCCCTGCCCCAGCATCGTGTGGTAGCGGCAGATCAGGTCCTTGAGCGTGCGCGAAAAGACGTGATGGATCCCCGGCCGCCCGTTGGCCGTCGGCGGGCCTTCATAGAAGATGAACGGCGGCCCGTAGCGGGTGGCGTCGCTGACGCGCGTGAACAGGCGCTCGTGCTTCCACGTCGCGAGCAGCTGCTTCTCGAGCACGTCGATCGACTGATTGGGGTCGGAAGGCGGATACGGCATCGGCTAGAGGCGCTCCAGGACGCCGCGCACCACGGTGGCGAGCCGCGGCTCGGCGGCGCGCGCGACGGCAATGATCTGCTCGACCGATGTCGGCTCGAGCGCGTCGGGCAGACAGGTGTCGGTGATGATCGAGAGACCGAGCACCCGCATCCCCTGATGCACGGCCGTGATGACTTCGGGCACGGTGCTCATGCCCACGAGATCGGCGCCCAGCGCCCGCAGCATGCGGTACTCGGCGCGCGTCTCCAGGTTCGGGCCCGGCACCGCGACGTAGACTCCTTCCCGCAACACGATCTTGTGGTCCACAGCGACCTGGTGGGCGAGCTTGCGCAGCGCGGGGTCGTACGCGGACGACATGTCGGGAAAGCGCGGGCCTTCCGCATCGACGTTCGGCCCGGCCAGCGGATTATCGCCGAGCAGGTTGATGTGATCGGAGAGCAGGACGAGGTCGCCCGTCGACCACAGCGGATGCATGCCCCCCGACACGTTGGAGACGATCAGCGTCTTCGCACCCAGGGCGCGCAACACGCGTACCGGAAACGCGACCTGCTGCAGCGTGTACCCCTCGTAGCGATGGAAGCGGCCCTGCATCATCGCGACGCGGTGCCCTCCCAGGGTGCCGAGCAACAGACGGCCGGCGTGGGTCTCGACCGTGGGACGCGGGAATCCGGGGATGTCGGCGTACGTGATCGTGGCCTCGGCCTTCATGTCGTCGGCCAATGCCCCGAGCCCCGTTCCGAGAATCACCGCGACCTCCGGAACGACCGCGGCCCGCGCCTGCACGGCGCGGACCGCATCGGCGACCGACGTCACCCGCGCTGCCCGTCGAGTGCGCGCAGCTCCGCGAGCTGGCGCTCGAGCAGCGCGCGAAAGCCGCCGACATACTGCTGGAACTGCCGCTCGGTCTCCGCCATGCGCGCCTGCACCACGCTCTGCGCGTGCTTCGCTTCGTCGAGCAGCCGCGTCGCTTCCGCCTGCGCCTCGCGCACGATCACCTGCCCCTCGCGCTCCGCGGCGGCGCGCGTGTCCTGGCGCAGCTGTTGCGCGGCGACGAGGGCCTCGTTCATCGCTTTCTCGCGCTCGCGAAACACCCGCAGCTGCTCGGTCAGCGCGGCCACGCGCTCGTCGAGTACCTGGCGCTCGCGCATCGCGCGCTCCAGCGCGTCGGCGACCCGCATGCGGAAATCCTCCACGCCGAGCGTATCATAGCCACGCAGTGTCTTGCGAAACTCCTGCTTGCGGACATCCAGAGGCGTCAGGTTGAACGCGTCGTCGTTCACGGCGTCTCCCCCTACCTCGCCACCCTCGGACCGAACAGGGCGGTACCCAAGCGGATCACCGTTGCCCCCTCTTGGACCGCTGTAGCGTAGTCGCCGGACATCCCCATCGAGAGGGTCGGCAGCCATATCCCTTCCTCCTCCTTGATCGTATCCCGCAGGACGCGCAGGCCCCGGAATGTCCGGCGCTGCACATCCACGTCATCGGTAAACGGAGCCAACGTCATCAGTCCTTCTAGTCTCAGATTCCCCAAAGCCGCGATGTGCCGCGCCAGGGGTCGGGCCTCTTCCGGCGTGCAGCCGCTCTTCTGCGGCTCCCGCGCCACGTTCACTTGTAAAAGCACACGCAAACCAGCAGCACGTTTGCTGAGCTCATTGGCAAGTTCCAGCGAATCCACCGAGTGTACCAATTCGAATCGACCGGGCACCAGCCGAGCCTTGTTGCGCTGCAGATGCCCGATCAAATGCCACCGAATCCCCAGCTCCTGACTCCCGGCTCCCAACTCCTTCTGCTTTTGCACCGCTTCCTGAACGCGGTTCTCACCGATGTCGGCGATCCCGGCCGCGTGTGCCGCGCGAATCGCATCGGTGCCGAATCCCTTGGTCACGGCCACAATCGCGACCGGTTGCGCCGCGGCTCGCGCGACCTCGGCCCTCACCTGTGCCAAACGCTCCGGGAGGGCCTCGAAACTCATAGCCTGTGAATATAGAGGATCGGCGCCTAGGGGCTAAAGAGGCTCCGCACGCCTTGGGTTTCTGCCCGGCGGATGATGTCGGCGAGCGGCTGGCTGGGGTTGAGATGGTAGCCCCGACGCAGGTAGTCGAGAGCGCGGTCCTGCTCGCCGCGCAGGGCGGCGGCATTCCCAAGCTCCAGAAACGCCACGGCGAACGACGTGGCGACCTGCTGCGCGGCCGGCTCGAGCGCGAGCGTGTCGGCGGCGAACAGCGCGCCGAATTGGAAAACGGAGTCTACCAGCAACCGGGTGCGCGCCGAATCGACCATCGGCCCCTGGATGCCGCGCACCCAGTGGCGGACGGTATCGGCGCGCGGCACGACCTTGAACACGAGCCCCTGAAACACGAGATGCGGGTCGAGGCCCAACCAGGAGCCGCGCCCCGACGCCACGCCGAATGTGACGGGCCGCCCCGCCGGCAGGTATGCGGCGATCGTGTACAGGATCACCTGGTCGGAAGTCCGCAGGATTTGCCCCTTCCGCACCTGCAGCTCGAACCGTCCCGCGCGGAACACGCCGTCATCACTGACGCGCATCGGCTGCATGCCCTCGATGTCCTGGGCCGTGAAATTCAGCGCGGCACCCGCCGACCGCCACGGGGGGGGGGGCGCCAGCGTCCGATAGATCGCGGGCGCATGGGATGGGTCGAACGGCCGGATCGGGCGCGACGCGAGCTGACGCAGGTACCAGTCGAGATTGGCGAGTGACAGGTTGATGAGCGTCACATCCTGCCGCACGCCCTCGACCTCCTGCAGATACCACACCGGGAACGTGTCGTTGTCCCCGTAGCCGAACAGCACGCCGTACGGCTCGACCGATTGCAACAGGTTGTAGGCCAGATCGCGGGCGATCGTCGCGTCGGGACCGTGCCGCCGCGAGGCCGCGGTGAAGTTTGCGGCGAAGGGCAGCAACGTGAGCAGCGCCGCCGCGCCGCTGCCCCAGCGCGCCGCAGCAACGGAGCGCGCTGCGAGCGAGCGTAACAGGCGCGCGATACCGAGCCCCGCGAACAGGCCCCAGACCTGGAAGCTCACGACGAAGAAGTAGTCCCGCTCGCGCACCTCGTGCTGCCCGATCGTCCGGTACTCGTTCCAGAACAGCGAAAAGCCGGCCTTGAAGTTCATGTAGACGACGAGGCCGATGCCGGTGATGAGCCACAGCGCGCCGAGCAGATACGCGAGTCCCACATCGCGGCGCCGGGCGAACGCGAAGCCCAGCATCCCCAACGACACAAAGACGAGCGCCACGACCACCATGGCGGCGAGCGGCAGCGAGCGACCCCATTGCCACGAGCAGTACTGGAAGTAGTTGACGAGCTGCTGGCCGAACACCGCCAGCGTGCGGGGACTCCCCGCCAACATCGGGTTGTCGAGAATGCCGCGGCTGCCGAACTGCTCGCGGCGGATCACGGCGAGCAGGCTGGTCCACGTCTCGGGGTCCGCTTCATCGAGCAACGGCTGCAGTCCGGAGCGGATATAGAGGAACGCGTAGATCGAGATGCCCGCGGCGGCGATCGCGATCGCGATGACGGGAAATGCGCGCGACCCGTTCATCACGCACGCCACGAGGGCTGCCGCGAGCAGCGCACCGCCAAACATGAGCAGCGGCTCGCTGCCGAGCCCCACTGCGATGAGCACGATCCACAACGCGCTGAGCGCTGCCCACTCCGCCCACTCCATCCGGCGCTCGGCGGGATCGGCGGCAGGCTGCGCGCGCAGCGTATAGGCGATGAACAGCGACACCGCGGGACCCACCAGCAGCGCGAGGAGATGGTTGCCGATGGACAACGCGGCGATGTAGACGATGAGCAGCAGGATGTGCGGTGCTCGCGGCGTCCCTCGTACATCTCGCCAGCGCAAACACAACCAACAAATCGCCGCGATACTGAACGTCGCGACCGTGTAGACCTCGGTCTCGTTGCTGTTCTGCCAGCCGGTGAAGGTGAACGCCGACAGGATCGCCGCCGCCGCGGCGCCGCCGGTTCGCAGCCATCCCGCCTCCCCATCCAGGAGACGATGCGCAACGAGGAAGAGGCAGCCGGCGCCGGCCGCGGAAAAACAGGCGCTCATCAGATTGGTGCGCCACGCGTACGCGCCGACGCGAAGCACGTCGGCCCAGACGTGACCCAACAGGACGAATAACGGCGTCCCCGGCGGGTGGGGCACGCCGAGCACTTTGGCAGCGGTGATGAATTCGCCCGCGTCCCACAGCGTGACTGTGGGGGCGAGGGTGATCACATAGCCGAGCAGTACCAGGAAGGCGACAGCGGCGGCCTCCCTGTATGGAGGCTTAGGTGGCAGGCTGGGTCACGCGCTCGCCGCCTTCGAGATGCGAGACGGCGCCGGAGAGGAGATCGCGCACCTGCTGCGGTGTGAGGTGGCGGTACAGCAGCCCGTGACTCGCGACGGAAATCGTCGACGTCTCCTCCGAGACGACGAGCACCGTCGCGTCGGTTTCTTCGGACAGGCCCAGCGCGGCACGGTGGCGCGTGCCGAGGGACTTGTCCGCGACCTTGAACTGCGTGAGCGGCAGCACGCACCCCGCTCCGATGATCTGATCGCCCCGGATCAGGATCGCGCCATCGTGCAGCGGCGAATAGGGCGTGAAGATCGTCGTCAGCAGGTCGGCCGACACCTTCGCCTCCATCGGCACTCCGGTGGTGATGAACTCCTCGAGGCCGATGTCGCCCTCGACGGCGATGATCGCGCCGGTCCCGGCGCGCGACAGGCGATCGAGCGCCTCGGCGATCTCCTCCGCCACCGATTGCCGGTCGCCGCGCGAGAAGGCGCGCATCAAGCGCGACTGCCCGAGCCGCGCCAGTGCGTTGCGCAGCTCGGGATGGAATACGACGACCAGCGCGAAGCCGCCGTACGTGAACACGACGCCGAGCAGCGCGCTGATCATCGTGAACTTGGCGAACAGCGCCACGAAATACGTGAGCGACAGAATCACGAGTCCGATGACGATCTGCAGCGCGCGGGTGCCGACGAGGAACAGCAGGAAACGATAGATGACGAACGACACCAGCAGGATCTCGAAGAGATCCGGCCAAGCCCTCGGCGACAGAAACTTAAAGGCGTCTACATTCATGGTGGGTTGGTCGTAGCGCTCGCCAGTGCAAGGGCTTCGCGTGTCAGGGCGACGTCGTGAACCCGGAACAGCCGCGCGCCGCGTTCCCACGCGAGGGCGCACGCCACAGCCGTGGCGCGATCGCGATCCTCCACGGGACGGCCGGTGGCGGCACCCAAAAACCGCTTCCGCGACAGGCCGACGGCTACAGGATAGCCCAGGGCGACGATCGTTGCCAGTTCGTCGAGCAGCCGGAAGTTGTGGGTGGCGGTCTTGGCGAACCCGAACCCCGGGTCCACCACGATTCGCTCCCGGGCGATACCCTCCCCTTCCGCCTGTGCCGCCACTGCCGCCAGCTCCGCTGCCACCTCGGCCGCCACATGCTCATACCGCGCAAGATCATCCATCGTGGCCGGCGTGCCGCGCATGTGCATCAGGATGACGCCCGCCTGCGCCGCTGCGGCGACGTGCGCCAGCTCGGCATCGAAGCGCAGCCCCGAGACGTCGTTGATCACCGCCGCGCCTCCATCGAGGGCCGCGCGGGCGACTGCCGCCTTGCGCGTATCGACCGAGACCGGGCCCAGGCCGCGCTTGACCAGTCCCGCGATCACCGGCACGACGCGGGCAATCTCTTCTTTAACAGGAACGGGGGCTGCACCGGGGCGCGTGGATTCGCCCCCGACGTCGATCAGCCGACAGCCGTCAGCCGTCAGCTTCTCCGCGTGGGCGACGGCGGCGTCCACGGTGGCCAATTGCCCGCCATCGGAGAACGAATCGGGCGTGACGTTGATGATCCCGATGATGACGGGCTTGTCGACGGACAGGTCGCCGCCCCTGATCGACCATTGGCGCGACGGCTCGGCGCGCGCGGCCAGGAGTTGGCCAAGGGCGGGAGCGAGACGCGCCAGCTCTTGCGGCGCCCGATCGTAGCGTGCCAGCGGCGCGATGCGGCTCGCGGCGCCGGCCACCAGTGCCCACCCCTCGCCGGTCAGCACGTCGGCACCGGACTTCGTGCCCCAGTGCACGAGCGCTTCGCGCTCGGTCTCGGTGATGTCTTCGATGAGAACGACGAACGACTGGATGCCGGTGGCCGCGAACCAGGCGGGCTGCGCTTCCCATCCCCGCGCCGCGAGCGCCGCGCGCACCGCTTCCGGTGTGTGCGCGGCGAGCGCGGTGACTCTCACCGCAGCGCCTGGACCACCTGCAGCCGCGCGGGAGAGCCGGTCACGCCCCGGCAGGCTCAGGCGGCGGATTCCTGAGGATCCCCCCCGAGGGACGCTGCGACGGCGCCTTCTCCTGCTCCGTCCCTTCGCCCTCTGCCCGCGGGGGCGCCGGCGGCGTGTATGGCGGCAACCGCTGGCCGGCCACCACCATCTCCACCTGCTCACGCTCCAACGTTTCGCGCTCGAGCAGTGCCGCGGCCAGGCGATCGAGCGCGGCGCGCCGCTCGGCCAGGATCCGCTGGGCTTCACTATAGGCGTGCGTGAGAATACTCCGCACTTCCTCGTCCACGATCTGGGCCGTGCGGTCCGAGATTTCCCGGCGCTGCACCACTTCGCGGCCCAGGAAGATCTCCTGCTCGCGGTCGCCCACGGCGATGGGGCCGATGACCGCGCTCATGCCGAATTGCGTCACCATGCGCCGCGCGATGTTGGTCGCCTGCTGGATATCCTGCGCCGCGCCGGTCGTCACCTTCTCCGGCCCGAACACCAGCTCTTCGGCCACGCGGCCGCCGTAGGCCATCGCCAGGCGCGACTCGATCGACCGCTTGGTGTACTTGTGCAGCTCTTCCTCCGGCAGATACGCCGTCAGGCCGAGCGCCCGACCGCGGGGAATGATCGTGACCTTGTGCAAGGGGTCCGCATCGGGGACCGTGAGCCCGACGAGCGCGTGCCCCGCTTCGTGATACGCGACCAGGCGGCGTTCTTCGTCGGACAGCACGCGGCTCTTCCGCTCGAGGCCGAGCATCACCTTGTCCTTGGCGTCTTCGAAGTCCTGCATGTCGACCGCGGACTTGTTGCGGCGCGCGGCCAGCAGCGCGGCTTCGTTGACGATGTTCGCGAGCTCGGCGCCCGCCAGGCCCGGCGTCCCGCGGGCGATGCGCTCGAGGTTCACGCCCGACGCCATCGGGATCTTGCGCACGTGGACGCGCAGGATCTGCTCGCGGCCTTTCAGGTCCGGCATGTCGACCACGATCTGGCGGTCGAAGCGGCCCGGCCGCAGCAGCGCCGGGTCGAGGATGTCGGGCCGGTTCGTGGCCGCCAGCAGGATCACGCCGTCGTTGGACTCGAAGCCGTCCATCTCGACGAGCAGTTGGTTCAGCGTCTGCTCGCGCTCGTCGTGCCCGCCGCCCAGCCCGGCACCGCGGTGCCGGCCGACGGCGTCGATTTCGTCGATGAAGATGATGCACGGCGCGTGCGCCTTGCCCTGCTCGAACAGGTCGCGCACCCGCGAGGCGCCGACGCCCACGAACATCTCGACGAAGTCCGACCCGGACATCGAGAAGAAGGGCCGGCCCGCTTCACCGGCGACCGCTTTGGCGAGCAGCGTCTTGCCGGTCCCCGGCGGGCCGACCAGCAACGCCCCCTTCGGCAGCCGGCCGCCCAGCCGCTGGAACTTCTGCGGGTCCTTCAGGAAGTCGATGATCTCCTCGAGCTCCTGCTTCGCCTCGTCGCACCCCGCGACGTCGGCGAAGGTGACCTTGGGCGTGTCGCCCGCCAGCAGCTTGGCCTTCGACTTGCCGAACGCGAACGCGCGGTTCCCGCCCTGCTGCATCTGCCGCAGCATGAAGATCACGAGGCCGAAGATCAGCAGGTACGGCAGGAACGTGAGCAGCACCACGCCGAACGACTGGCCGGCTTCGCGCGCGCGGACGTCCACGCCCTTGCTCGAGAGATTGGCGGCGAACTTGTCGTCGGCTTCGAAGGGGAGCAGCACGTTGAACCGCTCGACCGTCTGGCGCTTGACCACGACGGGACGCTGGAACGTGCCCCGGACTTTCTGCCGCTCCGCGATTTCCACGGACGCGATGTTGCCGGCGTTCAGCTCGTCGTTGAACTGCGTGTAGGTGATTTCGGCTTCTTCGCGGCGGCGGCTCGACGCGAGCTGCACCAGCGCGATCGTCCCGACGATGAGGAGCGCCCAGAACGAGAGCGTCCGCAGCATCCGGGCCCAGTTGAATTCCCGCGGTGGCGGGGGAATGCGATTGGCCATCTACGTCAGACTCGCGATATAAGGAAGGTGCCGGAAGTTTTCCGCGTGATCGAGCCCATAGCCGACCAGGAACAGCGTCGGCGCGTCGAATCCGAGGAACTTCGCTTCCCGCTCCAGGTGTTCAGCCACATGCTTGTGCAACAGCGCGCAAATCTCCAGGCTCTTCGGGCGGCGCTGCTTGAGCAGCGCGACCAGCTTGTTCAGCGTCTTACCCGTGTCGATGATGTCTTCTACCAGCAGGATGTGCTTCCCCGCCAATTCCGTCTCGGGATCGTACACCAGCCGCACGTTCCCGCTCGATACCGTGCCTTCGCCGTAGCTCGATGCGACGAGGAAATCGACCTGTAACGGCCGGTCGATCTTGCGTACGAGATCACTCAGAAAGATGAAGCTGCCTTTGAGCAACCCGAGCACGAGCAACTCGCCATCCGGATAGGCCGCGGTGATGTCCTGCCCCAGCTCCCGCACCCGTTCCGCAATGGTCTCTTCTTCAAAGACGACGCGCTTCAGCTCAGCGATACTCGATAACATCCACCCTCACCGCTCGAGTTCCGGGCGCCGGCACGCCCGCGGCACTGCGACAGATGCCCGGCACCCAGAGAATGGTCTCACCCCGACTGACTACGGGATAGCGCGGCCGCGCGCTGCGCGGGATCCGCGCTTCCATTAATAGGCGCCGCAGCGGGCGATGCCCGACCCCGCCCAGCGGTACCAGCGAATCGCCGCGCGCGGGAGACCGCACCTCCCACGCCGTGCTGTCCAGCCAGGTCGTCCACGTCGCGCGCTCGATCCGGGCCGGAGCGGGCGCGGTCGACCAGGTGATCGCGAATTCGCCGAACCGCGCCATGCCCTGCTCGCCGGTCGGCCACACTCGTTCGAGTGCGCAGCCGACCGCTCCCACATCACGGCTCACTCGCAACCGATCGAACGCCACTTCGGCTGACCAGCCGCCGCCCAGCGATAGGCGGCGCCCCGAGGGGCGTTGCGCCAGTGCCACGAGCCGGCGGGCGCGGGTGGGACCAAGGACCAGCCCTACTCTTCGTGCCGCCGCGCGCAAGAGCGCAACAGACAATGCGTTATCATAGCCGCACACACTCGCGCGGGCAACGGTAAAGCACGCACCGTCCACCTGCAGCGCCAGATCCGGGAGCAGATCGAGCATGCGATCCCAGGCGCGGCGGTCACTCGCGGCGTGGCGGCCCTGCGCCAGCAAATCGCCCCGCAGTCGGGCGCCCATGCGGTCGTTCAGCAACGGCAGCAGCGTCGTGCGAATCCAGGAACGCAAATGTCGCGGGTCGCGATTCGCGGGATCGTCGTGAACCGGCAGACCGCGCTCGGTGGCGTACAGGGCGAGCTCGCGGCGCGTGAACGGCAGCAGCGGCCGCACCAGGCCGCCGCGTCCGCGCGCGGCGATGCCGGCGAGGCCGGCGGGCGCGCTGCCGCGCAGCGAGCGCAGCACGATCGTCTCGACCTGATCGTCCTCGTGATGCGCGGTGACCACATACTTTGCACCGCGGCGGCGTTGTACCTCGCGCAGCCACGCGTAGCGCGCGCGCCGCGCCTCGGTCTCGCTAGCGCTTGATCCCAAGAGGAGTTCGACCGTCTCGAATGGCAAGCCATACTTGCCAGCGAGTTCACCAACCGCCGATCCGACGATCCGACTATCCGCCGAGATTCCATGATCAGCATGCGCAACCACGAGTGCAAGCCCTAATGCGTCGGCCACCCCGTTCAGCAAGTCGAGCAACGCAACGGAGTCGGCGCCGCCCGATACCGCAACGAGCGCTTCCCCCGGCTCGCGAAACAGCCGAGCCTGCTTCAGATGCGCCAGAAAGCGCGCGGGGAGCGAGCCGGGAGTGCCCATGTATCTTGAAGTATGCTCGAACCCGACCTCACCTACCAACTCCTGCGCAATCTCACGTCCCCCGTTGTAGCTATAACGTCGGAGCGGAAGGGCAAAAAGAACGGTATGATCTCCGATGCGGCGGTGCGCGCCTCGATCGTGCCGTCGGTCCCGCGCCTGTCGGTGTACATCCACAAGTTCAACTACAGCCACGATATGATCTTCGAGACGGGCCGCTTTGGGCTGCATCTGCTGCACACCAGGCAGCTCGACGTGGTGCGGCGGCTGGGCTTTTTCAGCGGGCGCGATCAGGACAAGCTGGCCGGGATACCGCATCATAAAGGAAAGACGGGGGTACCGGTGCTCGACGAGTGCTTCGCGCACTTCGAGTGCAGCGTCGCGAACGTGATGGATACCGGGAGCTCGACGCTCTTTCTCGGGGACGTGATGGCGGTGGGTTGTGGCGCAGCCGCTGGGCTCGAGCCCACAGGGGAGCTGCTGACGGCGACCTACTTCCGCACGAACATGCCGGCGGAGTGGAGGATCGAGTACGAAGCGAAGCTGAAGGAAGCGCAGCAGGTCGCGGCGGAGATGTCGCGCAAGATTCAACCCGTCGTTTGGAAACGGAGGTGACTGATGCGCGCAATAATCGCTGGGGTTCTGGGATGTCTAACCGTCGCGTGCGGGTCCCCAGGTCCACAGGCATTTCTGGACACCGACAAGACGGCGATACGGGCCTCGATCGACAGCTTTACCGTGTACGTCGTGCAGCGTCGTGATTCGATGGCCGCCGCGATGTACGCGGAAAATGCGACGTACATGCCACCGAATCAGCCCATGGTGCGAGGCCGCACCGCCATCCGAGAGTGGATGAAGGCGTTTCCGGCGATCAGCCACTTCACCGGCTCCCCGATCGAGATCGACGGGCGCGAGGATCTGGCCTATGTGTGGGGCACGTACCAACTGTCCTACTTAGCCGGCGGTACCGATCACGGGAAGTTCGTGGAGGTGCGGCGGCGCGACAACAATCGGCGCTGGCTGATCATTGCGGACATCTTCAATTCGGACGT